>ERZ1034984.68-NODE-68-length-111032-cov-27.024392_pt1 | contig 111032 bp, 102 predicted proteins | sample MGYA00520589_ERZ1034984 | MGnify/ENA primary metagenome ERZ1034984 (study PRJEB33766, sample SAMN09781790) | gut metagenome | biome: gut microbiome | host: Homo sapiens | place: Madagascar | study: EMG produced TPA metagenomics assembly of the PRJNA485056 data... | reverse complement strand
CGGTCGGGGTGCAGGGGCGAAGCGCCCTGCTCGCTCCAGAGGAGCGAAATCCCCGAATCTCTCCGTGGGAGCTATGCCCGCGAAGAAGTTATTTCTTCACCACCTTGAAAGTGCGCAGCTCGAAAGGCTTGAAAGCGAGTTCGAGGCAGTTGCCGCCGTCGAATTCGTATTCAGCCTCACTGGTCCACTCGACGAGATTGGTTTCGACGAGCTTTACATTTTCGAGGTTGGTCTTCAACACGATGCGATCGGCGCCGCCGCGGGTTTCGACGAAACGGATCACCAGATCATCGCTCTTTTCGGCCTTTTTGAGCACTTCGAGCGTCGAGGTGCCGGAGAGGACCTGGAACGGAGCCTGGACTTGGACCGCCACCCCCGGAGCCGCGATCGGAGCGCGGTTCAGGACGGCGGCCTCGTGCATCACATTGGAGACCGCGAGTTCGCCGGTGTGCGGCAGCAGCGCGTAGGTGAAGACCTGACGGCCCTGGTCGGCATTCCAGTCGGGATACTTGGGCGAGCGCAGCAGGCAGAGGTCGAGGTTGCCCTGATTGGTGCGGTGGCCGTATTTGCAGTCATTCAGGATCGCGACACCGTAGCCGCGTTCGGAGAAGTCCACGTAACGGTGGCCGACGACCTCGAACTTGGCCGAATCCCAGCTGGTGTTGCCGTGGGTCGGGCGCTTCACGTAGCCGTACTGGATATCGAACGCAGCTTCGGAGGTCATTACGTCGACCGGGAAGAGCACGCGGAGCATCCGGCGCACCTCATGCCATTCGACTTCGGTTGCGAAATCGAGCCGCTTGGAACCGGCGCGCAGCGACACCTCCTGACGGATTTCAGAGTTGCCGATCGCGAAGACCAACTTCACGCTGGACCGGACCGGGCCGGAGACCACATCGGAGATCGATTTGATCTCGGCGCCGGTGCGCTCTTCCTGATCGTAGAAGATATCCACGTCCCACGCCTCGAAGGTATTCGGGCGGTCGACATAGAGTGAGAATACATTGCCCTTCTCGCCGTCGCGCAGGATTTCGCGGCCGGCCTCCTTGTCGAAGCCGCGGACCAGCTCGCCGGCGGCGTTGAATTCGTAGCGGACCAGCTCGTTTTCGAGCACGGTCTCGCGGCGGGTTTCAAGCGCGGGCTGCTCCTGCGGCGCGCCGCGACGGAGCACGACGACCGAGTCGGCCGGGATTTCGCCCTGCGCATAGACCTTGCCGTCCTCGACCTGCACCTTGAATTCGTTGCCGCAGCCGTCGGTGACGGCGCATCCGGCCCACGACGCGGGCAGTTCGACCGGGGCGTTGTAGGCGTAGGGGAGGGTGTTGATCAAACTGACCGCGTTTTCGTCGGCGGAGCCGATGGTCTCGAGCGCGTCGGCGATCAGCTTTTCGCAGACCTTGAAGAGTTCGGCGTGTTCCTTTTCGGTCACTTCGTAGACCTTGGTGATCGAGGAACCGGGGATGATGTCGTGGAACTGGTTGATCAGCAGTTTCTTCCACGCCTTGTCCAGAGCTTCGGCCGGATAGGATTCCCGCGGGGCCAGTGAGCAGATGAATTCGGTGGCCGCCAGCAGCTGTTCGAGCTTGCGGTTGTTGCGCTTGGTGCGGGCCTGCGTGGTCAGGGTGCCGCGGTGCATTTCAAGGTAAAGTTCGCCGACCCAGTGGTAGAGCTTGTCGCTGTGCTTGGCGAGCCGCTCGAAGAATGCGTCGGCGCGGCCGAGCCTGACCTTCGGCATGCCTTCCATGTTGCCGAGGCGCAGCGCGTGTTCGATGAACTCCTCTTTCGGGCCGCCGCCGCCGTCGCCGATGCCGAAAAGGCTCAGGAATTCGTCGAGCACGTCGGCTTCCTTGAAGCGGTTCTGGGCCGGGACAAGTTCGGTCGGGGAGACGAAAGCGTTGTAGGTGTTCTCCGGCGGGAAGTGGGTCAGCACCTCGGTGCCGTCGATCCCCTCCCAGATGAAGGTGTTGTGCGGGAACTCGTTGAACTGGTTCCACGAGATCTTCTGGGTCAGGAAGTAGTTGCAGCCCGATTTGCGGATGATCTGCGGCAGTGCGGCGGAGTAGCCGAACACGTCCGGCAGCCACAGGTTCTTCACGTCGAAACCGAATTCGTCCATGAAGAAGTTCTTGCCGTGCAGGAACTGGCGGACCAGCGATTCGCCGCTGGTCAGGTTGCAGTCCGCTTCGACCCACATGCCGCCCTGAATCTCCCAACTGCCGTCGGCGACGCGCGCTTTGATCTTCTCATAGAGGGAGGGATAATGCTCCTTCACAAACGCATAGTGCTGCGCCTGCGACGCGCCGAACACGTAGCCCGGATACTTTTCGATCATATCGAGCTGGTTCGAGAAAGTGCGGGCGCACTTGCGGATGGTTTCGCGGACCGGCCACAGCCAGCCGGTGTCGATATGCGCATGGCCGACCGCGGTCACAGTCAGCGCGGAGGCGAGCGCGGGCAGCCGGAGCATCTCCTGCAGCGGACCGCGCGCCTTCGCGGCGTTGGCCGGATTGTCGGCGTAGAGGTTGATCGCCTCGTTCATCGCGTGCAGCAGCTTGCGGCGGCGGTAGTCGTTTTCGGGAAGGGTGTCGAAGTAGAGCAGCAGCATCTCGAAGTCGAGGCGCATCTGCCACAGCTCGCGGTTGAACAGGCCGATCTTCATCGCCTTGACCTTGCCGGGGAAGTACCCCTCCGGCTTTTCGATCAGGCGGTGCGGCTCCTCGTCCATGAAGACGCCGAACAGCGAATTCGCGGCGGCCTCGACGTAGAGGTCGAGCCTGCCGCCGAGCTGGAAGCTCTTCGGGAACTGGCAGATATCCTTGGTGTAGTTCGCGTTGATCACGCTGTTGCCGGTCAGCGCGAACATCGGGGTGCCGTCGTTGTTGAAGATCAGGCTTTCGCCGGAAAGGTTCAGCTGCATCGCGATTTCGCGCCCCGCCCAGGCTTCGGGCAGGTCGGCCTGCAGATGGAACCAGGCGCTGTCCCACGCTTCGCCCCAATCTTCACCGATTTCGATCGGCTTGTATTCGAGTTTCAGCCGCTCGTCGAACGGCACCGGCTCCGCGGTGCGCGCGAATTCGGCCCGGACCGGAATCGACTCGATAAACAGATCCGGTTCACACCGTCTCCAGAATCTCCGGCAGCGGTCAAGGTACAGCTTCATCTCTTCCTGGCGCATAAAACCCCCGTATCAGATATGTTGGTTGACAATTAAAATGCAATCGGTTGCATCTAATCTACACCGTTTTTCGGAAAACTCAAAGAATTCCGGTAAAAATATTCAAAAAAACGGCCGCCGGATCGATCGTCCGGCGGCCGCTGGGGATTCGTGCGTAAACTACTTGAGTTCCGGCATCGCCACGAAGAACTTGACGCCGCTGTCCTTTTCGAGCTGCGCCATGTAGTCCATGAAAGCCTGCATTTGTTTCTGCTGCTTCAGGTAGCCGGTCAACGGCTCCTTCAGGCGGTCGAAGGATTCGACCTTTTCGCCCTGAAGCTTGTCGCGGCGGATGATGTGATAACCGAACTGGGTCTTGACCGGTGCGGAAATCTCACCTTCCTTCAACCCTTCCAGCGCTTTCTGGAATTCGGGAACCATATCCTTGTCGCTGAATGCGCCGAGAGAACCGCCGTTCTCCTTGCTCGGGCAGCTGCTTTTCTCCCGGGCCAGCGCTTCGAACTTGGCCGGATCTTTTTTCAGCTCCGCAGAGATCGCGTTGATCTGGTCGAGCGCAGCCTTTTTGGCGGCGTCGTCAGCCTTGTCGTCAGCCATGATCAGGATATGGGACGCACGGAAGGTTCCGGGCTGGTCGGCCGGAGTGGTGAACTCTTTCTTGTGTTCATCGTAATACTTCCGGGCTTCGGCTTCGGTGACTGCCGGCTCGCCGACTTTGCCCTTGATGAATTCATCCATCGCGATCTGCTTCTGGATCTGGGGATTGGAGGCCTTCTCCTCGTGATCCTGATCGATCGTTTTGTTCTGGAATTGGAGCATCTGGGAATACCGTTCACGGTCTTCCTTGCCGGCCTTTTCCCACTGGGCCTTCAGCGCCTTCAGCGCCTGTTCCTTAGAGGGCTTGAAACCGGCTTTTTCCGCTGCGGCTTCCAGCAGCTGCTGGTCGACGATTCCCTTGATGATTCCGGGAGCGGCATTATCGAGCTGGCCGATCAGCATCGGCGGAATTTTGCCGTCGGGCATCTGGGCAAGCAGAGTCTTCAGGACCTCCTGCTTGGTGATCTTCTTGTCGCCGACCTGAGCGACCACATCCGGGAGCTTGGCCCAGATTTCGGGTTCCGCCGCCGCCGGCTTGGGGGCTTCCGCCGGCTTCGCGGCCGGTTTGGCTTCCTCCGCCGCGAACGAGCACATCACGGTGCCGGCCGCCAGCAGGGACATCACAGTCTTTGCATTTCTCATCTTCTTTTCTCCTTTTTATAACGGGCGACCCCGCCGGGCCGCCCATCCTCTTGCGTTGCTGTTTACGGCTCCCGGAATTCCGGAAACCTGTTGATTTCACTATATATACACCGCGATTCGTATTTTTTCAAATCGCCTGCGGAAAATCACCGTATTATTTATCCGGTTCCGGCGGAATCTGCAACTGCGACACCAGTTTTCTCAGAAATTCGTAAAAACGGCCGACCGAGGCGATATTGAGCTTTTCCGAGGGGCTGTGCGGATGGATCAGGGTCGGGCCGAACGAAATCATCTGGAGAGCCGGATTGATCCCCGCCAGAATGCCGCACTCCAGCCCGGCGTGAATCACCTTGACCTGAGGCGGAGTGCCGAAAAGTTCCCGGTAGAGTGATTCCGCGGTGCGCAGCAGCTCCGACTCCGGGTCCGGCTCCCAGCCGGGATAGGAGTTGTCCACCGTCGGCCTGCCGCCGGCCGGGGCGAAGTGGGCGGCGATTTCGTCGGTCAGCTTCTGACGTTCCGCATCGACCAGACTGCGCTGGCTGGTACGGATCTTCAACTGCGCCCCGTCGGTTTTCACCGCCGCGAGGTTGGTGCTGGTGCGGACCACGTCGAGGGCGCGATCCATCGAGCGCACGCCGTTCGGACAGGTTGCCAGCAGTGCGACCAGCTTTTCGCGGAAGCTCCGCTCCCAGACCCGTTCGGGCAGGACGGCGGGCCGCAATTCCACCGCGAAATCCGGCGGGGCGTCGAATTCACGGGCGAATTCGAGCGCCAGGTTGGCGGCGCGCAATCGCAGCGTGGCCAGCCGGGCCGGATCGACCGCGCCGAATGCGACCGCTTCGCGCGGAATCACATTGTCAAGCGTGCCGCCGGAGAGCGCGGCGACTTCAAATTCCGGCATCTTTTCCAGCAGCCGCGCCAGAAAGGCGACCGCATTGCCGCGCCGCAGATGGATGTCCACGCCGGAGTGCCCGCCCGCGAGGTTCTTGATCTCGCAGCACAGCCCGGTATAGCCCGGCGGAACCGCCGCCTGCGGCAGCTCGACGTCGATTTCCAGCCGGGCGCCGCCCGCACAGCCGATGTAGAGCTGTCCCTCCTCCTCCGAATCGAGGTTCAGCAGGAAGTCTCCCTTCAGGAACTCCGCGGAAAGGGCGAGCGCTCCGTTGAGCCCGACTTCCTCTGAGACCGTGAATACGCCGGCCAGCGGACCGCATTTCAATTCGGGATCCAGCAGCAGCGCCATCGCGGCGGCCACGCCGATGCCGTCGTCGCTGCCGAGTGTGGTTCCGGCTGCGGATCTGACCCAGCCGTCTTCCACAGTCAGCGGAATCGGTTCACGGGTGAAGTCGAAATCGACGGTCGCGAGCGCCTGGGGCACCATATCGAGATGTCCCTGAAGCAGGATCATCGGGGAATCTTCAAAGCCGGGAGAAGCGGGCCGGTCGATCCGGAGATTGCCGGTCACGTCGATCCGGACGGCAAGTCCGTTTTTTTCCGCCAGCGCCGCCAGCGCCGCGGCAAGTCTGGTTTCATGCCCGGACGGATGCGGAATCGCGCAGATCGCGTCGAAAAGCCGCCAGACGGGGGCCGGTTCCAATTTGGCAAGTTGGGAATTCATCTTATGTGTTTGCTTTCCTGTATTAACTGTTTCTTACTACAAATATACCGGTTCGGTCGGAAATAGCAAATCAGGCTCTTGATTTTTCCGGGAAGAAGGGTATGGTAATTTCTATACGGAATATGAAGAGCCGTGGTTATTTCATCAGGAGGAGAGATTATGAAAAAAATGTGGATGAGCCTGTTGGCGGCAGTCGCAATGATTGCCGGGAGCGCCGCCGGATATGCGGCGGAAACTTCAAAGGCGGAACCTGTTTTGCTGCCGGGCGTGCCGGATAAGAACTGGTTCACCGACTATCGGCAGGCGCTCGCCCGGGCGAAAGCCGAAAAACTGCCGGTCGTGGCGCTTTTTACCGGCGCGGACTGGTGTCCGGCCTGCCTGCAGTTGGAGGCGGAAGTATTGAGCAAACCCGAGTGGAAAAAGAGCGTGGACGGCAAAGCCGTGCTGCTTTTTCTGAACTTTCCAGACAAAAAGTCGAGCTGGCCGAAAGAGTTGTTGGAACAGAATGAAAAACTGAAAGAACATTATAAGGTGGAAGGGTTTCCAACTACGCTGATCCTGAATGCCGACGGCAGGACGGTCGGCCTGATCGACGGCTACATGCCGGGCGGTTACTGGCCGAACAATCTGAGCCGGATTCTTGCCGCTTTGGAATAACACCGCCGAAAGGAGGACGCCATGCCGAACAAAATGATTGCCGTCATCGCTTTTTTCCTGATGACGGTTGCCGCTTTTTGCGCTCCGCCTTTCGAGTGGGAGGCGAAAAGCGCCGGTAACAGCCTGACAGTGACTGCACGGGTCGCGCCGGGGAATTATTTTTATGCGAATTCGCTGATTCTCGTCGTAACCGGAGCCGACGGCAGTGCCGCCGCGATGACGTCAAGCCCGGAAGCGGTGCCCCATCACGATGAATTTCTGGGAGATGTCGGGATCTATCCGGCCGGAACCCATGTCTGGAAGTTCACCGGTATGCCGCCGTTCAAGGCAACGGTGAATTATCAGGGATGCCGTGAAAAAACGGCGGAAAGCCCCGCCATGTGTTTCCTGCCGAAGAAGCTGGATTTGACTCCGGCTGCGTCACCTCTGGCTGAGCTTGAGGGAAAAGCGGCGGCGGCCGAAGTGGGAAAAGAGGAGTTCAAACTGGACCGCAAGGTGATCGGTTTGCAGAATGTTCCGCAGTTCAAGGCATTTCTGACCGGGACGGACGTCGGCGAAGCGGAAAACTCCGGATTCGGCGCCGATGCCGGCTGGCTCTGGATCGTATTGCTGACCGTGCTCGGCGGTCTGGGATTGAACCTGACGCCCTGCGTGCTGCCGATGATTCCGGTGAACCTGGCGATCATCGGCGCAGACGGAGCGGACAAAATGACCGGCTTCCGGCGCGGCCTCGCATACGGCATCGGAATGGCGGCCGCCTACGGAATACTCGGCGTGGCGGTGATCCTGACCGGAGCGCGTTTCGGGGAATTGAACGCCTCGAGCTGGTTCAATTTCGCGATCGCGGCGGTCTTCGTCGTGCTGGCGCTGGCGATGTTCGGTTTGTTCAATCTGGATTTATCCGGTAAAGTCAATGTGAAGCCTTCCCGGATCAAAGGCGGCAAAACCGTGGTCGCGCTGGTGATGGGGGCGGTGGCCGCATTGCTGGCCGGAGCCTGCGTCGCCCCGGTGGTGATCGCGGTATTGGTATTGGCGGCGGAACGGTTCCAGAGCGGCAATGTGCTGGCGCTGGGATTGCCCTTTTTGCTGGGCGTCGGCATGGCGCTGCCGTGGCCGCTGGCCGGAGCCGGACTCGGCGTCCTGCCGAAACCGGGACAGTTCATGGTCACGGTCAAGTACGTGTTCGGCGGAATTATCCTGCTGGCGGCGCTCTATTACGGCTATACCGGTTATACGCTGCTCCCGGGCGAGTATTCGCCGGAAGCGGAAATCGCCCGGCTCAAAGCCGGCCTGGCCGCCGCCCGCGAACAGAACAAGCCGGTGCTGGTGGACCTCTGGGCCAGTTGGTGCAAAAACTGCAAGAGCATGGAAAAGAATGTACTCAGCGATCCCGAAATCAAACGGGAAATGGAGAAGTTCGTGGTCGTGAAATTCCAGGCGGAAGATCCGGGCGCCCCCGGAATCGACGGCATCATGAAAAAGTGGGACATCCCCGGCTTGCCCGCTTTCGTGATCCTTTCTCCGCAATAAATCGGGGATCACAGTTCGCTCTGCTTGCGCACGACGATGCCGAGCCATTGGAGGTCGGAGGGCTCCACGGGGATCACCATGCCGGCGGGATTGTCGCTGGTCAGCCAGCAATGGCCTCCCTGCCGGCGGAGCCGCTTGCACACGACGCAGTCCTCGAACTTGCCTTCGGTCAGGCGGGCGACCACGATCTTGTTGTTCGGAACTTCATCGAGCGACATGCGCTGTTCCACCAGGATGATATCGTCGTCCATGATGGTCGGCTCCATGGAGATGCCGGTGACGCGGAAAGCCTGAGTCCCTTTCCGGGTGCCGACCGGCGCTGGGACGGTTTCGGTATTTTCGGGATCCCAGCGGGAAAAGAGGCGCGTATCGGGATTCGCCAGCAGGTCGAGGTGTCCCGCCGCGTTGGCCCATGAAACCACCGGAATCGGGCGGACCAGCATCGCGCCGTCGCCGAAATAGCCGGCGGGGAGCAATTGCATGCGTTCCGCCGGAGAGATCGGCAATGAATCGTGGTCGATGCCGAGGGCTTCCGCGACCGCGGAGAGGATGTCGGGGAACCAGTTCAGCTTCCCGGAGAGCAGCCGTTCGAGCGTGTGGACGCTGTCGTAGCCGATCAGCCGGTTGAGGTCGGCGGCGGAGGCGACGCCTTCGCGGAGCATCGCGTCCTTGATGCACTCGCGCAGCTCCGGGGTATTGCGGATGGTATCCGGCGTGGTCGGTGGCGCGGCGGGCGGAACCTGCGGCGCCGCAACGGTGCCCATATAGGGTTTCAGGTAGGGATGCACCCGGCTCCACGCGTCGTCGGTGATGGAGGTGGTCCGGCCGCTGAGCCACCGGCCGATGGTCTGCTGCGGGATGCCGACTTTCAGTGAGAACTGGTAGCGGTTGCTGTTCGCTTCGATCGCGCGCTCCAGCGCCGCCCTGATTTCGGAGTCGATTTTCATGATACGGATTCCTTCGTTTGCCCGGTCTGTTTTTCTCTTTGATGTACAATATAATGCTCAAATGTACAAAATCAAATAAAAATGGATAATTTTTTGATTTTTCATTTGAAATATTTGTGCATTGATGTATAATAAGGATGTGGCGAAAGCAGTGCTCCGCTGTGCTGAGTTGGAGCAATATCGTAAAGAGATGGTATAGTCAGGCTGAAAATGCCGACGTGATATTTTTTTGTCTTGAATTGTGCATTGATGTACAAAACAATGGGAGGACGAATTATGATGCAGCAGAAAATCCAGCAGAACCGCCGGAACCGCAACAGCCGCAAGGGGGTGAGAAATCCGTATGTGGGTTCCGGGAAAGTGCGTGAGACTCCGTATGGCCCGGTGATGCGGCTGAGCTTCAACCGGGAGGATCTGGTCAAGCTGGCGGAGAGCCTTAACGAGCAGGGGTGGGTCAGTTTCGACATCCTGAGCTGCCGCCGCCCGGGGCGCGCCGGGATGACACATTACGGGCGGCTCGACGCGGCGGACCGGATTCCGCAATGGCTGTGACCGGGAGGCGGCGATGAAAGATAAATTCATTATGAAATCCGGCTGGGTGGAGGGCGGCAGCCGCCGTTACCGGTTGTGCGGCTTGCGCGCATTGCTGAATGTATTGGAGAGTATGCCGGCCGGAAAAGCGCCGGATTGCGGGAAAAAGAGTTCAAAACAACAGGAGAAGGTCTGCCATGAATGAAGCTCCGCACTGCTGGAAAAACTATCGTGAAATCTCCGGCGAATGCCGGAGCTGCACCTATGCCGAGGCGTGCCGCCTCTGTGCGGCGACCGAGGCGCGGATGCGGCGTCCGCTGGGCGGGCAGGAGTTCGACAGCGTGGCCAACTGGGCGGAGGAACTGGCTGACTGTGACCATATTCCCGGTGTGGAACCGGTTCCGGCCCGGGAACCGGTCTTGCCGGAGCTGGCGGAGCTGTTGCGTTACCTGCTGCATCTTGACGATTATACGCTTGGGGTCCTGGCGGAGCTGATTGCTCCTTCCGCGACGACGGCGCGGGCGGCGACGGTGGCGGAACTGGCCCGGATTCACGGCATCAGCCGTCAGGGGATGCACCGCAAGATGCTGGCGATTGCGAAGGAGTCGCCGGAACTGGCGGGACTGCTCCAGCTGACGGTGCTGAAGCTGCGCAAGAGCCGCCGGGAGTTCACAACGCCCCGCCGCCGGACCCGCGGAAACCGCTCAGCAGCAGCGGGGCACTGCTGCAAGTGCTGACGTCGGCCGGAGGCGTAATCTGATCAGAATGATCAGAATAAGCGCGTTTTTTGAGCTTGCACTATTGCAAATGCGGCCTGTTTTTGGTATAATAATGATCAGAAGCACATAGAAGGAGAGTGCCATGAACAGACCGCCAGTTGCGTCGGAGATGATCGACTACATCAGCGCCCGGGTCTTTGCCGGCAACTACCGGCCCGGCAGCCGGATTCCGTCGGTGCGGGCGCTGATGCGCAGGTTCAACCTGAGCTACGGCTCGGCGCTGAACGGCATCTCCTATCTGTGCGAGCGGGGCCTGCTGGAAAAGCATCCCAAGAGCGGTGTGACCGTCAGCAGCGATCCCCATGCGCAGCAGCCTGCGGGAGGCTGCTGCATCGGGGTGATCACCAGCAACGGGACTCTTGACAACAATCCGGGGCTGGTCTACCATGCGCTGTCGGAAATTCAGCGGAACGCTCTGGAGCAGGATATTTCGCTGATCGCCGCTTCCGGCGTATTCGACACCCTCTCGCCGGTGCTGGAGCACTGCCAGGCGGTGATCGTGATGGTCGAATTGGACGCCCGGTGTGAAAGGTTGCCGTTTTCGGCTCCGGCGGTCGGCATTTTTCAGGCGGACGACTTCGGAGGGCAGATGTCGATCGTCGACATTGATCCATACACCACGGCGAAGCAGGCGGTCGATTTCTTCCGGCGGCGTCGCCGGAAAAGAGTCACGGTCCTGACCGATCCCGGGGAGGTCTACCGTCACCGCGCCCGGATTTTCGAGTACCTGTGGCACGAAAGCGGCGGGGAGAGCGGCGGGATTCTGGTTTCGCCGTTCGACGATCTCGCCGACTGTGCATTCCGGCGGGAGGAGGGGTATTTATTCTCCTCGGATCATCATCTGCAGCACTATGCCGAAGCCTGGCGGGATGCGTGCGGCGGTTCGCTGACGCAGCGTTTCTGCCTGCTCGGCATCGACGGCAAGAATCTGATGGTGCCGGAATTCGAACATTTCCCGACCGTCGCCGCCGACTGGCATAACATCGGGCGCATCGCCTTTGAAGAAGCCGTCGCGCGATTGAAGAATCCGCTTCGCCCGGCCCGACGCATCCATCTGGCCGGCAAATTAATTGAACCGGAAAACCAGGAGGATTGAAATGAAACAGCGAAACTCGTCCGCCGCCATGAAATTCAGCGGCAGCCCGGCGGCACTCCGCCAATTTACGTTAATCGAATTGCTGGTGGTGATTGCTATTATTGCGATTCTGGCATCGATGCTGCTTCCGGCGCTGAATAAGGCGCGTGAGAAGGCGCGGTCGATCAGTTGCACCAACAACCTCAAGACGATCGGCCTGATGCACACGTTCTACGTGGACACTTACGACGGGTTTTATCCGATTTCCAAGGTGCCGGAGCTGAGCAGCGCCGGATGCTGGCCGATCATCCTGTTCAAAGCCTATACCGGTAATGATCTGCTGAGTAACGCAATCACATTCAAAAACGGCACACATCCGTTCAACTGTCCGAGTGCATTGGGCAAAGCGGAGGCGCTGCAAAACTCCAAGGGGTATAAAAGCAAGGTCAACTGGACTTATCTGCGCATGTTTGCCCAGAACAACCCGGGAAGGCTCGGCACGACGGTCCAGAATGGGAATAATTACCTGAAATCGAGCAAGATACTGATGCCATCCAGCGGCATTTTGATTGCCGACGGCGCGCCTAACAACAGTACCGGTTCGATTTACTCTTCCGGTTTCTGTAATGCCAACGGCGACTATTCGGCGGCGATCAACCGGCAGTACCACCTGCGGGCGCTGGACGACACCGGCAGCGGAACGCCGACCCGTCCCTTCACCGGTCACGCCGGAGACAATGCGACGACGAATTTCCTTTATTTCGACAATCATGCGGCCTCCCAGCACCGCATGTCGGTCAAGAAGTCACAGTGTGACGTCGCCGGGCAGAGAAGGTGGCTCAGTGAGGGCGATGCCGTCGACAGCGGAGATTGAGGTGATTCATTGACCATGCCTGAAAAACAACCCCTGTCTCTTTCGGAGGACGAAAAGGAGTTTTATGAAAAAATTGTCTCTCATCAAGTATATGGCCGGTTTGCTGATGGTCTCCGGCGCGGCGGCTGCCGCCGATCTCGGGAACGGCTTCATTGATCACGGCGTCTGCTCTCCGGTCAGCAGCAACAAGGGGGCCACGGTCGCCACGGACGCCGACGGCAACGATATGCTGGTGTGCATCCTCGCCGATTACCGCGGCGCCAACGGCATTTATACGGTTACTCCGGCGACGGGGAAACAGGAGTTCTTCGCGCTGCCGTTCGCGCCGGATGCTTCCTATGCGGTGTTTTCGTCGCTTTACAGCAGCGGCAACCGCTACTACAGCCTTCACAGCAGCCGCCTGACGGAATTCGATCCGGCCGCAAAGAAGTTCCGGGTGTTTCCGACGCACCGGGGAATGGGCATGGCGATGACGGAGGCCGACGACGGCACGATCTGGACGGTCACCTACCCGGACAGCGGGCTGGTCGGATTCCACCCGGAAACCGGCCGGTTCCGGGACTTCGGCCCGCTGCGCAAGGAGAGCTGGGCGCAATATCACCGGACCATCGCGGCGGACGACGCCGGATGGCTCTACTTCGGAGTCGGCAACACCAGGGCGCAATTGGTCGCCTATCACCCGGAAAACGGGAAAAAGGTGGAAGTGTTTCCTGAAAACGAGCGCCCCGAAGGCGCCTGCGGCGTGGTGTTCCGGGCGGAGAACGGCAAGGTTTACGGCACGGTCGGCCCCTACTACAACCAGCGCGACACGGCCGATGCTTTCGCCAGAGCCAAGGCGATCAAACCGGCGCCGCAGTGGTACGAGTTCCACCGCGGCGAATCCCGGAAAATCGACGGGCCGCCGCAGATCACCCTCCGTCCCGTCGTCACCGGCTCGCAGGGCTTCTACAATTACCGGATGCGGGACGGCTGGAAGGTCGACCTCTTCAACCCGGTGGAACGGCGCGCCCGCTTCATCGACCCGCAGGGGAAAAGCGTCACTTTCAACATGGAATATCCGAGCGAAGGCGCCCACATTTCGACGGTCGCGGCGACTTCCGACGGCCTGATCACCGGCGGCACCTCGTTTCCGATGCGCAACTACGTGTACAACCCGGCCGACGGCACGATGATCAACCGCAACGGCTGCGTCCAGTGGAACACCGTCCTGCCGTGGAAGAACCACGTGTTCGTCGGCGGTTACAACGGCGGCTATCTGTTCGACTGGCGGCTCGACGAAAAGTTCGACGGCATTCCGCGTTTCGCCGTGCAGGCCAGAGGAAATCCGCGCTATATCGCCCATGCCGGGAAGGCGCTGATCCGTCCCCATGTGCTGAAGATCACGCCGGACGGCAGGCATCTGCTGATGGGAGGCACGCCGGAATACGGCCATACCGGCGGCGGGCTGGCGGTGTGGGACCGCGGGAGCGGCGACTTTTCCGTCGTCCCCAATCGCGACCTGATCGAAAACCAGAGCGTCTACGCGCTGGCGATGCTGCCGGACGGCCGGATTTTCGGAGGCACGACGGTCGAAGCCGGCACCGGCGGCAAAGTCAAAAGCAAGGAGGCGCGGTTCTTCCAGTTCGATCTTGCCTCCCGCCGGATCGTCTGGAGCACGGTTGCGGTGCCGGGGGCCGGAACGATCCACGACCTGACCGTGCTGCCGGACGGGAAAATCCTGGGCATCGCCGACAAGAAGGAGTTCTTCGTCTTCGATCCGGCGTCGAAGCAGGTGGTCAGGCGCTGGAATTCCGGCGAATACGGCCTTGCCGCCTGGCAGCAGGGGCCGCGCATGTTCGTCCGCGACGGCGATGACATCTACGTGCTGTTCAAACGCCACATCGTGAAGGTCGATCCCGAACGGGGCGGCTTCGGGGCGGCGGTGGCTTCTCCGATCGAAATCCACACCGGCGGGGACTGCCTCGACGGCCGCATCTACTTCGCCTCCGGTTCCCGCCTCTACAGTTGCCGGCTGCCGGACGGCGGGGCGGCGCAGTCGAACTGACAACCGTTTTTCCCTGAGCTGTCCGACGGTTGACGATCAGGGAATGGCTCATCTGCACAACAGGAAATGATGATTATGAAAAAAATTCTGCGTACCGCGGTTTCCGGCCTCGGACGTATCGCCTGGGATTTTCACCTGCCGCAGCTTTGCAGACACGCCGGTTTTGAACCGGTCGCGGTGGTCGATCCGTGCCGGGAACGCCTTGCGGAAGCCGCTTCCCGGTTCGGCGTCGGGGGGTTATATACCGATTTCAAAACCATGCTGGACGAACAGCGTCCCGATCTGGTGGTGATCGCTTCGCCGACTCTCTTTCATGCGGAGCAGGCCATCGCGGCGATGCAGGCGGATTGCGACGTTTTCTGCGACAAACCGCTGTCCGTGACCCTGACCGAAGCCGAGGCGATGCTTCAGGCCGCCCGCCGGACCGGGCGCAGGCTGATGACCTACCAGCCGCACCGCCTGAACGGCGAAGCCCGGACGGTCCGCGCAATTCTCGACTCCGGCAAGCTCGGCAAGCTCTATCTGATCGAGCGCCACGTGAGCAACTACTGCCGCCGCAACGACTGGCAGGCGTTTTACCGGAACGGCGGGGGCATGCTGCTGAACTACGGCGCGCATTACATCGACCAGTTTCTGTACCTGACCGGCGGCAAGGTGCGGCGGACGCGCTGCGAACTGCGCCGGATCGCTTCACTCGGCGACGCGGACGATGTGGTACATGCGCTGATTACCACGACCGCGGGCGTACTCCTCGACCTCGATATCAATCAGGCGGTTGCGCTGCCGCTGCCGGAGTGGCGTATCTGCGGGGAACGCGGTTCCGCCCTCTATCAGGACGGCGAATGGCGGTTGCGCTATTTCGCCGCCGGCGCGCTGCCGGAGAGGAAGGCGGATACCGGACTGGCCGCCGCGGGGCGCCGCTATCCGAGCGAACCGATCGCGTGGCGGCAGGAGATGCTGCCGGAGAGTCCAGCTGATCCGGATGCGTATTACCGCTGCTGCTATGAGCATTACGCGCTGGGCCGGCCGCCGTTTGTGACCGGCGACGAACTTCTGGAGCTGATGCGGACGCTCGACGAGTGCCGCCGCAGCGCCGGGGAGCTTGAAGCCGAATCGGCACTCCACTGCTGATGGAAGGGTTATGGAAAGGCTTGAACATCGCAGAAAAGTCTGGCATGCCGGGACTCTGACTTACACGACAACCGGCGTGTTTCTGCTGTTCATCTGGCTGCTGTGGGGCGATTTCGCGTGGTCGATGAAAGAGCGGGCGGTCGGCATGGTCGCAGGGCTGCTGGTGAAGTCGTTCGGCATTTCAGACGGTCTTTACAGCATCCTGATCATCTCGATCCCGAACTTCACGAATATCTTCCTGATGCCGATCGTCAGCTACCGCTCCGACCGGCACCGGGGAAGGTTCGGCCGCCGCATCCCTTATCTTCTGATGTATACGCCGCCGGTGCTGGCCGGGCTGGTCGGACTGGCCTTCACCCGGCAGTTGGGCGGCGCGCTGCAGCAGGGCATCGGGCCGGAAGTCATCTCGCAGAATATGGCGAATCTGATCGTGTTTTCCGTATTCTGGCTTCTGCTCGATCTCGGGACCACCATGACCAACGCCCTGTTCATGGCGCTCTCCAACGATGTCGTGCCCAGTGAACTGATCGGGCGTTTCGTGGCCATGTTCCGCGCGGTCAGCCTCGGCTGCGCGATCATCTTCAACAGTTTTCTGCTGAAGTATGCGGAAACCGAAGTGACGCTGATTTTCCTTTCCCTGGCTTTCCTGTACGGATTCGGGCTGCTCCTGATGTGCGCCAAAGTCAGGGAAGGGGAATATCCGCCCCTCCCGGCGGCGGAAAAAGCGCGTCGGGGAGTGGGGAAAGCGGTCAGAACCTATTTCAAAGAGTGTTTCGCGATGCCCTATTACCGCTGGGTGATCGGCGCTTTCGTGGTCTGCGCCCTGTCGCCGCTGCCGATCAATATTTTCGTGATTTTCTATGTGAAGGCGCTGGGAATCAGTCTGGAGACGTTCGGCTATACGCAGGCGGCGATCTTCGGCTTCGCGATGATTGCCAGTTATCCATTGGGAGCTTTGGCGGACCGTTACCACCCGCTTCGGGTCGGAATGATTTCGATGGGGCTTCTGGTGCTGACCATGCTGGCCGGCGGATTTTTCATCGGCGGAACGCTCTCCTTTACGATCGTCTACGCGGCGCAGGGAGTACTCATAATGAGCTACAACACGCTGATGGCTTCCTACGGCCAGAGACTGTTTCCGAAAGCCCTGTACGCGCAGTTCAATTCGGCGCTGCAGATGGTGCTGGCGGTTGTCACGGTGCTGGCGGCTCCGCTGATCGGCGGCATTCTGACTTTCGTGGAGAAATCCTTTTATCCGGACGGTTCGGGAGGACAGTACTTTCTGCTCTTTTTCCTCGGCGGACTGATCGGCCTTGCCGGATTCGCGATGCTGGCCGTGGTATACCGTTACTATCAGAAGCTCGGCGGCGACCGGAGCTACCGGCCGCCGCTGCCGGAATGAACGTTCATCCCGGTTGGCGCGTTTTCACATATCCATGCCGTTTCAGGAAATTTATCTGGCGTTGTCGACAGGGAGGAATTTCACATGGTCGAACATGTTGTCTCCTCTGGCGACGGAAACCATCTGGGTGGCAGGCGTCCTGTTCTTCGCCACCGGATATACCAGCACGACCCGGTTCCGGCCGGCAACCGAAACGAACGGGCAGGGGCGTTTGAATTTGTATGGCTTCCCGTTGATGTAAATTGCGGAAATCTGGTCCGCATTCCACAGGTTCAGCAGCAAATTGTACGGTTCGGCGGCGGGGGAATCGAACTCCAGAGCGAACGCAAATTCGCCTTTCTGCTTTTTGCGGAACTCCTCCGCCTCCGGCTTCCAGCTTTCATCGGCCGAAACCGGGGAGAGGGAGGGGGCCGCCCGGTCGCCGCTGAGTACCGGATGCCACTTTTCGATGGATTTCGCACCGAATCCGTTCAGCGGAGCGGACGGCATGGAAAGCCGGGCCAGCAGTTCCGGCGCGAATGTCCCGGCGGGAAGCGGCCCGACGGCGAGGGCGTTATCCCGCGGAGAGGCGGTTCTGCCGGTTTCGCGCCGGATTGTCATCACCGCATGCAGCCGCTTCGGAACTCCGTTGCACAGCAGGTCGGCCTGAAGGTAAAAGTGGTAATCGCCGTCCCGGAAGCCGGGGCGCGGGTCACGGACACCGAGCGGGAACGACGCGGAAATTTTTCCAGCCGCGGACGGCGGGATCATGCGCCTGACTCCCTCCTTCCACGCCGGAGGCAGCCGCAGGATCAGCGAAACATTCTCAAACTTTCCCGCTGGATCGGCCGGGATAAGGGAGAAATCGATCCTGTTTTCCTGTTCGCGGAACGCCATCTGAACGGTTCCCGAAAGTTCGGTCAGTCTGGCCGGCGCCGGAGTTGCCCCGGTGAAGCGGACCAGTTCGACCGCGACGGGGATTTTGCGGTTGTCGTCATGGGGTAACGCGAATATGCCGTTCGTCGAGACAGGGAGCGGCCTGGAGTTGAGCATGGCGGAGACGGCGTCGCCGCCGGTTTGGACGGTAAGCGGAATGTCGTGGCCGAGTTCGGGCGCGGCGATCCGGGTGATCTCAAAGACGGCGGTGCTGCCGTCCACGGATTTCTTCCGGATATTTGTATGGAAGAACTGATAGCGGTACGCCAGATACTCGTTTTCATTGCAATACCACCAGTCCGGGTTGTTTCCATGCTGCTTGAGGATGCCGTCCAGCACCCGGAAGCCGTCGTCGCTCTGCCAGGTGTGGAGGCCGAGCGTCAGGTGCGGCCCGCCTTTCCAGTCTGGAGTTTTCAGGTTTTTCAAACCGCGCGCGACGCCCTTTTCAAACAGCTCCGGGGAGGGATTGCGGTCGTTGATTCCGAACATGAAACTGCCGAACCACTCGTTTTGCCCCAAGCCGTAACGGCCGGCGGCGTCTCCCCACGGTTCCGGGCCGCCGAAGTGGCCGCTGCGTTTCAGGATATCGCCGATCAGATGGGGCACATGGTCCCGGAAACGGGTCGAACAGGAGGTGTACGGCAGCACGAAAGCGGTCACGCAGGTGTCGTAGGCGGCCTCCTCGCGGATGCGCTGTTCGAGAATCTGGTAAAAGATCCCGGCAGGGAGCAGGCCGGGCAGGTCCTGATGGTCCACCGTGTGTGAACCGAGCGACGAACCGAGCTTCAGGATTTCCGCCGGAACGGTCCGGTCGCTTTGCTCATTCAGGAAATCGTACAGATAGAAGGTCCCTTTGTATCCCTGTGCGGCGAGAGTCTGCGCCATTTTCAAATGGCGGTTGTTGGTGTCGTCCCATCGGGTTGAGAAAGCGAGTTTCTTCCCGCCGGGAAGTTCCAGCTTTTTCAATTCGGCTTTGCGGGCCTCCTCCGGCGTTTTGAACGTTACCCGGAGAGTCTGACTGTACTCCGGCATCCCCAGCGGATTCCCGGCGAAAAGGCCCAACGTGAGCAGACCGAGCAGCGCGGACAGACAGATTCTGTTCATCATCCCAATCCTTTCTCTGTTTTTTTCTGCGTGATCAACAATGTACGGCATTCGGCTTTTTTTCAAGTATGAAAAGACGGAAATCGGATGAATTCTGCGGAATTCGGGAATGGCCGGAAGGGTGCAGGGGTGCGGCCTGTAGGTATCAGGAGTCATAAACAGATAGTTTACTATAGTTTTATCCTGTCGGAATCCGAAATGAGGACTCCGGCGGGAAATGTGGAAATATATTCAGAAAAAAAGACGGTTCATTCTTGACAAATACAGAAAAATATGTCATAATATATATAAAGATATAGAACTTTAAGTAAAATGGAAACCATGGAACGGGTCCTCAAATACCAGGCGATCGAAAGCTACATGCTTCAGGAGTTGTCGTGCGGGCGTTTTGCGTTGAACGGGCGTTTCTTTTCCGAACATGATATCGCCCGGCAGTTCGAGGTGACGATCCTGACGGCGCGGAAAGCCTTTGCCCGGCTTGAGCGGCAGGGATATATCGTGCGCCAGCGCGGGCGCGGTACATTTGTCAAAGCATTGCCGGAGCAGCCGCAGCGGCTGAAGATGATCAGACGCTGTATCATCGGCATTGTGGTGGACGACGGCGATTTCGACAATGACCTAAAACTGGGGCGGATGATTACGGCGCTGCATCGGACCATTGAAAAGGCCGGATACCTTTCGCTGCTGGTCGGCAGGGATTTCAAGGTGCTGGCGGAGGCGGATGCCTCCGGCGTGATCGTGCTCGACCGGATCGGCGAACAGCGGGTGCGTCAGTTGATCTGCACCGGAATTCCGGCGGTCGGGATGTATCCGGCCTGTTCGGGGCTTCCGCGGCTTTCGTTCGATTTCGCGGAGGCTGCCGGGAGAATCGTCGGAAGGTTCGCCCGGAGCGGCGTTCGCCGGATTGCAATGGTCGGGGAAGGCGAAGACGCATTGGCTGTCCGGAACCTTTTTGAAAAAGAGATGGCGCTTGCAGCAAAGGCACACGGCATGGAGTTGACAATCGCGGTCCCTCCGGTCGGCTCGGTGCGTGATCAGTTCGCAGACCTGATTGACAGCTCGTACCGTCCGGAAGCCGTTTTCGCCATGAATTGCTGGTCGCTGGATACGATTTCTGGAGTGTTGCACGAGAAGGGAGTGCAGATGGGGCGGGACATTTCGATTCTGGTGAATGGATCGAATGCGCTGTTGATTCCCGGTTCGCCGGGATATTCGATCATTGATCTGGATATCGGGCTGGCGGCGGAAAACTGCGTCAAACTGCTTCAGCGACTGATCAGTGACCCGCGGGCGGAAGTCCCGTGCATTGTTTCGCCGTATGGTCCGATTATTGAACGCGGTTCCCTGCTGCCGGAATCCGTGGTTTCTGAATCGTGACGGCGAGGTAGTTTTGCACCGGCACGGAGCCGGATAAGCAGATGCGATGGCTTGCAAAAGAGACATAACCGGTTTACTGTGGAGGAAAAAATGCGCGACAAAACAAGGAACAGGCAAATGAGGCGGAATACGCCCGGCATATCGGGCTTTCGGCATCTTAATTTCACATTGATCGAATTGTTAGTTGTGATAGCGATCATCGCGATTCTTGCTTCTTTGCTGCTGCCGGCATTGAATAAGGCGAGGGCAAAGGGGCAGGCCGCCAGATGCCTTTCCAATCTGAAAAGCTGCGGGGAAGCGGCCATGTTGTATGCCGACGAGCAAAAGGAGTATCTGCCGTTGATGATTCTGCGTACACCTCCTTCATGGAGCCACTATTCATGGGCGGATCATATGATTTATACCGGATATCTGCCGGAGGGCAGCGGGGGGACGGTCTGTCCGGCTGCCGCAGGCTCAAATCCGAAAACGGACACCGCAATCAGCGATTGTTACGGCGCGATCGGTGATGTGAACTGCTATTTGCAGACCAACAGCGCCTTCGTGTCGGAAAAGGGTATCGGAATTTCCGGAAACTCCCGCTGTCTGAATCTGCGGCGGCTGAAGAAGTCCTCCTCCACTTTTTACCTGGCAGACAGCTATAACGCCGCAACTCTGCGTCAGAGCAGCATGTTCGGGCTGGGGAACAGCGGTACGCAACATGCGCACGCCCGCCATCAGGGGCGCATCAATTCGGTTTTCACTGACGGTCATGCCGCAGCGCTTCAAAAGGAGCAGTGGGTTGGCAAAACGGTCGAGAGTGAACTGTACCAGATTTATCCGGCCGGTTACACGATCTATAATGAAGTCGGTTTCGGGGAGGTGGTACAATGGAGCAATTGAGGCGTTTCCTATTCAGCGGAGTGATGGCGGCGGTATTCTGCTGTGGGGCGGCGGAGCTGAGACTCCCAGAAAGCATCGCCGGAGTGGTGAGTGTGGAGCCGGGAAAACCGTTCCGGTGTGCGGTAGAGGTGGAACCGGAGGCTTTCTACCGGCTTGAAGTGGAACGGAACGTTACGGCGGATGGGGGAAAAATGAGCGGAATCCTGCGTTCCGCCGAAGGCCGGTGGCTGTTTCAATATTTCGGCATTCCGGAGCTGGAGGCGCCGCAGCGGCTGGTGGCGAAAATCTGTACTCCTGCCGCCGGGCGGAAACTTGAAATCTGTTTGGAGTCCTCCGCAGGACGGGTGGAGTTTTCCGGAGTGCGGCTGGAAAAGGTGGAACGCGGGGAGATCAGGAACGGTGCTTCGATGGAGTTCTGGCTGAATATGGATTACTTCGACGAGGTCTATTATTCGGAGAAGCTGGGAAGTCCGTCGTATGCCGAAAAGGAGATCGCGCACTTTTTCCGGCTTTGCAGGAAGCGGGGGGTGACCGGGGTGTTCTGGCGGGTCTCCGTACACGGTCAGGTGGCTTACCAGAGCCGGGGAGCGGCGACGGTTTTCCCCGGTCCGGTTCCAATGGAACAGTTGGATGAAGGCAGGCGGAAAGTAGCGGCTGTGCTCAGAGAGATCGATCCACTCGCCGTCGCCGTTCGCGAAGCGCGGAAAAACGGCATCCGGATCATGATCTGGATGACGCTGTCGGATGAGGCGGTTCCGCATCCGTCAATTCCGGATTTCTGCATGTCCGAATTCCAGCGCGCCAACCGGCACACCATGTTGATGGACCGCTGCGGCCGGGTTCTGCCCGGCACGATGTGCTACAATGAGCCGGAGGCGCTGCAGTACCGGCTGGCGATGATCCGCGAACTGATCGGGTACGGGGCGGACGGGTTTTATCTATGCACGCGCAGCCACAGCCATCAGTTTGGAAGTGATTCGGGGGATGATTACGGTTTTAATCCCGCCGTGGTTGCCGAGTACCGCCGTCTTTACGGAAAAGATATCCGAACGGAAGAATTCGATGTCGGCAAGTGGCGGCAGATCAAAACTCAAGGATATGACCGGCTGCTGCGGGAGGCTTCGGCGCTGATTCACGGTGCCGGACAGAAGCTGGTCCTCGGCGTCGCCGCGGCCACGCTCAGCAACGGCACCATCCTCGGCAATTACGGGAAAACACCGTTCCCGTGGGAAGAAAATTTGCGGGCCGGGCGGCTGGACGGCATTGTGAGTGGTCAGTACATGGTCAGTGACTATTTCGCGTCGCGCGAATACAATCGGTTCAGTCTGGTCGCAAAGCCGGGACAGAAGCTGTTCTTCTGGGCGCAGGTGTACCATTACGGAATGTGCCGGTCATTTACGGCGCGGGAACTGTTGCGCCAGGCCGGGACGTTTGCCTTCCTGAATCCCGGCGGCGGCGTACTCTATCATGAAGCGATGAATTTCGAGGAGGACGAGGCCGGGCTTTTCAGGCCGGTCTCCGAATTTTTCCGGACGGGGGGGGAGTGAATCATGTCCAGTGTATTGTCCGGCGGCGACTGGGCCGTCATTCTGCTGTATTTGTTGGGTGTGACGGGGTTGGGAGTCGTCAGTCGGCTCCGGCACCGGCAGGATGCCGATGAATATCTGATGGCAAAACGTTCAATGAACTGGTTTGTCGTGGCATTGGCGGTGTTCGCGACGCTTTTCAGCACGATCAGTTTCGTATCGATTCCGGGAGAGGCCTACAATTTCGGATTGACGATGATGGCGGTGGCGTTGGGACAGATTCTTTTCGTGCCGCTGGGGATCTGGCTGTTTCTGCGTTTTTTCTTTGCCGCACCTACCTTTTCGGCATACGAGTATCTGGAAAAACGATATGATCGTAACTGCCGCCGGATTGCTGCGGTGATCTTTATCATGATCCGGTTGTTCTATACCGGCGGCGTATTCTATGCGGCGGCGGTAATCTTCGAATCGCTGGCCGGCTGGCGTCCCGAAGCGACGATCGTGGTCATCGGGCTGATCACGCTGGCTTATACGTTCTGGGGCGGAATTCGGGCGGTGATCCTGGCGGATGTGGTCCAGTCGGCGATCATTTTCCTTGGAATCGCGGCGATCCTGTTCCGTCTGTTTCAGGTGACCGGGTTCGACGTCGGCGGGGTGTTGTCGTTTGCCGGAGAACACAACCGTTTGTTCGGCACATTCGCCCAATCGGATTTCTACCGGCTCAATCTGCACGACCGCTGGAATTTCTGGCTGCTGATTCTGGTGGTGGTGCAGATTCCCCTGCAGACGATGTGCTGCGACCAGCTGGTGATCCAGCGGCTGCTGACCAGCAGGAGCTATCATCAGGCGGTGCGCTCGACCTATGCCAACTATCTGCTGAGTATTCCGGTGGTGGTGATGCTCTATGGCATAGGATTGTTTCTGTTCTTCTACTACAATGGAGGCGGCGGCGAGCTGCCGGCGGGATTGCCGGGGGATAAGGTGCTCGGCTTTTTCATCACGGACGAACTGCCGGCGCCGCTGCCGGGCGTCATCATCGTCGCACTGCTGGCGGCGCTGATGAGTACGGTGGCCGGGGCGGTCAACAGCCTGGTGACGGTCTGCTTCAAGGACCTGGTGCTGACCGCGAAGCCGGAATTGGCCGGCACGCCGTGCGAGATGCTTTACTGCCGGGTGCTGACGGTTTTCGGCGGGGGGTTTGCAATCCTGACGGCGCTGATGATGATCGTGGTCGGTCAGGGAGTCCGCACGACGCTGCTGGAGGTGATCGGGGTGTGGAGCAACCTGTGGCCGATTCTTTTCGTGGCCTTTTTATACGGGGTGCTGTCGCAACGGGTTTCCGCGCGGGCAATTCTCTGGACCATGGTCATCGGCGGAATCGTTAATCTGGTGGTGCCGTACCTGATGTACTATGCCGTTCCGGAGGAGATGCGCTGGGGATTCTGGTATCTCGGAGTTCCCGGGGTGCTGTTGGGGTTGGCATTGCCTCCGTTGCTTTCGCGGTTCTGGCCGAACCGGAAAAATCTTGACGGCCTTACCCTGCGGACGTTGCGGCCGGATGGGCGGAGCGCTCCGCCTGCTCCGGATCGTCCGCTTCCTTGAGTGATGTGCTTTGCTCTTTCGCTGTTTTTACGGCAGGATGAGCCGCTTCGGAATGATGCGGCAAAATCCTGCCGTAAAAACTTGTAATTACTCCTGCGGCATACTAGATTATGGGTTGAGGAAATTATCCATCCATCAAGTACGGGAGAATGAACCGATGCGAAAAATCATGTTCCGAATGTTTTTGCCGCTGGTTGCGGTCCTGCTGCTGGCCGCGGGATGCGCCGGTTGGGGCGGCGCGGCCAACAATGCGTTCAAGCCGACGGATTTCGCCGACTACCTGCAGCGCGAGGGAGTCAAGGTCGAGAGTGTGCGCGATATGCCGCCGGAACCGTTCCGGGCGACCAGCGGCTGCGCGATCAAGGTCGCCGGTTCGGAGATCGGTGTGTATAAGTATGACCAGACCTCGGCGGTGCAGCGCAAGCGGCTGAACCGGATCGCCCGCGATACGCGCACCTATATCAATGGAATCCCGTATCCGGTGGCGGTGCAGGGGTCGTTCATGGTGTTCGGGCTGGACAAGAATCCGCAGAAACGGGAGATTCTGCGCGTGCTGAAAAAATTCAAATAGAGTTCGGATTGCTGGAAGAACCTTAAAAATCACTAACTTACAGGGAGAGGACGTCATGGCGGAAAAGAAGTATGTGTATTCCTTCGGCGCGGGAAAGTCGGAGGGCGACGGCTCGATGAAGGAACTGCTCGGCGGCAAAGGCGCGAATCTGGCGGAAATGGCTTCGCTGGGGCTGCCGGTGCCGCCCGGCTTCACGATCACCACCGAGTGCTGCGTCGATTATTTCAGGAACGGCAGCGAACTGCCCTCCGGAGTGGAAAAGCAGGTGAAAAACGCGCTCGCCAAAGTGGAAAAGGCGATGGGAATGAAGTTCGGCGATGCGAAGAACCCGCTGCTGGTCTCCTGCCGCTCCGGTGCGCGCAGTTCGATGCCGGGCATGATGGAGACGGTGCTGAACGTCGGCCTTTCGACGAAAACGATTCCGGGGCTGATCGCGAAAACCGGCAACGAGCGGTTCGTGTACGACGCCTACCGGCGGCTGATCATGATGTATTCCGACGTGGTGATGGAGAAGGCCGAGGGGATCGAACCGGCTGAAGGCAAGGCGATCCGCCGCCAGCTTGACGGCATGATGGAGGAGCTGAAGGAAAAGCGCGGCTACGCCTCCGACACCGACCTGACCGTGGATGACCTGAAGCTGCTGTGCGATCAATTCAAAATCCAGATCAGAAAGACGCTGAAAAAGGAGTTCCCGGACGATGCGATGGCCCAGCTCTGGGGCGGCGTCGGCGCGGTGCTGAAAAGCTGGAACGGCAAAAAGGCGGTCTCCTACCGCCGGATCGAAGGCATTCCGGATGAGTGGGGCACCGCGGTGAACGTGCAGAGCATGGTTTTCGGCAATATGGGCGACACTTCCGCGACCGGCGTGGCGTTCACCCGCGATCCGGCGACCGGCGACAACAAGTTCTACGGCGAATGGCTGGTCAATGCGCAGGGCGAGGACGTGGTCGCCGGAACCCGCACCCCGAATCCGCTGAACAACGACACCCGCAATGAGCAGAATAAGGCGCTCAAGTCGATGGAGGAGCTGTATCCGGAACTGTACAGGCAGCTTTTCGACATCCGCTGCAAGCTTGAAGCCCATTACCACGATATGCTCGATATCGAATTCACCATTCAGGAGGGCAAGCTCTTCATGCTGCAGTGCCGCGTCGGCAAGCGCACCGGCACCGCAGCGCTGAATATGGCGATGGATATGCTCGGCGAGAAGATGATCGACGAAAAGACCGCGGTGATGCGGGTCTCTCCGGCGCAGCTCGACGAACTGCTCCACCCGATCCTCGATCCGAAAGCCGAAAAGAAGTTTGAAGTGATTGCCAAGGGGCTTCCGGCGGGGCCGGGCGGCGCGGTCGGGCGGATCGTCTTCAACAGCGAAGAGGCGGTCGCCGCCGCGAAGAAGGGCGAATCCGTGATCATGGTCCGCGAGGAGACCAATCCCGAGGACGTCGAGGGCATGCGCGCCGCGACCGGCATTCTGACCGCGCGCGGCGGCATGACCAGCCATGCGGCGCTGGTCTGCCGCGGCTGGGGCAAGTGCTGCATCGTCGGCGCGGGAGCGTTGGAAATCAGCGAGGCCGCCCACACCATGAAGGTCGGCGGCAAGGTCTACAAGGCGGGTGATGTGATCAGCATCAACGGCACGCGCGGCTATGTGTACGCGGGTGCGGTCGCGATGATGGATTCGAGCGAGAATCCGAAGTTGCAGCACTTTATGAAGCTGGCGGACAAGTTCCGCAAGCTCGGGGTGCGCGCGAATGCGGACAACCCCGCCGATGCCGAAACCGCCCGCAGGTTCGGGGCCGAGGGGATCGGCCTGTTCCGCACCGAGCACATGTTCTACGGCAAAAACAGTGAAAAGCCGCTGTTCGCGCTGCGCAAGATGATCCTGAGCACTACGGTCGAGGAGCGGGTCAAGGCGGTGAAGGAGCTTTTCACTTTCGTGAAGAAGGATATCAAAAATACGCTGACCGCGATGAAGGGGCTGCCGGTCACTTTCCGGCTGCTCGACCCGCCGTTGCACGAATTCGTGCCGAGCGCGAAGGAGGCGCGGCAGGAGCTGGCCAGGGCGCTGGGCATCAGGCTCGCCGACATCGCGAAGCGGGCGGAGGGGCTGCATGAGACCAACCCGATGATGGGCCATCGCGGCGTGCGCCTCGGGATCACCTATCCGGAGGTCTCCGAAATGCAGATGCGCGCAATTCTCGAAGCGGCGGCGGAACTGGAACGCGACGGTGTGAAGTGCAAGCCGGAGATCATGATCCCGGTGACCTGCGACGTGGCGGAGATCAAATTCCAGAAAGGATTGCTGGCGAAGGTCGCGGCGGAGGTCGCGAAGAAGTTCAAGCTGGAAAAGCTCGACTATCTGGTCGGCACGATGATCGAAATCCCGCGCGCGGCATTGCTGGCGGACGAAATGGCGGCGGAAGCGGATTTCTTCAGCTTCGGCACGAACGACTTGACACAGATGACGTTCGGCTTCAGCCGGGACGACATCGGCGGCTTCCTCGGGGACTACCTCGACAAGAAACTGCTGGCGGCGGACCCGTTCCAGACGATCGACCAGAAAGGCGTCGGCAAGCTGATCGACATCGCGGTAAAGGGCGGCCGGTCGGTGAAGCCGAAGCTGAAGATCGGCATCTGCGGCGAGCAGGGCGGCGAGGCGAAATCGGTGGAATTCTGCCATCGTGAGGGACTGAACTACGTTTCGTGCAGTCCGTTCCGGGTGCCGATCGCGCGTCTGGCCGCGGCGCAGGCCGCGATTGCCAACGAAAAATAAAGCCTTTCAGCAGAATCCCGGATTCCCCGGGATTCCGCTCCTTTGTCGCGGGCAGGGCGTCTTGCCCGCCGGAGGCTGTCGCGAATGCGGCACGGCTTTCCCGGTGCTTCGCTTTTGAGATAGAGAGCACCTCATCCGAAACACTTGTACGCCAGGCCGCAGGATTTATCTGCGACTTCAAAATAACAAGGGCTTCCCGTATCGATTCCGGAAAGCCCTTGTTTCATTCTGGGGTGGAGCGATCAGTCGGCGGCGAAGCCGGCTTCATCGACCAGCAGCTGCTTGAGTTTGGCAAGCGCCTGGTTCTGGATCTGGCGGACGCGCTCGCGGGTGCGGCCGATCTCCTGACTGACCTCTTCGAGGGTCAGCGGGCGGTTGCCGCGCAAACCGAACCGCATTTCGAGGATGCGGCGCTCGCGTTCTTCGAGCTTTTCGAGCAGGTCCATCAGCCGGAACACCGATTCGACATCGCCGAGAATCTGGTCGGGCGTCATGGCGTGACGGTCCGGGATGATATCCTGAAACTCACCCTCTTCCCCCTGCTGGATCGGATCGTGCAGCGAGAAGGTGCGCAGATCGGCCAGCCTGAGGCCGGCGACCGTGCGCTCCGAGAAGTCGAGGTGTTCCGCGATCTCCGCATCAGAGGGTTCGCGCCCCAGCTCTTCGGCCAGTTTCATGCGGACCGATTTGATCTTGTTGATCTTACCCGCGGACTGCACCGGAATACGGATGGTGCGGCTCTGGTTCGCCAGCGCCCGGCGCATCGACTGCTTGATCCACCATGCAGCGTAGCTGGAAAACTTCGCACCCTTGGCCGGATCGAACTTCTCCACCGCGCGCATCAGGCCGATGTTGCCTTCGCTGATCAGGTCGAGCAGCGGCAATCCGAGCCCCTTGAAGTCGTGCGCGATCTTGACCACGAGACGGAGGTTCGCCTTGATCAGGGTTGAACGGGCGTCCTCGTGGCGGTCCTCGTTGTCGCCGTGAATCGCATCGGCCAGTTCGGCCTCCTCTTTCTTGTTCACCAGCGGAATCCGGGCGATTTCGCCCATGTAGACCTTCATCGTGTCGTTTTTGCTGCCGGCGACGACTTTGGAATCCAGCGCAATCTTGCGGGCGGAATCCTTTTCGTGCTTCGTCCGGGGACGGGCGGCGGCGGGCTCGCCGGCCTTGCGGCGGCGGGGACGCGATGCGGACTCTTCGCGCTCGGCCTCCGCATAAGCGGCGGAGTCGTCGATGTCGTCGAGCGAAACCGGAGCCGCTTTGGGCTTCGGCGCGAATTTGGTCGGAGGAGCTTCCACTTTCTTGATCACCAGCTTGCGCCCGGTTTTCAATCCGGCCAGCGGTTCCGGCGACGGGCCGTCATACTCATCATCGGAATCGGCATCGAAACGGGGGGATTCCGGAAGCGGCACGGCGGCAAATGCGGCGGATTTTTTTTCCTGATCGGGCGAAGCGGCTTTTTTCGCGACATCGGCTGCCGCGGAGCCGGCCGCCGTCCTGGCGGTTCCGGCTTTGGCGGCGGATTTCTTTTCTGCCATGAAAGACTCCTTAGCCGTCAAGGGGGGCCGCAGCAGAAAAAAGGCGCGTCGGCTCCGGGAAACGGCATTTTTTACTATAATTATAAAAAAAAATCGCAAAAACATCGGCTTCGGGGCTTCCAAAATCGCCCGCGAAGGCTTATAATAATACAGGTTCCATTCAGTGAAAGAATTGTGATGATTCAGTTTCCGATTCACTGATACCCATAAATTTAACAACATATACTGAAATGCCGAAAAATCAAGCCGCCGGCGCCGATAAATGGCGGAAAAAGATAAAAAAATATCTGGATGATCCTGCCGCAGCAGCTTTGTCGCGGCATTCGGTGGATTCCGCCGCGATTGCGCTGCCGCTTCTGCGGGCGGCGCTGGCCGGAAATGCTCCGCTGATCGCGGCCTTCCCCGAACTGAATCTGGCGGAGCGCGCGGTGGCGGAGCTTGAGGAGTTCCGGCAGGAGCTCGACCTGCCGCTGCGTTTGCTGGTCATTCCCGAGGCCGGGCGCGGCAAGCTGCTGTTTCCGGGCGGCGAAAGCCGGAGGGCGCGCGCATTGAATGCGGCGCTGACCGGAGAGTTCGACCTGGTGGTCGGCAGCGTCCATGCACTGCTCGCTCCCGCTCCCGCCCCGGAAACCACCGTCGAGGCCCAGTTGACGTTGAAGGCCGGCATGGAGCTGCCGATGGCGGAATTGCTGGAAAAGCTGGTCAGGCTCGACTATGACGACGAATATGAAGCGACGGTATCGGGGGAGTTCGCGCGGCGCGGCGGCATCATCGACATCTTCAGCCCCGCCCATGATTTCCCGTGCCGCGTGGAGTTTTTCGGCGACACCATCGATTCACTGCGCAGTTTCGCTCCTGAAACCCAGCGGTCCACCGGGGCGGTCGAAGAGTACCGGGTGATCGGGCGGGCCGGAATCACCGCCGGCGGCGCGGCGGATTCCGACCTTTTCGCCTATTTCGAGGAGCGTGACTACCGGCTGCTGACCCTTTATCCATCCACCGCGCGCGAACGCATCGAACGGTATTCCGGCGAAGCCGCGCTGGCCCGGTTCGACGCGCTGGCCCGCGACCGGGAGGCGGCGGGCCGGGCGCAGGTTTTCTGCGACGCGACGGAACTTTCGCTCTACCAGGACGCCGTTCCCGCCGACGTGCTGCCGCCGCTCGGCGCTGCGGAGTCGCTGATCTCGGGCGAAGCCGGGGAGTCGGCGCTGGAGTTGCGCCGCAAGCTGCTGATCGAACAGCTCCGGCAGTCGGCCCGCGAGGGTGCCCGGATCGTATTTCTGGCGCCTCACGCCGACAATATTCCGGTGCTGGAAGCCTGGTGCCGCGGACACGGCCTTGCCGGGCGGAATTTCAGCTTTGAACCGGCCTGCATCGGCGCGGGCTTCGCGATCCCTGCCGAACAGCTGATCGCGGTCACTGAGCGCGAGCTGGTCAACGCCGGATTCACCCGGGAAGGACGCAGCAGCGAAAGCGATGTGGTCGCACCGGCAGCCTCCGCCGATGAAGAGCCGGTCCGGGTGCCGGAATTTTCGCTGGCCGATCTCGACGAGGGGGATTATGCGGTCCATCTCGACCACGGCATCGGTATCTTCCGCGGCTTCAAGACGCTCGAAAGCCGCGGAATCGGCCGCGAAGTGCTGGTAATGGAGTATAAGGACGGACAGCTGCTCTACGTGCCGCTGCTTCAGGCGCACAAGGTCAGCCGCTACCTCGGCGCGGCGGGACATGTAACGCTGCACAGCCTCGGCGGAGCGCGCTGGAACCGGGACAAGGAGAGCGCCCGCCGCAGCGTCCACTCCTATGCCGCCGACATGCTCCGGCTGCAGGCGATGCGGCAGTCGGCCCCCGGCATCGTCTATCCGCCGGACACTGCCGAAACCAAGGCGTTTTTGCGGGCGTTTCCGTTCCGCGACACGCCCGACCAGTCCCGTTCCACCGCCGAAATCCGGCGCGACATGGAGTGCCCGCGCCCGATGGACCGGCTGCTCTGCGGCGACGTCGGCTACGGCAAGACCGAAATCGCGATGCGTGCCGCCTTCAAGGCGGTTTCCGCCGGTTATCAGGTCGCGATCCTCGCTCCGACCACAGTGCTGGCGCAGCAGCATTATTACAGCTTCCGCGAGCGGTTCGCCGCGTATCCTTACACCATCGACGTATTGAGCCGGTTCCGCACCGCCGCCGAACAGAACGCGATCATGCAGAAGGTCCGCTCCGGCGGCATCGACATTCTGATCGGCACCCACCGGCTCTGCAATCCCGACCTGAAATTCCGCAATCTGGGGCTGGTGGTGATCGACGAGGAACAGCGGTTCGGCGTGAAGCACAAGGAGCGGCTGCGCCGGTTCCGCGCCGAGGTGGACGTATTGACCATGTCCGCGACGCCGATCCCGCGCACCCTCTATCTGGCGATGGCCGGAGCGCGCGACCTCAGCACACTGATGACCGCGCCGAAGCAGCGGCTCCCCGTGAAAACCGTGATCGCGCCGGAGGATGAGATGCAGGTTGCGCAGGCGATCCGGGCCGAACTCGCCCGCGGCGGGCAGGTCTATTATCTCTACAACCGCGTCCGCACCATCGAAGAGAAGGCGGACAAGCTGCGCGCCCTCGTTCCCGAGGCGAAGTTCGCAGTCGCCCACGGCCAGATGAACGAGCATGAGCTTGAAGCGATCATGACCAGTTTCCTTGAAGGCAAAATCGACTGCCTGGTGTGCAGCACCATCATCGAATCCGGCCTCGACGTGCCGAATGCGAACACCATCATCATCGAACGCGCCGACCGCTTCGGCCTCGCCGAGCTTTACCAGTTGCGCGGCCGGGTCGGGCGCTGGACCCATCAGGCCTACGCTTATATGCTGCTGCCGAAAAGCCAGCTGGTCAGCACCGACGCCCGCAAGCGGTTGTCGGCGATCCGGCGCTGCTCGAACCTCGGGGCCGGATTCCAGCTGGCGCTGCACGACCTCGAAATCCGCGGCTCCGGCAACCTGCTCGGCTCCGAACAGTCCGGCCATCTGAACAGCATCGGCTTCGACCTCTACTGTCAGCTGCTGAAGCAGGAGGTGTCCAGACTGCGCGGCGAACAGGTCGAATTTCTTCCCGAAGTCGAAGTCGCGATCGATTTCGTGAGTTTCACCTTGAACGCTCCGCCCGGCGTCCTGCCCGCCGCCTTTCCGCCGGACTACATCGGCGGCGAACGGCTCCGGCTCGACGCCTACCGGCGGCTCGGCGCGCTGGCCTCCGAAGCCGAACTCGAAGATTTCGCCAACGAACTGCGCGACCGCTACGGCAAACTTCCGAAGTGCGCCGAAAACCTGCTCGCGGTAATCCGCCTGCGGCTTCTCGTCGCCCGCGCCGGTTATGAGCTTTTCACCGTCGCCGACGGCAGGGTGATCCTGCGCAATCCCGGCGGCACCGTCTACCGCGACGGCGGCCTGGTTCCGACGCTCGACTACCGCGATCCCCCCGAACTGCGGATGGTCCACCTGCTCGCCATCCTCCGCAAAGTTCCGCCCAAGACAACTGCCTGACAAGGGGATTTCGCCTTGGTCGCTCCGAGCAGGAGCGAAATCCCCACTCGAAAAACTTGCACACGGCGTTTTTATCAAGCATGGGAATGGTGCTTTGCCTGAATCCTGATGACAGGATTTGGGCATGTTCCCGGAAAAAACGCCCTTGCGAATTGCAAAAAAGTGCTTTCCGTATTATTTTAATAAGATAGAATTTGAAATCATTTTGCAGTCATTACAATATGGGAGGACCATTGCCATGTCCGGAATTTTCAAAGCCTACGATATCCGCGGAGTCTATCCGGCCGACATCAACGCCGACATCGCCGAAGCGATCGGGCGCGCCTACATCGAATTCACCGGCGCGAAGAAGGTGGTCGTCGGCCGCGACATGCGCCCGCACTCGCAGCCGCTCTTCGAAGGATTGAGCCGCGGCATGCTCGCGCAGGGCGCAGACGTGATCGACCTCGGACTCTGCTCGACCCCGATGAGCTACTTCGCCAATGGCACCCTGAAAGCCGACGGCAGCGTGATGATCACCGCCAGCCACAATCCGGGCGAATGGAACGGCTTCAAGCTCTGCCGTGCCAACGCGGTTCCGATCTCCGGCGCGACCGGCATCATGGACATCCAGAAGATCGCCGAGGCGAAGTCCTGGAAGAAGTGCGACCGGCCCGGCAAACTCTCCAGCTACGACATCGCTCCCGAATACGGCAAATTCCTGCGCTCCTTCGCGAAGATGGACCGCAAACTCAAGGTCGTGGTCGACTACGCGAATGCGATGGGACTCTATGAGATCGCCGGCATCACCGATCTCTTCGACATCGTCCCGCTGTACGACACGCTCGACGGCACCTTCCCGAACCACGAGGCCAACCCGCTCCACCTCGCCACGCTCGACGCGATCCGCGCGAAGGTCAAAGAGGTCGGCGCGGACTTCGGCGCGGCGTTCGACGGCGACGCCGACCGCTGCGGCTTCATCGACGACCGCGGCGAAATCATCCCGATGGACCTCTTCACCGCGCTGATCGCGCAGGACATCCTTTCCAACGGCCCGGCGACGATCCTGTACGACCTGCGCAGCAGCCGGGCGGTGCCGGAGTGCATCCGCGAAAACGGCGGCAAGGCGATCCAGTCGCGGGTCGGCCACGCCTTCATCAAGGCGCAGATGCGCGAAAACGACGCGGTCTTCGCGGGCGAGCTTTCCGGCCACTACTACTTCAAGCAGAACTTCACCGCCGAATCGCAGGGGCTGGCGATGATCATGCTCTCCAACCTGATCTGCAAGAAGAACAAGCCGCTGCACGAGCTGGTCCAGCCGCTGCGCAAATACTTCTCGTCGGGCGAAATCAACTCGACCGTCGCGGACGTGAAGCCGATTCTGGATGCGATCCGCAAGAAATACGCCGACGGCAACATGTACGAGCTGGACGGCATCTCGTCGGAGTACCCGAACTGGTGGTTCAACGTCCGCTCCTCCAACACCGAGCCGCTGCTCCGGCTGATCGTCGAAGCCGACACGCAGCAACTGATGGAGGAAAAACGCGACGAGCTTCTGAAACTGATCCGCGGCTGAGTACAGGCCACGATAACAAACAACCAAGGAGTCGAATCATGAAGAAAGTTATGTTGTCACTGTTCGGAGCCATGTTGGCGGCCGGAATGCTCGCAGGCTGCGGTAACGTCGATGAAAATAAAACTCCGGCTCAGGTCAAGGAAGAAGCCGCCACCTGGGATGCCGCTAAAATTGAAAAGGTCATGAAGGAATACCGGGATGTGATCGACGCCAAAAAGGCGGAGCTTTCCAAAGTGAACGATCAGCTCAGTGAAATTCCGCTCAAGGAAAAGAGCGGGGAAAAAGCGGGCAAACTCCGGGATCAGGCCAAACAGTTGCTCGCTTCGATCGCCAAACTCGAAACGCTGCATGCGACTCTGGGCGCGGTAAAGGCGACCAAATAAATCTCAGGCGGGACTGCGAGGGATGATGGAAGAGTTGTTCGATATCTACGATTCCGCCGGGAACCGGATCGGCGTTGCGCCGCGCCGGGAGTGCCACGGCAATCCCTCGCTGCTCCACCACACCAGCCACGTGGTGGTGTTCCATCCGGACGGGAAGCGCATCCTGCTGCAGAAACGCTCCATGTCCAAAGACATCCAGCCCGGCAAATGGGATACCGCCGTCGGCGGCCACCTTGCATCGGGCGAAGATTATGAAACCGGGGCCAGACGCGAGCTTGCCGAGGAACTGGGCTGGAAAGCCCCGGTAACGCTGCGTTATTTGTTCGACGCACAGATCCGCAATGAGATCGAGTCGGAGGACACCCGCGTGTTCGGCGTCACGCTGGCCGGCCCCTTTGAATTTCAGCGCGAGGAGATCGACGAGGTCCGCTTCTGGAGCGCCGACGAGCTGAAAGATCCCGCCAGTCATTCCCTATTCACGCCGAATCTGGCCGTCGAACTGCAACGGCTCTTCGACGGAGGCTTTCTGTGAGCGAGGGGCAGGCGCAACTGCACTCCCCGTTCCGCGAGGCGCTGAAACGCTTCTGGAGCGACTGGCCGGCGCGCATCGGCACCGTCGGCATCCTGCTGTTGCTGCTCCCGGCGGTTTTCGCGCCGTTTCTGGCCAACGGGAGGCCGCTGCTCGTCTGGGGCGCGGACGGGATTTCCCTGCCGTTCTGGCGTACCTTTTTCGCCCCCGACAGCTCCGAATATCTGGTCGAACAGGTGTTCAATTACCTGCTGCTATTCCTGATCGCGTGGGGCGTGCTGCGCCCGGTCCGCCCCCGGCGGCTGCGGCGGATTCTGCTGGCCGTCGCGGCGGCTCTGCTGTTGCTTCCCTTCTGCCTGACCCAGCCCCGGCTGGACAAGACCGACTATCGCCGGCTGGTCGAGCAGTCCGGCGCCCATGCGGTCTTTGCGCCGATTCCCTACGGCCCCTTTGAAATCGTCGCGGCCCCGTTTGAAGCGCCGGGGCGCACCCACTGGCTCGGGGCGGACGACATCGGCCGCGACGTCGCCTCCCGGATGATCTACGGCGCGCGCGCGTCGCTGGCCGTCGGACTCTTCGCGACCGCGATCGCGCTGGCGATCGGCACTCTCGTCGGCATGGCGGCAGGCTACTACCGGGGCTGGTTCGACCTGCTGGTGATGCGGCTGGTCGAAATCCTGCTCTGCTTCCCGACTTTCCTCCTGCTGCTGATCCTGATGTCGATCCTGAAAGACCGCAAGTTCGAGCAGTCGATCCTGATCGTGATCGCGGTGATCGGGCTGACCGGCTGGATCGGCCTCGCGTTCCTGGTGCGCGGAGAAGTGCTCAAACAGCGGGCGCTCCCCTATATCCAGAGCTGCGAAGTGGTCGGCATCCCGGTGTGGCGCACCATGCTGGTGCATCTGCTGCCCAACATCGCCGGACCGATCCTGATCAGCTTCACCTTCGGCGTCGCCGGGGCGATCCTCGCTGAAAGCGGGCTCTCCTTCCTCGGCTTCGGCGTCCAGCCGCCCACTGCCAGCTGGGGCGGACTGCTGCGGCAGGCGTTCGATGATCCGCTCGCCTACTGGCATCTGACCCTGTTTCCGGGCCTCGCCCTCTTCATCGCGGTACTCGCCTTCAACTTCACCGGCGAAGGGCTGCGCAAGGCGCTCGCGCCGCGCTGACGCTTGCAATTTCCCTGATCCGGCTGTATTGTAATACTTTCAGCCAGCAAGGAAATTTGGAAATGAACGAACAGACTCCGCCCGCATTGAACCTGAAACTGCTCGGAACCGGCGCCGCCGACTACGATTGGAACCGCTTCGGCGAGGAGGGCGTGCGTGGCAGCACCAGCTCGCTGCTCGACGGCCATATCCTGATCGACTGCGGCATCACCGGGCTGCGGAATCTGGAGCGGTTCGGCATACCCTGTGCCGCGATCGACACGTTGCTGGTCACCCACTCCCACGACGACCATTTCCTGCCGGAACAGATCGCGGTGCTCGCCGCGGGACGGCCGACGCCGCTGGCGGTCTACGCCTCCGCCGAAGCGGTCGCCGAACTTGGCGGCATTCCGGGCATCGCGGCATTCCCGCTCCATTCCGGCATGAAGTTCCGGCTCGGCGAAACCGCCGTGACCGCGCTGCCCGCCAACCACCTGACCAATATTCCGGGCGAACAGGCGTTTCACTTCTGCTTTGAAACCCCGGCGGGCAATCTGCTTTACGCGCTCGACGGGGCGTGGATGCTCAAGCAGGCGGTCCGGCTGATCGAGCACCTCCGGTTCGACTGGATCGTGATGGACTGCACGATGGCCGACTCCGGCGACTTCCGCATTTTCGAGCACACCGACCTCGCGATGGCGGTTCACATGATCGAAACGCTCCGCAATTTGAACATCGCCACTCCCCGCACGCGCATCATCCTCGACCACCTCGCCCGCACGCTGTGGCCCGCGACCGAGGAGGAGCGGCGGCGCAAGATCGCCGGGACCGGCTTCGAACTCGCCTTCGACGGCATGGAGCTGCGCTGAGTTCACCGCGCGTTTTTCATATACTCTTTTATTCTCTGAAGTTTCCGCGGGTTGCAATCCACAACCGGTAGATTTCTTCCCCGGCTTCAACATCCAGCTCCGCTGCCACCGCGATTTCACCGTCGACCAGAGCATCCGCATGGAACGGAATTTCAATGACAGCCTGCCGGCCGGGTTCCAATTCCGGAATCGTGAACCGGATGTTTTCGCCGGGCAATCTCAATATCCCCGAAGTTGCAGAACAAAAGACGCCTCCCGTGTTTTCCAGCCGCAGCACGGTCGAACCGGCCGGGTCAAGAAAAAGACCGGCCCGGAACGGCACTCCTTCCGCGCACTTAAAAAGCCGACCTGAAAGATTGTTCCTGTTCAGAAACAGACCGATTGCTTTCGGCATCGGCATGGTATGCGGCAGTTCGATCCGGCGGTCGCCGACGCAGCCGGTCAGCGGGGCATTCCAGCCCAGTGACGCGGGGGTCGGCCCGGTGAGACGGAATACGGCGACGGCACCGTCTGCATGCAATTTTTCCACGCGCGTAAAAGCCGCACCTGAAATTCTGGCAATCGCTTCATTTTCCGTGCAACAATGCCAATCGGAACGCCGGGCGCACGATGCCAGAATGCGCCGCAATTTTTCCAGTCCGGCCGGAGTGTGGTTGCTGTGCATTCCCAGCGTGATATGAGTCGCACCCTGGCGCAGAAATTGTTCCACTTCAACGAAGAAACGTTCCTCATCCGGTTCCCGATCTCCGGGAGTGATCAGAAATGAATTGACGAAACTGCCTACGGGATAACCATAAGGAACAGCCTGATCCCGAAAGTATTCCGGCGCACCCAGCATTCCGGCATGGCGCAGCGCCTTCCCGATTCTCGCGGCGGCCGTGGGATCATCTTTCCGGCGCCACGCACAAAACGGCAACGCAAATGCCGTCACCGGCAATTGGGAACGCACTTCATACAAATAGCGATTTTCAAAAATTTCATTCCAGAGCCTGGCGGCTCCCACTTCGGTCAGCCGGGGATGGGAAAGAGTGTGGTTGCCGACGGTATTGCCGCCATCCACCAGTGTTTTCATCGTTCCCGCGTAATAGTTGGGCCCGGCCTGACAGAGATAAAATGTACCGGGACAGCCGGTTTCACGCATGACCTCCGCCGTTTTCAAATGGCGGTCGTTGCTGTCATCCCAGCGGCAGGAGAACAGCACGTTTTTGCCGGGGGGAAGTGCGCTGAGCGTCATGGTTGCGGCGGCGGCTTCCTTCTGCGAAGAAAACTCCACCCGGTATTCCCGAACATACTCCGGCAACAGCAGCGGATTGCCCGCCAGGACCGGAAATGTTCCCGCTGCGCACCACATCACCAGAACAAACAGTTTTATCATCCGATCCATTCTATTCGCCTTTTCCGGATTGTTTTCGCGGAAAATTACCGCGTATTGCGTTTGAAATATTTGAGAAGAACCTGTTTGCGCGCAGTATCGGAAACCGGCTGTTCCAAATTCTTGTCGTCGGAATGTTCCACGCTCCAGCCCGACCATTCCCGGTAAGCGTGAAAACTCCAGTCCCAGCCGTACTCCTCGAAAACCGAGATCCAGTCATCGAGCCATTGCGCACCGCCGGGCGCCCAGCGGATCACGCCGAACTCTCCGACATAAATCGGCACGTTGTATTTCAATTGGAACTGCCGCATGGGTTCGGCCATCAATCTGATCCATTCGCGGTTCCACCCCTTCGCCGGATCGGGATACGGCCCCACCATCGACCGGGCGCGGATTCCCTGATGCGTATATTCGCCGGGTTCATAAAAATGCGGTGAATAGATGATGTTGGGCAAATTCAGGGGACGCGGATTGTAGGAAGTCTCCACGATGATCGGCGTAACCGGATCGATGGAACGGATTTCCCGCGCCAGTTTTTCAGCGAAACGATCCCAATCCAACGCATCGGAACGCACGTCATAGACTTTGTCGATCGGCTCGTTGACCAGATCATAGCCGTACAGAACCGGATCGCCGTTGAAGGCGGCGGCAATCTCCCGCCAGAGCCGCAGAACCGCGTCCTGCCGTTCCTTCGTCCAGAGTCCGAGATTATTGTTGATATCATTCATTTCTCCGGGAGAGCGATGAAGATCGATCACGACCTTGATTCCGTATTTGCGAAAGAAAGGAAGCACCCGGCGAAGTTCCCCGATCCGGTCGCGGCCCCACTTCAGGTAACTTTCGGCATCGGGAAAAACCGCCGGGCCGCCTTGGAGGAACTGCCACCGGATCAGGTTTCCGCCCCATTCTTCGGCGAAAATCCGGAAATCTTCCTCATTTTTCAGATTTCCCGCCATTGCCCCGCGGTACTTCGGCGTTTTCTGCAAAGGCGCGCGATTCACCCCGGAGGCCGGCGCTTCCGGAGCGGGAACTTCAAGAATGCGGATTTCGCGGTAATCGGCCACTCCCTCCTGTCCGGCATCCCCCAACACCAGTTTGAAGTTTCCGGCATAGGGTGGAATCCGCCACGATCCGAAACTGCGTTCCCAATCACTTTTCTCACGCGCTACCGGAGGCGCCGGACGGTATCCCCAGTTTTCGCGGTATTTATCAAATGGCCGGTAGTCAGGAATCAGTTTGAGGCAATCACCGAATTTCCGGCCCAGTTTTTCTCCGCGCACCACCCCCTCGACCGTCACCATTTTTCCCTTGAGCAACGCCCCGTCGATTGCAAAAGCGGGAGCCGCCGGACCACGCACCCGCAAAAAGGCCGGTTCTCCCGGCTGCCGGACCAACTCGGCCCCGGCAGGTGCGCCGTCTTTCGCGTTCCACTCCCAGATAATGCGTGGCGACTCGGCGGCCGCAGCGAGAACGGCAAGCAGGACGGCAAGCAGCAATACGGCTGTCGTTTTCATCATTTTCCGGCCTCCTTCGCGATGACGCGCGGCGTCGCATTCCGGTCATAGCCGAAATAAACCGCGTGATCAAGCCCCTGCCGGAAAATCAGTTCTTTGTCGCATCTGAGGTTGTTGTAAAGCACCCGGACTCCGGAAGGCGGACAGACCCAGTCGGAAAGTCCGGCGTCAATTCGCACCGGACACCTGACGCGCCCGGCAAAATTCACCGTGTCGTAGTAGAGAAGTCCCGGAGCGGGATCGGGACGCCAGCCACGTACCCGCCCGACCTTGATTCCGCCGAGATCGCAGAACCACGGAATCTGGATCGAACAGCCGGTGACGCCGCCGGTCAATCCGGCAACGGCTACCGATTGAAACGCTCCCTGACTGCCGCCGATGATTTCCAGTTTCTTCCCGTCCCACTCCGGCAGGGTTTTAATAAATTCCGCCGCCCGCAGCCCACGCAGGATCATTCCGTGAAAATAGGTGGTCAACGGCGACTGATTTTCCTCGTTGCGGAAACCGTATCCGGCCAGAACGCTGTGTTGAAGCTCCCGATAATAAGCCGCCTCGCGTCCGTTTTCGATTCCGTGCGGGTTGACGGAAAAAGTGATATACCCGCTGTCGCGGTAAAGCGGGGCGCTCTGTACCGAATATCCGTCGAACCGCAGCCGCAACGGAAATTTTTGCCCTTCCTTCGCCGCCTTCGGCACCGTGAGATAACCGGAGACCGGCCGGGCGCCCGCACAGGAGAGCTTTACGTCGAAAACATCGACCGCGTCATCGGATTCCACCGCTTTTTTCTCAAGCACCTTCAACGGCACAGCCGCCAGTTTCCGTATTTCCTCCTGCCAGAAAGCATCGAAATCCTCCGGTTCCGGCACTCCCTGCCGAAGTTTCTCCGGAGCGACTCCGGCCGCCAGCCCATACTGGACCGGCCGGGCTCCGGCACCGGGACGCGGCACCCGCCTGACCGGTTCGCCGTTCTCATCCAACAGCATGGCGCGCACCATGACATATCCGGGACGATCCAGCGATGTGACATATTCCAGGGGCCGGTCGGGTGCGACTTCGATGATCCGACTCTCCTCTTTGCCGTCATCCCCTGCCCGCACAAGACGGAGGCGAGCTTCAACCGGTTTGCCGTCGTTGAGCGCCTGAAAACGGAACTTCATGGGTTCATTCTCCCGGTAAAGCGCCTCTTCACGATCGGTGGCTCCGGCAACGGTGAACCTGCTGAAATCCTTCACCGGCAGGGCATCCCGAAACATCGGCTCGCAAAAACGGACGGTTCCGGAAACATTGAGCAGCGCCAGATCGAGTCCCGCCTTTTTCACTCCCTCCGGAAAAAACACCTTGAGCGAATGGCGCGTCAGGGGAGAATTCGCATTCGGCACATTCAGACGCAGAAACTGCTCCCTGCCGTCCGTCTTGGTATAATGAAGCTGAACCATAATGCCGTTCCCATTCGCCACGGGGATCGGAAGTCCCTCCGCACCGACTTTCACGGAAAAGAGCAGTTCCCGGCCCGCAATCAGGGCCGGATCAATCGGAATGCCGATCCAGCTCTTCGCGGGTGCGGCATGTTGAAACACCAGTTCCCCCGTTTCCGTCAATTTCCGTGTTGTATTGTTCAACTGCCGCCGTACTTCCGGCGCGTCAAGTCTGACAGCGACCGGTTCTGCGGCGACCATAATCGCCGTCCAGCAGCAAGCAGCGCATACCAACCTAAAGACTGCTTTCACTTTTTCACTCCTTTTCCTGTTCAATTTTTCCAATGAATGCCGTCATCGGATGTCGTCTGAAACGGATCACACTTCCACGGAGCGGCACTTCCGGTCGGATGCGCCGTCACATTACCGCCGAAATACAGCACGTTGACTGCACCGCCATGCCGTGGAGAAACCGTCGGCCAGTCCGGTCCCGGCTCCATGTCGGGGCGCCAGCGCAATCCGCCTCTTTCCGCAAACGAAAGATCGCTGTTGACCGCCTGAATATCAACCAGCAGAAATTTTTCTCCGAGTTGTTTGATCCGGGAAAGCTTCATCCGGCTGCCGGTGTCGCGTTGAAAAACAGTTGCCAGCACCGCATAATGCGGCGCATTCATCCACCAGCATTGAGCGGCGACGCCGACCATGTCGAACGTCCCGGTCTGTGCCGGGCAGCGTAGCAGGCTGTTCGTGATATACCTTCCGCCCGTAAATTGATAACCGCTGGTCCACGGCGCGGCAGGAGTATTCGGATTGGGCCCCATCAGGTAACTGGTCCAGCTCGGCGGATTGTTGGCGCTGGCGGTATCCAACGGCGGCAGGAGATCGTCGTTGTCGCCGAAATATTGCGTGAATCCCACCCCCAGCTGTTTGAGATTGTTGATGCAGACGGCAGTCCTGGCCTTGTCGCGCGCCTTGTTCAGCGCAGGCAGCAGCATGGCAGCAAGAATGGCAATGATAGCAATCACTACCAGAAGCTCAATCAGCGTGAATTTTATATTCACCGGGAACATATGGCGATACGGCATGGAGCGCCTGTTCAATCCGGAAATCATCGCTTTGATTTTGAAACCGTTGTCATTCAATCTCATTTTATTCTCCTTGCTCATGGTTGATCTTCAAACACCAGTCTGATCTTTTTGACCCCGACGGGGGCGTGCTTCTTGGAGTGCCATTTTTCAAGGCGGGTCACCGCCGTCCTGATCAGCTGATCATGGGGGGCCACCCATGAGACGATTCCGGCACGGCAGTATTCCCGGCTGTGCACCCCCGGAAACACCCCGTGCAATGTGACCAGCCGGACCTTGCGGCGCAGTTCCGCCGGAAAGCCGTCGAACAGCAGCCACTCCAGCGGAAAGTCGAACGGGCAGAACACCGCATCATATTCGTTCGCCGCCATGTGTTCGATCAGTTGCGCCTGAATCCGGTCGAACAGGGTGTAATCCCCTTTCTCCATCTGCTTTTCCGCCTCGAAAAGCGGCAGCCGGAAGGTATGGGCCGCAATACTCGCGCTCAATTCCCGGTTCAATTCCCGCAAGCTGGCGTTGTCCGAAACATTGCATACGGCGAGCACGTTGCGACACTTCCGCCGCTGCAGGTAGCCGCCGATTTCGCCGCCGGCGGAGGCGTAGTCCAGCAGCACCGCCGGCAATGCCGTCCCCTCGAACACCTGATCGATCAGCACCACCGGAATCTCTCTGGCGAGCGATTCGAAGAACTCCCGGTTTTCAGCGGGATTCACCGGAGACACGATCAGGCCGTTCACGCCGTTGCGGTACAGGCTCGTCGCCAGCTTGCGCTCCAGCGCGCAATCCCCCTGCGAGGAGCGCAGGATCGCCATGCACTTCTGCTGGCGGGATTCAAAAACCTGATTGAACAGTGTCGCCAGCGTGATTCCGAAACCGTGCATCCGGTACGGATGGATCATCGCGAACTTCGGCAGGATGCGCGACTCCTCGTCGATTCTGACCGCCTTCACCCCCTGCCCGTGGGCGATGGAGACGACCGCCTCCGCCTTCAGCTGGCGCATCGCCCGCTGGATCACGCTCAAACTTACCTGAAACCGCTTCGCCAGCTCCCGATAGGTGGGCAGCTGCTGGCCGACCGGAATCTCCCCGCTGCCCAGCATATCCCGCAATTGCCGGGCCACATACTGATATACCGTTTCGGAGTCGACTTGTTCCGGAAGTTTCTGATTCATCGCCATTCCCGCATTGTGTATTCGTGTATTTCATTTATATTATATAACATTTCGACCGGGAAGTCAACACCTGTCCCCGAAAAAAACAAGAGAAATTTGCGGAAAAACTGTTTCCCGGCCATTCGTTCCACTCTTTTTCGCCCCCTCCGGCGAAGCGGTCTATGTTTCGCTTCCGTTAAAAATTCACGATTTGTTGCAATTGCCTATTGACATTTTTATAGAAATGCACTATAATTATAGACAAGTTCTATAGAATATTTCCAACAGAAAGAGTTTTTCCGATGGACAAACTGCGGTTGACCAAAGCGGACCATGCCCGCGAGTGGCTCGCGAAGGAGATCCGGATCGGCAACTTCGCCAGGGGCGCCACCCTGCCTCCCGAACAGGAGCTGGCCGGACGGCTCGGCGTCAGCTATATGACCATGCGCAAGGCGGTCGGCGCGCTGGTGGACGAAGGGCTGCTCGAACGGGTCAAGGGCAGCGGCACGTTCGTGCGCAACGAGATTCCGGAACAGAAAGTGCAGAAGATTCTCGGACTGGTGCTGCCCGCCTGGGGCGCTCCCGAAAACCTCGATACGGTAATGCACTATTCGCAGGCCTGCGAGGAGAACAGCTGGCTGCTCAAGGTGATCTACGTGCGCAGCTGGGAGGACGGTTCCGTGTACGACCTCTGGATGAACTGCGACGCGCTGGTGCTGACCGTGATTCAGGAGCTGGCCGCGATGCCCGCTTTCCTGCGGGAGAAGTTCCGTGCCTCGACCAAGCCGGTCGTCGTGAACAAGGGCAGCGCCCGGGAGATCGGCCGCGATTCGGTTTATTACGTGCAGGACCGGCAGATGGAACTTCCCTGCGACCGGTTGTACGAATTGGGACACCGCCGGATTCTGCTGGTGGACCAGGTGACCCGGCACGGCGGGGAGCCGGTCACGATCCATTCCAACATGACAGGCTTCCAGGAAATTTTCCGCCGCAAATACCCGCAGGTCGAATACAACACCGCCCTGATGGCGTTCGAGGTGCCGCTCTACCGGCAGCCCCATCCCCTGATCTGCCGCGCGTTTGAAGAACGGCGTGCGGAGCTGGCCGGTTACACCGCGATCATCTGCCCGATGAGCTTCTATCTGGCGGTCACGACGGGACTCCGGCAGATCGGGCTGCGGGTGCCGGAGGATGTTTCGGTGCTGGCGTTCGGCGACCGGCTGGAGGCGGACTACTACTATCCCCGCCCCACCGCGTTTTCAGTCCTGCTGCGCGATCAGGCGTATAAGACGCTCGAACTGGTCAACTGGCGGCTCCTGAATCCGCACGCTCTACCCGTCGCGGTGCAGACCGCCGTGCAATTTCACGAAGGAAACTCATTCGCTCCGGCGAATCCCAAACAGGAAAGGTAACCGAGTCATGAAGAGAGCTGAATTTACCCTTATCGAACTGCTGGTCGTGATTGCCATTATTGCGATCCTCGCCTCGATGCTGCTGCCCGCACTGAATCAGGCGCGGGAAAAGGCGCGTTCCGCAAGCTGCGTCGCCCGTCTCAATCAGGTCTATAAATCCTCGCTGTTCTACGCCGACGACAACCGGCAGACCGTCGCGTTCCGCGCTCCCGCCACCGGCGGCGAAACCCCGTGGTCGTCGGTGCTGATCGAGGGCGGCTACGCGACCAAAAGCGTGATCTTCAACTGTCCGAGCGTTCCCCGCAAGACCGCGGGTTTCAACGGCTTCACCACCTACGGGCTGTACCGCTACAACGCGCCCGACACCGCGACCTTCTACGACAAGAAGAAGGAAACGTGGGGGGATTTCGGCTTCGGCGTCTCCGGCACGAACTACATCCTGTACGCGGTTCCGCGCATGAAGCGCCCCTCGGAGGTGTTCATGCACGCCGACACGATGGGAATCTTCACCGATCCCACCTACGGCGGCACCGCGATCAGCCAATACGCGCCGGAGTGGAACACCGCTCCCGGCAATATCGCCCCGGTCCACAACGGGCGGCTCAACATGAGTTTCTTCGACGGGCACGTCGCCTCGCAGGGCAGAAGCGAACTCAAGGAGATGGGCTTTTCCAAGGCGATCTTCCACAACGGAATCCTGCAGAACCTGTGACGAATATGAAAACAGCCATCTCAACCATACTGGGCGGGTTCCTCTGCCTTGCGGCGGCCGCGGCGCCGGAGTTCGACACTGCCGCCGCCGTCACGGCCTCAGCGCCGGGGGCCGCGTTCCTGCAGGGGGAACAACTCGCGTTCCGGTGGACGCAGCCGGAGCTTTCTCCCGGCAAGTGGCAGCTGCGCGACTGGCGGGACCGGATCATCCGGCAGGGCGACTGGCCGGAAGACGGCCGCAAAAAGCTGTTGCTGGCCCCGCTGCCGAACGGCTACTACAAACTGGAACTTTCCGGCGGCGCCGGGAGCCGCGGTTTCGCGGTCGTGCCCGATCCCGCCGGACGGGAGAATAACCCGGAGCAGTTCTTCGCGATGGATTCCGCGCAAAGCTGGCTCGCCCGGCCCGATGCGGGGAATCCCCGGCAGCCGGACAAGCCGTTTGAAGTCGTCTCAGAAACCGCCCGCCGCGCCGGGCTCCGGATGGTGCGCGAACGGCTGAACTGGGCCGAAGTGGAAGCTGTTCCCGGCAAGTACGACTGGCTGCAGTACCAGACCAACGCCGACCTGCTCGCCGAGCGCGGCATCCAGGTTCTCGGCATGTACCATCACGCCCCGGAGTGGGTCAGGCGCAAGGAGGGCAAACTCCCCGTCGACCTCGCCGCGACCTATCGGTTCGCCCAAAAGGCGGCGGAACATTTCCGGGGTAAGATGACCGTCTGGGAGTTCTGGAACGAGCAGGACATCGGCTTTTCCCTCGAAGCCGCCTGGGATTACGCGGCGGCGCTGAAAGCCGCCTCCCTCGGTTTCAAGTCCGCCGATCCGAAGCTGCCGGTCGCAATCGGCGGCTACGCGCTTACGCCGCTGCCGCCCTACGCCGATGTGGTCATGGAAAACGGCGCGGGCGAATACTTCGACATCTTCAATGTCCATACCTACCGCCCCATCTGCGAATTTCCCGAGGCGCTCCGCAGCGTGTGCGACCACCTGAAACGCCATAATATCGCCGACCGTCCGGTCTGGTTCACCGAGAACGGCTCCAACATGGAAGGGGCCGGACGCACCGGCAGCTATATTCCCGGCCTCAAAGCCCACTCTCCCGAACAGGAGCTGCTGATCGCCGAATACCTGCCCAAGATGATGGTCACGATGCAGTCGCTCGGCGTCGCGCGCGATTTCTTTTTCGTGCTGCCCCCCTACAACGAAACCGGCGGCAACAAGGACTGGGGATTGATGCGGCGGGATTTCACGGTGAAACCCGGCTATGCCGCCTTCGCGACGCTGGTCGACCAGCTCGGCAACGCCGCGCCCGAAGGGGAGGTCAGGCTCGGAGACGGCCTGAAAGGTTTCCTGTACCGCCGGAAAGAGGGCGGCAAGGTTCTGGCCTACTGGTGCATCTCCGAGCTGGACACCGACAAGCCGCGCCCGGGCCTCTCCAATGCCGATCTCAAAGCGCGCACCTTCGCGCTGCCGCTGTCCGGCGATATCCGGGGCGTCGATCTGGTCGGCACGCCGTTCACGGCGCCGGCTGCCCGTATTCCGGCTACGCGCTATCCGGCATTTCTGACGGGAGTCGATGCCCTCAAGGCGGACATCCCATTCCATGCGCCGCAGGTCGTTCTGCTCCCTGATCGAGAAAGCACATTCGATAAAACCATAATCTTCCGCGTTGAACTTTCCGATGATTTCAAGCTTTTTTTCGGAAAGGACTGCGCGGATGTGAAGAAAACGCCCGCCCGGTTCCGGCTGCAGGTCTGGAACCTGTCGGACCGGGAAAAGCGCGGGACGCTCGCCGCCTCCGGCGGTTCCGTCACCGGAATCCCGGCAGGCGTCACACTCCCTCCCTTCGGCAAAACCGAACTCGAACTCGCCTTCACCCCGGAACTCGACCGGGAATTCAAAGGCAAACTGCGGATCGACGGCGTTTTCAACGGACGCAGGGCGACCCCGCTGGCGATCCCCTGCCGCAGCGTCACCGAGATGAACAGTTCGGGTCGGAAGATCGAAATGCCGCAACTGCTCGACCCCGCCAACTGGCGGAGGAACTCCGCCGGAACCGTCACGATCGAACATGACGCCTCCGAACAGGCGATCCGCTTCACCACCCGCTTTCCCGCCGGAGCCAACCGCTGGAGCTACCCGGAATACACGCTGCAGCTGCCGCAGGAGTCGCTGGCCGGGGCGCTCGGCGTCGCCTTCGAGGCGAAGGTCTCCAAGCCCGCCGCCGTGCAGCAGATGCTGCTGATGGCGGTGCCGCAGGCGGGAAAAGACGTCTACCTCAAGACCGACCGGCCCGCCGGAGAGTACAAAGAACACTTCATCGCATTCCCATCCGATCTCGACACCGGCAAAATCGTGAAACTCCGGCTCGGCGTGAACGCGCTGGAGGACGAGATTGCGGTCAGTGTGCGCAACGTTCGGATTTTCTACCGGCGCTGACCATGATCGACTTCATCAGAGAACTGGCCTCCGCCGCCGGAAAGCTGGCGGCGGAGGGACGCCGGACACTATCGGAGGCGGAAATCCATACCAAGCGCAGCTCCGCCGATCTGGTCACGGCGGTCGACCGCCGGGTCGAGGAGTTCATCTGCGCGGAAATCCGCCGCCGTCACCCCGGCCACGGCATTTTCGGCGAGGAAACGGGGCGTTCCGGCGATCCGGCGGAGTATTGCTGGATCATCGACCCGATCGACGGCACGACCAGTTTCGTGCACGGCTTTCCGTACTACTCGGTGTCGATCGCATTGCAGTACCGCGGGCGAACCGTCGCCGGGGCGGTCTGCGCGCCGGAGCTGGGCGAACTTTTCCATGCGGAAGCCGGAAAGGGGGCGTTCCTGAACGGCGGGCGGCTCCGCGTTTCGGCGACCGGCGAACTCTCACGCGCGCTGCTGGCGACCGGATTCGGCTGCGTCCGCGCCCGGATGCGGCCCGACAACTTCGATTACCTGCCGGAGATCACCCGCCGGGTGCAGGACATCCGGCGCTGCGGCTCCGCCGCGCTCGATCTGTGCAACGTCGCGGCGGGCCGTTTCGACGGCTACTGGGAGTTCGCGCTCCAATCCTACGACATTGCCGCCGGGGTGCTGATTCTCGAAGAGGCCGGAGGCAGGGTCACGGACATCGGAGGCGGCGGCGACTGGCCCGCCAACGGATTCATCGCCACCAACGGAACGCTTCACCCGGCGCTGCTCGGCTGTTTCCCGGAAAAGCGATCTCAGCCGCGGCGAAGCTCGCGATAGGCTCCCGGCTGCATCCCGGTCGCCCGGCGGAAAGCCAGCGACAACGAAACCGGCGAGGAGTAACCGGTCTGTGCCGCGATCTCCGATAACGAAAGTCCGGTGCTGTCCAGCAGGTTCTTCATCCGGTCGATCCTGAGCTGTTGCAGAAATCCGGCGGCGGTCCGGCCGAGGTACCGGCGGAACAGCCGGTTCAGCATCGACTGCGACAGCCCCGCGTACCGGGCGGCTTCGCCGATGCCGACCGAAGTGCCGCAGTTCTGGATCAGGAAACGGATCGCGGTGGCCAGCTTCAGGTGGGGGACCGCGATGATGTCGGTACTGGCCCGGCGGATCACCGCGCTCGGCGAAACCACCTCCGGCTCAAGCGGCACGTCATCGCCGTCCAGCATTTTCTGCATGGTTTCAGCGAGTTTCAGCCCGACTGTGCCGTGTTCGCCGCTGATGCCGGAGAGCGGCACCGGAGTATAGCAGGTGTACAACGGGCGCTGGGAATTGCACAGAATCGCGATCTCCTCCGGCACCCGCAGTTCCAGCTCCTCCACCGCCCGCCAGACCGGCGCCACCACCCATACCGAGGTTAAAGTCAACGCCGCCGGTTTCGGCAAATTCCGCAGGAACTCCCGGATTCCGGCCACCATTTCCGGGTAGGCCGGCGGATTTCCCTCCACCGGAGCGCAATAGTGCGCGTGATACTCCAACCCGCGCTCCCGGGTCAGCTCCAGCAGCGCCCGGCCCGGAGAGACCGGGATGCCGCAGACCTCCCCCGGAAAATCCCGGGCGGAAACCGACGCGAAAACCCGGAACCCCTGTCCGGCGAAAAAATCCACCGCCACTCTCGCCACCGCCCGGGTGTCGCTCAACACCGAACGCACATTGCCGCCCGGCGGCAGAATCCGCGACACCACCGGAATCTTCCCGATATCACGGAGCGCCGCCAGTTCCTCCAGCGTCAGGTAGTCGGAAATCACTCCGTCCCCTTGCCAGCTCTGCGGCAATGTCTCCGTACACAATTCGATCAGCCAGCCCTGCCGCTGACCGAAAGCGTAGATCGGCTGCAGCAACTGGTCGTTCGGCTGCTTGAACGCACACAGGATGTAAGGGGTTTTCTTCGGCATGTTCGTGAAATATATATGGAACTATCAATTTTATGTATTGCCTTGCACATTTCTTCCGGTATAATAATATAACAGAATACAAAGCACTTTCAAGGAAATATCCAACCCAGGGGGCGTATGACCATGCAGAAAATCAACCGGACCGAAGCACCGCAGGAAACCCGCTCGACAGCCGCACGTTACAGATTCACCCTTATTGAGCTGCTCGTGGTGATCGCGATCATCGCGATTCTCGCGTCGATGCTGCTGCCCGCCCTGAACCGGGCGCGAACCTCCGCGCGGGCGATCGGCTGCGTTTCCAACCAGAAACAGGCCGGCACCTTCATCGGCATGTACGCCAATGACAACAATGACTTTTTCATGATGTACATCGACAAGGCCGAAGGCTGGCAATTCCGTCCCCACCATGAGGACAAGCCGGAAAAATACTACTCGGACGCGACATGGGGGCGGGTGCTCCTCAGCGCCGGATATATCCCCAAAACCCTGAAGACGTTCCAGTGCACCGAGCAGAAAGTCGACGCGAACGCCAACTGGACGCTCTACGAATACACCTACGGCGTCAACGCCGACGGCTATTACCGCGGTTATCAGCTGGCCAGTGAAATGGGACGGGGTGATGCCAAACCGGGCTGGCATTTCCGCGGCCTGAAAGCCGGGATGAAGTCCAACAATACCAAAATCCTGCGCCTGAGCAAAGCGCCCGGCGATTTCATCATGGTGGCGGATTCGCGCAACAAAAGTGTCACTCCGGCGTCGGCCATACAACCGGGGAAATACGGTGGCCAGGCGATCATGTACAGCAGCGGAGCGACCTCTTCCCGCTACTGGGCGGTTCACAACAACCGGGTTAACGTGCTGTTCCCGGACCTTCATGCCGCCTCGACGGAACGCGACATCCTGCGGCAGCAGATCGCGGGCGATATGATGTTCTACTACGGCGACGAACCGTAAGATTTTTCTACATATAAGGAGATCGGAAAATGAACGCTTATCCCCATTATCCCGGCCGCCGCATCCTCTCTCTGAACGGCAACTGGCAATTCCGCTTCACCGAAGGCGTTCCGCTTGAAAAAGCCGACGATCCCGGATTCCGCGCCGACTCCCTGATGACGGTCCCGGGAGCGTTCGACGCAATGCCGGAATGGTTCGGCAAGCGCGGGACGGGACTGTACCGGACCGTTTTCACCCTCGACTCCCCCTGTCGCCGCGCCCTGTTGAAACTCGACGGAATCGGGTTGCGCGGGCGTTTCCGGCTCGACGGCCGGGAGATCGGCTTTACCTCTTTGCCCTACTCCGCGGTCGAGTTTGAAGCCGGGCCGCTGGCGGCGGGACGCCACGAGCTGACGGCGGCGGTGGACAACTGTTTCGACTCCAAGGCGATGAAGCTGTTTTTACCTTACTATGATTTCTACGGATTCGGCGGCTTTTACCGGGGAGCGGAACTGCACCTGCTCGACGGCGATTACGCGCTCGACCGGGTGCAGGTGCGTACCGCCGACTGCCGAAACGGTGAAGTGGAACTGCGCTTTCTGTTCTCCGGCGACGTCCCGGAACACCTCGACTGCCGGATCGCCTTCGACACCTCCCGGGCGCCGGTTGAGCGGCAACTGGCAATCGTTCACAATCGCGCCGGACTGCGCCTGGCCGTCCCCGCTTTTGAAACGTGGTCGCCGGAACGCCCGGCGCTGCACACCGTCACGGTTTCCGCCGGAACGGAGCGGATTGTCGAACGTTTCGGCATCCGTGAGATTTCAACGGACGGCAACCGTCTGCTGCTGAATGGGAAACCGCTGTTCCTGAAAGGAGTGAACCGGCATGAATTTCACCCGGAATTCGGCCCGGCCGTCCCGCCGCAGCTGATGCTTGAAGACCTGCAGAACCTGCGCCGGATGAATTGCAACTTCGTGCGCGGCAGCCACTACCCGCAGGACTGCCGCTTCCTCGACCTCTGCGATGAAGCCGGCCTGCTGGTCTGGGAGGAAAGCCTCGGATGGGGCAATACCGCCGAACAGATGGCCGATCCGGAATTCATTCGATTGCAGGAACTTCAGACCCGCCTTATGGTGCGCGGCAGCGTCAACCACCCGGCGGTGATCCTGTGGGGCTTCCTGAACGAATTCGACTCCGCATCGCCGCAGGGATACGCGCTTTGTACAAGACTGGCCGAAGCGATACGCGAAGAAGACGGCAGCCGCCCGATCACCTTTGCCTGCAATCATGTCGATGCCGACATCTGCGCCGGACTGGCGGACGTGATCGCCTTCAACACCTATCCCGGCTGGATCGACGCGGAAAACGACGGCGATCCGCTGGAGAGAATCAAACCGGCCTGCGATGAAATCATCCGCCGCTTCCGCTCGCTTCATCCGAATAAACCGCTGATGGTCGGTGAGATGGGAACCTGCGGCATCTACGGCGCGCACGATTCCGCCGCCGCCCAGTGGTCGGAGGAATTTCAGGCGGAGTATCTCGAAACCGTAATCCGGGCAATTTTCGCCCGCCCGGAGCTTTGCGGCTTCACCGTCTGGCAATACCACGACACCCGCAGCTACCTGCGTTCGGGAGCGAATATCCGTTGCAAACCGCTCGCCTGCAATTTCGCCGGACTTTACGACGGTTTCCGGCATCCCAAGCTGGCCGCCGGAGTCGTCGGCAGGCTCTTCGCCGGGAAATGATCACCCGCGAAAATCGATCCAGATATTTTCACCACGAAAGGGAAAGAAACATGACCGGATTCACGCGCGTCCTTACCGTGCTGCTCGGCACCGCCGCACTCCTGCGGGGAGAAAGCCCCCGGCTGCTCGACGGCGGCACCCTCGAACTTGACAGATGGCGCGGAACGCTTTCCGCATTCACCTCCCAGTGGCACACCCTGCAGCCCGCCTCGGCGAAACAGGTATTCGATTTGCAGGAAAAAGAGAGCGGACGGCTCCAGCACTACCGGCTCAACCTTCCCGGCGCGGCGCCGGGAACGCTGACGCTCGCGCTGAATCCGACGGCGGACGGCGGCGGCGAATTCTCCGGCAAGGCGAAATTCGACCGTCCTTCCGCAATCCGCTTCCTCTGCCTGCAGAGCGCCCTGCTGATTTCGCAATACGGCGGAACCGCTTTCGAGGCGGACGGCAAGCTGATCCGCTTTCCCGAAGAGTTCAACGGCGAAGAGATCATCTCCAGAAAGCTGAAGCGGCTGCGGCTGCCGACCCGCAACGGCGAAATCCTGTTCGAGGGGGATTTCTTCCTGCGCATTCAGGACGGGCGCAAGTGGGACGGGGCCTCCTATGGAATGCGTCTCGGCTTTGTGCCGCACTCCGGCACGGAAATCGGCAAGGCGGAAATCACCTTTCGGCTCCGCAGCGGTAAAGCCGGGGCGTTCGGGCCGCCGCTCGGCTCGATCGTGCGTCCCGCCTACGTCGCGGCTCCGGGGGAGCAGTGGAAGCCTTTCACCTACCACCGGAACGTCGAAAAAGGCAGTGCGCTGGATTTTTCGGCACGGCTCGACGCCCCGGCCGGCAAGTACGGCCCCGTGATCGCCGGTCCGGACGGCAGGTTCGTCTTCCGCGACCGGCCGGAAACGCCGGTCCGCTTTTACGGCGCGAACTTCGTCGGCGACTCCCAGCTGCCGAACCGGAAACAGGCGGAAGAGCTGGCCGACCGTCTCGCGGCCTTCGGCTTCAATGCAGTGCGCATCCACCATCACGACAACGAGATCTACGACCGCGGAGGCCGGAATCCGTCGCGCATCGATCCGGAGCGCGCCGACCGGCTGGACTATTTTCTCGCCTGCCTGAAAAAGCGCGGCATCTACTACACCACCGATATTTACGTTTCGCGCCGGAACATTCCCGCCGCCGAACTCGGTACGGCGGGCGCGATCGCCACCCCCGCCGAATACAAGGCGCTCTTCTACGTGGACGACGCGGTCTACGCCGACTGGGAGAGATGGGCCGCCGCGTTCCTCACCCGGGTCAATCCCCACACCGGGCTCGCGCTGAAGGATGATCCGGCCCTGATCACGCTTTCGCTGGTCAACGAGGGCAATCCCGCCTCCTGGTGGAACCGGACGCCCCGGGCGGCAAAGCTGTACAACGCCGCGTTCAAGAAGTGGCAGGCCGATCACCCGCAGGGGAGTTTCGCTGAATTTCTTTCCGGTCTTGCGGTGGGCCGCTACCGGCAGATGGAGAAATTCCTGCGCGGCCTCGGCTGCCGGGTCCTGCTCACCGATCAGAATTTCCAGAACGGAATCGCCCTGGCCGCCGACCGGTCGCACTATGATTTCGTGGACAACCACGCCTACTGGGATCACCCGCGTTTCGCCGAAAAACCGTGGCAGCTGCCGGTGCTGCCCAACCAGATCAACGCGCTGAAGTCGCGCCCCGGCGTCCCCGGACGGCTGTTCCCGACCCGGCTCTTCGGCAAAGGCTTCACGGTCTCCGAATTCGACTACGCCAACCCGAACCGCTACCGGGCCGCCGGACCGGCGCTGATGGCGGGCTATGCGGCGTTTCAGGGCTGGGACGGGCTGTTCCCGTTCGCCTACGCCCACAGCCTCAACGCGGTGACCAATCCCGGCAATACCCGGGGCTTCTTCGACATCGCCACCGACCCGGTCAAGGCGTTCTCGCAGCGCATCGGCGCGCAACTGTTCCTCGCCGGCGGCATCAGGCCTGCCGAACGGGCGTTCGCCGCCGTCGTCACCGAGCCGTTCCGCAAAGGAGGGGAGGCTGAAGCCCCCGAGTCCTTCTGCGACCTCGGTTTCCTCGCCCGGATCGGCGTTGCGGTCACACCGGACGCTCACGAAGGGGGCGGCGCGCTGATCGATATCGGCGCCGGAACGCCGCCCTCCGGCAGGGCGGTTCCGGTCTTCCGAAGCTCCGAAAAGCTGATCCCCGACCTGATCGCAGCCGGACAGCTCCCGCAGGAGTGTTACGACGCGGCGGCGGGCCGCTTCACCAGCCCGGACGGCCAATTGGAGCTGAACCGCCGCGACCGGACATTGCGCATCACCGCCCCCGGCGCCGAAGTGCTGACCCTCGGCCCGAAACAGCAGCTCTCCGGCCGCCGTCTCAGCGTCGACAACCGGGACGCCTTTGCCGTTTTCGCGCTGCTGCCGGTCGATGCGGAACGGATCGACGATGCGCACCGGCTTGTGCTGATGCACCTGACCAACACGCAGGCTTCCGGCATGAAGTTCGGCAACGACAAACTGGACCGGCTCGAATCGTGGGGCCGGACGCCGTTCCTTGCCCGGCGCAATACGGCGCGCGTTTCGCTGCGCCTTCCGGGCGGCGGCTGGGAATTTCACGCGCTTGACACCGCCGGGAAGCGGATCGCCCGGATTCCGGCTCAGGCGCAGCCCGACGGTTCGCTCCGGCTCGAAATCGACAACTTCCGGCATCCCGAAGCGGTCTTCGCCTACGAACTGATCCGGGAGTGAACACCATGCCGGACACTTCCTCCCTCCTCTTCCGGCCCGTCGCGCTCCCCTTCCCGGCGGAAACCGTCCCGCAGCCGGTCTGCGACGGCGAACCCGGCTTCGTCCGGCTCGGCGAATTCGCGTGGCGTCAGGCGTGGGATCACGTATTCGAATCGGACCGGCTGCCCCACTCCCCCTATCTGAACGAAGGGTGCCGGACCAACCGGATCTGGATCTGGGACAGCTGCCTGATGGCCCACTTCGCCCGGTACAGCCCGGCGTTTCCGGTCGAACAGACGCTGGACAACTTCTACGATGTGATGGAAAACCGGTGTTCATCCGACATCCTGGTGCACCACCCGGACAACCCGCCGCTGTTCGCGTGGACCGAACTGCTGCTCTACCGCATTTCCGGCGCGGCGGAGCGGGCGGACCGGCTCATCAACCGCACCCGCAGTCTCGAACGCTGCTACGACTGGTTTGAAAACGGCGACTCCGGGCAGCTGTTCGACTGGGCCGCGATGCCGCGCCTGGCCAAGCGGCTCCGGCTCGGCTACATGTGGAGCGGCCTCCCTTCCGGCATGGACAACACGCCGCGCGGCGCGGGCAACCACTATGACGGCATTCTGTGGCTGGACCTGCTCGCCCAGCAGGGGCTGGCGGCGCTGTCGATCGCCCGCCTCGCCGAAGCGGTCGGGAATCCGGAGTGCGCGGCCCGTTTCCTGCTGAGGTACGAGCAGAAGAAAGAGCTGATGCAACAATATTGGGATGAAGCCTCCGGCTGTTATTTCGACCGGCTGATTTCGCACGGGCGGGAGTTCTGCCGGGTGCTGACACCGGCCTCCTTCTGGCCGTTCCTCGCGGAGATGGGTACGCCGGAGCAACTGGAAACGGCAGCGCGAACCCTGACTGATGACCGGATGCTGGGCGGCGTCGCGCCGTGTCCGTCGGTGTCGCGCTCCGATCCCGCCTTCGATCCGGCGGGCGGCTACTGGCGCGGCGGCGTCTGGGTGCCGACCGCCTACATTGTAATCAAGGCGCTGGAAAAGTACGGCTGCTTCGACCTCGCCCGGCAACTTTCAGTCAGGCTGCTCCGGCACATGCAGCGCACCTTCGAGGAATTTTCGCCGCACACCATCTGGGAGTGCTACAGCCCGACCGCGCCCCGCCCCTCCACCAGCAAGAACGGCAAATTCTGCCGCCCCGATTTCTGCGGCTGGTCGGCGCTGGGACCGGTTTCACTGTTGATCGAAAATGTGATCGGCATCCACCAGGTCGATGCGGCGGCACGCCGAATCCGCTGGAACTGCCCCGGAACCGGACGCTGCGGCGTGCGCAACCTGCGTTTCGGCGGAGAAACGGTCACACTGCTCCATGAAAACGGACGGCTGCACGTCAGAAGCCGCTCCCCCTTCACGCTGGAGTGGAACGGCCGCGACATCGCCTGTCCCGCCGGCGGCGGCGAGTTCGACACCTCAGCCCAGCAGCACGATTTCCCCGCCGCGGCGGGTCGCCGCCATGTCGATCAGCCGCTGGTTGTCGGAACCGCGGAACTTCAGTGAAATATCCTTGCGGCTCTCGATGAACGGACCGTCGACCAGCATCGCCAGCGCATCGAGCAGTTCATCGGTCGCTTCACAGTACGCGCGGCCGCCGGGCAGCAGGTCGCGGTCGTAAATATAGCCGGTATAAGCCCAGATATCTTTTTTCGGCAGTTCAGCCCGGACGCGGCGAACCAGCGGCAGCAGCGCGCGCTGGTTCTCCGGTTCGAAAGGTTCGCCGCCGAGCAGCGACAGGCCGTTGATATAGGAGCGGTCCAGCAGCCGCATGATGCGCTCCTCCGCCCCGCGGTCGAACGGAACGCCGTAGCCGAAATCCCACGTTTCCGGGTTGAAGCAGCCGGGGCAGTGATGGGTGCAGCCCGACACGAACAGCGAAACCCGCACTCCGTCGCCGTTGGCGATGTCCACCGATTTGACCGTACCGTAATTCATCGTGTTATTTCTCCTGTTCAATCAGCTCTCATATCTGCCGGGGGAAGCCATGCCGCATTCGCGGCAGGCGGGTCTTACGGCCTGCGGCCTTCAGACCTTGTGCGCTACGCGGCCTGATTTTCAATCAGGCTCCGGTAGCTGGGCGCATAGCGCACAACTGTCTCCGACGGGCAAGGCGCTTCGCCTTGCAACCCGACCGGGTAGCACCCGGTGGCGCATACCGCCGGTAGAGCAAATTAACTGACAGATAATACCCCGGCCGCCGGAGGCAGCGTATCCTACAGGTGCATCACGCGGTCGCGGATCTCCTGGGTGCGCCCCTGGTTCCAGAACTGCGTGCCGATGTAGCCGCAGGTGCGGCGGGCGACGTTCATCTTGCTCTGGTCGGTGTTGCCGCACTTCGGGCAGCGCCAGATCAGTTTGCCGGATTCATCTTTGACAATCTCGATTTCGCCGTCGAAGCCGCACTCCTGACAGTAGTCGCTCTTGGTGTTCAGCTCGGCGTACATGATGTTGTCGTAGATGAAGCGGATCACCTGAAGCACCGCTTCGATGTTGTTCTGCATGTTCGGCACTTCTACATAGCTGATCGCGCCGCCGGAGGAGAGCGACTGGAACTTCGCTTCGAATGCGAGTTTGTCGAAAGCGTCGATCTTTTCCGACACGTGGACGTGATAGCTGTTGGTGATGTAGTTCCGGTCGGTGACGCCGGGGATGATCCCGAACCGCTTCTGCAGGCAGCGGGCGAATTTGTAGGTCGTCGACTCCAGCGGAGTGCCGTAGATGCCGAAGCCGATGGTGGTCTCTTTCTTCCAGCGGTTGCAGGCGGCGTTCATATGCTCCATGATCCGGATCGCCAGCGGAGTGGCTTCGGGATCGGTGTGGCTCCTGCCGGTCAGGTAGCGGACGCATTCGCAAAGCCCCGCGTACCCCAGCGAAATCGTCGAATACCCGTTGTACAGCAAAGGATCGATCGGCTCGCCTTTCTTGAGCCGGGCGATCGCGCCGTACTGCCACAGGATCGGAGCCGCATCCGAAAGCGTCCCCTTGAGCCGGTTGTGGCGGCACATCAGCGCCTTGTAGCAGAGTGCGAGCCGCTCGTCGAAAATCTTCCAGAAGCGGTCCATATCCCTTTCGCTCGACAGCGCGATATCCACCAGGTTCAGCGTGACCACGCCCTGATTGAACCGGCCGTAGAACTTGTAATTGCCGTTGGCGTCGCGCCACGGCGTCAGGGCGGAGCGGCAGCCCATCACCGGGAAGCAGTTGCCCTCTTTCAGCTCCTTCATCTTCTTTTCGCTGATGTAGTCCGGCACCAGCCGCTTTGCGGTGCATTTCGCCGCCTGCCGGGTCAGGTAATAGTATTCGCCGCTTTCGTCGACGTTATCCTCTTCGAGCACGTAGATCAGTTTCGGGAAGGCTGGAGTGATATAGATGCCCGCCTCGTTCTTGACCCCCTGATAGCGCTGCTTGAGCACCTCCTCGATGATGATCGCGAGATCCTTTTTCTCCTGCTCGCTCTTCGCTTCGTTCAGGTACATGAAAACGGTCACGAACGGAGCCTGCCCGTTGGTGGTCATCAGCGTGACGACCTGGTACTGGATGGTCTGCACGCCGCGGGCGACCTCGTCACGCACACGCTTTTCCACGATCGCGTTGAGCCGCTCCTCGCTGACCGCCGCCCCGGCGAGTTCAAACTCCTCCAGCACTTCGGTGCGGATGCGGCTGCGCGACACCTGAACGAACGGCGCGAGATGGGTCAGCGTGATGCTCTGCCCGCCGTACTGGTTGCTGGCGACCTGCGCGATGATCTGCGTGGCGATGTTGCAGGCGGTCGAAAAGCTGTGCGGCTTCTCGATCTGCGTGCCGGAGATCACGGTGCCGTTCTGCAGCATATCCTCCAGGTTGACCAGATCGCAGTTGTGCATGTGCTGCGCGAAGTAGTCCATGTCGTGGAAGTGGATCAATCCCTGCTCGTGCGCTTCGACGATCTCCGGCGGCAGCAGCAGCCGCCGGGTGATGTCCTTGGAGACTTCGCCGGCCATGTAGTCGCGCTGAACGCTGTTGATGGTCGGATTCTTGTTGGAATTCTCCTGCTTGACCTCCTCGTTGTTGCACTCGATCAGGCTCAGGATCTGGTTGTCGGTGGTGTTGGCCTGCCGGATCAGGTTGCGCACATACCGGTAGGTGATGTACTTCTTGGCGACTTCAAAAGCGCCCTCCTGCATGATCCGGGTCTCGACGATATCCTGAATCTCCTCGACCGACAACGCCCGGTCGAGCGCCTTGCAGATGCCGGAGACATACTCGCCGATCGCCTCTATCTGCTGCGCAGTCAACGCGTTCTTGAATTCCACAGTCTGGTTGGCCTTTGTCACGGCAGCCAGAATTTTCGCGACGGAGAACTCTTCCTCCGCACCGCTTCTCTTTACAATCTTCATTTTCCCTGTCACTATATATTGTGTCCCTGCAATCACTGATTGCTATATGTTGTGTCTTTTACGATACACCATTCCGGCAAAAATGCAATCGCGCCAAGCCGTTTTTTTCGTCCGAAGCGGTATAAAAAACATCCCTTTTCCCCGGTCCCGCTCCTCCGTGAAACAGGGTATCTTCAAGAACTGCAACGCATTGAAACAACCGTGGAACCCGCCTCAAAAAAATAAGAAAAATTATTATTCCTGAAAAGAAAACAATCAAAGGTCAGACGTCTGCCGCAGCACTTCCGGCCACCGATTCGCACTGTTCCGTCAGAGAAACCGGCCCGGCGGAAAGCCGAGATTGATGACTCCGTGCCGCAACTGCGCTTCACATGCCCAGGCCCCGGCAGAAAAGAGGCGCATCAGCACCGCCACGCCCAGTGTGGAACTGGACAACGCATCCGGCTCCGAGTTGCCGACCAGGACAACATCCGGCGCCACCTCCCAGCCCCCCGCACCGCAGTAGAACGGCACCAATGCCGGATGGCACGTGAAAATTCCGAAATCCAGCTCCGGCTGCTCCGCCATCCAGCAACTGGCGGCGGAAACAAGCCTCCGCCCCACTCCCCGGCGGCGGAACTCCGGCGCGGTCGCCACGCAACTGAGTCCGGCAAGCCTGAACGGAACGCCCTCATGCACGATATCCTGCCGCAACACGGCAGCATAGCCCGCCAGAACCCCATCCATGCGGCAGTAAAAAGATTGTGCCCGGAACCGGGCGTCATGAACCTCATCTTCTCCGCCGCAATCGGGCCAGATCCGGCGAAGCATCGCGGCAATTTCCCGGCGGAAAGCCGGTGAAGCGGCATTGTAATCTTCCGTAAGAACCATATACCCTGAATTTCGCAAAATAAAAAATCCACCCTTGCGAGGTGGATGAAAACCGGAAAATGGTGGGCCATAAAAGACCTAAACGAACTAATCCGAATTGAGTTTTTTATATCGGGGGAAAGAAATTTGAAGAAAAAATGAATTTTTTTATGCTCAATGCTTGATATTAGCAAGTATTGAGTGTATATTATAATTGTTGAGAGAGAAAAGAGGCTGATTGAAAATCGAATAGAAAAAAGGTGCCGGGTGAAGTGGTTCAGACTTCAATCCGGCGTGTCGCCCCGAAGTTCCCACCACGAACGCGACAAAGGTTAATATAACCTGCCGCGTTCAGAAATCAAGGAGGAGCGGAAATGCTCAAGCGGATAATCAAAATGATCCGCGAAGCGTTTAACGATCCGGCAGCATTGGAAGTGGCTGTAAAGACCATGACAATGTACATCCCGGATGAACGGTAAACGCTGAACCGGCCGCCGGTAACATGCCGGCGGCCCCCTATCCCCAAATTAAAATGAAAGCAGGTTATAAAATGGAAAAAGAACTCACAAATAAACTTGAGGTTTTGATGTATCGGCTTATCAAGGCCGGACGCAAACAGTGCAGCGCCAAAAGAGTATTATTGAATATGGGCGGCACCCCCTGCGATTTGACCTTTGCAAAAGAGGCGCTCCAAAAAGGACGAACGGAAGCCGGGGAAGTCCGTGACGAACTGTTTGAATTGCTGGTACGTCCTGAAAATCGGGAAAGTGTCATTCAGGATGAAGCGTTTTGCAATGACTTTGAAAATTACATTCAACGCATCTGGGTAGCTGACCAAGCTATAATCGAATGCGAACGGGAAATTGTCGATACAGAAAATATGGAGCTTGAAAAATACCTCCGGAAGCGGCGCAAAGAACAGTTTTCCAAGCTCTTATATCTCAAAACAGCAATCGTCGATCACCTGATTTCAAGCCGCAAAAAGTAAATGGAAGTAACTGGCCGGGGCATCGCGCCCCGGCGCAATTAAGGAATAAGCAGAAATGAAACAATCTGAAAAGCTTCAGACGATCAATATGATTCTTGAAAAACTTCACAGAATGAGCTTTACCCCTAAACACAGATTCTATTTCGATTTCCACCATAACAACGGTTGGTATCGTATCATGTACATCGATATGACGCCGCATGAATTTGTGGGAACAGGCGAATACCATGTTCATTGCAAAGAGGTGATAAGCGCCCCGCTTAAAGATTTCTATTATTCACTCAATGACGGCAGCTTGGACAGGCTGCTGAAAGACGCAATCAACGGGTAATTTGCATCTCAAGCAAATACGCGGTATAGTATCGAAAATAACAAACAGCTCCGCGCCCGGCGGCCAATCCGGGCATTCCATTTATGACAATCGATGATTTTTTGAAAAAACACGAAATGACGGCGTACCAGTTCGCCAAACTGACCGGGTTTCAACAGTCGCAGATTTCCCGGTTCCGATCCGGTGAGGCTGCATGGTCGAAGTCAAACGCATTTTTCCTGCGGGCGCTCGATTATGCCATCGAACATGGCTTCCCAAAAACGCCCGCCCCGCCGAAAGGATGAAAGGCGGAACGGGCACCCGGTGGCTGTAATAGTCTCTGGATTTTCAGGCGGTTTTCGCTTTCCTCTCGGCACGTTTCCGCCTGTGGTAAGTGAAAAATTTTTCCAGTTCCGGAATTTCTTTGATCCGTCTTTGTACCATTTTGTGCATAGCCTGACGGCTTACGCCGCGCTTCTCTGCAAGTTCACTCAAATTTGCATTCGGCAAATTCAATTTCAACCAGACCAATTGCAGCGAACGAAAGTCAAGCGCCGCCATAAAACCAATCACCTCCATCATGTCCGCCCGACTGTAACGCTTCTCTTCTTCCGCCGCTACTGAACGTACCACCCGCCGCTCGGCCAATCGCCTATTCATAATAATATCCCTCAATTCCTGATCTTCTGTACGGCAGTCAGATAACAGTTTCGGGTCCGCGGCTGTTTTGCAATACCGGTGAAGTCTGCATTTGGCACATTCCCCAATCTGCCCGTAATTTTTTCCATAACATTCCATTGTCATCACCTCGTGAATAATTGGATTTTATTATCTTTACGGCAATTGTACCAGTATCCGTTCTGGTCGCCGTAAGCATCCATCCAGCGAAACAACAGCCGATACATTGCCGGTGCGCTCAAATCAAGCGGCAAAGTCTCGGTTTCCGCCCCGTTCTCCCTGTCGAACCATCGAACATCTGTAAAGGCAATTTTATCGGTTCCAAGTTTGCAGATGTTGAACCAGAAACTTTTTGTTTCCGGCATATGTTCAGTGTCGGTACTGAACACGACTTCAAGAGCCGGCGTATTCGCTTCCAGGTCCAACCGGTAACGCGCCACCCACGGCGAAAACTCAAATTCAACTTTCCCGCTTTGCGGATAGATATTGCGTTCTCCGGCGGTATAGCAGCAAAACAGGTAATTAATCATGTGTGCGTCGTAATAATCCCGTGCCGATTGCGGCGGCTTCGGATTCAGGCCCGGCGGGTCAATCGCCGGAAGCCCCAACACTGGAAACTCGATATATTCCACCGTCCTGCTGTTTGCATCCATGCCGTACAGTGCAAAATACAACGTTTTCCCCTCCGGCCGCGCATCGACCGCAGCCAAAAACGGCAGGTACAGCGTATCGATCAGCAGCCGGACCATATTCCCAAGTCGGATGATGTGGCGGTCATCAATCCGGATTAACACATTCTCTGCCTTATAGTCAAGCGCCACGGCAGCACGCCAGATAATTGCCTGTTGTGAAACCGTCCTGCCGGAAAACGCGATTTCCCACTTTTCAAGCTTATCCGAATAGCGCAGGGTCGGACGGCCTTCGACCAAGCGCTTTTTCTCAAGGTCATAAATCATCCTGCCTCCGGCTATTTTTCCGCGGCGGTCGCTGCCGTGTCCCGTTGCCGTTCCATTTCCGCAATTTTCATCAAATAGAACTGCATCGCCTCTTTGCCGGATGCCGTAATCGTGAAACTGGTCGTCGTGCTTTTGGCTTTCGAGTTCCAGAAACTTGCGCTTTCCTCCCGCGCATAGTCGATGTAATCCGGCGTTTCGGTCCCCTCCGGCCGCGCCACAATCGTACTTTTGTAATGGGTGCTGCCGACAATGGAATTCAGCGACGGCGTAGTCGTGCCGGTCGCCGGATTATAGCCGGTGTCAATCAGGTTGACCGCGCCATAACCTCTCAGGCTGACGCTTTTTTGACTGACCGATTCGACCAGCTTGTCCGTGCTGCAGCCCGCCGCCAGCAGCAGCGCTCCGGCCAGCAGGAACAGCGGCGTTCCGACGTGCGCCAGCGCTTTCACCCCCGCCCAAATCGCAGTACCGGCCGCGCCGATCAGCGTAACGATAAATGCACCGATAGCGGTACGCTTGCAATGTCGCCAGGTCGTTGCAAAATCAATCAGTTCGTGTGCGGTCGCGGCATTCACTCCGTGCGGGCAACCGCCATGCTGCACGATGGCCGCCGCTACGATTTCACCGATTTCCCGCTTGTCCTGTTCATTCATATTCCGTACTCCTTTTTACTGTTCTACTTGTTCCAATTCGACCGCAGGATCGATGTACACGAAACCGGCGGGACTGTACCAGTTGAAATAAATCCGCACATTCACAACCGACGTTTCGGTCCATTCCAGCGGCAAAACCAACATTTTTTGCGTCAAATCCGAATCGTTGTTCCATATCGCCGCCGCATCTTCCTGCCACTGGCCCGCGGCGCTCCAAAATACCCGGCGTTGCGTCGCCCCCTGTACCGTCGCGGAAAGCATCAGTTGCCGATACAGCATCGAAGCATCGGCAATGCCTTTGTAAGCGATATGCAGTTTCAGACGGTGACGGCCGGTCGTTTCCGGTAAAAGCTCCATGCCGTTAAACGGCCGCCGGCCTAAAATCATCATATCGGTTTCGCTGTTGTACGTATTGTTCCAGAGTTTCAGGCACGCCGGAGAACCGCCGGTTCTGGACACGTTCCAGGTGTCGCAAAGCCCGAGCGGATTCCGCTGGACGAAATGCCCGGCCGCCGCCTCGTTATTGCCGACAAAACCGATGTAGTTTTTCCCTCGGTAATCGCTGCTGTTTTCCAGCGGCCGGATTGCGACGTTGCTTTCATCGACGAAAACAAATGAATAATCGCTGTAAGTGCTGCCGATTGCCGGGTCCCCGGATAAGGCCGGATAGGTAGGATTCGACAGGTTGACCGCCAGATTCCGCACGCGAACCGTCGAGCTGTCGCACGCATAAAGCGCATAGCCCGGAAACCAACTGGACAGGGAATTAACATCCGCCAGCGCCGCCACGAATACCGCCGTACCGGACAGGGTGCAGTTTCCAAGCCGGCAGTACGCCGCATAAAGCGCCCGCCCGCGCGGATGCTTGACCGTGATATTTTCAACCTCCACGGCTTTCCAGTAATTCGAGGTTTCGGTCTGCCGGAAGTCAAGGTAGACGGCTTGATAGCTGCTGTTGCTTGAACTTTTGACTTCATCATAATTGTTCGATTCCCCGATACCGTCCGCCTCCGCCAGTGTAACCGCCAGGTTCCGCACTTCGTGCACGCATCCGGGGACCTGCGAACAGGTATAGCAACGTTCCATTCGGAAAACAGATGCCCCGGATTGAATATTCCAGAGCTGCGACAGATTGATCGAAACATCCGTAACTGAAAAATCGCGCAGATAGTAGAAATAGAACATATATCCGTACATGATAAGCGAGGCCGGCCGGTTTTCGTCCAGCGCCTTGTCCATCGTCACGGTAATTTCGGAAATATCTGATTGCTGGTAGTCCATCAATTGCAGCAGACACGGCACATATTGCGCCGTACCGTTGAACCAGATATTCGCAGTCAGGCCGCGAACCGTCGCTTCGATTCCGCCTTCCTGCCGGTCTGACAGGCACAGCGCGCGGTAACCATTACTGCGGGAGGTCGCCAACGCCTGAATTGCCACGTTTTCAACCTGCACGATTTTCGCATAGTAACAGTAGATACCGTGTGCGTAAGCGTCAAAATTCATCGCGCAATCGGTGATGCTGCACAAATTCGCGTAATATATCCCGATATAGTTGCACATCCGCGCGGCGTTGTAGGGCGCTGCGGTCGTGAAGTCTGCCGCATCCAACTCATAGCCGGCATATCCGAACCGGCAATGCTGAAACAGGAAATTCGCGTAAAAGCTGCTTGATTCCGTGAAGTTAAAAATATACGAATTGGCGGTTGAGTTCTCCCGGAACAGGTAAACCCGATGCAGTAGAAAGTTGCGAATTTTCCCGAAACTGGCGGATGAGCCTGATATATTCTTGACGTTCGCATGTTCGGCGCTGTCCATTCCCCAGGCGCTTTTTGCTGCATCCGGAACGATGTCATAAAGCAAATCATCCGGTTTCGGCATTCCAGCAACGATCAGATTCAGAATATCCGAACGGGTCCCGGAGGGCATGACGCACGCGCCCGCGGCAGTCCGCCGAATCAGGTAACAAGTTCCGTCCGCAAATTCCGCCAGTGTCGCCGGCAGGTCTTTCAACGCTGTTTCCGGAGTGCTGCCGTCGCCGGCTGTCTCTCTCGACGGGTCAACATAGACGACTGCAAAATCGATATTGGAAAAAATCATAGTTCCCCCTTGAAGATTGAATAATTGGTTTTGGCCGCTGCTGCCACCTGCAACGGCGCGTCGCAGTTGTCATACATCGAGGAATTGCCGCCGCCGGCGCTGCCGCCGCCATTGATCCAGGCGGACAATTTCGTCCGGCCGTTAAGCTGGCTGTACCCGGTAAACGCCGCGTTCATCAGACCGGGTGCATTCATGCTGACAATGACTTCCCCGTCCACGCCGGCGCGGACCGTCGCATTTTCAAACACAATACGAGTAACCGCCGTAACAGACTGTCCGGTGTCGGCAACCGCGATTTCCTGAAAATTCTTACCGTCATCGCCCGCAAATTTCACCCATTCAGCTCCGGAGAAGTCACCCAATTGCGGCGGGTCCAGCGGCACGGGTGAAACGATCTCGGCACGGTATTTCCTGCCGGACGGAGACAATGAGAAGCCTGCGCCGGTCGCGGCGGTCGCATAAGCAATGTAGGTATAGAAACTGGCACCGTCTGCACCGTCTGCACCGTCTGCACCGTCTGCACCGTCCTTGCCCGGTTCCCCTTTCGGCCCCTGTGGTCCGATATCGCCTTTGTCGCCCTTGTCGCCCTTGTCGCCTTTCGGCCCGGTGTCGCCCTGCGGTCCGCCGAGCAACGGTTCCGGGTCGCTCCATTCCCCGCCGGCAGCACGATTGCGCGAGCGCTTCCAACGGCTTTCCGCGGTCGCGTCTCCGCTCCATTCCGAATCCGGCGCATCAGCAGCAACAGCGAATTGCGTTTCCTCTCCGGCGCGCATGATTGCCAGCATTCCGGCAGTCGGTGTGTACTCCGGCTGTGCGGCAGTCGGCGCTCCCTCGGTTGTCATGACTGCCGGTTGTGCATAAACAGTATCCTGCAACAGTGTTTCGCCCAAGAGGTCGCCGGCGCGGTGTCGCTTCACCTGAATATACATCAGGGTATTGCTATGGTTAGCTTTGGCCCCGAACACATCGGAAGTCGAATCAACCATGACTTCGATTTCCCCATCCGCCGCCGACACGATCCGGCAATCATCGTGCCCGGCGTAAAACATCAAATCATCGTCATGGATGAAATTGATATCGCCGCCGCAACAGAACGTATCAGAATCATTCAGGACAAACGGCGTTCCGTCGTCATTGCAGAACTTGAACCGAAGTGCGACACGCATCCCATAGATAATCTGGTCCCGCTGCTCCGGCTGCTGTACATTGTTATTACCGGGAATCGGAACGAAATGTTTGGTATCCACGTTGGCATACAACATGAAAAAGCCCCCTTTTTAGGAGGGGGCGAAACGTCAAAAATAAGTCATGGATTTTTTAAAGTCAAGCAACCCGTAAACGTCCGCATATACGTATTGTACAGCTTCTTGTCTGATTGTTTCCGGGGCAGTAATCCGCTTACCCGGCCATTTCTCCGGCGGCATGTCGGCATGATAGAAAAAGCGTTCTCCGGCCGGCCATGATCCGGCAGCAAGTTCCCACACTTTCTTATCCGGCTCCCACGGGTAAAGGTTATCTTTATAGTTCCCGTTCACCCCCCACCCGCCGCCCGGATTGTTGAATTTGCATTGGCTGCTGATTACGTATAGTACATAATCGAATGCGTAGCAGTACCGGTTGAATTTCGCGGTAATTTCACACGTCCCATATGCGCTCCAATTGATGTTGCCTTGATTTGCAACAACGTATTTATACATCAGGCCGAAACCGAAAAAGCCGGTCTCGTAATAATCTGTGGTCTTGGTGATTGCGTCATGAAACGTAATCGGATATGACGTGATTTTATTCGGGTCGGTACGCTTCATGTGAATCGCAATATTCGGATTTTCCACCGTCCCGCACATGTTGCTGTCATCCCAATAATACCGCATCATTTGAACCAGCTTTTTCAGCATCAGCATTTTATGTTTTAACGCAGCCGGTCTCATCCAGCGCGCCGAATACATGCCGAAATGATAGCCGCATTCATTGCACAAATCATTATACGAATACAATGGGGAACGCAGCCAGATATTTTGATCCCCGATCATGTCATCATTGATATAGTCCGGTGACGCATAGTTTTGCGCGGCGGTAATCAAACTGGTTTCCAGCATATCGATTTTGTTGAAGTTCATCGGACAACCGGGCGTAAACGGTTCTCCCATCTGCTTGATGCTTGATTGTAAATCGTTGCGCTGAATCACCGCGCAACGTTCCTGCAATGCCGCCCATAACCAGTTCCAATAACGGCAGTCACGCGGGTTCAGCGCCTCTTCTGACCAATCCAACGTTTCATCAATCCCGAATATTTTCATAACACCACACCCGTACCCGCAATGTAAAACGTTTCTTTATAGCTGCTCCGGCCGATAATTGAATCAATGTTATAGCTGGAACCCTTGAATTCAACAACAATCCGGCTGCGCTTGAATTCCCGCTTGTCATTTTTGTCTTTGACCAGCTCGAAAACCAAATCCGTATAATTTTCAAGCGACTGTCCGCAACGGAAATAGGTTGCCGAATCGACCGAATCCCCCCAATAGATTACCTCATCTTTATACCAAAAGGAATAAAAGCCCGTCACGCCTAACGCGGCATCGATATTGCCGGGATAAGGGGAAAGGCACAGCGGTTCCCATGTCCCGTCAGCCAGGTAATTTCGCGTAATCGTGATATAACTGTTTTCGTCGCTCGTATCCTGCCAGTATGGAACGCCGATACTATCATACAACTCCTGTTCCCCGTAACCGGGCGGCGGCGGCAATTCAATATATTTTGAAAATGGATTCATCCACTTTAAATACTTTTTCTTGTCCGTGCCGGTGACAACCGCATAATATCCTGTTCCGGTATTGTTGTATACCACCTGCGTAAACGGGTCTTTCTTCGCTACATTTTCATAGCGGTTACTGTTTTGATTGTACAACCAGCAATTTTCATCCATGACAACCGGCCAATACCGACTGTTGTAGGGGTCGTATTTCTGTGTATAATCCGCAGTATAAAAAACATTGTCCCACTTATGCGCGGTCGGCACAAGCGTCCAACCGGTCGCCGTGTGGTAGCGATCCGCCTGATTGCTGCAATTCCGCAAGGTCAAGCCAAGTTCCTTGCAATCGTAATTCTGCTGTCCCTTGTAAAAGTTGTTGTTACCGATCCGCCGCCGGGCGGTTTCGTCATCCGCAATGAAACGGTAATATCTGCCGTTCCGTTCCAACAGATAACTTCCGCGGCACACATCGGCAAAATATTGATCAAGCGGCCAGAAAACACCATTATCCGTATTGCCGATCCAACCGCGATCTTTTTGCCCCTTTCGGCGTTCCAGGTACAAAAACAGCGTCTGGGAAATATTATACCGCTGCAAATTGAATGCACATCGTGTAGAAAGCAACATATCAAACCTTGAATTGTTGGATATTGGCCAGGTAAACGGGAGATTTTCCGGGAGTGCTTTCCCAATTATGATACGAGCGCAACGTGTGACCGACATAATCAGTAATCAGCGTTTCACCGGAAGCGCCACCGTCCTTCAGATTTACCCCGGTCCAAGTGGTTTTCATATTGCCGAAATCGCTGTTGATGTAACCTGAAAAAGCGTAAACCGGACCTTTCAACTGCTGCAATACTTCGATGCTGGTGAAATCAGCCGGGGACAGCCCGATAAAGTATTGTACGCCATTTTGCAGCCACGGTATTTCAAATTTTGTTCCTGCTGCATTGGCGTTCTGGAATACCTGATAAATCAACGGCGAATCAACCTCTAACTGAATATTGGTTTGCCGGAAACTGACAGTCCCGATCAGCTTTCCATCTTCGGTAACGCCGGAAATATTGGAATAGCCGCCATTCCCCCCAATCCAGAAACCGCCTGCAAACTTCTCTTTCAGTTTACCGGATGTGATTCCATGTACCGGATTGCCAATCGCATACGGTGCCGCATTTTCATATTTCTGACCGTTTCTCACTGCACACCAGCGATACAGACCGGCGCGTTCCTCCTCACTGGCTTTCCGTTCAAAATCATAGTCTTTGCTGCCGTACCGCTCGTTATCCAGCAAATATGCCTCCACATTCAGATATACGATAACCGGCGTTGTCGTTTCTCCGATCATTTCAGCATCGCAGACGAAATTACCGTCGTTGAATTTTTTGATAAATTCAACCGGTATCCGGATTGTACTTCCGGCCATAGCATCAGAAAAGCCGGGATACGGGCTTTGCATTGTAATATCCATTTCGCCGATGGTTCCCCAATAACTGGCGCTCCAACTGGAATTGTCCGGGATATCTGGACAACTCGTATATTGATATGTTTCTTTCCCAGTGAAGTACCACGGATAAAAACTACCATTTACCGATAACGCCGGGTAAAGATAGCGAAGCTGGCTCAACACGTAACGCCCACCCCAATATGATGATTTGTAATGCACTAAGCTGCCGTTTGTTTGGACGTATGGCATTGTGTAATCGTTGCATATTGAAGCATATTCCACAGTTTCCACGCCATTCGGTCCCTTGATCTTGAAATAGGGAACCGGCGGTTTCAACAGAATATACGCCATAATCAGCCCCCGATAACCTGCATATAGCTGCGACTTGCAAGCACAATTTCCCCCGGCAACAGTGCATCGGCCTGTAAATTTGTCTGAACCAAAAACAAAGTTGCTTGTCCTGTTGCCGGCTGGTCAAGCCCGTTACCGAAAACCGTGACAGCATAACCGGACAGGGAATTTCCACCATTGATTCTAACAGGAACATTCGGTTCAATGTTCTGCGTAACGGCTTCTCCACTTCCGCCGAGCGCAGTAATGATATTCCCGTCAACACGGGTCGTTACACCGTCGCTGCGCGGTATAACTGCATCTTTGATCCATTGAATCAATTGCGCGGCCCAGGACGCTTCCAGAGGGTCGCCGGGGCGCGGCACCAAAGGCGGAGTCAACATCTTATTTTTTCCTTTTCACCCAACTTACAATATCGGTCAGTTTCATGGTCGGCGTAACGGCTCCTTTCCAGTTGAACCAGTCATATTGCCAACTTTCGGTTATTTCGACCGAATCCCCCTTAATGAACCGGATACTTTTTCCGTAATTCATCCACTTGGCAGCAGTCGCGCCGCTCAATCCTGACGGCGCTTCCGTCTGGTTCACATTGCCGACAATTTCTTCTTCGGTAAACCGGAACGATGACTTTTTCTTTTTCTGAATTTTCCGGTAAGTGATTGTAACAAGTACGAACGTTGAAAAAGCTCCTTTTAGTGTTGTCTGGTCGTCGGCGCTCAATGTCGGCCAATCCGGGTGTTCTTCGATACGTTTTTCGGCGCGGGTCGCGTCAGATTCGTAGGTCGTTCCATATTCATTGCTCGATCCGTTCCATGTCGAATTGATGTCCGGATATTTCCATGTCAATGCAACTTCGCTGATTCCCGGAAAGCCCTCCAAACCTTCATTGATTTCAACTCCATTGATTACCATCCCTTCGGAATTGGTACTTCCATGCGCCGGAATGTAATTTCCCTGCAAACCGGTCTGAATGCGGAAACGCTCTTCTTTCTGCCAGATTCCGTTTTCGTCCCGTCGTTTCAACGGATAACCGGCCATCGAAACCGGCGTGTCAAACTTATGTCCTACCACTGTACTGCTCATCATATCATCCCCAACATGGTGTTAATTTTCCGCCGAGCCGGTTTACTCCGGTCCCGATCTGCGATAGAAGCTGATTTGAAGTGTCGAGCCGGGCAACAACTTCCCCGGTATGGTCCTGCTGCTGAACATCGCCGGGTTTCCTGCCGGCCGGAACATTATCGACACTGCCGCGCTTGGCGGCTGCTACCGCTTCCCCAGGTGACGGCAGATGCGGCAACGCCCCGGCTGCATCCTGAATACGCCGAACCGAATCCCGGATTTCCGCCAGAATGCCGATAGGAGTGTCCAGCTTAGACCAGATATCAGAAAGCGTTGCATCCACTTTTGCCAACGTGACTTGATTTTCATTATCCGAAGTTACTGCCGGCGGCGTATTCGGCTTCTCCGGCGCGCCCGGCTTTCCCGGCGTCTGCGTTTTTGTGTCTCTCGGCGTATCCTCTTTCACTATTTTCCGAGGCGGCCGCGGCAGCATGGAATAGATGCCACGCAAAGTGTACCGGGACATCATATACAAATCGCGCAATACGCCTTTTGTATTCAACTGTTGGTCCAGCGGTTTCACTTCCGGCATTTTCGGGAATTTAATACCCTGCATTGTCTGCAACTGCTTGAAAAATTCTTTCAGGCTGTCCGGTATCATCCCTTCCCCGAACTTTTTAAAATCGTCCCACCATTTTTTCGGATCGAAATTTTTCTGAAAGTTTTCGAGAAAACGGTCTGCAAAACTACTACCGTCGTTGTTCTTGTCCTGCTTTTCGGTGTCCTTGTCGATATCGCGGGAAATCTGGCCGTATTGATCCAGAATCCGGTTGTATTCCTTTTTGAATTTGTCGATAACGTTATCAAAATCACCGGAAAAATTGGTTCCCTTGCCAGTAATGGCCGCCCAAATATTTTCACCGGTAACTTTCGCCATTTCCCACAATGTCACAAAACATGCTTTCATCAGGTCAACAAAACCCATCAAAGAAGCCATGAATTTTTGTAACATTCCCTGTCCGCCAGGCGACAAACTTTCATAAATCGTTTTACCGAGATTGTAACCGAGAAATGCCGTTGCAAACGCCGCGACAATGCCGAGGATAAGCGCAAAGTGTCCCGCGATGAATGTGCCAAGTCCAATCATGCCGTTCACCATAGCAGACAGAAAGCCGGTTTTCCACGCCACCAGGAACGCCACAAATCCGCCGAGCAAACTTGTAAGCTGCGTGCGGGTGTTTTCATCAAGATTCCGCCAGGCAAGAATAATGCGCCATGCACTGTTGACGATTTTTTCCGTCCATTCTCCAATCGTCTGCCCCCATCGTGCAAATGTGCCGTTCGACAACAGCCGGTCAAGCGTTTCATTGATCCGGTACAACACATCTTTTACACGGTCCGCCATCTTTTCAAAAACGGTTCCGAAGGTCTGCCCGATCACGGTACGGAGGCGCGTAAACTGCGCTGAACCGGTCGAGGCCATCAGCGCCATAGCGCCGCTGGAACGCCCTAATTCCGTCGTCACCATCCGCCAGATGACCGCTTGCGATTGACCGGTCTTTTCCGCCTGTACGATTTTTTTCATCGCAGCTTCGGAGATAATGCCGTCCCGAAACATTTTAATCGCTGTTTCGGTGATCTTCTGGCCGCCGGACAATTTCGCGTAAAACTCTCCAACTGTTTTCGTCACGTCCAGCAACGGCCGCCGGCTTTTGGCGGAAGCATCCCCGAGCAGCGTAAGCATCTGGTTATTGTCCAATGCCGCTCCGCCCAGGTTCCGCAACGTCTGCGATGCCTCCGCCCAGGTTCCGGTAGGAAAAAGCGAGCCTCCGCGGGAGCGCGCCAGTTTCGACAGTTCATCATACCGTTTTTTCGCGTCCTGAATCGACATTCCGAGCGCCTGAAACTGTACAATCGCCTGTTCATCTCCGAATGCCTCCTTGATGCCGATTCCAGCCACGGCCGCCCCCGCAATAAGCGCTTTTTTCGTAAAACTCATCAATGCGCCGGCAGCTTCGGAAAACGGCTGTACCACCTCTTTCCGAAACTGCTGCACTGTTTTTTTGAGTTCTTTGAACCCTTTTTGCATACCGGAAATGTTAAGTTTCGTCACTCCGGTCAGAACTGCACTTGCCATCTATTATTTTTCTCCCTAAGCCGTGACGCTCGTTAAAATCTTCCTGATAAATTGCGAGCGCTTCCAGAAGCTTTTCCCGGTAGCGCTCTTCAAGTCGATTTTTACCGGTCAGACGGTCGCTGATTGACGCGATATATTTAATCCCCGTCGCAAACGGCAGCCGCCAAATTACATATTCCCGGCTCCAATGATATTCAGAAATCAGAATATCACTGTAATCGATAATCCAGTTGCTTATTTTTTTTTATCACCATCCCCGCCGTATAAATCCATTGCGCTCTGAAAGCGTTCGAGCATTACCGGTAACGCGGCTTGAATTTCGCTCATCGTTGCCATATCCAGCTTGAACGACCATTTCAGAGTAGCCCGGCGCAAGACCGGATAGCCAGCTTCGGCCAGTTCGACCAATTCATCGTCGGTCGTATCGGACAGCAGCAGGAACATAATAACCATCATGTCCAGCATATCGCCCTCTTTTTCCGCATCGGATGACAGAATCGGCGCTTTCACCAGTTCCAGCAGCGCAAACAGCCCCGCCGACATCGGCCGGCAGCGAAAACCCGCAATCGTCTGCGTGTCGGTCAAGTCCTGTGCCTCCACCAGAGAATCAGGCGGCCGGTTCTCCGCCTCCACCCGATCAGCGCCGGAACGCATCTCTTCAATGATTTTCGGGTCCATCGGATCAACGCCCGCCGGCAATCTTGTTTCCGCCATGATTATGCCCCCGCCGTAACCGTGATGCTCTCGAACGATTCGAGATTCAAAGTGTATTCCTGAAAGTCACCGGATTTCTTCCCGTCTTTCCAACTGTCGAGGATGTACGGCTTGCCGTCCACCTGCAGCACATTACCGCGTTTCAAGCCGGGGACCTGTCCGGCTACTTTAACCGTATAGCTGACAGTTTCCTTGTTATTGTAGTAGGCTTTGGCGACGGTCTGGCCCTGTCCATCCTCCATCGTCTTTGAATCGCCGTTGTGATCGACATCCAAACTCTGACCCTTGCCCCACGACAAATCGGGACACCCCCAAACCGGCCCTTCCGTCAGGCCGACAATCACGACTTTGCTTTCACCTGCCATAATAAAATCTCCTTCTTGTTTATAGATTCGGGAAAAACGTCAAAATCAGTCCGCTTTTGTCGGAGAAAATTTTACTTGCAATTGCAGCGTATAGCTTCGGATTTCGGAGTCCGGGTTTTCATACCCTTCCAGATTCACCGCTGCAAAAATCGTACATCCACTTACCGCGTTCAGCCGTTCCGCCAGCCGGGGCGCAAGCAGCACGCCGCGCGCCTGATTCAGCAGCCGTTGCAGCTCGATCCCCTGCTTGTCATCTGCGCGATAGGTCTGAATATGGACCAGCATGTCGGCCGAATGAACGCCCGCATCCCCGAAACCCCGTTCCGGCTCCGTCCGGTCACAACGAACGACAAGTGATGGATATTTCGGTTTCGGTGGAAGCATCGACCAGGTGTATTGATTCGGGACGGCAAAGTCGAACAGTTTCAACAGGTCCGTTTCAAGCTGAAATTCAAAATTCAAAGTTTTCATGTCATTTCCCGCTGTGTTTCGCCAGCGTCTTAGCGTGCCGGCCGCTCCATTTGAATTCCGGCGTTGCCGCATTGATCTGCTTGCGATTTCCCTTGAAAAAGGTGCTGTACGGCTTCCAATAGCCCGATTCATTGTTGATCAGCCAACTTCGACCGGCCGAAGTCGCAGAAAACAAATCGACCAGGTAGCCCCATAATGCCGCGTAGGTCGTGCCTCCGGCCATCAGGATTCCGACTTTTTTCAAATCCTGTACGCCGAGCAAACCGGATTGAAGCGCTTTGGAAATAGCCGCCGCGCTGCGGTCTTCCTTGTTCCGGCCGCGCCACTCCGCCGCAAACAGCTCATATTTAAAGCTAGGCTCGTTCGGATCGTTGCGCCGGTCCTCGAATACGCCGCGGCTCATCAGTTTAGCGGAGCGCCGGCGGCCGGTTTTCTTCTCGATCCATTCCGCGATTTTCTGCCCCTCTTCCAAATTGGTCAACGGCCGACCGGGAATTCGCAGATAGCGCCATACCGGAATAGCCGCGCTTCGCAGATTGCCGGTCCGCTCCGGCAGGTGTTTCACCACGGCAACCAGATACCGTTGCGCGTTGGCGGTAAGCTCCATATAATCATCGATCCGGGTTTCCGCCGCGCATTCGTCGATAGCCTCTTCAAATTCCCGCGTATCGATATCGAGCATAATATCACTTACGGCCATATTCTCCCCCGAGCGCATATTTGATGAACGGCCCGAACCGGTGTGAATCCAGAATCCGGAACACCTCTCCGCTGATCGTCAACCGGTCCCCGATAGCCGGCGGCCCGCTCGGAAAATCGGCAAGCCAGAAACGCGCGGTCGAAGTCGTATTCTCCAACGTCGCTTCGGCAAACTGCCGTTTTCCGCGGTCCACGCCGCCGGCAATGCAATCATATTTCTTGCCGTCCCATTCCGCCTTGACGGTCATATCCGGCGTGAAAATATCATTCCGCCGCATCATCGTCGCCGTTCTCCCCGGTTTCCTCCGGCGGCTGCTTGTCCGGCGGGTCCGGCAACTTGTCGGCGGGCGGCGGCGCGTCCGGCTTGCTGTCGGCCGGCGGCTTGACGGCTTCCAGTCGCTCAATGGTCAGAATCCGGCCGGGTTTCCCTTCCGCACGGAAATTGAGCGCCGCGTGTTTTTCGTCCAATGCCTGAACGACGTAAAAATAATCCCCGGCATGACATTTTACATGAATTCCGAACTTGTACACTTGAAACGTCAACTCCGGGTTTGCTTTTCTTTTCTGTTTCATTCTATTTTCTCCTGAAAAAAAGCCCCGCCCCGACAGGAACGGGAACGGGGCTTTCGGAAAGATTCCTCGTTACGCCGTGACGATATCCGAGCAGAGACAGAACGATTCCTCGTAACGAACCGTCGTGTCGAAGCTCTGCAGCGCCACCACGCGCGCGCCGCCATTCTGCGCGCTGCTGTACGGATCGACCAGCAGGTCAAGCACGCCCCAAAGACCGATGATCTGGTCGGACCAGCGGCCGAACACGCCGGTCGAAAGTCCGGTTCCGGTTCCCTTCGTGCCGTTTTTCGGCAGAATATTCGACACGGCGGCAAGATAGCCGTTGACCTCCCCTTCGCCGCGATTCATCCCCGGCTGGTAAATCTCCTTGCCGGTGTTGGCAAATTTCTCGGTCGTTTTCAATGCGCCGCGGGTCCGGGCATTGAACAGATAAGCCATCGTCCCATCGTCGAAGACATTGTCGTCGGCAACCTCGGTTTCCATCGCAACCACGTCTTTCCATGTCAGCGCGCCGCCATTGGTGCCGATTGCAACCACGTTTGTTCCGGTCCGCTTCAACAGGCCGAGCGGCTGATTGTCGGTTCCGGTGCCGTTCAACGCCGCGGTTTCGATCCCTTCCGCCAGCGCCATAGCCAAATCAGCGCGAACGAACTGTTCGACCGCCAAACTGGACTGAATCGTCAGCAGCCGCGAAAAGCTGGTCATCGCGCCAACCGTTTTCGGAGACATAGCAATCTGCGCGAACTTCTGGCCGCTGCCGGTGATGTTGCCGTCTTCCGCAACAAAATAGCTGGCGGCCCCGGCAGTCTGCTTCGGAATGGCGATACTGCCGCGCAAGCCGGTAAGGTAGCGCACTCCCAGGCGGGACAGCACCAGGCGCTTTCGCAACATGTCGATAAAGTCGCCCATCAGCAGCTCGGTCGCAACCGTGTGCCCGCCGCTCGCCGCGGTCCCCGCGGTCAAATCACTGGCACGAACATCCATGACATGTTCGATACGCGCGCCGCTGTTGTGCGAAAGAATGTCCATCGGCACGAAAAAGCCGCGCGATTCCATTTTCATGTGCTTGGCGGCGGCCTCCGACACCTCCCGCTCGAACGGCGCAAGATCCCAGTTCTGCGACGCGGCTGCGTGAATCGCCCGGCAAATCGAATACTGCCGCTTGTCCTTGTCGGTCAGGCCGATTTCGGCGGTTCCGGCCGGCTTCGCTCCGGAGCGTTCGAGCAACGCTGTATAGATTTCCTCGTTGCTCTTGCCGTCGCGCAGCATCTTGGAAACTTCGTCGAACATGCCGCGCTGCCGGCCGAGCGCCAGCAGGTCAATTGCCCGCGTCATGTCAGTTTCCTGCGTGCCGCGGCAATCGACAATCTTGATGCCATTGTCCGCGGCGAACTGGCGCGCCTCTTCGTCGCTGGCGTTCTTGTCCATGCCGGCCGCGATCAGCATGTCACGCACTTCTTTGGTAAGCTTCATTCTGTTATCTCCTGTCAGGTTAAAATGATAAGGTTCTGTTTGTTTTTCCGTTCCGGTTCCGGCAATTCCAATTCACGGAAAACCGGCTGTTCCGCATCGCGGCCGATTCCGACAGTCGGGTCCGCCGGAATAGATACGTTGCTCACTTCGTAAGGCTGCCACGCAAACCGGACCGTCCGCCGGTTCTGCTGGTCTTTCGTGCAGGATCGAACCGCAGTTTTGATGTATCCGATTGACACATTGCGCCGAATGCCGTCACAGATATCTTTGAATATTTCGCGGGCGCGCTCCGTCGCATCGGAATAACGGACGCTGACCACCATGCGCTTATCGATCAGTTCGGCATTCTCCACCACGCCGATCACGTCCCCACCGTGTCCGTCCAGAACCGGCGCGCCGATCATGCGCGACAAATCCACATCACCCGGATCATGCGACAAGATTTCAAGGTACGTTTCATTCCGGGCGTAATCGTATCGCTCAACCGGAAATTCACTGGACGCGGCAAATGTTGCGGTCCGCTTCTCCGGGTCTACCGCGGATATCTCGAATGAACGAAACTCCGATTTGATTTTCAGTTTCATCATAAACACCTCTTTATGGTTTCGGGAAAAACGTCAAAAATCATTTCTGTTCCGCGTCGTCGTTTTCATCGTTTTTCGGGGGAATGACATTGTCCGGTTTCAGGTCCTGCGATTTATCGAACACGCCTTTCAGGTCTTTGATGATTGACAGATATTCCCGTATCGGGCCGAGGGCGGAAACCGCCTCTTTGATCTGCTCGATATTATCGTCAAAATTGTTTCCGAGTTCGGCGGCAATATCCTGCGGGGTCGTCGCTCCTAACGCAACCTGTGACAACTTGCTTTGCGCGTCACGTTCCGGGTCTACCCAGGACCAGCGCCGCGGCAGCCATTGCGCCGCGTTCAACCGCTCAAATGCAAACGGCTCATAGGGCGAATCCGGCAGCAGTAATTGAACCTGCAGCCAAAGCGGAAATTCTACATCCAAAATATCTTCGATGATTGTTTGCTGCTGGTCCATCCACGCATCACGCTCATCCAGTACGCCGCCGCGCATCGACGAAAAATTCACACTTTCCAGGTCGTTTGCAAAACCGTTGTAAGCAACGTCAAGACCGTTCGCAACTTTGCGATTCATCGCCTTGATGAAGGGCGGGAAATTCGCGGCCGGGTGCTGCGGGTCGTAAGTCAGAATATCCCAATCACCCGTCAGCAAATCAAAACTGCCGGCTTCGGTCTTCACGCGCTGAATCGGCGCTTCTTTCTGCGTGCCATCCGCATTCCGGCCGCCGTACTGCGACGGCAGTTTTTTATTGACGATTTTGCCGAGCTTTTTACTGGCCGCATCCGCAGCGACAAGTTCGGCATAGACATAGCTGTTCAGCAGATAAATTTCCTGCATCGCCGCTTGGCCGAACGGGAAGCCGCGAACCTGCCCGACAAGCTCATCATCATAAAAGTGGTTGATCTCCTCCACCGGAAGTCGGACATACGCTTCCCCGTCGATCCGCTGTGTCGGTGCATAAATCGGATCGTAATACTGCCCCATCGACGAATCGACATTGCTGCGGGAGTAGAAATAGTAGGCGACAGGCGCATCCCACGGGTCCAGCTCCACGCCCATAACAATTCGGTTCCCGTTCGGCAATACCTGATTCAGCGTAACCGGACAGGCTGCCGGGTCGAGCAACTGGAATGCGTAACAATGGCGGTTGTTGAAGTTCGGTAGCCGCCGCAAAAACACCTCTCCATCAATCCGCCAGCAACGGACAATATTTTTCATCAGCCGCCGCATTCCCTGCCGGCGGTTTGCGGTACAGTTTCCTTTCATACAGAAGTCGGCCCAACGTTTTACAATCCATTGGTTCGCCATCTTGTCGAGCTTGCCGTTTTTCAGACGGACAATCGTTTGCAGCAAAATCCCGTTCGGCCCGACGATATTGCGTTCGCACATCCGCAGGTACTTGCGGTAGTCGCCATTGTTTTTCGACAGCTCCCGGCTGCGGTTACGCAAATTCGGCAAATTGCGCCGAATATCCTCATTGGTCCGGATCGCTTCCATCAGAAAATCTTGATTGAAGCGGTTCACCTCCGCACCGATAAAGGAACGTTCCGCCGGCTCCGCCGGTTCCGTCCGTTTGAAATAATCACGAATCCAATTCAACATATTACCCCCGGAATTCCAAAAAGACTTGTCCGGGGAGCTGCGGCGCTTCGCCGGATTCAGCCGCCGCCAGATATTTGAACTTGTCGCGCAGAATCAACAGTTCTTCGATGCTGTAATATTCCAGCGAAACCCCGTCAACGGTACGTTTCTTGACTGCATCGGTCGCCCGGCCGCAAATCATTTGTTCAATATCATGCAACACGTCTTCCGCAAACATGAAAATCCCCCTTTTCAGAAAGGGGCGAAACGTCAAAATCAGACCAGAACCGCCGCCGGTTGCGGTTCCGAATAACCGGCCGGCCGTCGCCAGAATGACGATGGGAATTCATTACACGCAAAATCATGAATAAGCAGGATCATTTTTCCAGCATCAAATAAATCATGCTGCCGATCGTATGGGGTCCATTCCTCAAAATCCGCTTCCGGGTCTCCGGCCGGCGCTTGCACGCTTGCCATCTGCTGTGTGAATGTCTTCTTGATCGGACACACAATGAACCAGTAATGATTATTTTTCCGATGCTGGCTGTAAATCAGATACAGCAAACGCGCCTGATAACGTTTCGCCATCGCCAGAATCAAAAATTCATCCTGTTCCGATATCCGGTAATTTTCCTTGCGATTTCCGCCTTCCCCCTTATACTTGAAAAAGCCGCTGCCGAGCAACGCCAGCAGATTATCTACATCCGGTTTTCGGTGACCGCCTTCATCGATGATTCCGGCCATCGGGCGAATGCCGCAATATTCCCGATTCCAAGCATCGATTACCGCTTGATCGTCCCACGCAAAACCATAATCCAGCGTATACCAGTTACCGGCCAGATCAATGCCCCATACCTGCCACCAATAACCGACTTCCTGCGTGTCCACCCCCATATAAACCGCCGAGAAAAACACATCCGGTGGCAACTCCGGTATAAAGTGGCTGCGTACAACACTGATTTTTTCTCCGGTTACGACAGTCGGCACAAACTCAACTCCCTTGATGGAGTTGCATAAATATGCCTGTGTTTCGTAGCTGTTCGAGTTCTTCGCATTCTCGATTGCCTGACAGATTTCCAGCCAGTCAACGCCGGGAAACTGCGCCGCCAGCGCTCCCCAACAGAAACCGGCGTGATAATCGAACCGCTCCGGATGCTCGTGAACATATGCGCCGCCGCGAGTGATCATAATTTTGTCGGCTTCGGTATGAACATGGCCGCATTTCGGGCAGGTTAAGCGAATCGTCGCGCGGTTCACCGTTCCGTCTGTCGCCTCGTAGGAAAAATAATCCTCCGGCATTGTGGAATTGAACGCCAGTTCTCCGCATTCCACACAACGGCAATGAAAGTAACCCATGCTCGATTGCTTAAACTCGGTTGTAATCGGCGCGTTTTTTCCCTCCGGCGAACAGACCAAAACCCGCAAGCTGTCGTAAAACGTCCGGGTCCGTTTGTCCATGTCTTTCAGCTTCGAGACTTGGTAATCTTCATCCGACGTGATTTTCTTCTTGTTGCGGTTCGCTTTTTCCTGCCGCCATTTATTGATTTCGTCCCCGACAATCAGCCCGAGCGGGATAGAAATAATCGCCTGTTCCGCACTCATCAGGTAGACCGGTGCATCCGGCAAATCAAGAAATTTCGGGTTCTCGTTGGCACGTTCCGGAACAGCGCGCCGATAATCCGGTTCACATCGAAGCATCGGCAAAAAGCTGTCGCGGACAATCTTTTTCCCCACATCCTCGTTCTGATACAGAATTGCAGCCGGTGACGGCATATGGCGCAAGCGCCACATCGCGCCCATCTTCCAGCCGGTCGATTTGGCGGTCTGTTCGACCGCTTGGCACGTCTCTTTGCATTTTCCGCGATGCTCAAAATAGTTGATCGGGTCCACCAGATACGGAGTTACGTCCCGAATGCGAATCAACCCGGAGGCCGCAGCCGTCTTGTCTGCACTCAAATTGACCACGGCTTCGCAGTATTCGACCGGGCGCATGTATGCAATCGGCGTTATTGTATCAACGATCTTTCTAACTGCTGCAATGATTCGTTCAGCGCGCCGGTGATTAAACTGGTCTGTTCCGGAGTTAATTTGCATTTTACAAAAGCATCCTTCAATGGTTGCAGCGCATCAATCAGCTTTTCAATGATTTCCGCTTCAAAATTGCGCTCTATGGTTTCCTGACGGTCAAGCGTGCGTTGCTCCAAGTGCCGGATTTCCGCTTCGAGCTTCCGCGCTTTCAGTTCCGCAAATGACAGATTCTCCGTTCCCCGGCGCGTATGCTGTTCAACCGGGGCAGCTTCAACCGGTCGGATTTCCAGCGGCGCGGTTTTTGATGTGCCGGTCTTGACCGCTTCAAATTCTCCGAATCCGTCCAAAAAGAACCGGCCTTTGTCGCATAACTTCCGGACCGCCGGCAGGCTCTTGCCGGTCCAATCGGCAAACTCTTTTTTCGTCATCGCTTTGACCGACGCTTTGACCGGCGGAGGCAAAGACGCTTTCCGGCGCGGTTCGCCGCTGCGTTTTACTCGGGTCAATGCCATCTTTATTCCTCCGGAAATTCGATTCGGTCAATGTAGCTTTGAAAGATTTTCACCATCTGCGGCACACCTTCCGCGGCCATCTTCCGCACTGTTTCGCGCACCTCAAATTGCGCTTTCAGCATCCCCCGCCGATAACGCCGCCGCGCCTCCGGATTACACTCGTATTCCTTTTCCGATACGTCTGCAATGATACAAGTCTCTTCCTCGGTAAACTGGCGCGCTCCGCATTCCTCAATATCTTGCAAGTTCTTTTCCGTCAGCATAGTTTTACCTCAAAACGCCGCTTCATTCCATCTATGGCCGCCGGCGTCACACTGTGGATATTTTCGCGCGCGCTGCGATTTTCCACAATCAGAGACACGACCGCATAACCCATTGCGCCGGCCAACTGAATATAACGGTCCATTCCCGCCGCCTCCGCAAACACATTTGCAACCGCGATGCGCGGCCGCCCTTCTTCCATTGCATCACGGACATTGTTGTAACAGGTCGCCGCCGCCCGCGGCAGTTCCCGCGCTGAAAACAGATAATTTCCGCCCACAGTGAAAAAATCGTCATTCTCAAAAACCGTATCCGTCAGCATGTGCGCCAGTGTCGATTTTCCCGAACCCGGCAAACCGCGAATCAAAAACAAAGTCTTGTCTGGTCCTGCAGCCGCTTGAACCGGCAGCGGCTCTGTCTCCGCCCGGAACGGATCCCCGTCGTGCAAAAGCTGTTCGATCCATTCCCGGTGCATATCGAAAACAACCGGATTTGTGCTGATACATCCGCCCTCAATACGCGGGTTATTGCTGAAATTCGCAGAACTGATTACCGATACGCGCCATTCCGCATTGCTCAATAAAAAGCCTTTCGCATGATTCGCAGTACGGACAATCCTGTCACAATGTTTCGTCAGAATCGACAGCGCGGCCGCAGACCATTTGCTCATTTTTGCATCGACGATAAACGACATATTCCGCAAATTTCCGGCTTCCTGCTGCCGTATTAATGTTACCGCTGCCGGAATTGTCAGGCTCCAAGTGAATGCCAACAAATCAGCCGGTCCCGTCTGCGTCAACAGGTATTTCACCAAGTCATGCAGCGCCCAACTACCCGCCGTCACAAAATGAATATTTTTCCCGCGTTCAAGCGTTCCAATTGCGTTTTTTAATTTCAACAGCGGACCGCAAACCCGGACCGTCTCATTTTCCGCTACCGCAACGCCGCCGGTTCCGTTCAGTGTCCGCCGCGGCTGTATTTCAAATAATGCCATATTGCTTTGACCCAAAATTTTTTGATGTTGAAAAATAGAGAAATAGCGAACCGCCCTAGCCCACTTTTTTTATTTATCTCCAGGAAGTACCTTTTTGCCGGTTCTTTCCTGATCTTCTATCGTACTGACCTTGATTGCACTATTGCGGTGCTTGCTGGAACGCTGGCCGCACAAATAAGCCACCAACGCCGAATTTCTGACTTTCGTAATCCTCCAATAAACACGTTGTTTCGATGTCCCGAGCGCGCGCGCAATTTCGGCATAACTCATACCACCGTGACGCGCTATTGCTATTGCTATGGTCAACGGATTGTGATTACAGCATTCAAACAGCCGATTCAATACTTCACTTTCCCGGCTTACTTCCTGCGGACTTGCTTCTTGTGACGAATATTCCACATCAATCAGACTGATAGACGGTTCTCCATGTCGCTTGGCATGAAATTTTTCATCTTTGGCAGCTTGGCAATATTCACGATTCGCGCAGGCTTTGCACGCATCCGCAGCATTGCTGTACCCCCCATAGCATGTACAAACGTTATGCAATTGACATTCAGATGTATCCGGGCAGCCGGCGCATTCAGTGTGCCGCCGGTCATAGATTTTATTGCAACTCATTCGGTCCTCCTAAAACGGTACGCGGTTATAGTTTGAAACGTAATCAATCAGCATTTCGTAACACTCGCCGGACCGGTTCGGCGTCTCGATGAATTCCGGCGCAGCCATCGGCGGAAAATGAATCAGCGCCCGGCGGCATATCGTATCACGCGGGATATATCCCTCCATTTTGGCAATGACTTCGGCGAGTGAAAGCTGCATCGCGTAATGCTCGAAATTGCAATTGCTCAAGTGAACGAGCGGCCCCAGCCCCTTGCCGTATCCGGTGCGCTTGATTGCCTTATTGGTCTTGTAGTCCAGAATCCACAGCACATTGCCGTCCGCCATCAGCAAATCAACAGTTCCGGCGACGAAACAGCGCGGCGAAAACAGAATCTTTTCGGCGGCGATAAACTGGTATTTCGACTTCAACCAGTCCACCACGGCGACGGCGTTGGCGAAGGTGACGCGCTCCCGGTCATCGCGGGCAATGTTCGGCTCCGGCATTCCCTTCATGCGATATTCGCAGTTCTCGTGCGTCCGGGTGCCATAGTCGCTCGCATCTTCTCCGGCCTCGGCCCATTCCTGCAGCAGCTCCGAAACGGTCTTGCCGCGCTTCTTGGCAATTCTGGACGCTACTTTTTCGGCCTCGAACTGCGGGAAATAATCATGAATCAGCCGCGTAAAGCTGGTGTACGAATCGCCGCGGTCGTCAATATATGTGTGCGGCCCCTCATCGAACGTAATCACCCGGCCGGCCGGATGTGTTCCCTGTTGCGTTCCCGGCATGTTACAGCCCTCCCACATAGCCCGCCACATCATAGCAGCGGTTCAAATATTCCTGCATTGTTTCGCCCTCATACCGCAGCAGCGCCGGCGGAATATGCGACAGGTCGGCGGTCTTGTACCGTTGAATCCGCTGCCACAGTTTCGCGGTCAAAACCTCGAACTGTTCCGGTTCCTCGACAATCGCGTCGATATAGTCGGCGGTTTCAATATCGTAATTAGGCCAATTGCATTGCGGAACGTTCCGCCGCTCGGCCCCGACAATTGCTTGCAATTTTTGCTTTATCATTTTCCCCGGCCTCGTGTGCAACATAGACTTCATAGCTACGTGCGTATTAATGTTGCTTTTTATAGATACGTAATAAATACGAAATACATCTTTATATAGAAAAGATATGTTGCAGTTTGAAGCTGAACTTAAAATCGATATTTTTGCCTTGGTGCTTGCGTTGAAGCACCCTTGTTGCTGCTGGTAGCGCTTCAATTGCTACAACTTGCTACATATCATTTCCGAAAACTTTTTCCTAATGCTTGCTTCAACCGCTACAATCTGCTACATGGCATTTGAAAACATTTTTGCTTATATCTCGATTACAACACCTATTTTTCCGCTGCCGATTCTGCCGATAGTGATAATTTCTTCGTTTCCGCTACATGGCGGATTCCAAAGTACGCCGGAACGCGGATTACCTCTCCACGGGTAGCGCCTGACCTTTTTATCAATCGTCTGCAGCAAGCCGACGTTCGCCAGATTCCGGACAGTCTGCACGATATTGCGGTCATCCTTGAAAGCGTTCTCCCGCTTCAACCATGCTTCCAGCACCTCGGAGCGAATGAAAACGCGGTCGGTGTCAGGATTAATCCGCGGCACGCTCTGAACCTCGATCAGATGATAACGCAATACCTCTTCCACTTGTTTTGCGCGCTCTTCCTCAACGTTGGTTTCGGCTTTGTCCTGCGTGATCAGCTTTATGACGTTACTGTATTCGTCGGTGTCACGGCAATGCGCCTGTAAAATCATCGTCTCGAACTCCGGGCACCGGGTCACGGGCGGCAGGCCGAACGGTCTGTGGTGTTCCAGAATATCGATCAAATCGACCAGAATATTCAAGCGGTATTCGCGGATGTAGTCGAATAAATCACGCAACCAGTTCACGGAATAGGCAGGCCGCCTGACGTACACATAGTATGCCCGGCTTGCGATATCATTGTCCACGTTCGCGGAATTCGCGGTAATGACATAGACCAGGTTATTCGGTCTGACTTCCTCCCCGCTGCCGTAGGCCGGCCGGCCGGAAATATCGGTTTTGGTCGCCATGTCCGCCAGCTCGGGACAGGTGAACGAACCGGTCACGTTATCCAGCAGCAGAATGCGCGATTGCCGGCCGGCGCTCGAAACCACCCGTTTTACAAGGTCTGTATACTGCTTTTTGATTTCGTTCTCGTTGGTCGATATCGGCGCGGCTCCGTACAGTTCCGCGATAGCCTCGACCAGTTTTGTTTTGCCGCTTCCGGCTCCGTCCACAGAATCGACGATCCATACCGGCCGCGGCACGCCGCGAATGTAAAACAAAGGCGCGGTAATCATCGCTTTCAGCAATACCCGGTAGCAATCGTTTACCGGCTCAAAGAAGCTGACCAGCTTTTCAAAATATTTGTGTTCCGGGTCCGGCTTCGGCAGTTCAGAATAAGCATAGTACACATCATCCCGGCGCGGCCAGTCCGGAACATGACTGATTGCCTCATAGCGGCGTGCGGCAGCAAATACGCCCTCGAAAAGCTCTTCTTTGGTCACGCATCCTTCCTCTCTTGACCATTCGATCAACTGGCCGGATTTGCGCTGAATCCATGCAAAAAATGCCGTCTGGCGCTCGACATAGACAATCCGCCGGGTATCGCGGTCATGGTCGAACAATTTTTCGCCGACTTTACGCGGGAAGCCGAGAAACCGCCGGTTCACGTCGTCGATCAGTTTATTGATCTGCCGCGGCGATTTGATTGTCTTTTTTCGGCCTCCGGGCTGCTCCTGAACGGTCGGCGTGAAGTTGCGGAACGGAACAGAATTCGCCGCTTTCGCTTCCTCGATATTGTAGTCATCGACCGCGTCGGCCAGCTCTGCGGCGGTTAAGGCGGGCGCGGCGGCAATCAGGGCGGCGACATCATCCCAGGTACGCCCCTCAGCGAAGAAGTCGGAAACGTCGCCTTTCGGGGCGCTGCTGGTCGGCACGATCCGAACCGACTTCACACGCGCGCGCGCGACTAATTTATGAGCAATCAAACGGGCATGGGCGCGGCCTGCGTCGTCATTGTCGGGCAGGATTGCCACATCCTTGTCGTCGAACTCCTGCGTGTATTCGTCCCGCCATTTTTTAGCGCCGCCGCAAACGGTCGTCGCGGGCAGATTGAGCGCGATCAGATTATCCGCGTCCTTTTCGCCCTCGACCAGAACCGCCCAGGGCGCAACGCGCAGCATCTGCAGATTGTACAGCGGCGGGATAACGTCACGCAATCCCCACCCGCGCGGTGTGCATTGCAGAAACTCCTTTTTCTGCGTCGGATGTTCCAGCCGGACGACCTGATTCACCAGCACGCCGGCGGCGTCGGTATAGTTGTACCGTTTGACCTCGTGATATCCTGCTGCAATTAACTTATCGTACCTCTCTCCGGATTCGATGCAGCCGGCCTTCGTCGCCATTGTGGGCGACAGGTGCAAATAGTTCCCTAAAAGCTCTTGTGCCTCCGCGAGATTCCCGGAACAGCGGACACGCGCAACCAGGTCGATAACGCTACCGGATTCCTCCGTCCCGAAGTCGTGCCAGCCGTCGCGGTTAATCGAAACCGATTCGGGATTATCGCCGCCGCGCCACGTCGCCGCGCAACGCCCCTCCGGGGACACCAGCATCCCCAAAAAGTCACGCGCCACGGCTACACAATCGGCAGCAGCCTTGATTTGTGAGTAATCATAAAATTTCATCGTATTTTCCCTGTTCTTCCGCTCGCCTTAGCGCCTTACATTCCTTGCACTTTATACAATATGAAGATTTATATGGTCTTACGATTTTCTTATATTTGGTGCATCTTGAACGCATAAATCCAGTAGCATCACCAAGCAGATAGCTGCATTGTTCATTGTTATTCCCACAATACCTTCCAGAAAAAACCTCTCCTTTTTCATTTTCCATCGTTTCTCGTTCCTTTCCGCAACATTTCCGGCGCTCCGCCTCTACTTCCGCGCAATGGTCAATCAAGCTGCTCATTGTATCTGTTCTTTCGCCGCAACTGCCGTAGGGTTAATCCATAGGCATTCCGTCCGCTCTCCGCTTTGAAATGTTGTGTTTTTGATCGTCCGACAAATTTTCTGCCAACCAGCCGTTTCCAGCGGATTATACAGATCTGTCGGATATCCGGAAAGCACCACCATTCCGCGTAATTGCTGCAATACCTCGATAAGTTGCAGGTGTTCAGCGTCGGACATTTCGACTACATATTTATGTTTGTTGGCCGCCGTTCTGGTCGCATGGGGATACGGTGGGTCGATATACCATAAATAATCCGTTTTGTCACGCCATTTTTCCATCAATCGGAATGCGTCAACTTGCTCGATAATAGCATCCCGCAACCGCGCGGCGAATTGATCGATATAAAGTGGATAATCGCGCCAGTTATGAACCGGAAGCGTCCACGAACGGCCGCAATCATTCCGAAAACCGCTTTTACTGTTCGCAGAATTGACCGAATCCGAGTGATAGCCCATCATGGAACGAATCAACAGCCGCCGGGCGTTTTCCACAGGTTCGGCTGCATATTCATGCGCCCGATTATATTCCGCACGTGAATACGGGGTCAATAGCAACAATTCTTTCAACCACGCTCGCAACCGATCACTTTGCAGAACCCGAAAATAATTGATGATATCCCCGGATAAGTCATTCAAAACTTCTCCGTAAGCCGGTTCCTTGCGAAAGAATACCGAAGCAGCCCCGCAAAATGGTTCTACATAAACCCGATGAGGCGGCAAATTTTTCACAATCCACGGAGCCAGCCGCCATTTTCCACCGTAATATCTTAAAGCAGCTCGTTTCATATCGTTCTCACCTCTTGCGGATCGGCATCAGGACATAGCAACGGCCGGGGCTGCTGAACATGACAGGCGAAAGCGGGTCCTGAAAACTGATAGTAAGGTCGTCGCCGGCCAGCGTCGCCATTCGTAGAAAATCGGGATTGAACGTGAAATGAAATTCCCGGTCCCCGGCGTAGTCATTCGATTCAAGGTTGCAGAATGCGGCCCCGATTGCATCCACACTGCAACTTTCCGTTTTGAGTTCCAGCCGGCCGGGTTTCAGGTACATTTCCAGATAATTGTTTTCATTCCTGACCAGCTCCGCGCAATTGATCAGCCATTCCAGCACAAACGCGGAAATGTGCAGTTTCTCGGGCAGACTGACCGGAATAACCTGTTTGGCATTCGGGTAACTCCCTTCGATCTTTTTCAGTGCAACCCGGATATTCGAGCTTTCCATCACGATATGCGATTCGTAAAAATCCACCGTCAATGCACCTCCCTTTCCCGCAAACGCGGTTTTCAGTACGGGAATGAATTTTCCCGGCAGGATTGCCGGATTCACATCGTCGCCGGCCATTTCCGTGCTTTCGATAATCAGCAGCCGCTTGCCGTCCGTTCCGGTAACGACCGCCCGCCCATACTCCTTTTTCAGATATACGCCGGTCAACACCTGCCGCAGACCATCCTGCGATGTACACTTCCGCGCCCGTTCCAGGTCGTCGAAAAACTGCACGCTGTCGCTGATCGTGTTGCGGATGGACATTTTCAGTACGCTTTCCATCTGCGGATAGTCGGCCGCCGGGCAGGTATGCGCCGTTACTGACACGGAGCCGGATTCAAAAACAACCGCGTTTTCGCCCGGTGTAAATCCGATCTGGTCGCAACGCATCAGACGAACCGCTTTCAGCAACGGCGCAAACGGTACTGTAAAGAGTACGTTCCGGCGGGCCTCGGTCGCCAGCGTCACCGAAACCGACAATTCAAGATTCGTCGCGGTAATTATTGCGCTGCCGTCCTTCTGCACGTTGAACAGGACGTTTTGCAGAATCGGCAAAACGCTGCTTTTCCGGCAGGTTGCCGGCGCAACTCGTTTCAGTGCATCCAGCAGTGCAACACGGTTGAAAACCGCGGCGGCGGCGGTGTTCATCGGCAATTGCTTGGCGGTTTCGTCGATCAGCTTGAAACAATTTTTCATGGTCTATTCTCCCTCAATGATATATGGTTGTTTTTGAAGTTCTGCGAATTCCTGCGCGATTTGCCGGTCTAGTTTGGCGATATCCCGGTCCAGCTTCGCGCGGCGCTGCTCCGGTGTGATCCGGAGGCGATTCCGGTTGGCGTGTACAATGGCCCGCAGATAGTCCGGCGTTTCATACGCCCGTGCCGTCATGCCGGGAACGGCAATTTCCGGACTTCCGCCGCCGGTTGTGGAAACTCTGTTGGCGTCCAGAAATTCCACGGCGCTTTTTCCGCCGTCGATCTGCGCGCGGTTTTCCTCGATCAGCCGCCGGAACGTCGTCGAAAGTGCCGTTTCGCAGTACGTACAGTAACCGCGCATAACCCTGAAAAGCTCTCTTCCAAGCCGAACTCTGATTCTCTCCATTCATTTTATCCTCTCTTTCCGGCCAGAATTTGAATTACCGTCTGCTTTGACTTCTCCCGCTGCATTGACTGCGCCAGTGCGGATACCTGCCCGGCGACAATACAGCGCTGTTTCGTGCGCGTGACGGCGGTATAGGCAAGCGAACGGTTCAGAATAAACCGGTCGCGCATCAGGCAGACGAAACAGACCTGCCGGTATTGGCTGCCCTGCGATTTGTGGACCGTCAGCGCGTAAGCGTGCGACAGGTGCGATTGTTCGTCCCTGTTCAGCAATACCAGGTCTTTCACCTCTTCGGGCCGGTTCGGGTCGGTAATCGGGATATCCAGCTTTAACCACAATTTGCCGTCTTCGTCGATAGCGTGAACGGTGCCGGTCGTGCCGTTCCAGATATCCTTGTCCGGATTGTTTTTCGTGTTGATTACCCGGTCGCCAGGCAGAAATTTCCGTGCCTCGGCAGAGGAGCGCGGATTCACGATCTTGATAATTTCTTCGTTCAGGCGGTTGACGGTACAGGCCGGAAACAGGCCGGTTTCCTTGTTGCGCTCTCCGTTTTTCGGTGCCAGAATGATATCAGTTTCAAAATTGAAAACGCCTTTTTTTACCCACTCAAGGATTACCTGCTGCGTAATTTCCGCTTCTCCGCTGTCGTACACGTCCCAAACCTCATTGTCTGATTTGTCGTGCAGCAGCGGCATTTCGCCGCGCCGGATGGCGGACGCGGCCTTGAATACGGCTTCCGTGTTGCGGTAACAGGTGGTCAGCGTCCGGACGTGTTCCGGAAAAAAGTCGATGATGTCGTGAAACGGCTGCCCCGCTCCAACCGGCGTCAACTGCGCCTGATCCCCCACCAGAATCAGCCGTTCCGGTTCCCGCTTGACCACCTCCGCCAGCAAGCATGAATCCATCATGCTCGATTCGTCGATGATGATTGTTTTGCCCGGAAACGGCGGCTCGTTGTACATCGCCCCATCGTAACCGAGCAGGGAATGAACGGTTGCGGTCGGCGTGCCGGTCGCCTCTTTCAGCCGGGCGGCCGCCTTGCCGGTCGGCGCGCAAAGCCCGACAGCCTTGCCGTTGCTCCGCAGCGTTTTGACGATCTCCTTGATGATCGTCGTTTTGCCGCATCCGGCCCCGCCGTTGATGATCGAAAACCGGTTCCCGGCGGCGAACCGGACCGCGGCCAATTGCGATTGATCAAGCTGAAAACTCATTTTTCAGCATCCTTTCCGGGCCTCTCAACTGCCGTTTTTCCCGGCACATCGAATGCCCGGCGCTCCTTGAATTCCTCCTGTTTGCCCTTGTTCCAGTTCGCAACCGGCCGGAAATAGCCGCAAACCCGGCTGTACACTTCACACAGTTTTCCACATTTACTCATGCTTCCCCCCTAAATAGTTCAGTATTTCGGTTTCGGCGTTGTAATGGAAGCCGAGCGCAACCATCTCTTCGCCGGCGAACCCGCGCAACGTAAAATCGTCGAACATGTTGCCAACCGCCGCTTGTGCAAGCTGCAGGTTGATTTTCAGCTCTCCGAGTTTCTGCACCAGTTCCACCCAGGAAATCACCGTCGAACCGGAGCCGGTAAGTTGCCGCATGGCGTAGATGATCGCCGCTTTGATCCGGCGCGGGTCTTCGTCCCCGATGTCGTAAGACAGCCGAACTTTGCCGTCCACATCAGCAAAGCCGAACCCGGACAAGTCGGCCAGCCGGTAACAGTCGGAATTGACGATCCCGACCGCGTCCGTTTCCCACGCCTCCCACGCCGCGCACGCCAGTGCATTCGAGCAGCCGCGGCCGATCAGGTACGAAATTGCGTCGCATTTCTCCTTGTCGCGGACCAGCAAATCAAGTTGCTGCTTGAAAATCTCGTATACGTCCGGCCGTATTTTAAGCGCCTCCGCCTCTTTCGGGGACAGTTTGCGCCAGCCGTCGCCGAGCTTGTCCCATATTGCCGCCTCGGTCGCCGGCCCCATGCCTTTTGTACGTTCAACGACATACGAGAGCTGCGCGCGCGGGTTCTCCGGTACGTTCGGCCGCGCCTCCGCGAACTTGAAACACTGCTGCCCCTTCCAGACTTCAAAATCTCCGGTCAGCTTCAACAGCTCGTTTTCGGTCGGCCGCCATTTGATTGTACCGGTGCAAATCATCGTGCCGGTTTCGGTCTGGCATTCCAGGCGATACCAAGAGCGCGGATTATCCACGCCGAGCCGCGGCCAAAGAATTTGTATAATTTTCGCTTCAATCGTTTTCATTGATTCAATGCCTCATGCCGTTCTTTCAGGATTGCCAGCGCCAGCGCTGATGCAAATTCCGGATTCCCGGCGAAAATAACCGCCGCTCCGCGCGCGGTAAGCTGCCCGATCCGCTTCATGACGAATTGCGGGGTCAGTTTGTAGTGTTCATGATCCGGCGGAATGATTTCCCCGTTGCGCTCCGAAAAGCAAAACGCCGAAAAATCACACTCAACAATCACCGGCTTTGCCGGGAAGCCGGCCGCCTCCATCCGGTTCAGTTCCCGGCAGAACCGCCCCCAACCGGTCGAAACCGTCCCTAAAAAATCGTCCTTCGACTTGCGTTCGATGGCGAAAGCATCATCGCCAGCCAGCGCATAATCTCCGGTTTTCAGGGTCCCGATTTCGACCGAAATTTCCGGGGGGAAGCTCCACGGGGTTTGCTCCCGCGTATCAATAACGATTCGGAACTCCCCCATTGCGGCTACCTCTTCAGGTTCGCAAACGGACCGTTCGGAGCGGCCTTGCCCGGAAACGCCGGGATTGTTCCCGGCATGACTGCCGGTTGTGCCGGCTGCTGGACCGGCTGCGCGGTGGGCTGCGGCATAGCGGCGGGTTGCGCTGCCGGCTGCTGAATCGGCTGCTGCTGGACCGGCTGCGCGGCCATGCCGTACATGGCAAGCAGGTTTCCGAGATTCATCCCCTTCGGGCCGCCGCCGTCACCGAGATACTGGACATTGTGATAAATCTTGCCGTCCCGTTCGGTCGTCTTGACGGTCGCGGTCGTCTGGATGCCAACCAGCGCCGGAATTGTCGCGGTGCCGTCCGCATCGGCCTGCAGATGCTCAAACAGATTATCGGACGGGAGGCCGATTTTCGTCAGCGTCGCCATCGTCATTTCCCACTGAACTTTGCCGGCGGCATTGCCGACACCGGGACGGTTGGAATACTCCCCGCGCCACCAGTCCGAAACTCCGTTCGCATCCTGCACCTCGATACACACGTCGAATGCGCCAGCGTCTTTGCAGAATTTCGATTCCCCGAGAATCGCCCGAGTAATCACCACATCATACGTACCCTCTGCTTTGAACATAAGAAACCCTTTCTTCTGGTTGTGGGGTTAAAACAAAACCCCGTTGAACTTCTGAAAATTACGGTAAGTGAGCCGAACATCCTGTTCGCAGTAGTCGGCAATCCGGTTACGCCCATCCTCGGTCTTGACCAGTTCCGGAAAATCGCGGAAATCGATCTTGATTTTATGGTCGTCGGCGCAAACTCCGGCCACGTCATCGAGCTTTGCATACTGCTGCGAATTCCAGTTGCTCCAAACCTGCATCAAGTCGATATGGGGACCGGTCGAATAGCGTTTGCACCAGAACGGCAAGACCGGCACATCGTGCAACGGCACGCCGAGAATCGCCGCACGCTTGAACAGAAACGGCACATCGAAACACATGCCGTTCCACGTTACCAAACGCGCGCCGTCCTGCCGAAGAACGCCGAAACAGCCGGCAATCAGGGCCGTTTCCTCTTCGTCATCATCGCCGGCGGTCAGGCGGTAGCTTTCAAGTTCCCCATTCACGCCCGGAGCGGAAAAAACCGCGCAGATGATCCGGCCATACAGCGGATTCAACGCCATTTTCGCAATCTGCTCGGCGCGCGCCTCGGCTTTCTTTTCGGCAATCTTGGTTTCGTCTTTCAGGTTGCCAAGCTTGACTTCCGGTTCCGGCAGCAGGGAAATTTTGCTGCTGTCCGGCATGGTCTCGATATCGAACGCATAAAACATAATCACCTCGTCTGGTTGGTTGCGGGCATTCCGGGAAGCGGCGTGCGAACGCCGGGCAAAACGGTTTTACCGGGGACCGGACCGGGAACAGCCGGGCGCACAATCTGCGACATGGGAGCCGGAGCGATGCCGGGCGCGGCTTGCGGCGGGTCGTCGGGGTCGTCGGTATCGCTGATTCCGAACAGGCCGGAAAGCGCATATTTGCGGGCGTAGCTCGATGCCGAACCGGTCACTTGAGCCGCATCCATGCCTTTGCGTTCGTCGGCGTGCCGGGCGTAGGCGGTGCAACTGATTACCGCATCCCCACGCTGGATGGTTGCTGTCGCCTTGACAAACACCCATTCCCCGAACTGGACAATTTCGTCCGACAGCAAAATGATGATTCCGTGCGCATGAAGCAACGGTTTGACGGCACGCAAAATGTCCTCACACTTGCGATACTTGAAGCCACCGAACGCATTGTTCCGGTCCTTCGGAACTTCCAATTCGGCTTGAATCGCGGACAAATCCCGCCATAATTCATTTTTTACAATCAGATTATTTTCCATTCTTCTTTAGACCCTTTGCAGTAGACTTTTAACAGTAGCTTCCGGCGCTGTCCGGTAATGTTCGACTTGTTCAGGATGTTCCCGTACAAATTTCAGCATTGACCGTGCAATCTGTTTTCCCATTGCGATTTGCTCCGGGGTAGCATATGGGTAACGCTCTGCATCTGTAATGCCAGGATAATCCTCAACGGTCAATTGTCTTATTTTAGGGATAATAGCTCCATTCATAATGTAACCTATATATGTTACATTGAAGACAAATTTTTTCGGCTCCGGTCGTATTCTTCGATTCCGAGCATGATTATATCATCTGTTAAATCAAGATGGATGTTCCGATTGTCCCGTACCGCTCTGATTTTCAGCTCACGATGTACATTGACACTGATTTTAACCGTTTTTTCTCTTGCCGGTTGCCGCTGTTTCTTGTTCATATCACCTCCTGTATTACAAAACACAATGTAACCTATGCATGTTACAAAATCAAGGGTTCAAAAAATCTTTTTTATAAAAATTTGTAATCTATAAAAGTTATGATATTGTATAAAAAGTAAATAGCCGGAGGATAACGCTATGAAAATGATTGACTTAACACTATCAAACGCTATCCGGCGAATGCGGGCCGGCATGAAATCAGATGCAGCCCTAGCCGACAAACTAGGCTTAAGCAGAATGCACATCGGACGCATCTTAAAAGGTAAAATCAATTACTTTGAAGATGACACATGGCAGCGTATCGAACCACTATTAAAACCTTATATAAAAGATAGTGTAACGCTCCTGTCAAAGTGTGATTTTGTGGCCGTTCCGCTTTTGTCTGTAGCTCAAGCAATGGAAATGCAGCCGGCAACCCATCCTTTCGGAGATAAGCTGGCCGAGCTGGGAACACACGAATTTTCCTATTTTTCAACTGCCAAACCGGGCGATTTTGCAGTCCTGATTACGGGCGTATCTATGATGCCGTGGTATCCACCAGGTACAAGGGTCTTAGTTGGTCGTGACGAAGTACCGCGAACCGGTCAACGAGTGATTGCAACGCTGGCAGATTATTCCGAACCAGTGTTCAAAGTGTTTGTCGATCTCGACGAAACCCGTTTTGCCCTGTTATCGATCAATGAAAATGAAGGCTGCCCGCCAATTATCTTGGAAAAAATGTCCCGCGATTGGTTTTGGGTATGGCCGATTAAAGAATCCTTGCGTAATGAAGATGCTATTGATATCGCAATGCGTGAACATGGGATACATCATTTTTGGGAAACTTGGCTGCAGAAACAAAAGGAAAGCGAAAAATGAAAAGAGTTATATTACTAGTCGCAACAATGATGCTTCTTGCCGGTTGCGGGCGCGATACTCTGAATGGCAGCAGCGAAGATGCTTTCAAATCGTCTTTGCAGAAAATGACACAGAAGCTAAGCGAAGATGACCGAAAAAAAGTTGCCGCAACAATAACAATGATGATTATGCAGGAAACCGGACCTGCTGCGCTGCAAGGAAAAGCTGTTGACATGAACGAAGTATGCAAAAAATTCGACGGCATGACTTTATCGGATATCATGAAGAAGTATGATGAATTTCAAGAAAGATTCCGGGCGAAATAATGGATAAAGTCCAGAAATATTTGATCTATGCCCGCGTAAGTCCTCGCGGCAGCGATTTTGAAGGCGATACGTCAATTCCAATGCAAATTGAATATTGCCAGGAATTTATACGCGGGCAGCATGGAGAAGTAGTCAAGGTGGTATCCGACGAATTCGCCAGCGGAAAAGATATGCATCGCCCGGCGTTTCAAGGAGTGATTGACGAACTGGAAACCGGCACTGTTGAATGGGATTGTCTATGTGTCTATAACCTGTCTCGTCTGACCCGCGCCCCAAAAGACATGTACTATATCATGGAGCTTTTGGGCAGTAAAGGGAAACGATTTGCCAGCGCCACGGAGCCGGATTTTGATTTTTCAACGTTGCACGGTGAATTGCTCATGGGAATTATTACCCATGTCAACCAGTATGCGCGCAAGATATCCGCAAAAGGAACACGGGATAGAATGCTGAATCTTGCCCGCAATGGTTACTGGCCGTCCGGCCGCGTACCGTTCGGTTACTGCCGTCGCAGTCACAAAGATAATACTCTTTATATTGATCCCCGGAAAGCGGCCATTGTCCGGGATATTTTTGAATCCTATGCAGCAGATATACGGCCGATTGACTTAATGCACAAATACCCGGAAATCAACCGGGCGCAATTCTTCCGGCTGCTGCAGGACCAAAATTACATCGGTAAACTTGAATGGGGCGGTCTATGTGTGCCCGGTAAACATGATGCTATCATCGACCCTGATTTATTCCAGCGTGTTCAGGAAAAACGAGCAGAGAAAAAAGACGGTCCACGTCCGAAGGCACAAAAATATAACTATCTTCTGACCGGTCTTGTATACTGCCATTGCGGGCGGCTCATGACCCCCGCCAGCGCGAACAGCCGAAGCGGGAAATATCACTATTACCAGTGTACAGATACCATAAATTGCAAAACACGGGTTTCCGCGGAACGTTTGGAAGAAGCTGCGTTGGACCGTATCAGAGACATAAAACCCGATCCGGTTGCCATCAGAGTAGCATGTGAAGAGGTGGAGCGGGAACGCCGGAAATATCTGGAAGAGGAAATCAAACCATCCGAAGAAAACGTCCGTATCGCACTGCGTACTGCAAAAGCCGAGCAGGACAAATTAATCGCACTGCTGGTGAATGACAATCTATCGCCAGCAACATTGACGGTGCTGGACAAGAAAATCGGTGCAATCAGTCAAGAAGTGGAGCGTCTGACCGGAAAACTTGCGTTTTATGAAGACCAGAAAAGCCAAATCGACAGCGCATCATTCGATATGGCCGGAACAGTTATTTCGATGCTTGAACGTCTGGTGCAGGCTGCAAATGCGTCACATGATCCGGAAATGCTGAAGATGGTATATAAAACCTACCTCGATAAAATCCAAAATGAAAAAAACGAACACTACCGGTTCTTCTTCAAGTTCCCGTCGTGTTCGTCTAAGAGTAACAAATGGTGGGCGGCACGAGACTCGAACTCATGACCTCTGCCGTGTGAAAGCAGCGCTCTAGCCAGCTGAGCTAGCCGCCCATACCAGTGAACTGGTACGCTTAATATATTCCATCTTCCGCTTTTGTCAAGCCGGATATCATTTTTTTCAGAGAGAATTATCTGAAATCTTCAACCCGATAGGGCAGCCCGGCCTGACGGGCCGCTTCGGCGTACTCCTCCGGCGGATTGGCGTTGTGCCAGAGCAGGCCCGGATACTTCCGTTTCCGGTCGGTTCCGAGCAGGGCCGACCACAACGCATACCCGGAACGCCCCCGTCCCGGACAATGCAGCTGGCGGTAAGCCGCGAACTCTGGCGTCAGCCACTCGTCGGCCAGTTGCCGCGCGGCGCGGTGCAGCCGCTGTTCCACGAAAATCCGCTTCCCCGGCTGCGCCTCTTTGCGAAGCTGCTCCGCAAGCGGCGCCCACGCCGCCGTCAGCATTCCGGTCGCCTCGGTGCGGAAGCCGTAGCCGTAGCTGGTCGTATAGCTCGAAAAGGTCACTGCGTTCGACGCCCGCGCCAGCTCCGCCAGCTCACCGGCCCACTCCCGGGTCGGGATGAAACGGCGCGACAGCTTGACCAGAAGTTCAATGCCGTTCGCAGCCGCCCACTCCAGCCCCTCCGCGAAGATCCGCATATCCCCCGCCCAGTGGCCGTGACGCACCGGCAGACGCAGGAATTGCGCCCCGTACCGGGCGCAGACCTCCTCCAGCCGCGCGTCATCCGAACCGTCGTCCACCACCAGCACCGGCAGATGGTTCACATTGACCAGCCAGTGCAGCCCGAGGTCGATGTGCGGCGCGCTGCCGAACGTGCCCAGCACCACGCCGATCCGCGGCTCGCCGGAATAGAGCGGGCCGGATTTCGGGAAACGCTCCCACTTCGAAGGCTCCGGGAAACGCTGCCGCAGCAGCGGGAAAAGCGCCGGAGCCGCCGCGTCATGGTAACCGAGGAACCGTTTACCCGCCAGCCGGGAGACGTCGACCGTTTCACTCTCACAGGTCGCTTTCACCTCCGTCATCGGAACCGCCTCCGGAACGCCGTAACGGTTCAGGTACAGCGAGATATAGCAGAGGCCGACTTCGGAGTAGAAGTCGAACTCCCGTTCCAGCGCCAGATAACGCTCCTTATTGAACCGCACCGGCGTATGCGCTTCGTAATTCACCGCCGGATACCCCGCCTTCCGCAGCGCCTCCCCGGTATTGCGCAGACTCCGGTGCCAGATCCGGGCGTCGGGAGCGTTGGAGAAACCGAGCAGCCCGTCCCGGCGCGCCGCCACCGGCAGCTCGGTCACGTGCATCTCCTCCAGCAGCACATTGTCATCAGCCCAGAAGATCACTTCGTCGGCGATGCCCTCCGCCCGGAATGCGGTCATCAGCGCATGGTGGATGTTCATCTGCTTGCGCGGATACACGTCGGAGGCCTGAATGAAACGGTACTCCCCGAATCCGGCGGGCGGCCGGTCCGACACCAGCACCAGATTGCGATAGCCTTTCAGGTTGCGCTCGATCGAACGCAGTGCGAAACGCAGCTCGTCGTTGCCGGATATGCTGCCGTCGGCGCTGAGCGGAACCAGCACATCGACCGGAGCGTCCTTCGAGCAGCGGCACTTCCGGGGAGCGGGCAGCGCCGCGGTCCGCACCGCTTCCCGGTCCGGCGCCTTGCGGTACAGCCCGTGCCGCTGCCGCCAGTCGGCGGCGAGCGCGCACAGTTCGATACGCCGGATCATGCTCTGGTCGAATGCCAGCTCCAGCCCTTCCGGCGCGAGCTTCAGCCGCAGGCTCCGGATATGGTTCGCCAGCTTCGGATCGATGCCGGAGAGTTGCTCCTGAGCTTCATTCAGGTTGCCGATCAGCGCCAGCCGGTATTGCGGCGTATTGTAGCCGGTCAGGATTTCGCGGGCGATTACCACGGCGCTGGCCAGATGCTTGATCGCGCAGTCGACGCAGGAATGTTGATTGACGGTCATCGCTTATTCCCCCAGACAGCTGCGGTTGATGCTTTCCAGATTGGCGTAGAGGTAGTTGTCCGCCCCCAGCTTTTCCTCAAACGGCCCCGCAATCAGGCTGTAGAGGTTGGCGGTCGGCATATTCGGTTCGCCGGTATCCGGGTTGAAGTGGGGGACATCGGTACAGCCGAGCGTGAAGGAAAACGGAGCCTGAAGCGTCAGGATTTCCGGGTAGATTCCGGCGCCGTCGGCCAGACATCCCCACGTCGCCACGAACCGGCGGTGGCAGACCAGGTAGTATTGCCCCGGAATCACTTCGTCGCTGGACGAACCGCCGCCGCCGGAGCCGTCTCCACCGGAACCCTCGCCGCCGGAGGAAGATTCATCGGGCGGGCCCGGCGGATCGGGGGGATCGGGCGGCTCCCCGCCGGAGCCTTCTCCGCCGGATTCAGAACCGCCGCCGGAACTCTCTTCGCCTCCTTCGCCGGAACTTTCGCCGCCTCCTTCGCCGGAGCTTTCACTCTCCGCGCCGGAGCCGTCACCGTCGCTGCCCGACTCCGAGAAATCTCCCCCCTCCGATTCGGAGCCGCCGCCGGGCCCTTCGCCGCCCCCCGACTCGGAATTGCCGCCGGACTCCGAATTTCCGCCGCTTTCGGAGCTGCCGGAGCTTTCCGAACCGGAGCCGGATTCGGATTCCAGTTCGATTCCCTTGAGCTGGATCGCTCCTTCCGGCACTCCGTGCTGCTGCTGAAAGACGGCAAGCGTCCCGTCCGGCTCCCGGCGGACTTTCGCCAGCACCACGATAAACTCCCCGGTTTCCGGCTTCGGAACCTCCGTGGTGAAGCGATAGGCGGTGGAGATGGAAACCTTTCCCCAGCACGGGTCATCATAAGGGCCACCATCCGCAACCAGCGTCAGCGCCAGCGTCGCGATGCCGCTGCCGTCCACCGCAAGCGTGCCGGCCGGAACCGGAACCCGGAAACGGCGCAGGCCGATCGCCGGAGCACCGCTTTCGACCACCTCCTCCTGCAGATAGAACCGGTCGATATAGACGTATCCGGCCGGAGCGCCGGTATTGCCGGCCGAACCGTCGACGATGCGGACGCTTCCGCCCTCCTCCGCCGCAATCACCTTGAAATAACCGGCATAAGGCTCCGAAGCGGCGGCCGGAATGCTCTCCTGATCCAGATGGACGCGATAGCCGTAGACGGTACGCTCAACGGCGATGCCGTCCCCGGCCGTCACGGCAGGCAAAAAGGAATCCGACATGAAATATTCTCCTTACGTTTGATGCGTTGTGCAATTTTAACGTAAGGAAATTTGTCAACCCGGATGCCTGTTCCAATCAGGAATTGCTGCCGGCGGTGAAGCCGGAGCTGAACGCCCATTGCAGGTTATAGCCGCCGCAGGGCGCGCCGACCGCCAGCACCTCCCCGGCGAAATACAGTCCGGCGCACAGGCGGCTCGCCATCGTGCGCGGATTGATTTCATCGAGCGGCACGCCGCCGTCGGTCGCCATCGCCTTTTCCCAGCCGTCGGAGCCGGTCACGGCCAGCGGCAGCTTCGTCAGGTTCGCGATCAGGGAATCCCGGACCCCGACGGGCACCCCGGCGGCGCGGAGTCCGGCGCAATTGCCGGAAATCCCGCAGAGCCGTTCCGCCAGCTGACGGCTGAAGTGGCGCGCGAGCAGGGTGCCGAGCTGTTTCCTGCCGTCGGAGCGACTCCATTGCAGAAGCTCCCGCTTCCAGAACTCCGCATCGCGCTCCGCGATCAGGTTCACCGAAAGCGTCAGCTGCTTCTCCGTCAGCAGTCGCCGGTTGATCCGGCCCGAAAGATCCAGCACTGCCGGGCCGGAGACGCCGGTATGCGTGAACAGCAATTCTCCCCGGCCCGATGCTTTCGGGCCGAGCCGGACGGCGGCGTCCTCAAGCACCAGCCCGGCCAGTTCCGCGGGCCACCTCTCTGCGGTACGCAGCCCCACCAGCGCCGGAACCGGCGTCAGCACGGCATGGCCGGCCTGCCGGGCAAGTTCATAGCCGGAACCGCGTCCGCCGAGCGCCGGATAGCCGTTCCCTCCGGTCGCAACCAGAACCCGCGGAGCGCGGATCTCCAGAGAATCGGTACGGACGCCCGCAACCGCTCCGCCGTCGAGCAGCAATTCCCGCACCGGAGAACCGGAATAAAAACGAACGCCGTGCCGCTGCGCCTCCGCCAGCAGCGCTTCCAGCACATCCCGCGCCCGTTCGGAAACCGGGAAATAGTGGAACCCGTCTTTGCATCCGGTCGACACGCCGCGCCGCGCGAACCACCGCCGCAATGCGGAAGGCGGCAGCGCACGCAGCGCCGGCAGGATCCGGTGCGCATTGCAGGCGAAACGCGCCGCCATCTCATCAGGTTCGAGTACATTGGTCAGGTTGCACTTCCCCGCGCCGGAGGCGAGCAGCTTGCGGCCGGGCGACGGCAGATATTCCAGCACAACCACCGTCCGCCCGCGCTCCGCGGCGGTGCAGGCCGCCATCAGCCCGGCCGGCCCGCCGCCGACCACCGCAAGGTCGAAAGAAAGCATCTGCGCCATGTCCGGTCACCCCAGCCGCTCAACCAGAACGCAAGCCGGGAGAACCAGCAGTACGCCAGCAACAAGTGCGGCAAGGAAACTCGCCACCCATGCCGCCCACAATGGGCATTTGAACCGAATCTTCTCCGCCCTAAGCAGCGCGGCCAGTCCGGCAATCAGGAAAAACACCGGCACTGCGATCAGAACCCCCTTATGGAATTGCCCGATCTGTATACTCAATTCCCGGAACGTGTGAAAAGAAAGCCGCAGCGAGCCAGCAAAGGCCGCCCAATACAACAGATTCAGGCCGCCCCAGAGCTTCCAGCCGAAGCCGGGACGGACCAGCGGCGCCAGCGCCTCTCCGCCGGGCAGTTTCCGCATGCCGCCGTAAATCCTGATCTGCACGGCCAGAATCGCAATCAGCAGCCCGAACAGAGCCGAAACAACCAGAAACGTCAAACTCATATCCTCCACCCCGTATTTGCCTTCACCATATCATGTTCCGGAGAAATTTGCAAGCCGGATATGAAAAAACGCCCAAACGACGGATCGCTTGGACGTTTTCCCGAACAAACACAGTGCCGATCAATGACGGCGCTGCTTGGCCTCGCGGCGCTTGATTTCGGACGGCTTCTCGTAGTGGCGGCGATTGCGCAGCTCCTTGAGCGTGCCTTCCTTGTCGAGCTTCTTCTTCAGACGGCGCAGGGCGCGGTCGATGATTTCACCTTTTTTGACGCGAACTTCGGTATCCATGACTTTCACCCCCTTTGCACCGTTTTATATTGACTGTAATGGAAACTATTCATTAAATATACCCCCACCACACCATTTTGTCAAACCGGAATAAACAACAGACCATAAAAACCCGCAATTTTATCACCTGTCAGGAGCCACGAAGCACCGGGGATTTCGCTCCTTTTGGAGCGAAATTCCCGATTGTTATTCCATCACGGTGAAATCCGCGCCAAGCTCCCGGAAATCACGGATAAACCCCGGATAAGTGACGGATGCCGCCTCCGCCTGTTCGATCACGGTTTCCCCGTCGGCGGCGAGGGCGGCCACGGCCAGCGCCATCGCGATCCGGTGGTCGGCGTGGCTGTGCACCTGCGCACCATGGAGCCTGCCGCCGCGGATGATCATGCCATCCGGCAGTTCCTCGATATCGGCCCCCATTCTGGTAAGTTCGGCATTCATCACCGCGATCCGGTCGGTCTCCTTGACCCGCGCCTGCGGCACATTCACCAGACGGGTTTCGCCGTCGGCCAGCGCCGCCGCAACCGCCATCACCGGCAGCGCATCGGGGGTGGAATTCAAATCGAGAACGCATCCGGCCAGCCGCCCGCCCGGAAGGACGCGGAGCTGTCCGCCCCGTTCGATCACCGCCCCCATCTCCTCCAGCAGCCGGAATACGTGCTTGTCTCCCTGCGCATCGCTGAAATCGAGGTTGCGGATCTCGACGCCGTCGCCGGCCAGCGCCGCCGCGACCAGCGGGAACGCCGCCGTGGAGAAGTCCGCCGGGATCACCCGCCTGAATGCCGGGATATGCTGCCCGCCCGGAATCTCCCAGTGCAGCATGTCGTCGCTCCTGCGGTAGCGGATGCCGAAGGAGTCCAGCCACGACAGCGTGATGTCGATATAAGGCTTTTCATGCAGAAATTCAAGGTCAACGGTCGAATCGCCCCCGACATTCGGCAGCGCGAAGAGCAGCGAGGTCAGGAATTGCGAGGTGGTGCCGTCCACCGTGGTCGCGCCGCCGCGCAGCGGCCCCCGGATGGAGAAAGGGCATTTGCCGTTCGAGGATTCCACGGTGGCTCCGAGCTTTTCCAGTGCGCCGAGCAAGCCGGACATCAGCCGGGTGCGCAGCGAGGCATCCCCGTCGAAACCGATCCGGAAGCCCTGCAGCGCGGCCAGCGAAGTCAGCATCCGCAGCCCCGTCCCGGAGTTGCCGAGGTCGACGGTACGGCCCGGATCGGCGAAACGGCCGCCGGTTCCGGTGATCTCCCACCGGTCCGGGAACTCCCGGACCTTCGCTCCGAACAGTTTGGCCGCCTCCAATGTGGAACGGGTGTCGGCGGACTCCAGCGGCGCATACAGCGTGCTGACGCCGTCGGCCATCAGCGCCGCCGCGATGCCGCGGATCGTATGGGATTTGGACCCCGTCACCGCGATCGAGCCGCGGATGCGGGAAGGTTTCACCAGAAGTTTCATCAGCGATCACCTGTGTTTGCAGAATTTCAATTACGCGGGCCTGCCGGAACGGGGCCTACTCCATGATAATGGCGGTGTAGTCGCCGCCCGGCGGGATCATCGGCAGCACATGTTCCTCGTAACCGGTATGCACGTCGAGCAGGAACGGGCCGTCGGCGGCGAGCATTTCCTCGATCGCCGGGACCAGTTCCTCGCGGGTGAACACGTTGCGGCCGGGAATGCCGTAGCCGTTCGCGATCATCACGAAGTCGGGATAGGGGCGGCCGGTGCAACGGGTGCCGTCACAGTCGTCGCAGTTTTTGGCGGAACCGCAGCCGTTGCTGCCCTTGCAGCGCCCCAGCACGGTATTGCCGCGGTTGTGGTTGTAGAAGCGGTCCTCCCACTGCGCGACCATGCCGAGGTGCTGGTTGTCGAGGATGATCATCTTGACCGGGATCTCCTCCACGAACAGCGTTCCCAATTCCTGAATATTCATCTGGAAGCTGCCGTCGCCGTCGATGTTGATCACGGTCTTTTCGGGGCAGGCGACCTTTGCGCCCATCGCGGCGGGCAGGCCGAAGCCCATCGCGCCGAGCCCGCCGGAGGTCAGCAGCTGGCGCGGATAGTTGTAATCGTAATACTGGGCCGCCCACATCTGGTGCTGCCCCACGCCGGGGACGATCACCGCCTGCCCTCTGGTCAGGCGCGACAGCGTTTCCATCACGAACTGCGGCTGCACGTGGTCCGGCTTGTTGCGGTAGTGGAAAGGATACTTCTTTTTCCACTCGCGGATGCGGGCGAACCACTCGGCGTACTCCTGCGGTTCCGGGGCTTCATTGAGCTTGGTCAGCACTTCCCTGATATCGGCGAGCACGCCGAGGTCGGCAGGCTTGTTCTTGTTGATTTCGGAGTCGTCGATATCGACATGAACGATCTTCGCACCCACTGCGAAACTCTTCGGATTGCCGGTCACGCGGTCGTCGAAGCGCGCGCCGAAAGCGAGCAGCAGGTCGCACTCGTTGGCCGCGTAGTTCGCGTAAACGGTGCCGTGCATGCCGAGCCAGCGCAGCGACAGCGGGTGACTGTCCGGAATCGCGCCGATCCCCATCAGGGTCGTCACGACCGGGATGTTGTAGGATTCGGCGAATTTGACCAGTTCCTCCGACGCGCCCGCCGAGATGATGCCGCCGCCGGCGTAGATGCAGGGGCGTTTCGACGCGGCGATCATCGCCTTGATTTTGCCGACCGCAGCCGGGTCGAGCGCCGGGTCGGGGTGATAGTATTTCAATTCGGGAGCCTGATCGAAATCGACCTTGCACTTCTGCTGCTGCACGTTCTTCGGGATGTCGACCACCACCGGGCCGGGGCGGCCGGACTGCGCGATGTAGAAAGCCTCGCGCATGATGCGGGGAATGTCGTTCGCGTCAAGCACCAGAAAACTGTGCTTCACGATCGGGCGGGTCACGCCGATGATGTCGGTTTCCTGAAACACGTTCTTGCCGATCATCGAGCTGGGCACCTGCCCGGTGATGAACACTGTCGGGATCGAATCCATATAGGCATCGGCGATGCCGGAAACGAGGTTGGTAGCGCCGGGGCCGCTGGTGGCCATGCAGACGCCGACCCTGCCGCTGGCGCGTGCATAGCCGCCCGCCGCGAAAGCGCCGCCCTGCTCGTGGCGCGGCAGCACCACGCGCATTCCGGAGCGGCTCAATGCCTGATGCAGCTCGATGGCCTGTCCGCCCGGATACGCGAATACGACATCAACTCCGAGAAGCTCCAAACATTTGATCGTGATTTCGCTGCCCTTCAGAAGTCCGGTCGTCTGTGTTTCCATGATTGTTGTTCCTGCACTTATGAGTGATGCCTCCTGTGGTCCGGGAGGCCGCCTGTTTCAAAATTTATGGGATTCGTGAATATAAAATATACCGCAAAAAACGGAAAATTGCAAGCGCGGCGGATACCGGAAACGGCTTATTGCGTGCGTTTTTGCCGATTCCGGGGCGATCTGAAATTGAAAATTATCCAATCCGGTATATATTACTGTAATCGTGTGCTATTCGAGAAAAACGACAACCCGGAGCCGCAATGGCCAAGATCGATTATGAGTTTGACAATGAACCGCTTCCGCCGGAGCCCGGCGCCTGGGGCAGGCGGCTTCGTCTTATCGTGATTTTCATTGTGATCGCGGCGATCACCGCCGGGCTGATCTACTGGCTGATGCCCAATGAGGAAACGATGCCTTCCGTAAATCCGCCGGTTCCGGTGGAAAACGGCCAAACTCCTGAAATCGATACGCTGACCGGCAATTCCTCCGAAAGCGGCAAACCGGAAGATAAAACAACCGCCCCCCCGCCGGTCGATGAGAATACAGCAACCGAGTTGCCGGGCGACCCGGTTATTCCACCCGGCGACGGCAGGGGCGAGGGAGAAGGCGAGGACCCCGGCGCCAAGGTCGACATCGTGCCGGACGGCGGCGCCGCCGTCACCATTCCGGAAGAAAACTGGACCAATCCGACCCGGGAGCCGGAAAAGGGCAAGCCGTGGATCGGCGATCCGAAGGAGGACGGGCCGGTCAAGGTTGAAAATCCGCAGCCGGTCGACCTTTCCTCCCAGCTGGCCGAGGGCCGGGAGCTCCTGAAAAACCGGAAATACGAAGCGGCGCTTCAGGCCGCCGAAAAGGCGCTGGCGACTCCGGGATTGGCCGAAAACTCCCCGGAATGGCGGCAGGCGGCCAAACTCCTGACGGAAGCCAACCTCGCGCTGCTGCGCTCCGGCCTGCGCCGGGAGAAGTTCGCAGTGGACTATACCGTCAAATCCGGTGATAATTTCAGCAGGCTCGCCGCGAAATTCGACACCACCATCGACGCGATCAAAATTTCCAGCCGGATGCCGCTGGCCAACAACATCCTGCCGCTCGGCAAGCGGCTGGTGATCTACCCCGGCCCGTGGAAGATCAAAGTGGAAAAGTCCGCCCGATTGCTCAAACTCTACAATGAGTTCCCGGCCGGCGGCAGGCTTTATGCGGTGTTCGACATCGGCATCGGCCGCCTCGGCCGGACCCCCAGCGCCGACTTCGTGATTTCGACCAAGCTGAAAAATCCCGACTGGTACACGCCGGAGGGAAGGGTCATCAAATACGGCGATCCCGAGAATATGCTCGGCGATTATTTCCTCAAGCTCGCCCCGACCGGAACTCCCGACAAACCGTTGCTCGGCTACGGGATTCACGGAACCCGCGACGATGCGAGCGTCACCAAATCCCAGAGCAACGGCTGTATCCGGATGCACAACGCCGACGTGGAGACGCTGTACCGGATCGTGCCGTCCCGCACGCCGGTGGAAATCGTCGATTGAAGCAAGAAAAAATCCATTAGACATACAGGGAGCAAACCATCATGCCCGAATTCCATCTCGAATTTGAAAAGCCGATCATCGAATTGAAAAAGAAGATCGAAGAGATGCAGAAGTTTTCCGAAAGCAACTCCATCGACGTCTCCGACCAGATCGCGTCGCTGACCGAGCGGCTCAACCAGATGATGAATGAAATCTACAGCTCCCTGACCCCGTGGCAGCGCGTCCAGCTCGCCCGCCATCCGGAGCGCCCCTATACGCTCGACTATATCGAGCACATGTTCACCAACTTCGTCGAACTCTCCGGCGACCGCCGGTTCCGCGACGACAAGGCGATCGTCGGCGGCTTCGCCAAATTCCAGGGCAAGCCGGTGATGGTGATCGGCACCCAGAAGGGGCGCGACATGAAATCCAACGTCTACCGCAACTTCGGCTGGCCCAGCCCGGAGGGATACCGCAAGGCGCTGCGGCTGATGCAGCTGGCCGAAAAGGCAGAGGTGCCGATCGTCACATTCATCGACACTCCCGGAGCCTTCCCCGGCATCTCCAGCGAAGAGCGCCACATCGCCGAAGCGATCGCGGTCAACCTGCGCGATATGTTCAACCTGCGCGTACCGGTGGTCTCGGTCATCATCGGTGAAGGCGGTTCGGGCGGCGCGATCGGCATCGGCGTCGGCAACCGCATCCTGATCATGGAAAACGCATATTATTCGGTGATCACCCCGGAAGGGTGCGCCGCGATCCTGTGGAAGGACCGCAAATTCGCGCCGCAGGCGGCGGACGCGCTCCAGCTCACCGCGGAAAAGCTGCTTTCGCTCGGCATCGCCGATGAAATCATCCCGGAGCCGTTCGGCGGCGCCCAGCGCGATTACGAAAAGGCCGCCGAACTGCTCTCCGGCGTACTCGCCAGACACCTGAGCGAGTTGCGCAAGCTCTCCGGCACCAGGCTGCGCGAACAGCGTTACGCCAAATTCCGCGCCTTCGGCCAGTTTACGGACGCCGCTCCCGAAGCGGAACAACCTGAAGAAGAAACGGTGCACGACGAGGCAAGATAAGTGAAAAACCTTCTGACGGTTCGCGAAGCGGTCGAAAGCGACGTGAAAACGATCTTCCGGCTGCTTGAAATTTACGCTGCCAAGGCTATCGTCCTCAGCCGCAGCGAAGAAGATATCCGGTTCTACCTCGGCAACTTCGTGGTCGCCGAAATCGACGGCGTCGTACGCGGCTGCGCCGCCGTGCGCGACTTCGGCAACGACCTGCTCGAAGTCCGCTCCCTCGTCGTCGAACCCGGCTTTCAGGGCAAAGGCATCGGCCGCGCGATGATCGAAGCCATCATCGCCGGACTCAAAATCCGCCGCAACCACTGGCGGCTCTTCACCCTCACCTATCAGGTGGAATTCTTCAAGGCGCTCGGTTTCGCAATCGTCGACCGCACTCTGTTTCCGGAAAAAATCTGGAGCGACTGCTCCAAGTGCCCCAAGCAGGCCTGCTGCGACGAAACCGCCATGCTCGTCGAATACGACACCCGCCTCTAGCATTCGGGATTTCGCCTTCGGCGACCAAGGCGCTTCGCCCTTGGAACCCGACCGGC
>ERZ1034984.65-NODE-65-length-113561-cov-46.514211_pt1 | contig 113561 bp, 63 predicted proteins | sample MGYA00520589_ERZ1034984 | MGnify/ENA primary metagenome ERZ1034984 (study PRJEB33766, sample SAMN09781790) | gut metagenome | biome: gut microbiome | host: Homo sapiens | place: Madagascar | study: EMG produced TPA metagenomics assembly of the PRJNA485056 data... | reverse complement strand
AAGTAGTACAAATACGCTCTTGAGTTCTCAAACCACCACCACTCACCCACCTCGCAATCCGGAACCATCCGGACCACTCGCTGAGCGGCAGCAAGAGATAAACTTACAGCACGATCGCGATCCGCGCAACCCGGGCCGCATGAACAACGCGTGAACCGTTGGAAATCCAACGTTCCATCGGCGTGTCGAAACTTGACAAACCAGGCCCGACCAACCCCGCAACCACCGAAACCATCCCCGCAATCGCCCATTCCATCCCCGCAAATCCGCAATCGCATCCGCATTTTGTAACCGCAAAACGGCGTTACGGGTAACAAAAGCCGGAAGGGAAAGCCAAAACGGGACGGTCACGGGAAGAAGAACCAGGAAACTGCGACACGAATCGCAAATGCTACCAGCGGCGCCCGCAATGCTTGCCACCGATGCCAGACTTGCCATTCGCACCCCACGGACCGCGGCCTTCGCCATGCAATACACCCAAGTGATGTTTCATGGCAACCAGCATGATATGCGTATCTTCCAAACCGAGGTGGCGCTCCGACTTGCTTTCATCGAGCGCGCCCTGCCGCTTGGCGTATGCGTCCAACGTGTTATTGCCGTACGGATGCTCGCCGTCCGGAATTGACCCTTCATCCCAACGGCGGCTCATCGGCAACGTGTCGATAATCGTAATCTTGCCCGCACGGTAGCTTTCCGCATATCCAGCCACATTCAACATGAAGAAGCTATGTTCGAAACGAGCGTTGTGCGCTACGTACGGTTGCTGCTCCAATCGCTGCAGCAAACCGATTTGAGCCTCCGGCCACTCATCGAACAGGCGGAAGCCGGACGCACGATCACGTACATCGATACCGGTCAAATCGAGAATCAGCGGATTACCGAGCGTCGCGTTCGCGGCAGGAACGCCGAACGACAGACGCGACTGACCATACGCATCGCCCGTTTCGTAATAACTCTGCTCGTATTGGTATCCAGTAGGTGCGGCAGCAGGGCGAGGGGAAATCATGTTCATATATTCAAAGCCGACGTCGATGATGTACACACGCGCCGGGTCAGTACCGGTGGTTTCGATGTCGATTCCCATGACATTGTCCACATCGCGTCCAGGAAGATAAGCGTCACGCCAATCCGATTTGCGGTATTCAGCCATCCGACGCAACTGCGCCGCTTCAGCGGATTTCGTTTCCGAACCGTAATCAAACAACGTGGAGCCGCCCGGACTGGTTACTCCACTCAGGTTCGCACGCGACATGGCATAGTCACTGGCTCGCTTCTGACTTTTCTCTGCGGCACGACGGGCGGCGCGGCCGTTAACGATGTCAGCGGTTCGATCCTGAATATCATCCAACGCCACTCCCCCGGAAGCCAAAGCCGAACCGGGCAGCAGCACCGGAACCGTCACGCGCTCACGTCGTTCCTCGGTGACCGTCCACAATCCCATCGCCACGCCAATCTGTCGCAGAACAGCGATTTCGTCGCACAACCGACGGTTCGCGTAAGCAAGCGCGCGCGGCAGCCGATAGGAAGCGATAAGTCGGTCGTAATCCATCATGAACGTGCTGTTGCACTGCGCGATGGTCGGTTCGAGCCGATCTCGAATCGCAAGATCATCTTTCAACAGGGCGTGCAGCTGCGGGGCGGAAAGTTGCGGCGACGAGGACCGCAGCATTGCCAACAAATCAACGTGCTGTCTTGTGGCGGCACCAATGCCGTTACGCAGGTCAAGGGAAGACACCCATCGCCAGTCGATCGGCTGGTTGTCGGCGTCATTCGGCATCGATGCCGACCATTGTTCGATGTCCTGCTTCGCGTCATCCAGCCAGGAAAGATTCATCGTCGATTCGTTCATACCTGCCCATCGTAGCCGATACCCACCTTCAGCGTGTAAGAATGTGCAACAAACCAACGTGCGCATTCCTCTTTGTGAGAACACAACCATGCGAGTTCGAATGACGGTGTTCATTACGAAACCGCGCGCGGATACCTCCGTGCGAAGCGGTTGTCGTACGAATTTTCATATAGCGCAAATGTGACTATTTCCCAGCAAAAATCCAGAATCGACTTTCATTTTTGAATCCCGGAACGCAATAAACGTTCCAAATCAACGAAAGGAACTGCAATGTCAGAAACACATTCCACCACTGAAAACAACAATTCGCATTGCTGCGACAACACCTGCGGCAATGCCGACGACCGCGTTGTTCCTGACAGCGTGGAAATCAATCCGCTGTTCGCCCGTCCGAAGGAAGCCCAGGCGTTCTCGAAATTTACCATTCCACAGAAGGGTAGTCTGCCGGAAACCGCCTACCAAGTGGTGCATGACGAGGCCATGCTGGATGGCAACGCGCGACTCAATCTTGCAACTTTTGTGAGCACGTGGATGGACGATCATGCGAACCGCCTGTACATGGAGGCGGCCGACAAGAACATGATCGACAAAGACGAGTACCCGAAAACCGCCGAAGTCGAATCGCGCTGCTGGCACATGCTCGCCGATCTATGGCATGCGCCCGATCCAATGAATGCCATCGGAACCTCCACCATCGGCTCGTCGGAAGCTTGCATGCTGGGCGGACTCGCGTTGAAGCGCCGTTGGAAGGAAGCCCGCGAAAAGGCCGACCTGCCGACCGATCGTCCGAATCTGGTGATGAGCAGCGCCGTGCAGGTGTGCTGGGAGAAGTTCTGCAACTATTTCGACGTGGAACCACGCTATGTGCCGATTTCCGAGGACCACAAAGTGCTCGACGGCCATGATCTCGACAAGTATGTCGATGAGAACACCATCGGCGTGGTGGCCATCATGGGCGTGACCTATACGGGTATGTATGAGCCGGTCGAACAGATCAGCGAAGCACTGGACCGCATCGAGGAGCGCACCGGACTTGATGTGCGCATCCATGTGGACGGCGCTTCGGGAGGTATGATCGCACCATTCATCCAGCCGGACCTCGCATGGGACTTCCGCGTCAAGCGCGTTTACTCCATCAGCACCTCCGGTCACAAGTACGGTCTGGTCTACCCCGGTTTGGGATGGGTCGTATGGCGCGAAACCGCTGACCTGCCGGAAAGCCTTATTTTCAAGGTGAGTTATCTCGGCGGCGAAATGCCGACTTTCGCACTGAACTTCTCCCGTCCGGGCGCACAGGTACTGCTGCAGTACTACATGTTCCTGCGTTTGGGATTCGACGGGTATCGAAGGGTGCAGCAGACTTCGCATGATGTGGCGAAATATCTGTCGGGCGAGATCGAGCAGATGGATGATTTTACGCTGTGGAACGACGGTTCCGACATTCCGGTGTTCGCATGGATGCTCAACGACAAGCCGGATCGCAAGTGGAATCTGTACGATCTGCAGGATCGGCTGCGCATGAAGGGATGGCTGGTGCCGGCTTATCCGATGCCGGTGGATCTGACGCAGGTGACCGTGCAGCGCATTGTGGTGCGTAACGGTTTCAGCCACGATATGGCCGAAGCGTTCATCAAGGATCTGAAGTCGTGTGTGAAATATCTGGACGGACTGCGCTCACCAATGCCAAGCGAGGCTCGTGCATCCGGATTCCACCACTGATATTTCGCGGTCATTCCACGAATTCCATCGTTTCCCGCATTAAGGAAATTCATGTTCATTCCCACAACGATTATGTTTACGAAAGCTGGCTGCAATGACAGTTCATATGAAAAAGCCGCTTGCTGTGGTAGCGCACGATGCAAGCGCAGCTGCACATCCCGGGTCCGCACGTTCCACGACGAACGCTGCGACGGCACCGACAACAACGCCACGCAATCCGTCTGCCGTCGCAGGAAACCGCAATCGTACGGGCATACCTGCGCATGCCGGGGCGAATAGAGGGAACGGCGCTGACGGGCACGGCGCAATCGCAAGCACGGCAACCGTTGCCAATAAAACCGGCAAAACCATGATGACAGTCAGCCAACTGGCGATGTTGACCGTGGTGGCGGTGGCCTCGCTACGCTCTCTGCCGGCCATGGCCGATTATGGTCTCGCTTCCATTCTGCTGTATCTCATTCCGGCGGTCGTTTTCCTGGTGCCGACCGCGCTGGTGGCTGCCGAACTGGCCACCGGCTGGAAAGGTGGCGTGTACGTGTGGGTGCGTGAGGCGTTCGGCAATCGCATCGGATTTCTCGCCATTTGGCTGCAGTGGATTCAGAATGTGGTGTGGTATCCGATACAGATTGCGTTCATCGCCGTCAGCCTGTCGTATGTGTTCGGCATGGGTGGCTTGGGCAATAATGGCGTATATGTGGCCGCGGTGATCATCGTGTTGTATTGGGCAAGCACGATGGTGGCGTTGCGCGGCGGCAATCTGTTCGCCAAGGTCGGGGCGATTTCGGGACTTATCGGCACGCTGTTTCCTGCGTTGCTGCTTATCGTCTTCGGCATTATCTGGCTGGCGATCGGTAAGCCAGTGCAGACCTCCCTGCACGCATCCGCGCTGCTTCCGCCGTGGACGGGCATCGCGTCGATTGTGCTAATCGTATCCAATGTGCTCGCCTACGCGGGTATGGAGGTCAATGCCGTGCATGCCAACGACTTGGAGCATCCGGGACGTCAATTCCCACGCGCCATTGCACTAGCGACCGCGCTGATTCTGCTGGTACTTGTGCTGCCGACTTTGGCAATCGCCTTTGCTGTGCCGCATCGTGAGCTGGGGCTCATCGACGGCATCAATCTGGCGTTCAGGGAGTTCTTCGACCATTTTGGCATGGGTTGGGGCACCCCGGTGATTTCGCTGCTCATCGCGCTAGGCGCGTTCGCTTCCGTGGTGGCTTGGATAGCTGGTCCTTCTCGCGGTTTGCTAGCGGCCGCCCGCACGGGACTGATGCCTCCCGCGCTGCAGAAGCGCAATGCCCACGACGTGCAGGAAGGCATTCTGATTCCGCAAGGCATTATCGTGACCGTGCTGGCGTTGCTGTTCGTGTTGATCCCCAATGGCAACACGGCTTTCGCGACGCTGGTGGATATGGCGACCGCGCTGTATCTGGTGATGTACATGTTGATGTTTGCCGCCGCGATTCGTCTGCGCGACACCCATCCAGAAGTCCGCCGCACGTATCGAGTTCCTGCGATTCGGTTGGTCGCGGGCGTCGGTTTCGTCGCTTCCGCCGCGGCATTCGTGTTGACTTTCGTGAGACCGGCTGGTTTCACCGGTTTGGATAGCGTTTCATATGCGATTCTTGTGGCTGTAGTCGTGCTTGTGCTCGGTTTACCGCCGCTGGTGTTGTATGGAATGCGCAAGCCTGGCTGGGATCTGCGTTCGGATGCCGAGCGGAACACGGATACGTACGATGTGCTAGTGAATCCGGAATACTGAAATATTGGAATATTTGGAATACTCATGTTTCGAACATTCCAATAATCCCGAATATGATGAATGCCTCCCAAGTGTTCGCCTGGGAGGCATTCATCGTTCTTGTCTCGTTCGTTTACGCGGTTACAGTTCGAAGCCGAGTTCGGCCGCCGCTTCGGTCGGTACCGGATCCTCGCACCAGAAATCCTCAAGGTTCTCATTGGTGGTCAGGCTTCGGATTTCGGCCTGGTCGATGTACAGTTCACCGCTCAAATGGTCGGTTTCATGCTGGAAGATGCGGGCCGGCCAGCCGTGCAGATGTTCCTCATGCTTGTTGCCGTCCTCATCCTGCCAACGGGCGGTGATGTCAAGCCAACGCTTGCGTACGGCCTGGTAACCGTCGAAGCTCAGGCAGCCTTCGTAGAAGCTGCGGGTTTCGGTGCCGATCGGCTCGTAGCTGGGGTTGATGATGGCGTGGAAGGGGAATTCCGCGGCTTCGCGCGGATCGCCATCGTCGCCTTCGCATACGTGGTCTTCGACGACGGCCAAAGCCAGACCGAGACCGATCTGGGTGGCTGCGAGGCCCACGCCCGGCGCTTCCAGCATGGTGGTGCGCATGGTGTCGATGAGCTTGTCAAGCGTTTTGCGGCTCAACTGGCCGTCGTAGGCGATGGTCTGCTGGCGTAATACCGGTTCGCCGGCCTGCACGATCGGCATGATTTTCTCTTTGCCGCCGGTTTTGATGAGCTTTTCGACCTCGCGGTTGAGTTCGAGGTCCACTTTCGAGTTGTGTCCGAACATGGGGCATATCTCCTTGCGGGCTCTTACAGGGTGAGTTCGTCGGCGACGACCTTGGCGAGGCGATCGCACACTTCGTCTGCCTGCTGCTGGGTTTCGGCTTCGGCCATGACGCGCACGAGCGGCTCGGTGCCGGACGGACGCAGCAGCACGCGGCCGGTGTCGCCCAGCAGCTTCTCTTCGCGTTCCACCGCGGCCTGCACCTTGGCGTTGGTCTTGGCGGCCATCTTGTCGACGTTCGGCACGTTGATGAGCGTCTGCGGCAGCTGCGGGAAGTCGGCGGCCAGTTCCTTCAGGCTCTTACCGGATTTGACGACCTCGTTGCACAGGGTGAGCGCGGTCAGGGTGCCGTCGCCGGTGGTGGCGAATTCGCGGTTGATCACGTGGCCGGACTGCTCGCCGCCGAGCGAATAATCGCCTCGCAGCATCTCTTCGAGCACGTAACGGTCGCCCACGTTGGTCTGCACGGTCTTGATGCCCATGGAACGCAGGGCCAACTTCAGACCGAGGTTGCTCATCACCGTCACGACGAGGGTGTCATGGTTGAGCTTGCCCGCGTTCTTCTTGGCGCGCGCCAGAATGCCCATGATCTGATCGCCGTTGACCATGTTGCCGTCCTCATCCACGGCAAGGCAACGGTCGGCATCGCCATCGAAGGCAACGCCCATGACGGCGCCGGAGGCCTTGACCATGGCCTGCAGCTGCTCAGGATGGGTGGAGCCGGCGTTCTTGTTGATGTTGTAGCCGTCCGGCGACGCGTTGATGACGGTCACGTCGGCGCCGGCGCGGCGCAAGGCTTCCGGAGCGACCACGGACGTGGCGCCGTTCGCGCAATCGGCCACGATCTTCAGGCCCTTCAGCGGCGTCGGCTGCGACTTGTCCGGACCGACCGGCGCGATGGCGGAAACCAGATGGTCGATGTACAGGTTGGTGGCGGTGGCGGTGTCATGGCTGACACGACCCACGCCCGCACCGGTCGGACGATCCCAATCCTGGCCGAGCACCGCTTCGATCTCGTCTTCCTTGGTGTCGGGCAGCTTGAAGCCGCCGCGGGCGAAGAACTTGATGCCGTTGTCGGGCATCGGATTGTGGGATGCGGAGATCACCGCCCCCATTTCCACGTTGAGCACGGACGTCAGGTATGCGACGCCCGGCGTCGGGATGATGCCGGCGTCGATCACGTCGAAGCCGCCGGCGGACATACCAGCGGACAGTGCGGCGGCGAGGAAATCGCCGGAAACTCGTGTATCACGACCGACCAGCGCACGGCGACGGCTTTCGAATTCGCTCCGCTCGTCATCACCCAGCACGCGCACCGCAGCGTCACCCAAATCGAGCGCCAGCTGTGCCGTCAAATCCCTATTCGCCAATCCTCGAACGCCGTCGGTTCCGAACATACGTGGCATGAGTCTCAAATCCTCGCTATCTGCAAACGATATTTCCGTGACCTATCGTACTCAACCGTGCCGCCGAAACCAGCAGGTGACGACGCAATCGCATAACACTTCACAATTCAAAGCATTTCACGGCGCGCAATGCCCTTTTCGTGTCGCACGACTTTGATTTCAAGGCGGAAAATCAAGTCGTGCGACAGCACTTGATAAAGAAATACCCCCTAACTATCATTTTCCGTTGAAAACCAGCGAAAAATAAGAGTTAGAGGGTATGAAAGCCAGCACGCTTGTCGCACAACTTTGAAAAATGCCTCCAAAATCAAAGTCGTGCGACAGCCTTCGACGCAAAATGCCCCCTAATCCTTATTTTCAAACGGAAACCGAGGATTAGGGGGCATAAATGCCGATATGCCCGTCACACGACTTTGAAAATCGCACCCAAAATCAAAGTCGTGCGACGACATGACGGCTCTTAAGCGGGAACGTTCCTGTCGCCCCTGCTATCAGAGCGCGGCGTTGAAGTCGCGCACTTTCAGCGTGCGGTGAGAAGCCTCGACGTTGCCACGCACAATGCGCTGCAAGGCGTTGTCCGCGTCCTTATGGGAGGCGAGCCAGGCGTCACCCAGCTCCACGAGCTTCGCCGGATCGGCATAGCCCGGATACAGGCCTTCGAGCAGCGCTTCCGCCATGTGGAAGGTCTTGTGCTCCCAAATCCAGTCGGCGACCTCGAAATACTTCTCGGCGTACGGTTCGGCCAAGTCGGCGCGCGGGGTGGCCGCGAAGCCACCGGCCACAGCCTCAAGCTGCATGTTGGTCAGCTCGTCGTTGTGCAGGGCCTCGTTCCAAGCCCATGCCTTCGCTTCGGCGGTACCGGCCACGGCGCGTGCGCCATAGGCGAACTCACGGTTCTCGGTGGTTTCGCGCTTGGCCAGTTCGGCGTCGATTCCCGCCTGGTCGATCGCGTTGACGGTGCTCAGCGCGTTGATGATGGTCCAGCGGAAGTTGTTGTCGATTTCCAGACCGTCGAATGCCACGGAACCGTCGAGCAGGCCCTTCGCGTTGGCGACGAACGCCTCGTCGCCCGGCTCGCCGTAGCCCAGGTAGGCGGTGACGAGCTGGAACTGTTCGTCGGAGCCGGCCTTGGCCTGACCCGCCAGCTTGAACAGTTCGGCGGCCACATGCTTCACGATCTCGGCACGCTCTGCCGGAGCGGTGTAATGCCATGCGGTGGTGCTGACCTGTGCCAGCGCGTAACGGAAGGTGGTGGACTCGTGTTCGGTGGCGAGCGCGGCCAGCGAGGTGTCGATGAACTGGCGTGCCGGCAGTTCGCCGTCGCGGGTCATGTCCCACAGGGCGAGCCAGAGCACGGAACGGGCGAGCGCATCGTCGAAGCGGTACAGGTTGCTTGTCGCGAATGCGAGGCTCTTGTCGTCGAAACGCAGCTTCGTGTAGGTCAGGTCGTCGTCGTTCACCAGAATCAGCGACGGACGTGCCTTGCCGGCGGCAGCGTCGACGACCGTCAGTTCGCCGTCGACGTCCAGTTCGAAACGGTCGGTGCGCACGATCTTGCCGGTTTCCGGATCCTCGTTGTAGAAGCCAACGGCGAGACGGTGGGCGCGCAGCACGGGATGCTCGGCCGGAGCGGTCTGGCGCAGGGCGAGACGCTTGATGGTGCCGTCCTCGTTCTCTTCGACTTCGGTGGCGATGGTGTTGATGCCGGATTCCTCAAGCCACTGGGCGCTCCACGCCTTCAGGTCGCGGCCGGAGGTGAGTTCCAGTTCGGCGAGCAGGTCGGCGAGGGTGGCGTTGGAGTAGGCGTGCTTGTTGAGGTAGTTGTTGATGCCCTTGAAGAACTTCTCACGGCCCACGTAGTACACGAGCTGCTTCAGCACGGAGGCGCCCTTGGCGTAGGTGATGCCGTCGAAGTTGACGTAGGTGTCGTTGAGGTCGTTGATCGGGGCGACGATCGGGTGGGTGGTGCTCAGCTGGTCCTGACGCAGCGCCCAGCTCTTTTCGCCGGAGCTGAAGGTTGCCCAGGCGTCCTTCCATTCGGTGGCTTCGGCGGTGGCGAGGGTGGACGTGAACTCGGCGAAGGATTCGTTGAGCCACAGGTCGTTCCACCACTTCATGGTCACGTAGTCGCCGAACCACATGTGGGCGAGCTCGTGCAGCACGGTGACCACACGGCGTTCCGCGTAGGCGTCGGTGACCTTGGATTCGAACACGTACTGGTCGCGGATGGTGACCATGCCGATGTTCTCCATGGCGCCGGCGTTGTATTCCGGCACGTAGATCTGGTCGAACTTGGCGTACGGGTACGGCACGCCCCAGGTCTTGGCGTAGAAGGCGAAGCCCTTCTTGGTGATGTCGAACAGGTAGTCGACGTCCTTGCTGAAGGCCTTGGCGAGCGCCTGGCGGCAGTACATGGCCATCGGCACGGTGCGGCCGTCCTCATTGGCGTATTCGGTGTGCCATTCGGCGTACGGTCCGGCGCAGATGGCGGTGAGGTAGGAGCTCATGGTCGGGGTCGGTTCGAACGCCCACAGCTTGGTGGTTTCGGCGGCGTGATCGCCGAGCGTGCCTTCCTCGGTGACGGTTTCGTTGTCGGTCACGGAGGAGGTGGGCATGTTGGACGTGACGATCCAGGATTTGGCGGCGAGCACGGAGAAGTCGAACACGGCCTTGAGGTCGGGCTGGTCGAACACGGCGTAGACGCGGCGGGCGTCCGGCACTTCGAACTGGGTGTACAGGTAGACGTTGCCGTCGGACGGGTCGACGCTGCGGTGCAGGCCTTCGCCGGTGTTGGAGTACTGGCACATCGCCTTGACGGTGACCTCGTTGTGCTCCTTGAGGTTCTTCAGTTCGATGCGGCTGTCGACGTACGCTTCAGCCGGGTCGAGGGTTTCACCGTTGAGGGTGATTTCGCTGACTTCGTTGGCGATGAGGTCAAGGAAGCTTGACTCCCCCGGCTTCGCGTCGAAGGTGATGGTGGTTTCGGAGCCGAAATCCTTGGCTCCGCGGGTCAGGTCAAGCTTGACCGTGTAATGGATTGGCGCGGCGATGATGCTTTTGCGTTCTTCCGCTTCGATTCGGGTGAGGTTTGCTCCTAGCATGTCACTCCTTCTTTCTGGTAACAGAAGGCGGCGCGATCAGTTGTGCCGATCACGTCGCCTTGATTCAATTTATGGTAAATTTACGGCTTATTTCGCGGCGTTCAGTCCCATCGCGTCGTCCACGTCCTGCGCGATGTCGGCGACGACGGGGACGATCATCGGCTTGCGGTGCAGCTGTCGTGCCACCCAGCCGCCGAGCGTGCGTCGCATGATCTGCTGCAGCTTGTAGGTGTCGCGCGTGCCCTGCATCATCGCGTCCTGCAGCTGCTCGACGATCTGGTGACGGACCTTGTCGAACTCGCTTTCGTCTTCCGCGACCGCGTTGAGGTAGATCTTCGGGCCGGTGACGACATCCGCGGTTTCGGTGTCGACGACCACGAAGCTGGACACGAAGCCTTCGGTGCCGAGGATGCGGCGCTTCTCGAGTTCTTCGTCGGTCAGTTCGCCGACGGAATCGCCATCGACGTAGACGTAGCCGCACGGCACGGAGCCGACGACCGCGGCCTGGCCGTGGTACAGGTCGACGACGTCGCCGTCTTCGGCCAGCACGACGTTCTGCGGATCGACGCCGGTCTTGACGGCGATCATGCCGTTGGCCACCAAGTGGCGGTTTTCGCCGTGGATAGGCATGGCGCACTTCGGCTTGACGATGTTGTACATGTACAGCAGCTCGCCTTCGTTGCAGTGGCCGGAGACGTGCACGGCGGCGTTGTCTCGGTTGACCACGCGGGCTCCGAGCTGCACGAGCTTGTTGATGACCTTGTAGACGCCATGCTCGTTACCTGGGATCAGGGAGCTGGCGAGAATCACCGTGTCGAACTCGTTGATGGTGATGTCGCGGTGGTTGCCGTCGGCGATGCGGCCGAGCGCGGCCATCGGCTCGCCCTGGGAGCCGGTGCACATGTAGACGAGCTTGTCGTCCTGCACGTCATGGGCCTGCTTCAGGTCGATGACGGTGTCCTCGGGCAGACGCAGGTAGCCCAGATCTGCTGCGATGGACATGTTGCGGACCATGGAACGTCCGACGAACACGACCTTGCGGCCGTACTTGTGGGCCGCGTCGACGACCTGCTGCACGCGGTGCACGTGGCTGGAGAAGCTGGCCACGATGATCTTGCGCGTGGCCTGTGCGAACGCCTGGTCGAGCGCCGGACCGATGGAGGTCTCCGGCTTGACGAAGCCCGGGACCTCGGCGTTGGTGGAGTCCATCATCAGGAGGTCCACGCCTTTTTCGCCGAGCTTGCCGAATTCCACCAGATCGGTGATGCGGTGGTCGAGCGGCAGCTGGTCGAGCTTGATGTCGCCGGTGTCGATAAGCGAGCCGGCGGGGGTCTGCACGAACACGGCGAGCGCGTCCGGAATGGAGTGCGTGACGTTCACGAATTCCAGGTTGAACGGGCCGACCTTGAGCTTGTCGCGTCCCTTGACCTCGACGAGCGTCGGGTTGATGCGGTGTTCCTTGCACTTGGCCTCAACGAAGGCGAGGGTGAGCTTGGAACCGATCAGCGGAATGTCCGGGCGGAGCTTGAGCAGGTACGGCACGCCACCGATGTGGTCTTCGTGGCCGTGGGTGAGCACGAGCGCCTCGACCTTGTCGAGACGGTCCTTGATGTAGTGGAAGTCAGGCAGGATGAGGTCCACGCCCGGCTGCTCCTCTTCCGGGAAGAGCACGCCGCAGTCGATGAGCAGGATATGCCCGTTGTATTCGACCACGTTCATGTTGCGGCCGATCTCACCCAGACCGCCCAGCGGCACGATGCGCATGGAGCCCTTGCGGTACTTCGGCGGAGCGATCAGCACTTCGTCCTGCTGCGGCGCGGTGGATTGCGGCGCGGAATGCGACGGGCGACGGTTCGAACCGTTGCCGCCACGGGATCCACGGGAGCCGCCGTTGCGCGAACCACCGTTGCCACGGCTGCGGGTGGAGGACTTGGCCTTCTTGATGGCGGTCTTCTCGGACTTCGCGGCCTTGGTGGTCTTGGATGCCTTGACTGCGGTTTCAGTACGCTTGGCAGCCTTGCTGCCGCGCTTGTGTGTTGTTGTCTTTGTGGTTTCTTCTGTAGCCATTTCCTAGTTGGATTTCTATTACTAATTGTCTCCGCCTATGCGGAAACGAGGAATTTGGGTGCCTGCCGGCGTTCATGCGCGACAGGCCAGTCGCATCATGCGATTCGGTTCACAGCAGTCCCGCGGCGCGCATGCCCTTTTCCGCGCGCACGAGTTCCGCTTCGCCCGGACCGACGTTCGGCAGGCGCATTTCGGTGGAGTCGAGGATTCCACGCACCTTCAGCGAGGCCTTGGCCATCACGGCCTGGAAGCCATTGCCGTTCATCGCTTCGACGAGCGGCGCCAGCTGCACGGAGATGCGCTGCGCTTCGTGGATATCGCCACGATCGAACGCGTTGGCGAGGTCACGCATCGGGCCGGCGGCGGCGTGCGCGATCACGGAGATGATGCCGACTGCGCCGACGGACAGGAACGGCAGGAACAGGCCGTCATCGCCCGAATACCAGGTCAGGCCGGTTTCCATACGCTTGCGTACCGCGCCGGCGATGTCTCCGGTGGCGTCCTTGACGGCCTTGACGTGGTCGAGCTCGGCCAGACGGCGGTAGGTCTCCAGCTGGATGTGCAGTCCGGTACGGCCCGGCACATCGTAGATGATGATCGGCTTGTCCGCGGAATCGTTGACCGCCTTGTAGTGGCGGAACACGCCTTCCTGCGACGGACGGGAGTAATACGGGGCGACCACGAGCACCGCGTCGGCGCCCGCCTCCTGGGTCTGCTCCACCATGCGCACGGTGTGCGCGGTGTCGTTGGAACCGGCGCCGGAAATGACCGGCACGTCCACGACTTCCTTGACGGCCTGAACCAGCTCGACCTTCTCCTCCATGTGGGTGGTCGGAGATTCGCCGGTGGTGCCGTTGACCACAAGACCGTCGGCACCATCCGCCACGAGCTGCCTCGCCAGCTGTTGCGCGGCTTCGAAATCTACGGCTCCGTCGGCCTTCATGGGGGTGACCATGGCCGGAAGGATACGTCCGAAGGGAGCAGGATCGAGCAGATGCATTGTACCGTCGTCAGTCTTAGGGCTTGTCATACGGCTAACGGTACTTCCCTCTGCGGACGCTTTCGATTTCGCGAGATGCGAAAAGTCACATTTTGGAAGGCCTGCCGACGATGACCGCGACGACGCACTGCAGGAAAGCGACGAACGTGAACACCATCAGCGGCACATGGTGGCCGCCGGTGGCCTGGACCAGCACGCCGAACATAAGCGGGCCGAGCGACGCGATCAGATAGCCGAACGACTGCGCAACGCCCGACAGCACCACGGTTTCGGCGCTGTCACGGCCGCGCAACGCGATCAATGCGAGCGCCACCACCAGGGACGCGCCTTGCGCGCAGCCGCCGACGAACGCCCATACCGGCATGAGATGCGGCAGCAGCAGCATGCCGAGGCCGGCGATGAACATGGGGGCGCTTGCGGTAAGCGCCGCGCAGACCTGGTTGCCACGCACGTTCATGAGTTTCGGAATGAGCAGGCCGGAGAAAATGCCGATGCCTTGGAAGATGAACAGATGCACGCCGGCGGTGGAGGCGTCGTAGCCGATGGACGCCGAGATGGACGGCATCCAGTTGGACATGGTGTAGAAGGCGGACGATTGCAGTCCCATGAAGGCCGTCACGTACCACGTCATCGGACGGCGCAGAACACGGGCGAACACGCCACGCGACGATTGGGAACGTGCGGATTGGGCGGAAGGCGAGTTCCGTACGGCGGCCGACGCGACGACGATCTTGCGATTGTGCAGGATACGCAACGCCCACAGCACGGCGACGACCAGCGGCGGCACGCTCCAGAAGGCGAGCGACGCGCGCCATCCGCCCCACATCTGCGCGAGCGGCGCGGACAGCAATCCGGCTGTGGCGCTGCCGGCGGTGATGCAACCGGAGTAGACGCCGGTCGCCATCGCGACATGGCCGGCATAGTCGCGTTTCGCGATCACCGGCACAAGAACGTTGCCGACGGCGATGGCGGAGGCGAACACCACCGTGCCCAGCCAGATGCCGACGCCACCGCCGAACGAGCGGGCGAAATCGCCCGCCGCGATGCACAGCAGTGCCAGCAGAATCGATATGTCGATGCCGATGCGGCGCGCAAGGAACGTGACGAGCGGGCTGACCACGGCGAAGGCGATCAGCGGAATCGCCGTCAGCACGCCTTGCACGCCCTCGCCCCACGCAAGGTCGGTTCCCATTTGGGCGAGGACCGGCCCGACGGCGGCGATGGCGGGCCGCAGATTCAGCGATACGAGGAAGATCAAAGCCACCCACAATCCGGTGGAGGACCGGTCGTACGCCAGCATGTTTCGTTTTGAATTCATTCCGTTCCCATTCCCGCTTCCACTTCCGTTTACCGCCGTTCCAACGGGACGTGCCGCGCCTAGATTTTCCCTATCAATCTTCAAGCTCATTGAGCGCATCGAAGCAATCGTTGATGCCTTCGATACGCGCGTGCACCTCGTCTTCGGTATCGACGAGGCATTTTCCGACTTCGTCCATCATCAGGGCGATCAGGGCGAACGCCGCGGTGAAGCTCGTCAGCACGTGGGAGTTCAGCACCACTTTGAAGAAGGCGACGTTACGGCCGATGACGGCGTTGCGCGCCGAAATGTCGCCAATCACCACCACGGTCAGGCCGCGCTCAAGCATCACGTCGATGAGCCGCGAGAAGAAGGGAAGACGCCGGCCCACGCCGATGATGACGATTACGTCGCCTGCCGCATAATCAACCAGATCTTCGGCTATGGACTGGCCTGGATTCGGCAGAATATCAACGTTTCCGCGTAGCCGCATCAGCTGTTCGCGCATGTGCAGCGCCACGGGATAGCTGCTGCGGTACCCGACCACCGCCACATGCGGGGCCGTGGCCATGGCTTGGCATGCGGATGACAGTTGCGCGCGGTCGATGCCTTCAAACGTGCGTTTCAGGCTTTCCTCGTCACGGCGCAGATGGTCGGCGACCAAATCGTCGCACTGGGTGTGCCGTGAAAGCTCCGGAGAGCCAGGACGATGGACGCGACGCACGTCACGTCTGAATTCGCCCGCGTTCGCATAGCCGAGCTTGCGGTACAGGCGGCTGAGCGTCGGCTGCGAGATGCCGCTCAACTGCGACAATTCCACGGAATTGCAGACCAGCACGTCGGTCAGATGACCCAGAATGAACTGCGCGGCCTCACGTTCCGTCGCAGTCAGCGAATCGAAGGATTCCCGGATGCGCGCCACCAAGCCGAGGTCCGCGGCAGCATTGCCTTCCTCGTCCATGGCGTCCTTCGAAGCCCCCATATTGTCTGAAAGCATAATTCCAGAAGTCACGCTCATCGCCCTTCCCTGCAGTACATTCTCACGCGGCGCATCCGCTCTCCTGACGATGCTACCCCTTGCTTTCCGGGTTTCACCAGGTTTGGCCGCCGACAACTGTCACGACGAATGAAGAATTTCAGATGCCGTAAGCACTGAAATGCATCCATCACAGGCAGTGGCGGCGCCTCTTGGCAACGCGACCCACCATCAGGAGATGACCGACCATGGCAAAAACAGATTACCCCACACAATCAACATCGCATATCGGGCGGATTCGGCATAGAAGAAACGGTGCCAAACCAGCGAAATGGGCGACTAACGCGGCAACAAAATCCCCGACTGTTGCGAACACTGTTGAACCGGCATCGCGCCCGGCCGAATGCGAGGCGAACGCGGTGCGCAAGATCGTACGGCTGGTGGCACGCACCGGCTGCCGAACGCATATTCTGCACGTGTCCAGCGGTCTGAGCGTGGACGTGCTGCGGCGGGCGAAGGCCGAAGGACTGCCGGTCAGCGCGGAGACCTGTCCGCATTACCTCACGTTGGATTGCGACCATATTCCCGACAACGCCACCGCGTTCAAATGCTGTCCGCCGATTCGTGATCTGCATGAGCAGGACGCGCTATGGGCGGGGCTTGCCGACGGCACGTTGGATGGTGTCGTCACCGATCATTCCCCGGCCAGCGCGGATATGAAAGCCGGCACGCTCGCCACCGCGTGGGGTGGCGTTTCCAGTCTGCAGGTCGGATTCCGCGCGGTGTTGACGGGTGCGATGCGGCGCGGCTTGAGTTTGGCCGACGTCGTGCGGTGGATGTCGTGCAACACCGCACAGCTTGTGGGACTTGACGATCGTGGCGATATAACGCCGGTATTGCGGGCCGATTTGGCGATTATTCGCCCGTACGAACGGTTTGTTGTGGATGCTACCGCTTTGGAAAGCCGCAATCCGATCTGCGCCTGCGATGGCATGACGCTTAACGGCGTCGTCACGCGCACGTTTGTAGCGGGGCGGGACGCGCTCTCCGGAGTGCGGGAGGGGAATCTTATCGTTCGTCCGTGAATCGGAATCCGTAAATCAACCATTCAACAAAAATCCCCAACCCGCCGACGGCCGGATGTCATTCGATGTCGGCAGATTGGGGACGGACGAGAATCAGGTCTCAGCCCAGGTAGGCGGCCGGGTTCTGGGCGAACTTGTCGGCGCAACCGGGGTTGCAGAAGTAGTAGGTGACGCCGCCGTATTCGCGGGTCGCGGCCGCGGTGGCCGGATCGACGCTCATGCCGCAAACCGGGTCCTTCGCAACGTTCGCCGCGGAATCGCCCATATTCGAAGCCATGCCGTGGCCGTCATGACCGCCGCAGCAGTGTCCGGCGCCCATCGCGCCCATGTTCTCGGCTTCCTTCTTGGCCTTGTGATCGCTGAACAGTCCCATGATCGTTCCTTTCCGACTGTGCTGGTTGCCATTATTTTTGCTCGGATCGGGCTTGCGTACCCGATACGTCTTGTTTTTCGCCGCCTCCGCGTCCGGATCGAACAGGCGCAGCCGGCTTGCGTTCGTCACCACGCACAACGACGAGAACGCCATCGCGGCGCCGGCGATCATCGGATTCAGCAGCGTTCCGGTGAACGGATACAGCACGCCGGCCGCGATCGCGATGCCGATGCTGTTGTAGCCGAGTGCGAAGCCGAGGTTTTGCGCGATGTTGCGCATGGCGGCGTGCGTCAGGTCGAGCGCATGCACGAGCCCCATGAGCGAGCCGCGCATCAGTGTCACATCCGCGGATTGGACGGCCACGTCGGTGCCGGTGCCGATGGCGAAACCGACGTCGGCTCGGGCGAGGGCGGGCGCGTCGTTGATGCCGTCGCCGACCATCGCCACCGTATAGCCTTGCGATTGGAGTTTTGCGATTTCGTCGGCCTTGCGTTCCGGCCGCACGCCGGCGATCACATGACGTTCGTCGATACCGACCTGGCTTGCGATGGCGCGTGCGGTGGTCGGATTGTCTCCCGTGAGCATGACGGCTTCGACGCCACGTTTGCGGAGCAGTTCGATGGCTTGGCGCGAGTCGGCTTTCGGCACGTCGGCGACGGCGACGATGCCGGCGAGATGGCCGTCGATGGCCGCTAGGATCGGCGTTTTGCCTTGCTGCGACAGGAGTTCCATGTCGGCGATGATGGCGTCGAGGTTCGTATCGTGGATGGTCTCGGAGGCAATTTCGGAGGTATCGGACGTAATGTCGGGCATGTCGACGTCAAGGTCGTCGATCAGGTCGGTGTTGCCGACGGCGACGGTGTGCGGCAGACCGCGGAAGGTGACGCGCGCGGTGACGCCACGGCCGGCAATCGCCTGAAAATCGGTGGTTTGCGCGAGTTCCGCAACGTCCGCGACGTCGGCTTTTTCCGCAGCTGCGGCAACGATCGCAGCAGCGAGCGGATGCTCGGAATCACGTTCGGCGGCGGCGACAATCGTCAGCAAATCATCGGGACGCCGATGCCACACGCCCAACGGCAGCACATCGGTAAGGGTGGGTTTGCCGGCGGTGATCGTGCCGGTCTTATCCAATACGACGGCATTGACTTTGCCGCATGTTTCCAACGCTTCGGCGGAACGGACCAGCACCCCCATGCGAGCCGCGCGGCCAGTCGAGACCGTCACCGACAACGGAGTCGCCAGTCCGAGCGCGCACGGGCAGGCGATCAGCAGCACCGATACCGCGGCGACCAGCGCGTGCGTGACACGCGGTTCGGGGCCGAACGCGAACCACAGCGCGCACGACCATACGGCGATGAGTACCACGGCCGGCACGAAAACGCCGGAGATACGGTCCGCCAATCGTTGCACGGGGGCTTTCGAGCTTTGTGCGGCGGCCACCATGCCGATGATCTGCGCGAGCACGGTGTCCTTGCCGACTTTCGTGGCGCGGTACCGCAGCGAGCCACCACCGTTGATGGTGACGCCCGTCACTTCGCTGCCCTCGGTTTTGGCGACCGGCATGGCTTCGCCGGTGATCATCGATTCGTCCACGGTGGAGCTGCCGGATATGACGATGCCGTCGACCGGCAGCTGCTCGCCGGGGCGGATGGCGATGATGTCGCCGACGCGCACGTCATCGATGGCGATGCTGGTTTCCTTGCCGTCTCGCACCACGCGGGCGGTTTTCGGTTGCAGACCCGCCAATGCGCGCATGGCTTCACCGGTGCCTTTGCGGGCGCGCGCTTCGAGCAGCTGGCCGACAAGCATAAGCGTGACGACCACACCGACCGCTTCGAAATACGGTTCGCGCGCGTTCTCGGGCAGGACGTTCGGTGCGAAGGTGACCACGCAGGAGTAGGCGAATGCGGCCAGCGCGCCGAGGCTGACGAGCGCGTTCATCTCCGGCGAACGGTGGGCGATCGCGGCGAAACCGCTGCGGAAAATCGGCAATGCCGCATAGCCGACGATTGGCAGCATCAGCAGGAACTGCAGCCAGTTCGGCATCGGATACAGCATGAGCATGGTGGAGCCGAATACCGGAATCGTGCAGACGGCCGCCACGATAAGACGGGTGATGAGGGCGCGAATTTCCGATTCCGATCCGCGCGATTTGCCCGAATCACCCGAACCGGACGTTTGGACGGCGCCTTTTTGCGCGCATTGCACGCCTGTTTCCGCGGAACCGGCGGCGGCACCGACACTTGCATGCTTTCCCGGCAGTATGCGCAACGTGCCGTGCAGCATGTTCATACCGCATGCGAAGGGATACTCGCCCGGCTGGTCGGGATGAAGCGTCAGCGTGGTCGTGCGGAAGGCGGGCAACGCAAGATCGACCCCGAAATCGGAGAACACGACATGCGACGAGCATTCGCCGTCTTCCTTGCGATCGAAGATCAGCCGCAACGGCACGCCGGCTTCGGCTTCGATGACGGCCGGGCTGTACCCGCCTTTGACTTCGACGACCGCTTCCTGCACGCCGTCGCGCAACGGCGCACGATACGCTTTGCGCGGTGCGAAGAAGAACCACAGCACGCCCGCCGTGACGAGCAGCGCCATAATAAGCGCGATTGCGATGTGCATATTCCAGCCGCCTTCCGTCCGTAATTGGCCTTCGATTTCGGCAAACACCATCACAATATACCCCTATAGGGTATATTGGCAAGAAGGACGAGCAAACTTCAGCCGTAGATAAAATTTTCAGCGCAGCGAGGAGGACGATATGAACGCCACACAGCATGGGTACGCAAGCGACCAGAAGAGGATCATCGCACGATTGAATCGCATCGAAGGGCAGGTGCGCGGCATTCGGCAGATGACGGAAAACGGCGAATACTGCATCGACATTCTGACGCAGATTTCCGCAGCGGACAGCGCGCTGAAGTCGGTGGCGCTACTGTTACTTGACGACCATCTGCACCATTGCGTCGCCAAAGCCGCGGCGGAGGGCGGTACCGTCGCCGACGAAAAGCTGGCGGAAGTCAGCGCCGCCATCGCACGCCTTGCCAAATAATCGGAACAGATCCGCCATAAAAAAACTGCCGACGGGAGACACATGCACCCGTCGGTAGTTTGAAAAAAATACGATTACAGGTCGAGGAAGTGGTCGAGGCCGACGGTCAGACCCGGGTAGGTTCCGGTGGAGACCTTGCGCACGGCCAGCAGCACGCCCGGCATGAAGGAGATGCGGTCGAAGCTGTCGGCGCGGATGGTCAGCTGTTCGCCGGAGTTGCCAAACAGCACCTCCTCATGGGCGTTGAGGCCACGCAGACGCACGGCGTGCACGTGGATGCCGTCCACCACCTGGCCGCGGGAGCCGCCATCGGTTTCGGTGGCGTCCGGAACCGGACCCAAGCCGGCCGCCTTGCGCGCTTCGGCGATGCCCTGCGCAGTGTGGAAAGCGGTGCCGGACGGAGCGTCCACCTTGGTCGGGTGGTGCAGTTCGATGACTTCGGCGGATTCGAAGTACGGTGCCGCGACCTTTGCGAAATGGTCGGCGAACACCGCGGAAATGGCGAAGTTCGGCGCGATGAACACGCTCTGGCCCTCACGCGGAGCTGCTGCGAGCGCGGCACGCACCTGGTCGAGCTTCTCTTCGGTCCAGCCGGTGGTGCCCACCACCACGTCGACGCCCTGCTTGACGAGCGCGAGCACATTGCCCAGCGACACGCTCGGCACGGTGAACTCCACCACGACGTCGGTGTTTTCGGGGGTGATGGCGGCCAGGTCGTCGCCTGCGTCGAGCGCGAGCGCGAGTTCGGTGTCGGCGGCGGCATTGACGGCGTCGACCACGTGCGAACCCATGCGGCCTTTGGCACCGACTACGGAAACCTTGATCATTGCAGCTCCTTGATGTTTTCGCGGACGCGCGCATGCCGTGCGCGCTTGCCGCGCGCATAATCGCATGCGTTTTCACACATGTTTTTGAATCACGCGCCCACGTCCATAACGTGTTCCACTTACGAATCTAAAGAGACGCTTCGACGCGCCAGCAGCCAGCCGATCAGCGCGAACGGAATCGAACAGCCCACGAACACGGCGGGCAGGCTCAATCCCGCGCTTGGATTGAAATGGTCGAGCACGATGCCGGTGATCATGGAGCCGAACGACGCGCCCATCGTGCCGGCGGTGCTCACCCAGGACAGGCCTTCGGTGAGCGATTCCTCGGGCACGGTCTCCTTGACGACGAGGTTGCCGGAGGCGAACACCGGCGAAATGGTCAGGCCGGTGAGGATCTCCACCAGTCCCATCACGATCAGGTTGCCCTGGCACAGGTGGATCACCACGAAGCCGACGGTCATCAACGCGAGGAACATGATCATGTGACGCCAACGGGAGCCTTTGAGCTCGCGCGAGCCGAAGACCAGCGCGCCCATGCAGGAGCCGACGGCCAGCATGGCCAGCTGCACGCCCAGCACGGAGTCGAGGTGCAGCGATTTCATGACGGCGGTCATGGACGTGTCGAACGCGGTGAACGCCATGTTGAACACGATGAACACGGCGAGGAGCGGCAGCACACCCGCATAGGTGAGCACGTTGCGTTTCCTGCGGTCGCGGCCGTCCGTCTTGAGCCGGTCGAGGTCGAAACGATTCGCGGAAGCAGCGGTACCAGCAGTACCGTTCGCAGCGGCACCGCCGGCCGCCAATCGCACGTCAGCATCGTCCGTATCGGCCGCGACGACCGTGATTTCGCGCAATACCGGCGGTTGAGTGTCACGCAATGCGAAGAACACGGCACCGCCGAACGCGCAGGCGAGGGTCGGCACGAACAGCTGTGATACGGGATGCACGGACGCGGCCAGGAAAGCCGCCAGAATCGGCCCGAAGATGAACACGATCTCGTCGATGGCGGATTCGAGCGCATACGCGGTGTTGAGCAGGTCCTCCTTGTCGGCGCGGTCGAGCACGTACGCCCAACGGGTGCGCACAAGCGCGCCGAACGAGAACTGCGTCATGCCCATGACCACGGCAAGCACGAACAGCAGCGGAATCGGCACGCGCATCAGCGCGGCGAACGCGAAGTCCAGCATGACGATGATCTGCACCGTCAGGATCACCGGACCGACCTTGCGCTGGCCGAACCGGTCGAACAGGCGCGCGTACAGCGGCGTGACCGCGGCGGTGGCGAGCACGTACGCGGCGCTCATCACGCCGGCGATCGTCCAATTGTCGTACATGTGGTTGAGCGCGAGCACGATACCGAGGCCCATCATGGACATCGGCAGTCGCGCGATGGCTCCGGACACGCAGAACGCCTTCGTGCCGGGAATGCGGAAAAGCTGCGCGTATGGCGATTGCGTTTTCTGCGATTCGTGCGGTTCGTGCGATTGCGATTGCGGTTTCGCGCCCGTCACGCCGTCACCTTTCCCCGGTAGATGAACATGTCGTCGAACAGTGGCGGCACTTCGCCGTCGGCGCTGCCGCCGAGCCGGGCGACCGTCTCGCTTGCCGTGCGGTGCGCGATGCAGTCCAACCCCTTGTGGTCGTAGAAGCTCACGTCGCAGTCGGAATCGGTGTGCAGGTAGAACGCGGGCACGTCCCATGCGGCGAAATGCTCCTGCATGCGTCTCCAAAGCTGCCCGCCCACACCGTGGCCGCGCACGTCGGGATTGACGATGAACAGTTCCAGCTCGCCCATGGTGGTTTCGTTGGCGCGCCCTTCGCGTTCCAGATCGAGTTCCACCGAGAAGCCGGATTTCAGCGCCGCCATATGCTTGGCGGCCTCCGGATCGGCGTCGATGCGGCGTTCCAAGGCCTTCATTTCCTCGCCGACTTCGATTTCGTCGAGCTGCGGCGCCTCGCCGGCGACGCGGATGAACGTGACGCCCGCGAGTGTGCCGTCGGCGGCGAACGCGCCGTTGGCGAACGTGGTCGGCAGCAGGTAGTGCAGCACGAAATATCGGGAGATCAGCCGCGACATGTCCGCGCCGACCTTGTCCACATCCTGCGGCCAGGTACGGTCGAACAGGTCGACCACCGCGTCCAGATCGCCCCAGCCGATGGGACGGAAGACGATTGCCGATGCGTTGTTTGTTCCGGCACCCATGCCGGCGTTCGGGATTGCGGTTGCGCTGTTCGCAGCCATATCAAACACTCCTTAACTGTCGTTGCGTCCGGCATGTGCGCCCGCCCACACATACTGCACGAGGGTAGCGGCGTTCCTCCACAACGCTGCCTGCATAGCGGTTTCTCCCGCAGGCAGGCCGGAAAGCGCCGCTCCCCCGCTTTCTTCGGTCAAGGAGCCATTGCGCACCGGCACTAGTCGTTGTCGGATTGCTGCGGAATTCCGTAGCTCAACTCGGCAAGGATCTCTTCTTCTGTTTTGTCGAGAGCGTCAAGCTCCCGATCGGCCTCGTGAGGCTCACTCACATAGTAGAGACAGGCGTCGATTGCATCCAACGGCACCCCTTCCATCGCCGCGAGCAGCAGACGGTACAGGTCGAGCTGTGCGAGCTTCTCCTTGATTTCGTCCGGTTTGCGTGGTTTTACGCCGGTTTTCCAATCGACCACGGTGTAGCGTTTCGTCTCGTCCGTTTCGTCGAGACCGCCGAAGAACACCGCGTCGAGTTTGCCGTTGACGATGGTGCCAAGCTGGGGCATGTCGACGACGAGCTGGCGTTCCGCCCATGCTGGACGTCGTTTTGCCCACGGCGAAGCGACGAGACGACGCTGCCAAGCGGCCAGTTTCCGTTCGTCTCGCAATTGGGCGTCCTGCGATTGCACGCCGCCGTTGTCCGCGTCGACTTGCGTATCACCTATCAATGTGATCAGTTCCGCACGCGACTGCGCGGCCATACCGGCAGCACCTTCCGTACCGCCGATGCCGTCGACGTCCGCATCCGCCATGATGAAACGCTCAGCCCATGCGTGGAACCGCGTGCCGAGCTGTGCCGCCGGCGAGGCGACGTGCGGAATCGGACGGACCAGACCACGCCAGTAGGCGCGGGAGTCACGCTCGCCCATGGAGCCGGCGCGCGCTTGCAGCGAGGTGACGTTTTGGCGGCCGGCAGCAAGGATACGTTCGCCTTTGGCACGCACGGCCTCGTCGAAGGCGTCCTGCGATTCGCCTGCGTCAGCCGCGTCCGGTTCCGGCATGAGATGTTCGTCGGCGACGAGCAGTTTGGCGAGACGCAGCAGTGAGTTTCCGGTTTCCGGCGATGGCGTGGCGGATTCATCGGCAACGTCGCCCTGCGTTCCCGTGGATTCAGCGATATTCGGTTCGTCGGATTCGACGGCACGTACCTGTTCGGCCGCGGCACGCAGCTTGTCGGCGACATCGGCGCTCAGATCGCACGGCCAAGGCAAAGTATGGTCGTCCGAGACCGGTTCGAGCGGCGTGTTCCACGCATCGCCCACCACGGCATTCTCGAAATCGCGGGCGTGTTCGCCTACGAAATAGCCGTCGGGCAGGTCAAGTCCCAGCGTGTGCGGGGAGCCGTCCACATCGTCGGACAGGTTGTCCGGTTCGCGTACCGCGGTGACGATTCCGTTCATCGAATCGCGCGTCTCCAGCCAGAAATTCGACGGCGCGGCGCTTTTCTTTCCCTCCGCCAGACGGGAGTCGCGGCTCGTCTCGTTGCATCCGCTGTATACGAGCAGCGCCTCGTAGCGGGCGCGCGTCAACGCCACGTAGGCGAGACGGCGTTCGTCGGCGTGCAGTCGGCGGCCGTATTCCTCCTGTTGCGTCAGGTACAGGCTTGCCGGATCCATTCCTTCCATATCGTCGACGGCCATGGTTCGCAAGGTGCCGAACACCTCGTCGTCGATCACTTCCGCATCGTCCAATCCGTCGAGCGATTCCACGGGATTGCCCCCGATGGGCGCGTCGTGCGGGAATCGTGGCAGGATATCCGCGTCGGCGCGCACCGGAACCGGCACCGCGGACGGGTCTTCCAGCCAAGTGTGGGCTTTTTCGAAGTATTCCGGCGGCTCCCATACGCCGTCGCGCCGACCGCCCGGATGGTCTTCGTCCGTTTTGACGCTCAGGTGGTCGCCTTGACTGGACGGGAAGGTGCCGTCGCGCATGCCGACCACGGCCACGGCGTCCCATTCCAGGCCTTTCGACTGGTGCACGGTCATGAGCACCACATCGACGGGGGTATCTGGTGCGGTGGCGTTGTCGTCGGACGCGTCACGCAGCGAATCCACCCACGAGATGAACGCGCGCAGGCTTGGCGTGCCCTGCGCGGCGATTTCCTGCAAGTAGGTGTCCACCAGAGACAGCATCGCGTCGAGTGACGAAGCGGCATGCGATGTGGCACGATTGCCGGCATCCGGATGCCGCATCCGTTCGGCGAGCAGCAGGTCGATGTCCAGTCCGAGCGCGGTGATGGCCGTGCGTACCACTTCCGGCAACGGATGGCCGGCCGTGCGCTGCACCTGTTGGATGACGCGACCGGCGTGGATGACGTTCGCGGCTCCCGTACGGCTCAATACGCCGTCGACGAGGTGCCGCAGATCGCCGCGCAGCAGCACGTCGATCAGGAAGACGGCGTTGGGCACTTGGTCGCGGTAGGCGCGCACGGTGGCGCGGATGTCGGCGTCGGACGGATTCGCATCCGCCTCCACGATGCCGGCCGACACGAGCGCGCGGTAGCGTTGCGCGGTGTTGAGCCGTTCGGCGATGCCGGCGAGCGCCTGCAGATCGTCGGCGGACAGGCCGAATCGTGGTGTGGCGAGCAGCCGCATGAGCGCGGCGCTGTCGGTGTGGTCGCATACGACGTGCAGCAGGGCGAGGATGTCTTTGATTTCGGGACGTTCCAGGAGTGCGGCCTGGCCGACGACGAGTGTGGTGAGGCCGGCTTGTTCCAGTGCGTCCTCGTAGGCTGGCATCTGCGTTTTGGAGCGGAACAGGAGCGCCACGTGCGGACGGTTGTCTTTGACTCCGTCGGCGAGCTCGTTTTCGGTTGGCGTGTGCAGTGCGATCGCTTGTTTGGCGAAGCGTACGATGGCGTCGATTTCCTGGCCGAATGTGGCGTAGCCGAGCACGCCGAGCGTACCTTCGGGGGCGTTGTCGATATTGGCGAGCGGGGGCACGTCCACTTCGCGCATAAGCGAGCTGCCGCGACGTCTGGCGGGCAGGCGCAATGGTTTCGTCAGATTGTTGGCCGCTTCGAGCACCATGCGCGAGTTACGTCGGGTGACGGTCAGCGTGTAGGGCTTGTCGGTGGCGTCGTGGCCGAAGTCGTGTTGCAGCATGCGGAATGCGCCTGGGCTGGCTCCTCGCCATGCGTAGATCGATTGGAAGGGGTCGCCGACGGCGTTCACCGCGCTGCGATGGGTGGAATCGGCGTGGAACAGTGCGGTCAGGAGGGCTGCCTGCGTGGTGGAGGTGTCTTGGTATTCGTCGAGCAGCACGTGCGTGTAGCGTTTGCGGTAGGTGGCTCCGATGGAGGGGAATCGGGTGACGAGTTGGAATGCGGCGATGGTGAAGTCGCTGAATTCGGCCATGTTGAGGGCGCGTTTTTCGGCGTGGTAGTCGGCCACGAGGTCGAGTAGCAGGTCGCGTTTGCGGGCCGTGCCGGCCAATTGCGCGGTCTTGTGGACGCAGAGTTGGTGGCATTGGGCGCGGTATTCGCGCATGCGGGTTTCGAAGGCGGTGTCGGATTCCTTTTTCTTCTGTTTCGGAGCCTTGCCCACTTTCGGCTCGTCATCGGGAACGTCCTCGTCTTCAAGCGCTTTGGCCACTTGCGCCACGAACGCCTTATCCCATGCGCGCACGCGTTCCACGGCTTCGTCGAAGCTGGTGCAGTCGCTGCCGATCATGGCTCCTGCGATGGCGTTGGATAGGGTGAACACGTTGCCGGCGATGGTGGAGAATTTGCCGAGTTCGTCGCCGCCTTGGTCGAAGGCCATGAGCTGGTCCATGTGCTTGTCGAGCACGGTGTGGATGAGCTGCAGCGCTCCGGCTTCGCTCAATGGCTGCGTGTTTTGGTCGAAGCCGACGAGCAGGCCGTATTGGCGCACGATGGTTTGGAAGAACGCGTCATAGGTGGAGACTTCCGGTTTGAGGAAGGCGACGCGTGTACCGCGTCCGGCTTGGTTGCGTGTCACGGCAGCGGAGACGCGCGAAAGCAGTTCGGAGGCGGCTTTGCGTGTGAAGGTCAGGCCCAGAATCTTCTCGGGACTGATGCCCTGGTCGATGAGGGTGATGATGCGGCGGGTCATGGTGTAGGTTTTGCCGGAGCCGGCGCCCGCCACCACGACCACGTCCTCGTATGAGGGGGCTTGGATGACGGCGGCCTGTTCCGGACTGTCGGTGAATTTCGGCGTGGCGGCCGGCACAGTGCCCATCGCATCGCCCTTTGCTGTGGCCCCGTTCGTTGACATGCTTCCGTTCATACCGTTACTCCCGTTCATGCCACGGTCCTTTCGAATACGGTGTTCTGCTCGCCTTGGCAGGCCGGGCAGACCCCACTGCCGTACGTTCTGCAGTATCCGACGTGTTCCACGGTCGGACGCGCGGTGATGCGGGTGGCCCGGCTCGCCGCGGCCGCATAGAAGACGCGGGCGATCATGGTCAGCGACCATACCGTCATCTTCGACCGCGATTCCAGAAGTTGCTTCCAATGTTCTTCGCTGACCTGCGCCGGCCGTTCGACGTCGTCGAGGCCGCTGGTGAAGACGCTGGCCATTTTGGGCACGTATTTGCGGGGTATGAAATCGCCCGCGTTGATGCTTCCGCCGGCGAACAGCGCCTGCTGGTGGTACGCTTCGTCGCCTTGCCCTTTGCGTGGCGCGGGTGCCGCGTATTCCATGACGTGGAACAGGGCGCTTTGGGTGATGTCCGGCATGGCTGCGATCGCCTGCGCGCCGCGTTTTCCGCCGTGTTCCGGGAATGCGAGGCCCAGCTGGTAGCAGACGAGCTGCAGGTCGCTGAACAGGGAGCGTCCGTTTGGCACTTTGCCGGTTTTGTAGTCGATCAGCCGTACCTGTTCGCGGCCGTCTGCGGTACGGCGGTGTTCAAGACGGTCGATTCTGCCCGACAGGCGTACGGTGAGCCGGTCGCTCATGCCGGTTTCCGGCCAGCCGTCGACGAGCGCGCCCATGATGGCGATGAGTTCGTCGCGGGAGATCGGAGCGTTGCCGTCGATGGCGTTGTAGGCGTCGAGGATGTCGTCGAAGTCGAATCGCGCGGCGAACTGCCGTTCCGCTTCGGCATGGTCCAATGTTCCCACGGTGATGGTTTCGGTGTTGTTCGACGGGTATCCCGTACGGTTCGACTTGACGAAATATGTGGCGATGTTGCGCAATGCGACCGACGCCTTCGCGTCCTTGCCGAGCGCCTTGTACCGTTCCTCGGGGTCGTCGATGGCGTTGAGGTCGCCACGTAGGGTCTTGTATCGGCTGATCATCCATTGGGCGATTTCGTCGATGTTGTCCTCGTCGCTTACCGCGGTGTGGTTTTGGGGCAGGTCGAGGCCGGCTTCGGTGGCCTGTTGCGCGACGGCGTGGATGAGCGAGCCGAAGCTGGTGGCCGCGCTGCCCATGCGTGGGCCGGCGAAACGGTTCTCCAGCATCCAGCACACCGGGCACGCCCACAAACTGTCCACGGCGGATGGAGAAAGGGTGACCACGTCGGATTGGCCGTCTGTTTTTTCGATGGATTCCGGTTGTTCGATAAGCTTCGCCTTGTCGGCATGCTCCGTTTTTCCGTCAGATTCCATCTTGCCGTCGATTCCCGTCATATCGTCGGCTCCCGCATGTTCCGTAAGGAACGCCCAATTGTCGGGATTCGCGGCGGCGATGCCATGCGATGCCAACAACGCCAAGGCTTGCGCGGCATCGCGCGCTTGGGGGGAATCGGCCGGCGCATGGGCCAGCACGCTTCGCGCGGCGGCGACCAGGCCACGCGGGTCGGCCTCCAGTCCCGCGTATTCGCCGGCCTCGCCGACCGCCGTGTACACGCGTGTTTCCGCATCGGCATCCCGGTCGCGGTCGAACCATTCCGGCAGGTAGCCGTAGAGGAAGTCGGACGGCACATGGTCTTCGTTGAGGACCGCGCTTACCGTCACGCGCTCATCGGCGCGGGTGAGCGCCACAAGGAGGCTTTTCTGTTCGGAGGCGAGCACCGCGGCGAGCTGCGCGTTTTCGCGGCCTGCGGAGGTGACGATGTCGTCGGACAGTCGTCCATGCAGCATGATGTCGGCGAGCTCCTCCCCGCCGAACAGGGTGTTGCGCGGCGCGAGGTTCGGCCATTGGCCTTGTTGGAACGCAGGCATGAATACTAGTTTCCAATGTTTTCCGGCAGCTCCGGCGGGCGTGGCGAGCGTCACGGCCTGATCGATCGGCGCGGTGTGCGCCAGGGAGTCGGCTTCGATGGCGAGCGCGCGGACCTGTTCGATGAACGCGTCGATGGTGTGCGCTGCCGTCACGCCGTTCGATTCGCCGCCGGACGCGTAGCTGAACAGGCGCATCGCGGTGTCGAGCCGGTCGTTGGCCGCGCGGCCTTCGGCGTTGTTGCGCAACGCCGTTTTCTGCCAGATTTCGGCTTTGCCGAACGCCTGCCATGCACAGTCGAGCATGTATTGCGGTTCGTGGGATGTCAGGCGTGCCTCCGACCGCAGGGTATCGTCAAGCGTTTTCCACAGGCGTGCGAAGGCTTGCGCTTGGGGGTCTTTGCGGCCCAGTACGGAGGCGATCGCGTCGAGCACGCGGTCAGTGTCGCCTTCCAATAGCAGGATGTACAGCGCGTTCATGCCGAAGGATGGTTCGTCCGCGTCCTCAGCGGCACGCTCTCCCGTCATCAGCCGGTCGTCGGTGTCGATTGCCGGCAGGCCCATGTCGGCAGCGTTTTCCGTGTCCGACGCCGATGCCGCCACGCGTGCGGTGTGGAAGGTTTCGACGTAATCGTTCCAATCGTCGATCAGCTGTGGCAGCAGCGCGCGTCCGGACGTGTCGGACGTGGTCGGATCGGCTGTATCGTCATGCAAAACCGTGGCCAGCGAGCCGAGCGCGTTCATCGCCGATTCGACCACGCACAGCCGAGCCGGACGTTCGCCGGGGGTGGTGATCAGCGGCGAGTTCATGATTGATGCGACGCGTGAGCGCACGTATGCGCCGGCCGTGTCGAGGTTCATGGACGAGGTGGCGATGCCTTGCCGTTTCAGTTCGGCCAGTTCGATCATGGAGAACAGGCCCTGCACGAACGGTTCGTCCTTGAGGGGGTGGGTCACGCTCGAATAGCGTACGGGCACGCCGTCGGCGCGTAGCCGTTCGCCGAACGTGCGCACGGTGGCGTTGTCGTGGGCGATCACGGCCATGTCGTTCCAGTCGCGGCCGTGTTCGAGATGTTCGGTTTTGATTTTCCACACCACGTCGTCGAGTTCTTCGACGGTGGAACGGTACATCGCGGCTTCAAGACTGCCGTCGTGCGTCTCCGGTATGGCGATGGCCGGCATTTTGCCGGGGCGGTTCGCCAGCGCGTCGTCGGTCGATTCCGTGCTGGCGATGGTCAGGCTCACGCGGCTCGCCACCGCGGCCAGGTCCGTGCCTTCGGCCATATGGGACGGTTCCAGCCGTACCAGTCGCGCGCCCAATCGCGATTGCGCCATGTTGAACAAATATTCAGGGTACGATCCGCGGAACGTCTGCACCGCCTCGTCGGGGTTGCCGACGAGCAACAGTCGCACGCCACGGTTGCGCAATGCGGTAAGAAAGTCGAAGCCGGCGAGTGTGGCGTCCTGGAAATCGTCGACGATGACGAGTTTCGGCAGGTCGGACGTTTTGGCTTCGTTCACGGCGGCCGCGGCGTCGATCATGAGCTGCGAGGCGTCGAGACGGTATTGGTCCGGATATGCCTCGTTGATGGCCTGGTTGTATTCGGCGCGCAGCGCGAAGGCGAGCCACCATTGCACGCGCAGTCGTTCGCGTCGTTCGTCGAGCGTGCCGTGCTCGTCGGCAGCGCGGGCGATCAGCATGTCTTCGAGTTCCGGTTTCGCGCCGATCTCGTTCATGCGGGCAAGCATGTCGCGCAGCTGGTTGGCGAAGGCGTCGGTGGCGTCGTCCACCACCATGCCCGACCAGTCGGCGACCACGAAGTAGGTGCGCAATAGCGCGCAGGTGGAGCATTCGTCGCCGTGCTCGGCATGTTCGGCATGCCTGGCGAGCACACGGCGGATGACCACGTCCTGTTCGGCCCCGTTGAGCAGTTTCGGCAGGGGTTGTCCGGCATGCGATCGCACGGCGGTCATGATGCGGAACGCGACGGCTGGCAGGGTGGTGACGGGGCGCGCCTGCGAAATCGCGGACAGTTCGCGGATCACGGTGTCGCCGAGCCGGTCGGCCACCTGTCTGCCGGAGACCGTCATCACGGCGTACGCGTCGCCATGCCGCTTCATCGCGGCGACCAGCATGTCAAGCGCGAACCGGGTCTTGCCGCTGCGGGGTGCCCCCGCAACCAATGTCGCGTCATCGAGATCGTCCACATCCATCATGTCTCCCCAGCTTAGCCGAACGGTCCGGCCACGAATCGCATATCATCGTCCGAAGCCGTCCTGAAAACGTCATCGTGGACACCGCCATCTTTATATATGGACATCGATACCCTCTACAAAGTTTTTCGGACACCGCCACCAATAAGATTGACTAGCGGCGCAGCCCGGGAAGGTTCAACAGCGAACAGACGGCCTGCCCATGACGACGAGTACGGTCGAAGCATAGACGCAACGCACGGAACCGGGCAGGAACTACAGGAAAGAGGAAGCATGGAAGCCTCAAGGAGCATTCCCCCTCAGATTCCCGGCTACACACTGATCAAACGGCTGGGCTCCGGTTCCGAAGCCGACGTGTACCTGTACCAGCAGCTTTCCCCGGCCCGTCAGGTGGCCATCAAAATCAGCAAGAACACGCTCGACCCACGTGCCGCGGTCCGCTTCCGTTCCGAAGCGAATTTCATGGGGCAGATCTCCACACACCCCTACATTCTTTCCGTCTATGAGAACGGCGTGACCGTCAACGGGCGCGGCTACACCGTGTTCGAATACGCTCCGGGCGGCAATTACAAGACGTTCCTCGAGCATGGCCGTCTCACCGCCGACCAGATGCTCACTGTCGGCATCGATCTGGCGAGCGCGCTGTTCACCGCGCATCGCAAAGGCATCATCCATCGAGACATCAAGCCCAGCAATATTCTCATCAACGCGCACAATATGCCCATGCTCGCCGATTTCGGCATCGCCGGGACCGTCTATGGGCGTCCCGGTGTCGGCTTCACCATCGCGTGGGCCGCGCCGGAGGTGCTTGCCCAAGGCGGTGGCGGTAATGAATCGTCCGATATCTATTCGCTTGGCGCCACGCTGTTCGCCATGCTGATCGGCCAATCGCCGTACGAGTATTTCTACGCCGATGTGCTGGGCGATTCCCAACGGCAGGTGCGGGCCGAACGGCTCAAGTCCGTCATTCTCAACAATCCGCTGCCCAAGCTCAACCGTCCCGACGTGCCGGCCGAAGTGGAACGGGTGTTGCGTAAGGCCTTGAGCCGTACGCCCGAGGATCGTTACTATTCCGCGTTGGAGTTCGCGCGCGACATGCAGCGCGTGCAACAGGCCTTGTATGGCCGTGCCGTGCAGACCACCGTCGAGGGTGTGCCGGATTATCCGCAGAACATGTACGCGCAGACTTCCACATTCGACCAGTCCGCCCCGGTTGCGAAACAGCATGCCCGGTGGGTGAAGCCGTTGGCCGTCACGGTTGCTGCGGCGGCCGCCGTGGTCGTGATGGCGTTGGCGTTCGTCACCGTCGTCATGCCGAATATGGATGCGGCTTCCGACAACAGCAAGGTGCAGGTGCAGAACCATGGCACCCAGAACCATGCCGAGGACGATCCCGATTCGGCGATCACGTCGGGCAGTGTGCCGAGCGTGCAGGATCTTACGGGCGAATACACCGCCGACGGCAAAGTGCGGTTCACGTGGGTCAATCCTTCTCCGAAGGATGGCGATTCGTACGCGTGGTCGCTGGTCGGCGATTCGGGAACCGACCCGAACGCGCAGGGCACCACCACGGAGTCGACGCGTATCGAAATCGATCCGGCCGACGGCGCGCAGACGTGCGTGCAGGTGAGTCTGGTTCGCGCGGACCGGCAGATGTCCGAGAATCCCATGATCGCGTGCGCGGCCAAGCCGTGAGTTTGCGGCCGGATGCGGGTGACATGAACCGATACGAACCAATACAGCCCGGCATGCATGCGGGCAAACAGGTAGGCGCATGCGGTCGGATGCGCGGTCAAGCAAAGTTTGGGCACAATCAGGGAAGAGCCAGTCGATGAGCAAGCATAGGAACGCCGAGAACCAGTCGGCGCAATCGTACGAACGGCAGTTGCGATTCGGGTCGATGCTGCGCAAGCTGCTGCCTTCCGGCAGTCGCCGGTGGATCACGCCGATCGTCATGCTGCTGCTGTTGCTGGGCATCGTCGCCGGAGCCGTCATCGTCAGTTCGGTGACGCAACGTCACGTGCAGCTCGACGATGGCACCGTGTGGGTCACTTCGCTCAAAGACCGCAAGGCCGCCCGTTTCAACGTGCGCAACCGGGACGCCGACGCGGGCGTCGCCTCCACTGCGGCCCGGTTCGACGTGGCCCAGCATGATGGCTCCACCGTGATCTCCGAAGGTACGAAGGCCAGCAACATCGAGGCCTCCACCGTCAGCGAAAACGGCAACACCACCATCAAATCGGATATGCGGACCGTCGTCGGAGGCAACACCGCGGCGTTCATCAACGTCAAGACGGGCAATGTGTGGGTCGGGTCCGCCGATGATGTGAAATCCATGAATCCGACCACCGATTCGCCGAAGATGAAGCTGGGGTCGGGTGGCCGTATCGCGGTGACGCATGACGGTGTCGTCTACGGCTACCGCACGTCCGACGGCGCGGTGCTCAGTGTCGACGGACCTCAGGGAACACCCGGCAAGGATGCGACGATCAAGGGCGCCACGAATGTCGAATCGTTCACCGTGGTCGGCAAGACGCCGGTCGTAGCCGGTGCCGGCAAGGTGTTCTGGCCGAAGGGCAGCGCGGATATCGGCCTGCAGGGTCAGGCGACGTTGCAGGCGCCGTCCACGGATGGCAGGCAGACTGGCTGGGTGGCGGTTTCCACGCCGCGGGGCATCGCCATGGTCGATTTGGGTAGTAAAAAGGTCACGCAGCTGCCGAATGCCGGCAAGGGCGATGCCGCGCAGCCGGTGTCCACCAATGGCTGCGTGTTCGCCGCGTGGTCGCAGAAGGCCAACAATTACATCAGGGTGTGCGCGGCGAACGACAAGGACGCACAGTTTTCCTCGTTGGAAGATGTCAATCCCACCTCGCAGCTCGTGTTCCGCACCAACCATCGTCTGGTGGTGCTCAACGACGTGGTCAACGGCAATGTGTGGAATCCGCAGGAGTCCACCAAGGTCATCAAAATCCAGTGGAACAAGGTGGAGACCAAGCAGTCGAAGCAACAGCAGCAGAACAACGACAGCGCCAACAACCAGCATAATTTCAGCAAGAACTGTTCGGCGCAGTCGGGGCAGATCAAGGCCGTGGACGATTCGTTCGGCGCGCGCGTGGGATCGCAGCAGATTCTCGACGTGTTGCGCAACGACGAGCAGACCGACTGTTCTGTGCTGCGCATCACGTCGGTGAGCGCTCCGGATGGCGCGAACATCACCGTCTCCCCCGTGTATGACGGCCGGTATCTGCAGCTCGACGCCTCCGGTGCCGCCGCGGGCAACGTGTCCTTCAGCTATGAGATTTCCGACGGGCGCGGGCAGACGTCCAGCGCCACCGTGTCGCTCACGCTGGCCGGCGGCGACGACCATGCGCCGCTGCAGAGCGACACTCCGCCGGAAATCGACGTGGAGCAGGGTGCTTCGTACACCGCGAACGCGTTGGGCAGCTTCTCCGACCCCGACGGCGATCCGCTGACCTTGGTGTCGGCATCGCCGCAGAACACCGATCAGGTGACGGTGTCCACGCGAGCCGACGGACAATTGGTCTTCAACGCCGGTTCGATGTCGTCCGGCAGGGCGGGCATCGAGGTCACGGTGTCCGACGGCCAGCAGACCGGCACCGGCATGATCTACTTCTCCGTGAAACCGGCGAACACGCTGGGCGCGGTCATCGACCCCGTGGTCAAACAGACCACGCCCGACACCCGCACTACCATCGCGCTCAAACCGTACGTGCACGGCACGTCCGTCGAACCGGCCGAATTGACCGCGGTGGAGACGCCGTCCGGCGCGGCCACCACCATGAACGCCACCGACATGTCGATCACGTTCACCGCCTCCAATCCCGGCACCTACTATGTGCCGTACACCATCACGCAGGGTTCCATTCCGTCGACCGGTCTGGCTCGTGTAGAGGTGCAGGCGGTGGCCGGAGACGCCGCCAAGCCGATCGCGGCGAACGATGTGGCGCTGCTCGGCGCGGACAATACCGCGATCGTGGAGCCGCTTGCCAACGACGTCGACCCGATGGGCGGCGTGCTGTCGGTGACCAGCGTCACCGCGGACGCGCAAAGCGGCATCAAAACCGGTGTGGTGAGCAACAAGCGCGTCTATATCACCGCGCGTCAGGTGCCTACCGAGCCGGTGCGGATCTCCTACACCGTGGCCAACGCGGCCGGATCGTCGACCGGCGTCATCGTCCTGCAGCCGCCGGCGCTGACCACGTCGAATTCCGTGCCGAAGGCCGAGAACATCACCACACAGGTGCGCACCGAAGGCATCGTGTCCGTGGACGTGCTCGACCATGTCACGTATTCCGACGGCACCACGGTGAGCCTGCAGAACGACTTGCAGTATGACAAGAACACGTTCAAGGGTCTGGTGTTCGTGTCCGGCGACACCGTGCGCTATCAGGCCACCAGACAAACCGGCTCCTTCCCCGTCACCTACACGGTGAAGGACAATCTCGGCAACGCGGCCTCGGCCACCATCACCATCAACGTGCATCAGAAGGACGCGTCCAACAAGGCGGCTCCGACACCGTCCGACGTCGAGGCGCAGGTGGCGGCCGGTCAGAAGGTGCAGATTCCGATCACGCTCACCGGCATCGACGCTGACGGCGATGACGTGCAGCTGCTCGGCTTGGGCAACAAAGCGCCGAAACTGGGCCGTATCAGCGAGGTGGGCGCCACGTATCTGGTGTATGAGGCGTATGCCGATTCGTCCGGAACGGACACCTTCTCCTACGCCGTGGAGGATTGGACCGGTCAGAGGGCCACCGCGCAGGTGCGTGTGGGCGTGTTCAAATCCGGAGCCGATTCGGGTGTGTACGCGCGCGACGACGAGATCACGCTGCGTCCGAACACCGCGGCCACCGTGCCGGTGGCGCAGAACGACATTTCCGGGGACAATACTGATCTGACCGTGTCCAAGGACGTGGAATCGCAAGGCATCGGCGGCATTCAGGTCGTTGACAACATGCTGTCGTTCACCACGCCGAAGCAGGCGGGCACGTATTACGTGGTCTACACCGTCAAGGACAAGGCTGGCCTGTCCGATTCGGCGACGTTGACGGTGAATGTCGACGAGAACGCCGCCATCGACCCGCCGACCGCGTACGATTACCGTGTTCCGGCCGCCGCCACGATCGACAAGAAATCCGTGGACGTGGACGTTTCGCAGTGGATTGCCAATCCGTCCGGCACCGCCGACGAGCTTCAGGTGGGCGTGGATCCTTCCGCGACCGACCATGCGCATGTCAAGGGCGGCAAGGATTCCACCATCATCACCGTTGATCTGACCGATGAGGCGCGCGCGGTGCCGTACACCGTCACGAACACGACGTACGGCATCACGTCCACCGCGTTCATCCAAGTGCCCGCATATGGCGTGTTTCCGCCGGTTCTGCGTCCGAAGGCGCCGGCGTTGAAGGTCAATGCGCGTGAGACCATCACCATCAACATCGCCGACTACGTGCGTGTGGGCGCGGGCAAGACCGCGTATGTGGACGGCGCCGATTCGGTGAGCGCCACGAAGGCCGCGGACGGCGACCTGTACGTCAACGACCAGACGTTGAGGTTCACCGCGCCGAAGGATTACGCGGGTCCCGCGTCCATCACCTTCACCGCGGTGGACGGCAAGCGAGACAAGAACGACAAGGTGAAGATCGTCAATTCGGCGGTGCTCACGCTTCCGATCACGGTGATCGGACGTGAGGTTCCGCCGCCGACGTTCTCATCCTCCACCGTCGATGTGGTGGCCGGCGAGAAGGCCACTACCATCGATCTGACGGCGCTGACCCATTCGGCGTCGGGCCTGTACGAGGATGAGAAGCAGTACTCGTATTCCGGCGGCGTGAATTCCGGCAGTGTGGATGCCAGAGTGTCTCCCTCCGGCACGTTGACCGTGTCCGCGGACAAGACGGCCACGCCGGGCACCACAGTGAGCGTGCCCGTCTCGATCAAATATGCGAAGGGTACGGTGAGCGCCGGTATGACCGTGCGCGTCACCGCGTCCAACAGGCCACTCGCCCGTGTCACCGAGAAGACCGTGAAAATCAAGGCCGGTTCCAGCGAGCAGGTGAATCTGCTGTCCGACGCGTACAATCCGTTCCCCGACACTCCGCTGACGGTGACCGGATGCACGTCCGATGGCACGTCGAAGCTGACGGTGGATTGCCCATCCAACGGCGTGGTGTCCATCAGGGCGGCTTCCGACATCGGCGCGAACACCAACAAGGTGGTCGTCACCGTGCGCGACGCCACCAAAACAAAAGAACGTGAGGTGACCGGCACCATCAGCGTTTCGGTGATGGACAAACCTGATGCGCCGCTGCTTTCCGCGGTGTCCGGCGACCCGCAGGATGGCGCCGTGAATCTGAGCTGGACGGCCGGTTCGGCCAACGGCAGCCCGATCACCGAATACAAGGTGATGTGGGGCGGAGACGCGTCCGGCGAGCGCTCGTGCGGGCAGAAAACCTCCTGTCTCATCGACGGGTTGAAGAACGGCAAGACCTACTCATTCAAGGTGCAGGCTAGGAACGAGGTCGGCTGGTCCAAGGATTCCAACGCCGTCGAGGGCACGCCAGACAAGCTGCCTGATGCGCCGACGGATGTGACGGCCAGTGTGAAGGGCAACACGGTGAGCGTCACGTGGAAGGCTCCGGACGGCAATTTCTCGTCGGTGGACAATTACGAGGTGACTTTGTCCGGCAGGAACGCGCCGTCCAAGCAGACGACAAATTCCACCGGAATCGATTTTGTTTTCGATAACAACGCGATTTCCGACGGCGACTCGTACACGGCGACGGTACGCGCCCACAACAAGGTGAATTGGAGCCAACCGTCCAAGGCGTCCGACGCGGTCAAGCCGTGGGGCAAGCCCGATGCGCCGAAGATCTCCGTGACGAACGACGACACCACGGGAACCGTCACCGTCGAATCCGTGGGCAACACCCGCAACGCGGGATGCAAGGCCGTCGAGATTTCCGGAGATGTCAGCGCAAGCATCGACGGATGTTCCGGATCCTACGATTTCAAGATTCCGGACCATGATCTCAACACCAGGGAATACACCATCAAGGCGGCGGTGGTCGGCAAGGAGAAAACGACCAGCGACGATTCGACCGTGCGTTTCACACCGAAATACGCGGTGAAGGCGCCCGAATCGGTCAGCGTCAAGGGGCATGACGACGTGTGCGTAGTCAATTGGAAGGAGAACGGCCACGCCGACGGGTTCACGGTGAGCGCGGACGGACTCGGCTCCTACCATGCCGGTGCTTCCGAACGATCGCACGATTTCCCGCTCAAGGAATGGCAGTCCTGTTCCTCGGGCTCCGTCACGCAGCATTTCAATGGCGCGGCAAGCACCTCCAAGTCCGGCAGGGCCGATCCGGCATACGTCCGCAAGGTGAAGGCCGCCGTCAAGGCGCCGATGCTGACGTGGGACGCCAATGATCCGAACATCATCAAGGTCAGCGGCGGATCGGTGAACATGTACGGCCAGCCCGGCAAAACCGTGATCACCTTCACCGCGGACGGCAAATCCTATGACGTCGCCTGGGCATTGGGCTCCGACAAACTGAACGTCAAGGACGTGCTGCCGACCGGAGCCGATTACGCGTGGAAGGCGAAGGTGGTGGGCACCGACACCGCGCTCAACAACGAGGACAATGGCGGCACACTGCTGGACCATGACAGGTACAAGACTCCCACGCCGAAACCCGAACCGTCGGAACCTTCAGAACCATCAAAACCGTCGGAGCCATCGGATTCTGACGCGTCCACGGAAGGCGAAGCGGCCACGCGGAATGACCGGCCTGTGGCATCCTCCGTCGCCCTGTCCACCGTCGACGGCGCATCCAAGCCTTGGATCCGCGGCCTGGCCTACTACGCCAGATGGTGAAACGGACGATCACAGCAATCGCAAACACAACGAACCATCCACACGAGCAACACAACAAGCAAGGAGCAACCCATGAGCAACGATTTCGATGACGCCACCCAGCTGGGTTCCATCGGCCATAATCCAAACGTTCCCAGCCAACCCGGCCAGCAGCAGCCGGCGTTCCACACGCCGAATCTGCCGGAGCAGCCGCAAGCCGATGAGGATCCGGAGGGCACGCTGCTGAGCGCGCACGGCACCACCCAACCGGCGTTGCCGCAACAGTCCGCCCCGGCAACGCCGAACCAGCCGCGGTTCCGTCAGCCGATGCCGCAGAACCTTCGCCAACCGGCCGCCAATCCGGCAGTCGCAATGCCCGCGCAGCAGCCCGTCCAGCCAACCCAACCCGTCCAGCCCAGCCAGCCTGTACAGCCCAGCCAGCCTGTACAGCCCGTCAAACAATCCCAGCCGGTCGTCGACACGTCCATGATGACCGCACCCAGCAAAGACATCACCGAATTCCATGAGAAGTTCGCCAAGCTCGTAGACAACGTCTCCCAGGTCGTGGTCGGCAAGGAAGCACCCATCCGCCAATGCGCCACAGCCATGGTGGTCGGCGGGCACATCCTGCTCGAAGACAACCCGGGCACCGGCAAAACCCAGCTGGCGCGAGGCCTTGCCAACTCCATCGACATGTCGTTCAAACGTATCCAGTTCACCCCGGACCTGCTGCCGTCCGACGTGGTCGGCGTCACCTACTACGACCAGAAGCGCGGCGAATTCGAATACCGCGAAGGCCCGATCTTCGCGTCCATCGTGCTCGCCGACGAAATCAACCGCGCCTCACCGAAAACACAGTCCGCACTACTCGAAGTCATGGAAGAGCAGAAGGTCACCGTCGACGGCGTCACCCACCCGGTGCCGCAGCCGTTCATGGTCATCGCCACCCAGAACCCGATCGAACAGCTCGGCACCTACAAGCTGCCGGAAGCGCAGATGGACCGTTTCCTCATCAAAACCACCATCGGCTATCCAAGCCACGACGTGAGCGTCAACATCCTGAAACAGGTCAACGTCACCGACCGCGCCGCCACCGTGCATCCGGTGCTCACCGGCGAAGACGTGCTGCGCATGCGCAACATCAGCGAAACCGTGCATCTCGACGACGCGATCCTCGAATACATCGTGCGACTGGTGGAAGCCACCCGCCACAACGAACGCATCCAAGTCGGCTCCTCCATGCGAGGCGCGCTCGCCTTGACCCGCTGCGCGCGCGTATGGGCCGCCTCCGACAACCGCGGCTACGTAGTGCCCGACGACGTCAAAAACCTCGCCGTACCCGTGCTCGCGCACCGCATCACCCTCACCGCCGAAGCCACCTTCGCCGGAAACACCCCCGAACAGATGATCGGCCAGATCCTCGAAGACGTGCCGGCCCCAACCCTGGGCGCCAACGCCTGAAACACAATCCACCCCGGCATACGCACCACACAATCCGAAAGGTCAAGGAATGCGGCATTCGCACACAGTGCAGCGCAGACGGACCATCCAACGATCCCTACGCCGCCTCAAACATCGCATCAAGCGACTGGCCACCTCATACGTGTCGCCGCTTGGCTGGGCGGTGGCGGCGCTCGCCGTCGCCTCGCTGGTGGCGTTCGTCCTGCTGGGGTGGCATGAGCTGCTGGCCATGGCGGTGGTGTTCGCGGTCATGCTGGCCGCGGCGGTCATGCTTTCCCTTGGCAACACCTCGTTCCAAGCCACCATCTACGTGTCCAGCAGACGCGTCACGGTGTCAGACACGGTGAAAGTCGACGTCTGCGTGGACAATCCGGGCCGCACCCCCACCACGTCGGCGCGCGGCGACCTGCCCATCGGAGACAACCACGAACGGTTCGCCATTCCCATGCTCGCCGCAGGACAGTCACGCCAGACGACTGTGGAATTCACCGCCGTCAGCCGCGCGGTGCTGCCCATCGGCCCGCTATCCATCCGCAAAGGCGACCCGTTCGGTCTGATCCGCCACGAAAAGAAACTCGTGGACCAGATCAACGTGTTCATTCATCCGCAGACCGTGCTGCTCAGCACCCTGAACGCCGGCATTCCACGCGATTTGGAAGGCCAGCCAAGCGGCGAAATCGTCGACGACGACCTCGACTTCTACGGCCTGCGCGAATACGAGCCCGGCGATGACGTACGCAACGTGCATTGGCTCAGCTCCGCGAAAACCGGATCGCTTATGATCCGCCAATACGAAGCCACCCGCCGTACCGACACCGCTCTGACCATCAGCGTGAACCCGGATGATTACATCGATTCCCAGGAATTCGAACTGGCCGTATCCGTCCACGCCTCCATCGGCGTGCAATGCCTGCAGCAGAACCGGCCAGTCACCGCGCATGCCGGTTCCACGCACGCCATTCCGCGCAACGCCACGGAATTTCTCGATGGCTGCAGCGGCATCGACCCTGACATCGACGATAATCCCAACCTCGCGCAAACCACTCTCGAACATGCCCCCGACGCATCCTTCTACTTCTTCACCGTCGGCAGGCTCAAAACCATCGACGACATCAAACACATGGTCCTCGCACTCCCCCGCTCCGCAACCTGCGTGGTGCTTCAAGCCGCAACCGGCCAACCGCGCGCCATCAAACGCTACTCCGACTTCACCTTGGCAACCGTGGGAGACCTCAACGACCTCCCCATGATCATGGGGGTGCTGGCATGAGCACCACATTCACCAACACCGGCAATTTCACCGGCAACCTCACCGGCACAGGCACCAACTCCGCCAACACCAACACTGGCATGGCGACCGGCACAGGCACCGGCTCATGGGCGAACTCCACCCACTCCGTCATCTGGATGTCCCGCAGCGGCAAGTCCCCAGCCATGCCCAACACCAACCAGCCACACGCCGCGCAATACGCAAGCCTCACGGTCGCCGCCCTGCTGACCATCGCCGCAGCCAGCAACCTCATCGACGTATACGGCTCCGCCCTGTCTTGGACGAGCGCCGCAATCCCCGCCACCATCATCGGCTCGCTCGTGGCGCTTGCCGGTCTCGTTCCCGCGTTGCGCCTGTGGTGGCAGATGCTGTTCATGGCGTGTGCGCAGCTGGTGGTCGGCCCGGTCATCTTCCTGAATGGCACCACCATCGCCCATGTCATTCCCACATTGCGCACGTTGACGCAGGGGTGGATGCGGATGCTCGGCTCGTTCAAATACCTGCTGGCCATCGACCCGCCGACCGGCACCGGCGACGGCTCGCTGCTCGCCGTGTGGACGATCTGCCTGTGGGCCGCGCTGCTGGCCGGTATCTTCGCGGTTGCGGAGGATGGCCGGCTTACGATGGTCGCGGTCGTTCCCGTCGTGGCGAATCTTGCGATCTGCGCGCTGCTTGGCACGTCGAGCGGCTTCTACCGTATGGCGATCGGCACGATTATGGCGGTCGTGCTGGTGGTTTGGGTCAGCGCGCGTTGGAAACTGTTGGAATTGGGCCGTTGGCTCAGTTCCGTAGTCATCGTGCTGCTGGCTTCGGCTGTGGCGATCGGCGGATGCTTGGTGGTCGGGCAAAACCGCACCATTCTGCGCGACCATTATGATCCGCCGCTGAGCCCGTACGATTACACCAGCCCGTTGAGCGGCATGCGTTCGTATATCAAGAACCATAAGGACGATGTGCTGCTGACCGTCGACGATCTGCCGGCCGGTTCCACGGTGCGTTTGGCGGTTATGGACCGTTTCGACGGCAATGTGTGGAACCTGTCCGATTCCACCATGGCTTCGGATTCCTCCAACTACCATCGTGTGGGCGATTCCATCACAAACAACGCCACCGGCAAGCGGTTCACCGCGAAATTCACGGTCGATGACGGTTTGAGCGACTATTGGCTGCCGATGGCCGGCGCGGCTTCCAGCGTGAAGTTCGCCACATCGTCGGACGCCGATTCGTTCTACTACAACACCGACACCATGTCGGCGATCTACCCTTCGCGCACCTCTCCGGGATTGTCCTATACGGAAACCGGCGTCATTCCACGGACGCCGACGGATAAGGAGATCGCCAAGGCGAATGCTTCCTCCATCAGCCAGCCCAAGGCGGAGGATGTGCCCGATTGCGTGGATAAGCTGGCCACCGCGATTGCGGGCGGCCAGTCCAAGGGCGGCGAGGCCGCGCAGTCTCTTGCCGACAAGCTCAGGGAATCCGGCTGGTTCTCCCATGGTTTGAATGGCGATTACCCATCCAGAGCCGGTCACGGCAACTATCGTATCGACCAGCTGCTCGCCGGCAGTGCGATGGTTGGAGACAGCGAGCAATACGCTTCCGCGATGGCGCTTATGGCCCGCAGTCTCGGCTTGCCGAGCCGCGTGGTGCTGGGCTTCCTGCCGAAGAACGACGAGGGCGAGATCAGTGACAGCCGCACCGAGAAGCATGGCAAAACCACCACCACGAAATTCACCGGCAACGATGTGACCGCTTGGGTGGAGATCAAGCTGGACGGTTACGGATGGGTGGCGTTCTACCCGACACCGAAGGAAACGAAGGTTCCCGACGAGAACCAGAATCTCACTCCGCCCAATCCGCAGACCTTGGTGCGTCAGCCTCCGGTGCCGCTTACCGATCCGCTGCGTGACGACAACCAAGCCAAGGGCAAAACGTCGCTTGGCGGCAGCATGGCCGACGAGACGCCGACGAGCCTGTTCTGGCAGCGTTTCGGCAGAATCGTCAGAAAAGTCGCCATCTACGGCAGCCCTCTGTGGACGGTGCTCATCGTCTGCGGCCTGCTGCTCGCCATCAAGGCGATCGCCCTGGCTCGGGCTCGCAGGCATGGCAGCGCATCGCAACGCGTCGCTGCCGGATGGCAGGCGGTCGCGGCGCTTGCCCGGCAAAGCGGCCTTGACGTCCAAGGCACCAGAAACGAGCAGGCGCAGGCCATCGCCGAACAGATGGGCTTCGAAGCCGATACACTGCTCGCACTGGGCAGGGAGGCTGATTACGCGGCCTTCTCCGGAGGCGATGTCACGCAGGAGCATGCGGAACGCTACTGGCATGACATCGCCGAAGAACGAAAGTTCATGCTCAGCTCGCTGCCGACGTTCCGCAGGTGGCGGGCGAAACTATCGCTTGCGGACGTGTTCCACTTCCGGAAAATCCGTTTGCGGAAAATCGGTGTGAAAGGGCGGGACTCATGAACGTCAAACATATTGAGGTCGGTCTGAACAGCAATATCGGCTTGCGTAGGAAAGACAACCAGGACAGCGCCTGCGCAAGCCACGGCGTGTATGTGGTGTGCGACGGCATGGGTGGCGGCAAGGGCGGCAAGCAGGCCAGTTCCGATGTTGCGGAACGGTTCGCGCGTTTGGCCGAACTGCCGACGCGCGATCTTGACGCGATTGACGAAACGCTGATCCTTGCCCAGCAGGAGGTGCTCCGTCTGGGTGAGCAGCTCGGCGGCGTTGCGGGCACTACCATCAGCGGCGTGCTGCTGCCGACGCGTGTCGGCGATGACGCGATATGTTCCGATGAACGGTGTTACATCGTCAATGTGGGCGATTCCCGCACGTACCATATGCGCGCCGACGGCAATGGCGCGTGGCTGGCGGATTCGCTGACGTGCATCACCCGCGACCATTCGGAACGGCAGAACGCCATCGATTCGGGGCAGATGCTGCCCGATGAGGCGAGCCGTTGCATTCCGCGCAACATCATCACGCAATGTGTCGGCGCGCCTGCCGGCATCCAGCCTGACTGGTACGCCGCGCGTGCGGACGGACGGTTCATCATCTGTTCCGATGGGCTGCATGCGCAGATCGGCCGTGAGCAGCTTGCCGAGATCGCGGCGGCGTACGCCGACCCGCAGATGGCCGCGGACATGCTGGTACGCGCCGCGCTGAACGCCGGTGGCCGCGACAACATCACCGTCATCGTGGTGGATATGCGTTCCGATATGCCGTGCGACGAGGATTGGAACGTCAGCAAGATCGGCGATGACGAGGATATCGACGATGTGCTGGACGGTACGTTGCAAACGTTACGAGTCATTCAATAAGATGGTTACAGACCACGAGACAAGGAGATCATGATGGTCGATTTCGATGCCGCGGTGGCGGCCGTGCAGGATCCGAACGCCGATCCCGTGTTCCTGGCGAAAATCGCGTACGAGAATCCGGAATTCGGTGCGAATGTCGTTGCCAATCCGCGAGCGTACCCGGGTCTGAAGCGTTGGGTCGCCGAATTCGGCGATGAGCGCGCCCGCCAGCAGCTGGTGGCGATGGGCTGGCCGGTTCCACAAAATGGCGTGCAGCCGCATCTGATTGCCGAGCCGACGGCCCAGCCAATGGCCGAACCGGTTGCCGAACAGGTCCAGCCGGAGCAGCAGTATCAGCCGGCAGTGGCGGAACAGTTCCAGCAGGAGCAGCAGTATCAGCCGGAACAGCCGGTGAACCAGCAATACGGTCAGGACGCTGCCTATGCGGCGTCCAACGAGGCTTCGACCGAGTATGTCGACCCATACATGAATCCCGCCGATTTGTCCGAAGTGGCCGATTATTCATCGAGCCAGCCGCAGAACGAACCGGAACAGCAGTATGCCGAACAGCAGTATGCCGCGGCCCAGGAATCGCCGGCAGACGCGGGGTTCACCGCGGAACTGGCCATGACCACCACCGATCAGATGTTGATGGCCCGTATCGCCAGCGAAGCGCCGGAGCTTCGTCCGTGTCTTGCGCGCAATCCGTACATCTATCCGGAATTGCTTGCCTGGCTTGGCCAGTTGAACGATTCGGCCATCAACGCGGCCATTCGTCTGCGCCAGCAGTGAGCTAACGCCGATTATCAGACCATTTGAAACATAAGGGGTTGTCGCGGGAATCTCCGTGACAACCCCTTATCGTCTTACCGCTAACCGTCCGCGCCGACGCTGTCAACACAAATCGTCAACGCAGTCCGTCAGCGTAATCGTGTCTTCACTGACAAACGCCCTCACTGTTTGCGGAATTGGAAGAACTGGTCGCCGATACGCACCGTGCATGGCGCCTCCAGCTGCATCGGCTTGTGTTCCACTTTGGTTTCGACATCGTCTTGGATGATGTACGTGCCGTTGAGCGAACCGTAATCCTCTATCCACAGCGTGCCATCCTGGTCGAAGCTGATCGCCGCATGGTTGCGTGAGATTGTGCGCGTCGGATCCTCCAGCTTGACCGATTTGGCGCCGGCGGGCACTTCGGCCGAAGGCTTGCGGCCAAGGAGCACGCCCATATCCACGATCACCTGCTGTCCGGTCTGCTCGTTGTCCAGCACGTACGTGTGCTTCGGCTGCTTCATGGTGAAGGCTTCGGAAAGCACGGTGCCGTCCCAGTCGATATCGTCCTCGTCCGAAACGGCAGCGTCGCCCTTCGCAACGGAAACATCCTGCATATCGTGGTCGCCCGACTCGTTCTGTGCGGCGAGCCGTTCGCGTGTTTCCAAGGAATCGGCGGCATTGTCGACGGGTTCGGCTGTGGGTTGCGCCATCACCGTGACGTCATCGTCATACCACCCTGGTTCGGGCGGCGGCGGGTAAGGTAGAAAACTCATATTCCCATTGTAGGAAGGTGACGTCCATGCCGTCTGACGATACTCATTCTGCAATACGATGCTCGCATATTCCGTCTCAAAATATTATGCTGTAACTCGTCAAAAGAGACGGACACGTCGATGTTTCCCTCCGTGTTCACGGATTCGACATTCAAAAAAAAGGAAAAAGGATAAGAAGGACTTTTCACATGGCGAACACTCCTCCGTATGGTCAACCGCAGAATGGGCAACCGCAGTATAACCAGCCTCCGCAGCCGCAGGCGCCAAACTACAGTCAGCCACAGCCGGGCGGGCCTCAATACGGACAGCCGCAACCCATGCCGTACGGCCAGCCGCAGCAATACGGACAACCGCAACCTTATGGACAGCCTCAGCCGCCGATGCCGCAGTATGGTCAGCCGCGGCCGATGCCGTACGGTCAGCCCGCCATGCCCCAGCCCACCGCGTCTCAACCGGCGGTTCCACAGCCTGCGATGCCACAATATGCCCAATCGCAACAATACGGTCAGCCGCAACCGCCAATGCCCGGCAACTTTCCTTCCCAGCAAGCCGGCGCCGCGGCCAAAAATAAGCCGCCGGTCGCCATTATCATCGGCGCGGTGGCCGCAGTCGTCGTCATCGCGCTGGCAGCGGTGTTCTTCCTTACGAATCGCGTCAGCCGTTCCGATTACGAGGAAGCGCTGGTCCAAACGCAGGCGTTGGAAAGCAGCTATACAGCCATCAATGAGGAATTCAGCTCGGCGGCGAGCGCAACGGACAACGATTCATCCTCCGCTTATGACGAGGGCAAGAAGAAGTTGAAGACCTTCAAGCAGGACAGCGACAAGCTGGCTGCCATGAAGGCCGTGAAAAAAGACAAGGACGTCAAGGAGAAGTACGAGACGTTCGAGCGGGACCGTGCGAAATACGAGAGGTACATGAACGATCTGGCCCAGACCATGCCCGCGCTCATGAAGATGACGCATACCTGCACGAAGCTGCCGAAATTCGACTCCGCCGACATGTCTTCGTACTATCGCGATCTTTCCAAGGCGCTCGAAAGCTGTGCCGCCGACGCCGGCGATCTGGCCAAGGTTCCCATCAAGTCCTATGCCGAGTATGGCGCGGATATGCAGGAAAGCGTCAGCAAGAAGAAGGACATTGTGGATCAGATGGCCGATCTGAATCTCAACGATATCGAGTATGGGTCCGCCGATTACGAAAAGCTTCAGGATCTTCATGCGAAGATGTCCGACATCGATTCGCCGACCCTGGATCAGTCCGATTTGCAAAAGGCCGCGAAGGAGGCCGATCTCAGCGGTTCGTTGAAGGATCTGGAAACCACGCTTTCGGAGAAGATCAAGTAACGTCAAAAGACGACTGCGAAACCCTCCCCCGCGATTAATCCACAACCTCGCAATCCCACGACATATAGATATAGCGAAAGGCGGAACCGACCGGTATTGGTCGGTTCCGCCTTTCGCTATGTCAGATGATTCGTCTGTCGACTATCGTGAGGGGAATCTCACAGGGTATCGCCCAGATCGGTCTGGCCGCCGTTGTCGTCCAGGAAGTCATCCGGGTTGAAGTCATCGCCCAGCTTCAGGTCGCCGAAGTCGATGTTGGAGAAGTCCACATCGGACAGGTCGGTGTCGCCGAAGGAGCTGTCGGTGCCTTCGCCGCCCAAACCGAAGTTCGGGTAGATGGTGTCGCGGATGGCCTTGTCGGGCTCCACCGTGGCATTGCGGTAACGGGCGAGGCCGGTACCTGCCGGGATGAGCTTACCGATGATGACGTTCTCCTTGAGGCCCTTCAGGTCATCGACCTTCTGGTTCAGGGCGGCTTCGGTGAGCACGCGGGTGGTCTCCTGGAAGGAGGCCGCGGACAGCCAGGAATCGGTGGCCAGCGAAGCCTTGGTGATGCCCATCAGCTCCGGACGGCCGGCGGCCGGCTTGCCACCGTTCTTCACGGCTTCCATGTTGGCGGCCTTGAAGCGTGCCTTGTCCACGAGTTCGCCCGGCAGCAGGTCGGTGTCGCCGGAGTCGATCACGGTGATGCGACGCAGCATCTGGTGCACGATGACCTCGATGTGCTTGTCGTGGATATCCACGCCCTGGGAGCGGTACACGGTGTGCACTTCCTCCACGATGTTCACCTGTGCGGCGCGCGGGCCGAGGATGCGCAGGATCTTCTTCGGGTCGACGGAGCCTTCGATGAGCTGGGTGCCGGCTTCGACATGGTCGCCGTCCTTGACCAGCATCGGCGCACGACGGGTCACCGGGTAGACGATCGGCTCGACGGAGTCGTCGTCCGGCTTCAGGGTGACCTGACGGCCGCGCTCGGTGTCTTCCACCTTGACCACGCCGGCGAACTCCGCGATCGGAGCCTCGCCCTTCGGGGTACGGGCTTCGAAAAGCTCGGTGACACGCGGAAGACCCTGGGTGATATCGGAAGCGGAAGCGACGCCGCCGGAGTGGAAGGAACGCAGCGTCAGCTGGGTACCAGGCTCACCGATGGACTGTGCTGCCACGATGCCGACGGCCTCGCCGACGTCCACCAGCTTGTTGGTGGCCAGGGACCAGCCGTAGCACTTGGCGCACACGCCACGCTTGGATTCGCAGGTCAGCACGGAACGGGCCTTGACCTCTTCCACGCCGTGGGCAACGAGATCGTTGAGCACGTCCATGGACAGGGCGTCGCCGGCCTTGTACAGCACGGTCTCGCCGTCGGCCGGGTCGATGACGTCGGCCGCGAGCAGACGGGAGTACGGGCCACCGTCGGCGGCCTTGACCAGGTGCAGGTTGCCTTCGGCATCGCGTTCGCCGACCTTCATGGTCAGGCCGCGCTTGGTGCCGCAGTCCTCCTCACGCACGATCACGTCCTGGGAGACGTCCACCAGACGACGGGTCAGGTAGCCAGACTCTGCGGTACGCAGTGCGGTATCGGCCAGACCCTTACGCGCGCCGTGCTGGGAGATGAAGTATTCCAGCACGGACAGGCCCTTACGGTAGTTGGACTTGACCGGTCGAGGAATGATCTCGCCCTTCGGGTTTGCCACCAAGCCTCGCATACCTGCGATCTGGTTGATCTGCATCATGTTTCCTCGTGCACCGGACTGCACGATGATGGCCAGGTTGTTCTTGGAATCGAAGTGTTCCTCAACCGCCTCGGAGACCTCGCTGGTGCACTTGGTCCACAGGTCGACCAGTTCCTGACGACGCTCCTCTTCGGTGAGCATACCGATTTCGTAGTTCTCGTTGACCTTGTCGGCTTCGCCTTCGTACTTTTCGATGTACTCGTCCAGTTCCGGCGGCTGGATAACGTCGGAGAACGCGAAGGACACGCCGGACCACGGTGCGCGGGTGAAGCCCAGATCCTTCAGGGCGTCCAGCGTCACGGCCACCTGAGCGGTGGAGTAACGGGTCGCGATGTCGTCGACGATCTTGCTCAGACGCTTCTTCGGCGCCTGCTCGTTGACGAACGGGTAGTCGACCGGCAAGGTGCCGTTGAACAGGATACGGCCGTAGGAGGTGGCGAACAGGACGGAGCCGTCATGGAAACGCTCCTCCTTGACCACGTCCGGGCTGCCCGGTTCCGGATCGACGACCTTGACCTCGCCCGGCTCCCAGTCCTTCGGCAGCACGAAGTCCCGCGGAAGGCGGATGAGCACCTTGGCCTGCATGTCGATCTCGTGCTTGTCGAGCGCCATTTCGGCCTCTTCCAGCGAGGAGAACACGCGGCCCTGGCCCTTGGCGCCGTCGATGACGGTGGTCAGGTAATACAGACCGAGGATCATGTCCTGGCTCGGCATGGTCACGGTGTGGCCGTCTGCCGGCTTCAGGATGTTGTCGGAAGCCATCATCAGGGAACGGGCCTCAGCCTGGGCTTCGGCGGACAGCGGCAGGTGGACTGCCATCTGATCGCCATCGAAGTCGGCGTTGAATGCGGCGCAGGCAAGCGGCGGCAGGTGGATGGCCTTGCCTTCCACCAGGATCGGCTCGAATGCCTGGATGCCCAGACGGTGCAGCGTAGGTGCACGGTTCAGGAGCACCGGATGCTCGGAGATGACCTCTTCGAGCACGCCCCACACTTCGGAGTCGGCGCGGTCCACGAGGCGCTTGGCGCTCTTCATGTTCTGCGCGAAGCCCTGGTCCACGAGGCGCTTGATGACGAACGGCTTGAACAGCTCGAGGGCCATCGGCTTCGGCAGACCGCACTGGTGCATGCGCAGGGACGGGCCGACCACGATCACGGAACGGCCAGAGTAATCCACACGCTTACCGAGCAGGTTCTGACGGAAACGGCCCTGCTTGCCCTTGAGCATGTCGCTCAGGGACTTGAGCGGACGGTTCGAAGCGCCGGTGACCGGACGGCCACGACGGCCGTTGTCGAACAGGGAGTCGACGGCTTCCTGGAGCATGCGCTTCTCGTTGTTGAGCATGATCTCCGGGGCGCCGAGCTCGATGAGGCGCTTCAGACGGTTGTTACGGTTGATCACACGACGGTAGAGGTCGTTGAGGTCGGAGGTGGCGAAACGGCCACCGTCGAGCTGCACCATCGGGCGCAGGTCCGGCGGGATGACCGGGATCACGTCGAGCACCATGGCCTCCGGCTTGTTGCCGGTGGTCAGGAACGCGTTGACGACCTTCAGACGCTTCAGGGCGCGGGCCTTGCGCTGGCCGGTGCCCGTGTCGATCTCTTCGCGCAGCTGCTTGGAGGCTGCCTCGAGGTCGAAGTCCTGCAGACGCTTCTTGATGGCTTCGGCGCCCATGCAGCCTTCGAAGTAATCGCCGTAGCGGTCTTCCATCTCACGCCACAGGTCGACGTCGCCTTCCATGTCTCCCGGCTTCAGGGTCTTGAAGCGGTCGAACACGGCGCTCAGACGCTGGATCTGCTCGTCGTAGCGGGTACGGATGGCGGCCATTTCACGCTCGGCGCTGTTGCGCAGCTTGGCGCGTGCGGAGCCCTTGGCTTCGCCTTCGGCTTCGAGCTCGGCCAAATCGGCTTCGACCTTCTTGGCGCGCTCCTCGATTTCGGCGTTGCGGCGCTTCTCGAGGTTGGCGATCTCGTTGTCGAACTCCTGCTGCAGGTCCGGCAGGTCCTGATGACGCTGCTCTTCGTCCACCTTGGTGACCATGTAGGCCGCGAAGTAGATGACCTTCTCGAGGTCCTTCGGCGCGATGTCCAGCAGGTAGCCCAGTCGGGACGGCACACCCTTGAAGAACCAGATGTGGGTCACCGGAGCGGCGAGCTCGATGTGGCCCATGCGCTCACGACGCACACGGCTCTTGGTGACTTCCACGCCGCAGCGTTCGCAGACGATGCCCTTGAAGCGCACGCGCTTGTACTTGCCGCAGGCGCATTCCCAGTCGCGGGTAGGTCCGAAGATCTGCTCGCCGAACAGGCCGTCTTTCTCCGGCTTCAGGGTACGGTAGTTGATGGTCTCCGGCTTCTTGACCTCGCCGTAGCTCCAGTTACGGATGTCGTCGGCGGTGGCCAGTCCGATCCTCAGTTTGTCAAATTCGTTGACGTCCAGCACTCTATTGTCCTGTCTATCGATTCTTAATGCTTATCACGTTGTTCGGGGATTGGCCGCGCTGCACGCTGTGCTGCAGCGCGGCCAATCCTTTCAATCACTGGAATTCGGGCTCCTCGGCAACCTGGTCTTCCTTGGCGGCGGCGTCAGGACGCGCGCCGATGTTGAAGCCGAGGTCATCGGAGGAAGTGGACGGATCGTCATCCTCGTCCTTCATGTCGATGGCCACGCCTTCGGCGTTGAGCACTTCGACATTCAGGGACAGGGACTGCATTTCCTTAAGCAGCACCTTGAAGGACTCCGGGATGCCTGCCGGCGGCAGGTTCTCGCCCTTCACGATGGCGCCGTAGACGCGCACGCGGCCGTCGACGTCATCGGACTTGGTGGTCATCATTTCGTGCAGCGTGTAGGCGGCACCGTAGGCCTCGAGGGCCCACACTTCCATCTCGCCGAAGCGCTGGCCACCGAACTGAGCCTTGCCGCCCAGCGGCTGCTGGGTGATCATGGAGTACGGGCCGGTGGAGCGGGCGTGGATCTTGTCGTCGACCAGGTGGTGCAGCTTCAGCATGTACATGTAGCCCACGGAGATCGGCTTCGGGAACGGTTCGCCGGTACGGCCGTCGAACAGGGTCGCCTTGCCGTCGGGGCCGACGAGCTTGTTGCCGTCGCGGTCCGGAAGGGTGCAGCTGAGCAGGCCCTTGATGGTCTCCGGACGGACGCCGTCGAACACCGGGGTGGCCACCGGAGTGCCCGGAGCGCCCTTTTCGGCGCCCTGCGGCACGTACTTCTTCCAAGCGGCCTCGGCATCCGGGTCGAGGGAGATGTCCCAGCCGGCGTGCGCGATCCAGCCGAGGTGCAGTTCCAGCACCTGGCCAAGGTTCATTCGAGAAGGCACGCCCAGCGGGTTCAGCATGATGTCGACCGGAGTGCCGTCGGCGAGGAACGGCATGTCCTCTTCCGGCAGGATGCGGGAGATGACGCCCTTGTTGCCGTGACGGCCGGAGAGCTTGTCGCCCTGGGTGATCTTACGGTGCTGTGCGATGTAGACGCGAATCATCTGGTTCACGCCGTTCGGCAGTTCGTCGCCGTCTTCCTCGGCATCCTCGCGGGTGATTTCCTTGACCGCGATGACGGTGCCGGTCTCGCCGTGAGGCACGCGCAGCGAGGTGTCACGCACCTCGCGGCTCTTCTCACCGAAGATGGCGCGCAGCAGACGCTCTTCCGGAGTCAGCTCGGTCTCGCCCTTCGGGGTGACCTTGCCGACCAGAATGTCGCCGGCTTCGACTTCGGCGCCGATGCGGATGATGCCACGCTCGTCGAGGTTGGCCACCGCGTCCTCGCCGACGTTCGGCAGGTCGCGGGTGATCTCTTCGGCACCCAGCTTGGTTTCGCGGGCGTCGATCTCGTACTCCTCGATGTGGATGGAGCTCAGGGTGTCGTCCTGCACGAGGCGCTGGGAGATGATCACAGCATCCTCGTAGTTGTAGCCGTTCCACGGCATGAAGGCGATGAGCAGGTTCTTGCCCAGTGCCATCTCGCCCTTCTGGGTTGCCGGACCATCGGCCAGCACGGTGCCGGCTTCCACGCGTTCGCCGTCGTGGATGAGCGGGACCTGGTTGTAGCAGGTGGTCTGGTTGGAGCGCTGGAACTTGGCCAGCTTGTAAGAGCTGGTGGTGCCATCGTCGTTCATGGTACGGATGATGTCGGCGGACACGTAGGTCACCACGCCCGGCTTCTCGGCCAGGATGACGTCGCCGGAATCGACGGCGGCGCGCCATTCGGCGCCGGTGCCCACGAGCGGACGCTCGGATTCGATCAGCGGCACGGCCTGACGCTGCATGTTGGTGCCCATCAGCGCTCGGTGGCCCTCATCGTGCTCCAGGAACGGAATCAGGGAGGCGCCGACGGAAACCATCTGACGCGGGGAGACGTCCATGTAATCGACGGAGCTGACCGGCACATCGACCGCTTCCTCTTCGCCGACTCGGGCAAGGGCCTGCTTCTTGACGAAGTTGCCGTTCTCGTCGAGCTCCTGGTTGGCCTGGGCGATGACGTGCTCGGCATCGCGGTCTGCGGTCATGTACTCGACTTCGTCGGTGACGTGGCCGTTGACGACCTTGCGGTACGGGGTCTCGATGAAACCGAACGGGTTGATGCGTCCGAAGGTTGCCAGGGAGCCGATCAGACCGATGTTCGGGCCTTCAGGAGACTCGATCGGGCACATACGGCCGAAATGGGACGGGTGCACGTCTCGCACTTCCATGGAGGCGCGGTCGCGGGACAGGCCGCCGGGGCCCAGAGCGGACAGACGACGCTTGTTGGTCACGCCAGCCAGCGGGTTGTTCTGATCCATGAACTGGGACAGCTGGGAGGTTCCGAAGAACTCCTTGATGGTGGCGTTCACCGGACGGATGTTGATCAGGGACTGCGGGGTGATGGCCTCAGGATCCTGGGTGGTCATACGCTCGCGAACCACGCGCTCCATACGGCTCAGACCGGTGCGCAGCTGGTTCTGGATCAGCTCGCCGACCTGACGGATACGACGGTTGCCGAAGTGGTCGATATCGTCGACGTCCACACGCAGGTCAACGTCCTTGCCGTCGCGCTTGCCCGGGAACTTGGTCTCACCTGCGTGCAGGGTGACCAAGTACTTGATGGTAGCGATGATGTCCTCGCGGGACAGACTGCGGTCGTTGATGTCCTTTTCCAGACCAAGCTTGCGGTTGATCTTGTAACGGCCGACGCGAGCCAGATCGTAACGCTTGGTGTTGAAGTAGAAGGAATCCAGCAGGTTCTTACCGGCTTCCGGAGTCGGAGTGTCGGCCGGACGAATCTTGCGGTACAGATCGGTCAGGGCTTCGTCCTGGGTCTGTACGGTCTCCTTGACGAGCGCATCCATGACCAGCGGGTAGTCCTTGAAAGCGTCGGCAATCTCATCCTTGGTCATGCCGATGGCCATGAGGAACACGATGGCGGACTGCTTACGCTTACGGTCCACGCGCACGCCGAGAACGTCACGCTTGTCAATCTCAAACTCGAGCCATGCGCCACGGCTCGGAATGATCTTCGCGCCGAAAACTTCCTTATCGGAAGTACGGTCCTGGGAGCGGTCAAAGTACACGCCCGGGGAACGCACGAGCTGGGACACGATCACTCGCTCGGTGCCGCCGATGATGAAGGTGCCGTGCGGGGTCTGCAGCGGGAAATCGCCCATGAACACGGTCTGGGACTTGATTTCGCCGGTGTCGCCGTTTTCGAATTCGGCGTTCACGTACAGCGGTGCGGAGTAGGTGTAATCCTTCTCCTTGCACTCCTGCACGGTGTGGCGCGGCTCTTCGAAGTACGGATCGGAGAAGGTCAGGCTCATGGTCTGAGCGAAGTTCTCGATCGGGGAGATCTCCTGGAAGACCTCATCAAGACCGGAGGTGTGCGGCACGGTGTTGGTGCCGTTCTCCAGATCTTCCTGGACTCGCTTCTGCCAGCGCTCGTTGCCGATGAGCCAGTCAAAGCTGTCAGTCTGTACACCCAACAGGTAGGGTACATCAATGGGCTCGCGGATGGAGCCGAAGTTCACACGGTCCGACGCTTTGTGCAGATCAATATCATGCTGGTCGGCGCGTGCGATGATGGTGGTGGTGTTCGTCGTAGCCTCAGCCAATGGACGTTCCTTATCGCTCGCTAATCGTATCGATATGTTTCCCCGGAAGCGCTCTCATTGGCCACCATATGCCTAATACGCGGGCGCCTCTTCCTTGTCAGCGTGCCCGCTATATGACACGCATCTACGCAAAGTCATTAGAATAACATAACCTGTAGATTTTATTCCACTGTGATGCCGACCGGTTCCGACTTGGTTTTCGCATGTCCTTTGACCGACAGTTGGGCCGAATACACGCCACGGTCCACGTTCGGCAGGTCCGCCGCGTCGGCGCATTCGCTGCCGGAACGCACGCCCGGCCAAGTGATCGTCTGCTTGACCTCGTCGCCCTTGGCTATCAGCCGGTAATCCGTGTCCACGGGGCATACGTTCGATTTCCAGACCACGTCCTTGCCCGACTTGATCGTCAGCACCATGCCCGCCTGGGACACGTCGATCAGACAGCCAGCCTTGCCGGAACCGTTGTATTTCACGGAAGCGGTGAAGTCCATCGTGCCGCCCACACCGAAGCTCGATGCGGCCGGAGTAAGCGACAGCGCGACGTTGGATGCGTCGCAATCGGGAACACTGCTTTTCTGCTGTTGGGTCGGCGACGGCACCTCCTTGCGGGAGATCGCGTAAACATCGGCATGGTGGATTTCGCGGTTGACAGCGACGACGCCCTGCGTCAGCGAATACAGGCAGAATACGATGAAGCTCAGCACCAGCACCGTCGCGATACCGAAAACGATGCGGCGGCGGCGATACATCGCCTGCTGTTGTTTCGTACGTTTCTTACCGGTCCGCGGGGAGGTCTTGTAAGCCATGGCTCCCAGTCTAGCGTGTCATCCTCCGTGCGGCACCGCGGCCGCACGCACCACGCATGCCGTGTACGTTACACCGGCAGCCGCACCCCTCCTCCGGGCAGGATTTCGATCAGACCGTCCTCGTCAAGCGACGCGATGCATTTGTCCAGCTGCACGTGGTCTTTCCACAGCCGTTCGACGCTCTTGCGATCAAGCACCGTCTCGCCATCCGGCAGGCCGCGCAGCGCGTTCAGCACCAGCCCGCGCACCTGCCGGTCCGTACCTTGGAATCGTTGGCGTGGTCGCGTACGCCGCTGCCCCAATCCCGGTCTTCCGTTGCGTAGGAACGCGCATTTTCCGGCGATCGGACAGGCTTCGCATAATGGCGATTTCGCAGTGCACACCGTCGCGCCGAGTTCCATGACGGCCTGGTTCCACACGACGGACGGGCGATCGAAACGACGGCATTTCGCGGAATCATCGTCCGGCAGCAGCCGTTTCGCCAGCGCGCGTTCCGCGGGACTTGCGCTGCCGCCGAGCGATTCGACGCCGACGAACGCACGTGACAGCACACGGCGGATGTTCGTGTCGACCACCGCGATACGTTCGCCGAAAGCGAACGACAGCACCGCGCTTGCCGTGTAATCACCGATGCCGGGCAGAGCAAGCAATTCGTCGTACGTATGCGGCAGCTCGTCGGCGTAATCGTATGCGATGACGTGCGCGCATTCCTGCAATCGCAGGGCGCGCCGCGGATAGCCAAGCCGCCCCCATGCGGTGATCACGTCGGATTTCGGGGCGTCGGCGAGCGCGGCTGCGTCCGGCCATCGGTCCATCCATGCGGTCCAATACGGCACGACGCGGCCCATCTGCGTCTGCTGGCTCATCACTTCGGAAACGAGCACGCCCCACGGTGTGGTGCGGCCGAATCGCCATGGCAGGTCGCGCGCGTTGGTCTGCCACCATTGCGCGAGCGTCGTTGCGATTTCGTCAGCATCGGAAGCATCGGAGGTGACGGCGGTGGCGGAATCGGCAAAGTCGTCAAAGTCGGCGTCACGTACGGCGGTGTCGTATGTGGTGTTCGTGTCGTTCATCGTTCCTATTCTTAGCATTTATGACGAACGAAGAACATACCGATAACGCGCAGGGCGCAACGCGCGACGCCGAGACGCAGGCGGCCGAAGCCAAGGTCGAGAAGATGTTCGAATACGGGTACCGCAAGTCCAATTACGGCCCGGACGAACTGGTGACCGACGCGCACGGCAATCCGATTTCCGTGGTGGACGCGATGCTGAGCGCGAAGGACGCAGCGAAGGCGGAGACCTCCACCCCGCACCTGTGCTACTACTCCCCGCGTATTCCGGGCAACACGGGTTCCGCGATCCGCCTGTGCGCCGTGACGGGAACGATTCTGCACCTGGTGGAACCTTTGGGTTTCAATCTGCGCGACACCAAGCTGCGCCGTGCGGGGCTCGACTACCATGACATGGCGCATGTGGTGCTGCACCCGAATTTCGAGGATCTGGTGGAATCGATGCCGGATTCGCGCATCATCGCCTTCACCGCGCACGCCACCAAGCTGTACACCGACATCGAATACAGGCCGACCGACATCCTGCTGTTCGGTCCGGAACCGGGCAATATCCCCGATCCGATGGACATCATGGCCGGCCCGCATGTGGCCGAGCAGGTGCGTCTGCCGATGCGTCCTTCGCTGCGTAGCCTGAATCTCACCAACTGCGCCTCCATCGCCATCTACGAAGCCTGGCGACAGTTGAACTTTGCCGGCGGTAAGTAAAAACAGTTTTACAAACGCAAAAGAGCCCGGCCCTCCGTGCAGGAAGGTCGGGTTCTTTCGTAAGAACGTCAGTTCTTGAAGGAGTGGATCGGCGCCGGAATGCGGCCGCCACGGGTCACGAAGGCCTCGCAGCTGGTCTGGTTCACCGGAATGATCGGCGCGTAGCCCATGAGGCCGCCGAAGTTGGCCATCTCGCCCACGCCCTTGCCTTCCACCGGGATTACACGCACGGCGGTGGTCTTCTGGTTGACCATGCCGATGGCCGCCTCGTCGGCGATGATGCCGGAAATAGTGGCCGCGGTGGTGTCGCCGGGGATGGCGATCATGTCAAGGCCGACGGAGCATACGCAGGTCATGGCCTCAAGCTTTTCGATCTTCAGGCAGCCGTTGTTGGCCGCGTCGATCATGTTCTTGTCTTCGGAGACCGGAATGAACGCGCCGGACAGGCCGCCCACATAGGAGGACGCCATGATGCCGCCCTTCTTCACCTGGTCGTTGAGCATGGCGAGCGCGGCGGTGGTGCCTGGGGCGCCCACCTGTTCGAGGCCGATCTTCTCCAGCACTTCGCCGACGGAGTCGCCCACGGCGGGGGTCGGGGCGAGCGAGAGGTCGATGATGCCGAATGGCACTCCGAGTCGGCGGGATGCCTCCTGGGCCACCAGCTGGCCGACGCGCGTGATCTTGAACGCGGTGCGCTTGATGGTTTCGCACAGGAACTCGAAGTCCTTGCCCTTGGCTTCGTCCAGCGCGCGGGAGACCACACCCGGGCCGGAAACGCCGACGTTGATGACCGCGTCGCCTTCGGTCACGCCGTGGAAGCCGCCTGCCATGAACGGGTTGTCGTCCGGGGCGTTGCAGAACGCCACGAACTTCACGCAACCGTAGGAATCATTGTCTGCGGTGGCGTGCGCGATGTCCTTGACGATGTGGCCGAGCAGTTCGACGGAGTTCATGTCGATGCCGGTTTTGGTGGAGCCCACGTTCACGGAGGAGCAAACGATGTCGGTTTCGGACAGGGCCTGCGGCAGGGAGCGGATGAGCATCTCCTCAGCCGGGGTCATGGACTTGGACACGAGCGCGGAGTAGCCGCCAATCAGGTCGACGCCGACCTTCTTGGCCGCGCGGTCGAGTGCGTGTGCGATCTTGACAAAATCCTCGGAGCTCTTGCAGGAGCTTGCGCCGACCAGGGAAATCGGGGTGACAGTGATGCGCTTGTTGACGATCGGGATGCCGAAATCGCGTTCGATGGCCTGGCCGGTGGACACGAGGTCCTTGGCGTACGTGGTGATCTTGTTGTAGATGTTCTCGCAGACCTCGTCGACGCTGTCGGCGGCGCAATCCAGTAGGCTGATGCCCATGGTGATGGTGCGCACGTCGAGCTTCTCCTGCTCGATCATCTTGTTGGTCTCGTGGACCTCCATGATATTCAGCATGGTTTTTCCTTACGATTGGTACGATTCGTGGCTTCGGTTGCTTGCATGGCTTACGTGTGCCGCGGATCAGACGCGGTGCATCTTGGTGAAGATCTCTTCGCGCTGGCAGCGGATGCGCACGCCGATCTCCTCGCCGAGCTTGTCGAGGTCGTCGACGACTGTGCCGAATTCCTCGTCCGCGTTGGAATAATCCACAATCATCATCATGTTGAAGAAACCGTCGATGATGGTCTGGGAGATGTCGAGCACGTTGACCTGGTGCGCGGAAAGATAGGTGCAGACGCGGGCGATGATGCCGACAGTGTCCTGGCCGACGACGGTGATGATTGCCTTGTTCATGGAACTCCCTAAACGTGAGGTGTGAATATCCAATACCGTCCCGGCGATTGCCGGACGTGTCCTTAAGTATAGAAAAGGCACGTGCCAAAACACGTGCCTTGATGCTTGTTTGCGTTACATACTGAGACGGTTATGTCCGTTTGCTGTTTCGCATTGGATCAGAACATATATACTACATACATACTACATACATAGTAGATACATACTACATATATATCTTATATATACGCGGTCAGTCCCGTGCGCCATGCTGTTCCTTGAGCAGGAAGGACAGCGCCAGCACCAGTACGATCAGCACGAGACCGAACACATAGCCGTACCTCGAGCCGGCCACGAATCCCTCTGCGGCGGTGGAACCGGAGCCCATGCCGAGCAGGCAGGTGGCCACGGCAGTGCCGATGGCGCCGCACACCTGCTGCAGGGTGTTCAGAATCGTGGAACCGTCGGCTGCCAGCTCACGCGGCAATCCCTTCAGCGCTGCGGACTGCGCGGACTGCTGCATCAGCGGGATGCCGATCATGAACACCACATGCGCCAGCACAAAGAACGCGGGAGCCGTGGTAACGCCGATGGCCAAGAACAGCAGGGAGCCGATGATAGCGACCACTGCGCCGGCGCGCACCAGCGGACGTGCGCCGACCTTGTCGTACATGCGGCCGGTGGCGAACGAGCAGATGGCGTTGACCACGCCGCCCGCGAGCATCAGCATGCCGGCGACGGACGAGTTGAGCCCCAGACCGCGCTGCAGTTCCTGCGGGGCGAGGTACATGATCGCCAACGTGCAGGCGAAGGAGCAGGTGACCATCAGGGCCGGGGTGCGGAATGTCGCGATGCCCAGGGCGCGCAGATCCAGCACCGGATTGGCGATGTGCAGCTGACGGTACGCATAGAAGGCAACGACCACGATGCCGATGACCAGCAGCGCGATCACCAGAGCGGAGAAGCCCATATCGGCCACCAGGCTTACGCCGGCCACCAGGCAGCCGAAGCCGATCACCGAGGCGACGACGGATAGGATGTCGATCTTCGGACGGGTCGTTTCGATCGGGGTGACGAAGAAGGCCGCGGTGCATGCGATGGCGACGATCGCCATGACGGCGAACAGCACGAAGATCGCACGCCAGGAGAACGCTCCGATCAGAATGCCGGACAGGGTCGGGCCGATCACCGGCGCGAACATGATCACCAGACCGGCCACGCCGTTGGCGGCACCGATCATGAACGGCGGGAACACACGCATGATTGCGGCGTACATGGTCGGCAGCACGATGCCGGTGCCGACGCCCTGAATGATTCGCCCGGCCAATACCAGTGCGAACACCGGTGCGCACGCGGAGAGTGCGGAGCCGATGGCGAAGCAGACCAATGCGAACAGCACCAGCGTCTTCGCCTTGACCCACTTGAGCAGGAATCCGACGCACGGCAGCACCACGCCGATGGCCAGCATGTAGCCGACCACCATCCACTGCGCGGTGCCGGTGGTGATGCCGAACGCGTCGCACAGGTCGGGCAGCGCGATGTTCATGGACGTTTCGGACAGCATGCCCAGGAACGCGCCGATGTACAGGCCGAGCATCACCTTGTGCGGGTGCTCGAAACGGGGTTGGTCATGTTGTGATGGTGTGTGTTGCGTTGTTTCTTGCAACAGCGGTTTTCCTCTCTCGACGACATTGATGCCTCAGGGCATCAAAAAACCGCATGGTCCAGTCGGGAAAATTCGGCTGGGCCATGCGGTTTTCAAGAACGTCGTCACGCTACCACGTCTGGAATCGCTTCGTAAGTCGTCCGGGCGTGTCGCGGATTGGATGACCATCGGGCGTTCACACATCATTCAGCATATAGACGCGCGGGCGACAACGTTTCCTGCGTGGCCAGTACCACTCCCCCGGCCACGCCGGCGAGTCTGCCGATTGAACTGCGTCCGATGCTCAGGTTGCGCGTGGTCAGAGGACGCGCGGCCTTGTACACGGTGGTACGAATGGCGGTCAGCAATCCGTCACTTGCCTCCGCGATGAGTCCGCTGATGATAACGTGCCTCGGGTTGAGAATGTTGCATAGTGTTGCCACCATGATGCCGATGGATTCGCCAGCTTCCTCCACGGCCTGTTCGGCACCGAGATTGCCATCATGCAGTCGTTCGATGAGTTGTTCCACGCTGTCGGGCTCGTCGGCCATGGGTGATAGCTGCTGCATGCGCCGCAGCATGGCAGGCACGGATGCGACTGCTTCGAGACATCCCGTCCGCCCACACGCGCAGCGTCTGCGGTTGCGCGGATCGTACGACGTATGTCCCACTTCACCGGCCGAACCATCGAATCCATGGAAGATGCGTCCATCCTTGGTAATGATGCCACCGCCGATGCCGGTAGCTATTTTGATCTCGATGATCGGACGCTCGTCCTCGGGCAGCACTGCCGCGTCCCCCAACGCGCGAATATTGGTGTCATTCTCCACGCTGACGGGGCATCCGAGTGTGTCTTGCATATGCTGCAAAGCGTCGAACGCGTCCCAGCCGGGCATAATCGGTGGTCGTATCGGCGCATCCTCATGGATGTCGATACGGGCGGGAAGCGACAGTACGGCGTGACGCAGCGGCAGGTCGGCGTTCGCCTGCGAAGCCAGGCGCCACAGACGGTCGCTGATCCAGCACAGCAGTTCGTCCGGGGAGTAGTCGGCTATCGAAATCACATGCCATTCGTGCGCAAGCAGGCGCATGTTCATGTCGGCGATGGCGAGCATGGTGTGTCGGGCGCCCACATCGGCCACGGCGATTAGTCCGAGTCCGTCGTTGACCATCAAGCGTTCCGCGGGGCGCCCACGATCCGTCGGAATCTGCCCGGAGACCGTCAGTATCTTTCTGCGCAGCAGTCCGTCCACGCACGACGACACCGTCGATCGGGCCAGGCCGGTTTCACGAACCAGCTCAGCCTTGCTGTTCGCCTTGCCGGAAGCGACCAGCAACGCGATCTCACTTGGTAGCTCGCTGCCGGAAACCGCCAGCGTCCACGGCCGATCCGGCAATGTGAAGCGCCACGGTTGCTTCGTTGACATCATCGCAGGTTGCTTCATCGCAATCCTTTCGAAGATTGTTGCCATTCCAATATTTTCTATATATAACAGATTAATGTCGAAATTCGACATAATTCTGCCGTTGTACGGCATTGTTCGAAATCGTATCGTGAGAATCACCTCAAGGAAACAACGGAAAGCGCAGCAGCTTTCCGCAACGTTGGCACCGACGAAGACAGCCATCATAAGAAAGGACCCACAATGGAACATCCAAAGTTCGCGGTCTCGCTGATGTGCATGGACTTCTCCATCGCCGGCGAGCAAGTGAGCACGCTGAGCCAGCATGCCGATTCCCTCCATCTCGACATCATGGACGGCCATTTTGCGCCGAACCTCTCCCTGAGCCCGGAATGGCTCAAATGGGTGTTGCCACACAGCACCGTACGCAATGAGGCGCATCTGATGACCACCGACCCCGATTATTGGCTGGAACCGCTCGCCCAGGTCGGCGTCAACGTCATTTCCCCGCACGTCGAGACGTTGAACACCCACGCGTTCCGCACCATGAATTCGATCCGCGCCCTTGGATGCGGCACCGGACTGGTCGTCAATCCGCTCACGACCTTCGATTCCATCCTGCCGCTGATCGAACGCGTCGATCTGCTGACGCTGATGACCATCGACGTCGGTTTCGCAGGCCAGCCATTCATCGACGAGATGCTCGCCAAGATCGAGCAGGCGGCCAAGTACAAGTCCGACCATGGCCTGAACTACGAAATCCAGATCGACGGCTCGTGCAGCGAGAAGACATTCGCCAAATTGCGCAACGCCGGTGCCGAGACCTTCATCCTCGGCAACTCCGGCCTATTCTCCCTCGACCGCGACCTCGACAAAGCCTGGGCCAAGATGCGCGCCAACTACGAGCGCACCACCGGCGAGACCCTTCCCGCTGAGGACTGACCACATTCGTGATTGCCATATCGAACCGGCAATCCTCTCATCATCGGTTGGCATGGGCGTGCCTTCTCTCCTTGGTACCCCGGATGCGTTCCAAGAACGCGTACGGTCCAGACGCGCCCATGCCATCTTCGACACCGCCACAATCCACATACCACCTTCTTTTTGATTCTTTGTGCAATGGAGCAATCATGAGCAACACCACCGCCATCACCAATAACGAACCCACCGTCGCCACCGCCGACAGTCCCGTCAATTCCGCGACATTGAAAACGCCAGTCGTTCTCGGCATCGACATCGGCGGCACCAATCTGCGCGTCGGATTGGTCGACGCGCTCGGCGCGCTGGTCGATTCCCGCCGCGTCAGCTCGCAGGAGGCGCTGAGCGGCGATGATCCGATGACCAAGCTCGCCGATTACCTTGAGGGCTATCTCAGCGAGGTCCTTGACGGCAAGTACGAGCTGAAAGCCATTTCCGTCGGATTCCCATCCGTCGTGGACGCCACGCGCACCGTGGTGCTCCAGACCACCTTCATTCCGGGATTGAACAATGTGAACGTCCCCCAGCGGCTGAGCCGTTTCGGCGTGCCCGTGTTCATCGACCGCGATGTGAACATGATTATTCGCTACGATGCGAAGCGTCTGAACCTCCAGCATCTCGAGGGCGTGACCTTCGGCTGCTACGTGGGCACCGGCATCGGCTGCGCGCTTGCCGTCGACGGCAAGATCCTGGTCGGTCTGCACGGCGTGGCCGGCGAGCTCGGCCACATCTACGAGGCCACCGGCATGACCTGCGGATGCGGTCTGGAAGGCTGCTCCGAGACCGCGGCCTCCGGCAACGCACTGGTCCGCGAACTTGAAGCGCACCATCCCGGCGCATCCATCGACGACGCGTTCATCACATACGGCGATGAGCCGTTCATCGACGATTGGTTGGAGCATCTCGCTTGGACCTTCTCCACGGTCATCAACCTGCTCGATCCGGCGAAGATCATCATCGGCGGCGGTGTGACGCAGATGAAGGGCTTCCCCAAGCAGCGGCTCGAGGAGAAGATCAAGCGCATGTCGCGCAAACCGTATCCGGCCGAAGATCTGCCCATCGTATACACGATTCCCGGCAAGTATGACGGCGTGATCGGCGCGGCCCTGTGCGCGCTCGAACAGATCTGAGCCGAGCCAAACTTCCGGACGGGACCCGTTCTTCCTTTCTTATGGGTTTCGTCCGGCCATAATTAATCACGGATGATTATTTACCGCATATCAAACAGACCAACCATTCACACATCGTTGTAAGGACGCAACATGACCACCGATTCCTCCACCATTCAAGCGGCACGTCCCCGCAGCGGATACAGCCCGCTCATGAAATTCTCACTGCTTGCCATCTCGCTGCTGCTCACGTCATCGAACGCGATCTCCGGCGTGATGCCGGCACTGATCAAGCAGTTCCCAGACCAACCACGCGCCAACGTGGAGCTGCTAAGCACCGTCCCTTCGTTCTCGATGATCATCATGATCATCGCCTCCGGCTTCATCGCCCGTAAGATCGGCGACAAAGCCACCGTGACCGCAGGTCTAGTCATCGCGGCCGTCTTCGGCGTGATCCCTTTCTTCGTTACGAACAACTTCTGGGTGATCATGGGATCGCGCATCGGCCTTGGCGTTGGCTTTGGCCTCATCAATTCCCTGGCCGTCTCCATGATTGCCAAGTTCTTCTCCGGTGATGAGAAGGCCACGCTGATGGGCTTCAGATCCGCGTTCGAATCACTGGGCCAGTCGCTGATGACCCTGGCCGCGGGCTTCCTCGTGCTCCTCAGCTGGAATAGCTCGTTCCTCGTCTATTTCCTCGCGGTGCCGATTCTAGTGCTGTTCGTGCTATTCGTTCCGAAGGAGCCTAACAATCCAGCGGCGGACGATTCCGCGCATGCCGAGACCGGCAGCGCCAAACAGTCTGTGAACGGCCCCATCCTGCTCATCACCGTATTCCTGATCGTCGCCGTGACCATGTACATCGGCCTGACCACGCGTCTATCGTCCGTGGTGACCGGTTTCGGTTTCGGTACGATGCAGCAAGCATCCACGTTGCTAAGCGTCATGACCATCGGCGGTATGCTTATGGGTTTCGCGTTCGGTCTCATCAACAAGGCGCTGAAGGCACAGACGCTGACGGTCGGTCTCGTCGCATTGGGAATCGGATCTCTGATCATGTTCTTCGCGCCGAATTTCGCCGTTCTGTGCGTCGGCGCGCTGATCGCCGGCATCTCCTACCCCACCATGATCTCCTATACCTTCAAACAGATTTCCGAGGTCTGCCCGAAGGGTTCGGATACGTTGTGCACGTCGGTGGTGCTGGTCGGCTGCAATTTCGGCGCCTTCACCGCCCCATACACGCTGAAGCTGGTCGGCGGCGCCTCGTTGAGCCAGCCGTATCTGGTTTACGGCATCGTGTTGCTGGTCATCGCCGCGGGATACGCCGTGTACCATCTGGTCCGCAAGTAGGTCGAGAGCAGGCCGAAAGTAGATCGAAAAACGAAACGCGCGTTGGCGCACGTCTTTTTTTACAGACGTGCGCCAACGCGCGTTTTCGTATCGGATATTGCAATCAGGTTTTGCTGACTGCTTTAACACATGCCGACCATGTCAGCCTTTGTTCGCAGCCGCGTATTCGGTGGCCCAGCCATCCACATAGGCGCTCTTGACCTTGTCCCAGCTGCCGGTTCCCTGCGCGTATTCGAGCAGGGCGGAGCCAAGATCGTTCTTCCACTGCTCGGAAGGAATCATCGTGTAGGTCCACGGAATGGACTTCTTGCCTTCCTTCAGCGACTTGGTATAGGCGTCGATCAGCGGATTCTCCGTCTTGACGTCGGAGAAGGTCTTGAACGGGGTGGAGAATCCCATTTCCACGGCGAGCGCGTTCTTGCCGTCCTTGGAGGTGATCATCCACTTGAGGAAATCGGCCGTGGCCTTCCTGTCTCGTTCGGATGCCTTGGAGTTGATGCACCAGTAGTTCTCGGAACCGGTGGTCAGGCCCTGGTCCTCCTCCCCTTTCGCGCCGATGTAGATCGGCAGCATGCCCACATTGTCGGCTTCAACGCCGGCGCTGGACAGATCGGTCCACGCCCAGGTGCCGTTCTGATAGAACACCGCGTCTCCCAACGCGAATTCGGAGTTGGCGTCTTCGCCGGTCTTGGAGCTCAATTGCGTGGGATCGACGGTGGAATCGGTGATGTACAGATCGAAAATGTTCTTGAAGTTCTGTAGCGTGGATCCGGTGATTTTGGCCGGCTGCTCGGTGATGCCGTCGGCCTTGAACTCGTAGTAGAGAGGCACGCCGGCGAGTTGGCTCTTGAAGCGCCAGTCCGAGGATGAATCGAAGCCCGCGGAGGTGAAGGCACCCTGCACGCCGAGCTCGTCCTTGTGCTTCTGGATGCCGTCGGCCACGGATTTGAGCGCCTTGAAGGAATTGAGCTTGTCGATGGAAGTCACTGTGGCATCGGGAAGGCTGAAGTATTTCTGCAGCAGTTCCTTGTTGTAAATGATGCCGTACGATTCCAGCACGTACGGAACGCCGACGACCTTGTCGCCATCGGTCAACGCGACGCTGGAATCCTCCAGCTGCTTGTACACCGCGGTGTCCTTCATGTCATCGCAATAGTCCTTCCAACGGGCGTAGCCGACCGGACCGTTGACCTGGAAGAGGGTCGGCGCCTGATCCTTGGCCATTTCGGATTTCAGGGTCTGCTCATACGTGCCGGAGGCCGCGGTCTCCACGGTGACCTGCACGCCGGTCTCCTTGGTGTACTTCTCGGCGACCTCCTTCCACTGGTCGGCGGCCTCGGGCTTGAAGTTCAGGTAGTAGACCTTGCCTTTGGATGGATCCACGCTGGCCGAGGAGCCGCAAGCGGCAAGCACCGACGTTCCCATCGCCAGCGATGCGGCGAGCGCGATCGCCTTCGTAATGGTCTTGTTCATGGTTGTTTCCTTTCTACTTGCTCTCGTCTCGCCTTCATTGGAGAGACGATTGACATATTTGGTGGTTATTTGGTGGTTATTTGATGGTTCAGCCTTTGACGGCACCCGCCGTGACGCCGGCGATGATGTGCTTCTGGCAGAACAGGTAGAAGACGATGATGGGGACGATCGCCAGCACAAGACAGGCCATCATGGCGCCCATATCCACCGATCCGTATCCTCCTTTGAGAAGGAAGCCGATGACGAACGCCGCCAGAGTGGGAAGCGCGAAAAGCGCCCACCATCGGCGGATGGCCTTGCCTACCATGGAGATCATAATGACGACCTTTCATTGCGGAATTTTTGTTGGAATCATGCGATTGAACGAGTCCGCCGCAAGACGGACAGCCGCCGCGTGACATACGACTCGCGTGCGATGGAACCGATGGACGGGCCCTTCCACGGACCCGTCGAATCAGATCAGCCCCATCAATCCGTGGTCGCGTCCATTGCGCGCGAAGACGGGAACGACATCGATCGGAGCGTCGACGCTGACGCGCTCGCCGCCGGAATAACGGGCTCCATCATGGAGGTTCGTCCAGGTTTCGTCGTGTCCGCCCGGCAGATACACCGTGCGGCCGTCCGCTCCCTGTTCGACTATCGGCGCGACCAGCAGGTCGGGGCCGAACATGTATTCGTCGGATATATCGACGGCCTTTCCGTCTTCGGGGAATTCGTAGAACAGTCCGCGGATGAGCGGCTGTCCCTGGGTGTGGGCCTGGTCGAACAGCTCCCTCGTGTAGGGGCGGAGACGCTCGCGCAGATTGATGTATTTGACCATGATCCGTTCCACGTCCTCGCCATACGACCATGGTTCGTTGTCGACGCCGGACGGCTCCCGTCCTGTGCCGTCCGCGGCCGTGACGGTCTCATCCATCGAGCCATCCGGCTGGATGCCGAGCCGGTATCCGTGATTGCGCATCACCGGAGAGAAGCATGAGAATTGGCACCAACGTATCAGCAGTTCTTTGAAGCCCGGATCGTTGACGTCTCCCAAGGCGAAGCCTCCCATGTCGGTGGTGAACCACGGGATTCCGGCCATGCCCATATGGATGCCACAGGTGATCTGCGCCTTGAGGTCTTCGAAGGTGGAGTGCACGTCGCCGCTCCATACCAGTGCGCCGTATCTTTGCGCGCCCACCCATGCGCACCGCGTGAGGTTGACGATGTCGCCTTCGCGCCCCTGTTCCAGCTGTCCTTCGTAAAACGCGCGGTTGTACTCGCGCGGGTAGATGTTTCCCGTGGATACGTTGGGGCCGGAATAGTACCGGTAATTGGCGAAATCGTAGGTGCCGTACTCGGGTTCGGCCTCATCGAGCCAGAAGGCGTCGACGCCAAGGTCCGCATAGTTGGCCTTGCATTTTCCCCACACGAACTCGCGCGCCTGGGGATTGGTGGCGTCGAAGAACTGGTTGGGCTCCTGGTACATGTTCGCCACATCGATGCCCCGTTCGCTGCTGACGAGGAAACCGTTTTCAAGCATGGTCTCGTAGTTCTCGGATTTGAGTGAGATCTGCGGCCAAACGGACACCATCACCTTGATGCCCATATCGTGCAGCTCATCGCACATGGCCTTCGGATCGGGCCAGAATTCGCTTTCGAAACGGAAATCCCCCATATGGGGCCAATGGAAGAAGTCGATGACGAGCACGTCGATGGGGATATTGCGACGCTTGAATTCACGGGCCACGTCAAGCACCTGGTTCTGGTTCCAGTAGCGCAGCTTGCACTGCCAGAATCCCAGCCCCCATTCGGGCATGACCGGCGCATGGCCTGTCGCATCGGCGTAATGGCGCTCGATTTCGGCCGGGGTTTTTCCGGTCGTGACCCAGTAGTCGAGCTGACGGGCGGATTCCGCCTTCCAGCTTGTGCGGTTCTTGCTGAATTCCGCGGTGCCGATGGCGGGGTTGTTCCACAGGAAGCCGTATCCCGCGGAGGACACCACGAACGGGATCGAGGCCTGCGAATTGCGATGGGCCAGTTCGAAGGAACAGCCTTTGAGGTCCATATACGACTGCTGGTATTCCCCCATGCCGTAAAGGTGCTCGTTTTCACTCGCCCGGAACAGCGCTTCGATCCTCTGGCTGCCACCGTCAGCCGGACGGTAGCTGCGTGCATGAAGTTTCAACGCGCCGTGCTGCGGCATCTCATGGAACAGCTCCGTACCGTCCGTTGTGGAAAAACTGAGTTCGCACAAGCTTTCCGTATGCCCGGCACCGGGATTGTCCTCACGGAACATGTGGGCGGTCACCACAAGATTGCCGTTGGTCAAGGTGGCCACACCGGCGTTTTCATCGATGGAAACCGCGACCGCATCCCGAGCTTCATGATGCTCGTCGAGCAGTCCCCAATTCGTGTCATCGATGGGCATTTTCTTCGATGCACGAATCCTCACACTGTCCACGCCCCAAGGTTCGATGCGCAGGGTCTCGCCTTCGCCCCGCCATTCAAGCGCATGCCCATCGATTTTCATTCCCATGGTTCGCTTTCCTTTCATTTGGCTTCCTTGTCCCGACCGAATCACAACTTTGTTGAACCGGTTCACATTGCAAAAATAACGCAAAGTGTCACGTAAGTCAAATAAACAGGTGAACCGGTCCTATTCGGAGTGTCGCAAAATATGAAAATCGGGAAACCAAACAAAAATAAGAAAACCGGTTCCGGAGAAACGGGAAATCGTCAGAGCGTCTTTACGGAACCGAGATCCGTCAACGGCTGGCTGACCAGTCGCGTCACCGACGGAGCATCCGTATGTTCGATCCTGCGCACCATCGTCTCGACCGCCTCCTGCGCCACGGCCGGCAGATTGATGTCGATGGCGGTGTACGGAATGCGCATCTGCTCGCGCAGCACATCGGGCACCACCACCGCCACGGACAGGTCGTCCGGCACGGAAACACCCAGTTCGAGCAATACCTGCGGCGTCGAAATGATCGTATTGTCATCATCGATGATCACACCGCTGATATCGGGATAGCGCGTCAGCATATTCCTCAGCTTCTCCGCCGGGGGCATACTCCAATCCTGACGGGGAGGCACATACAATGTGATTCCCATCGCTTCGGCCTCGTCCATCACGCTCCGCCTGAATCGGACCGCGAAATTCGCGCCCTTCCCCAACGACTCCTCCGGAGTGTGCACCAGTGCTATCTCACGATGTCCCTTCCGCTTGAACAGCGAGATCAGCTCACGCGCGGCACGTTCGAAATCGGTGTCGACTTCATCCAATCCTTTCGGATCATCGGGGAGCCCCAGCAACACCGTCGGGATCCCCGCTTCGATCGCCGCATCGACGCGCGGATCCTCACAGGTCACATCCATAAGGATCAGCCCATCGACCTTGCCCGCGCTGGCAATGTCACGAATGCCCTCCACCCCGTTGCGGTTGCTCATCAGCAACAGGTCATAGCCGTTCTGCCTGGCGAAATCCGCCAGTTCGCACAGATAAGCGCCTCGGGTCAAGGACACCCTTCTGTTCTCCGCGGCGTTGACTTGCAGGCCCAACGTCATGGTTTTCGACGTGGACAACGCGCGGGCGCTGTGGTTCACCACATAGCCAAGTTTCGACATGGCCCCGCGCACGCGCTTCGCGGTCTCCTCCGAAATACGGGGATTGTGGGAGATCACATAGGACACCGTCGTCTTCGAAACCCCCGCCTCACGAGCCACGTCAGTAATAGTCACCATGACGCCCACTATATCCCATAGCGCCCCTTGAGCCGAGCTCCGCCTTTCCGAAAATCGTCGGAAGGAATGAAACGACCCCAAGATGGAAAGCCCATCAAACGTCCCGCGTGAAGAGGGTGCACCCTTCATGGACACGACGCCCCGGATGCCCCCGCAAAGACGCGGAAACCACATGTCCCGGACAAAAATCCGATACATGCGGTTTCCAAGACGCGTCTTCACGCCCGCAGAGGCGCGATCAGACCTCGCGGCTGGCCGCGGCGGCTGCGTATGCCGGCAGGGCGCGCGGTGCGTTGAAGCCTTCCTGCTCAAAGCGGTCGGCGATTTTCTGCGCGATCTCGTGACCCTGGCCCTTGTTCACCAGCGCGATGATGGAGCCGCCGAAGCCGCCGCCGGTCATGCGTGCGCCGTACGCGCCGTTGGCACGGGCCACGTCCACGGCAATGTCCAGCTCGGGCACAGTCACTTCATAATCCGCAGCGAGCGAATCATGAGACGCGTTGAACAGTCGGCCTGCCTCGTCGATCTTGCCGTTGGCGAAGGCACGCACGAAGGAGTTGACACGGGCGATTTCGGTGATGACGTGGCGCACGCGCTTCTTCATCGTGTCGTCTTCCAGCTTGTCGAGCGTTTCCTTGAGCGCCTGGAACGGATCGTCGGACTTGGCGATGCTGTCGGCGACCACACGCAGGTTGGCCACGCCGAGGATTTCGGCGGCCTTCTCGCAAGTGGCGCGACGCCGTGCATACTGGCCGTCGTTGAGCTGATGCGGAGCCTGAGTGTCAAGCACCAGCAGTTCCAGACCGTACTTGTCGAGATCGAATTCCTGCTGGGAGACGTTCTCCAGCGGGCTCAGCTCTGGACGGCAATCAAGACGCAACGCATGGCCGAAAGTGCAGCGCATGGATGCGTTCTGGTCGAGACCACCGGTGGACGCGCCCGCCATGTCGTTTTCCGACTTGATGGCGGCGTTGATCAGCGTCACACGACCGGCATCGGATGCGCCATAACCCAAACCGTACACGTCATCCAACGCCAAGGCGGTGGAACAGGTCATGGCTGCGGAGGAGCTCAGACCGGAACCGAGCGGCACGCAGGAGGAGAATGCCGCGTCGAAACCCTGCACCGCATTGAAGCCGGCTTCGCGCAATGCCCAGGCAACGCCCACCGGGTAGGCGGCCCAGCCTTCCACGCCACCGGCCTGCAGACCGTCGAGGTCGGCTTCGGTAACGTTTTCGGAGTCAACGTCGGAAACCACACGCACCTTGGTGTCTTCACGCGGCTTGAGCGCAATGAACGTGCGGTGCGGCAGTGCGATCGGCAGGCACAGGCCCGCGTTGTAGTCGGTGTGTTCGCCGATCAGGTTCACACGGCCCGGTGCGGCCCATACGCCAGCCGGTTCCTCACCGTAGGTGGCGCGGAACAGGTCGGTCGCGTTCTTCACACCCTCGTCGTGCGAGAGCGGCTCAATGAATTCAACAGCAGTCATTGGTGTTTTGTCCTTTGGGTTTTATTGGCTTTCAGCCTTCGATATCGATTGGTCCGAGCTCGTGGAAGCGCTTGGCGATGAGTTCCGGCGTGGTGTCGGAAACCCATGCGGCCATGCCGGATTCGGATCCGGCCAGATACTTGATCTTGTTGGCTGCGCGGCGGAACGAGAAGAACTGCAGGTTCAGGCGGTAGTTTTCGCGGCGCTTGTCGTGGATCGGGGCCTGGTGCCATGCTGCGATGTACGGCAGGTCCATGCCCTTGCCATCGCCCTTGTCGAAGAACGCGTTGCCGCGCTTGAGCAGGGTGGAGTACATGACGGCCAGATCCCAACGTTCCTGGTCGTTGAGCTCGTCGAGGGTGAGCACGTCACGCACCGGGGCCACATGCACCTCGAGCGGCCAGCGTGCCGCGGCCGGCACATAGGCGACCCAACTGTGGTTGCGCATGACGATGCGCTCCCCGGCCTCGATTTCGGAGTTCATGAGATCCTTGAGCAGGTTACCGCCGGTCTTCTCATGGTAGGCTTCGGTCTGCTTGAGTTCGGCTTCCATCTTCGGTGCGATGAACGGATAGCAGTAGACCTGGCCGTGAGGGTGCGCCAGGGAGACGCCGATTTCCTGACCGTGGTTCTCGAACGGGAAGATCTGCTCGATACCCTCCATCTTGGAGATTTCGGCGGTACGGAACGCCCATGCTTCCACGACGGTGCGCAGGCGGGAGACCGGCAGGTCCGCCGGCAGGCCGTCTTCATCCGGGTCGAAGCAGATCACTTCGCAGCGGCCTGCAGCGAGCTTCTTCTCCCACAGCGGGTTACCGTTGACGTATTCCACGGCTTCGGAACGGCCCGGCACGCGTACCATCGACGGGAAGCGGTTTTCGAACACGACCACGTTGTAGTCGGTGTCCGGCACTTCGCCGTCCTGGTACGGATCGCCCGGCTTGCGCGCGGCCAGCGGATTGCCTTTGGCCGTCGCGCCCGGACCAGCGGTGATCGGACGGTTCATGCGCGCGGTGGCCATCGGAATCCAATCGCCGGTCAGTGGGTCGCGGCGCATTTCGGGAGCCGCGTACGGCACTTCCTCGCCGGCGGCGTTGAGCTGGTTAGAGAAACGGTACGGAAGTTGGCGCGGATCCTTCAGTTCGCGAGTCTTGACGCCGGAGACGTATTCCGGATCGTCGTCAAGATAGAAGAAATCACGTCCGTCCGCGAGCGTGGTCGGCGTGATACGGATATGCTCCTTCGCATATTCTCCCGGAGTGTAGTTGACGAAATCACCCATGTGATTATTCACCTTCCTGAACCGGCTCGGCCTGGTGTGCCAGAACGAGCTCTTTGACCAAATCCCTTGTTTTCGACACCGAATCGGGGTCCAATCCGTCATCGGTGATGACCGTATCCACCTGGTCGAAGCGAGCGAACAACGACAATGACGTGCAGCTCCACTTGGTGTGGTCGGTCAAAATTATCGTGCGATCGGCAATGTCCATCATCGCCATGTCGGTTGCGGCTTCCAGCGAGTTCGGCATGAGGAATCCGCGTGGAATGGACACGGAATGCGTGCCCAGGAATACGGTGTTGACGCGCAGCGAGGCGACCACTTTGTCTGCGATCGGCCCGACGAGCGAGTTGGAGCGCGTGGTGACGCCGCCGGTGACGATGACTTCCACGTCTTTCGATTCGAGCGCCTGCACCAGCTCCGCCACCGGAATGGAGTTGGTAAGAATGGTGATGCCCGACGATTGCTGCGATTCGAGCAGATGTTGCGCGAACACGTACGCCGTGGTGCCGCCGCCGATGGCGATCACGTCGCCGGGGGCCACGTATTTGACGGCTTCCTGTGCGATGGCGTCCTTCAGACCGATGTCCATCTGCGACTTTACGGAAAACAGCGGTTCGCTCAGCAGCGTGCTGGTGCTGACGGCACCGCCGTGCACGCGCTTCAGCAGACCCTTGTCCGCCAGATCGGCGATGTCACGGCGGATGGTCATCGCGGAGACGCCCAATTCCTTGGACAGTGCAGTGATGCGCACCGCACCACGGGTACGCAGACGGCTCAAAATCAAATGCTGGCGTTGTGACGAAATCATATGAACATTATCGCACATGTTCACTCAAAAATACAACTGAGTTGAGCGTTTCGCGCGTGTTTCACGCAAAGCCGCACCACAATCGACTCAAATTCAGCCTAAAACGAACAAAAACGAACGTCCTATATGCCGCACCGACACACATCGGCTTTTGCCCAAAATGCCATGCGAAACCAATGAAAACGTGCGAGAATAAGGAACCATGACATACGTTTCCGAAAACTTTTGGCACGACGCAGTGAACAAAGCCACCACCGACCTTTTCACGTTCGGCTACAAGCACATCATCAAACCGCATTTCATCTTCAACCAGACGCCCGACGTGGCCCACAGCCAGATGATCGATTTCTGCAAGGTCACCCGCAACATTCCACCGCTGATGTGGCTATGCCGCGAAATGCTCGACTACACCGACCCGATACTGGAAACCAACGTGATGGGCGTCGACTTCGCCAATCCGTTCGGCCTGTCCGCCGGCCTCGACAAGGATTGCGAGATGCCGGTGCTGCTCGACAACGTCGGCTTCGGTTTCGAAACGGTCGGCTCCACCACGTCGCGCCCCTGCCCCGGCAACCCGCGCCCATGGTTCCACCGCCTGCCTGAATACGATTCGATGATGGTGCACGTGGGCCTTGCCAACGAGGGTTCCGCGGTGGTGATTCCGCGCGCCGAGAACGCATGGACGAAGGCGAAGAGCATGCAGGTGTCGGTTTCGATCGCCCGCACGAACGACAGCAAGACCGGCGATCTGGACGAAGGCATCGAGGATTACTGCATTTCGATGCGCCGCGCGGCCGGACGCACCGCCATGGTCGAAGTGAACATCTCCTGCCCGAACACCATGGCCGGCGAACCGTTCAACCAAAGCCCGGAAGCGCTCGACAAGCTGTTCACCGAACTGGACAAAATCGACCGTCCGCAGCCGACGCTCGTCAAAATGCCGCTCAATAAGACGTGGCCGGAATTCAAGGATCTGCTGGACGTGCTCGCCGAGCACAACGTGCAGGGACTGTCGATCGCCAATCTGCAGAAGGACCGCACCGGCATGTCCATTCCGCGCGATTGGGAGGGCGGACTGTCCGGCTCGCCGTGCTACGCGACCAGCAACGAACGCATCAAGCAGGTCTACCGCGAGTATGGGGACCGGTTCGCAATCGCCGGCATCGGTGGCGTCTTCACCCCGCAGCAGGCGTATGAGAAGATTCGTTGCGGTTCGTCGCTGGTGATGTTCATCAGCGCGCTCATGTACCGTGGTCCGCAGCAGATCACCGTGTTGAAGCGTGGACTGGCCGAACTGCTCAGGCGCGACGGGTTCGAACATGTCAGCGAGGCGGTCGGCATCGACGCGTGAAACTTTTTTAATTGCGATTTAAGTTGCGATTTAAAAAGCGATTTTTCGGCAATATAAAGGCGATTAATAAGTAAAAAACAGAGGCGCGTCTCCGTGGGAGGGCGGGCGTCCTGTTCACGACACACTCAAGGCCGTTCGGCCAGGCTTACGGTCGTGAACAGGACGCCCGCCCTCCCACTCGTTTTTTTGTTATGTTGCGTTGGGGTGTTATCCACTTTTCGCAATAAGAAAAAAGGGGGAGGGGAAGGAGGGTCAGCGGAAGGCGCCGCGGAGGTATGGCGGCTGGTAGGGGGCTTCCTCGACCGGCACGTCCGGTTTGTGGGCGGCACGGAGCGGCCAATACGGGTCGCGCAGGGCGGCGCGGCCGATTTCCACGGCGTCGGCGGCGCCCGACTTCAGAATCTTCTTCGCCTGCTTCGGCTTGGTGATGAGCCCGACTGCGGTGGTGGGAATGCCCGCGCGACTGCGCACCTGTTCGGCGAACGGCACTTGGTAGTCGGGCTTCACCGGAATGGTCACGTCGGGAATCAATCCGCCGGTGGACACGTCGATCAGGTCCACGCCGTGGGCCTTCAGAATCTTAGCCAGTTCGACGGTCTGGTCAAGGTCCCAACCGCCTGCGGCCCAATCGGTGGCGGAGACGCGCACCAGTACCGGCATGGTGTCGGGCACGACGGAACGAATCGCATCCACGACTTCGACCAGCATGCGGACGCGATTGTCGAACGATCCGCCGTACTCGTCGTCACGCTCGTTGATGAGCGGGTCGAGGAACTGCGACAGCAGGTAGCCATGCGCGGCATGGACTTCCACCGCGTCGAAGCCGATGTTCATGGCACGCCAGGCGGCGTCGCGGAACTGGTCCACGATGGTGTGGATCTCATCGACGCTCAGCGCGCGCGGACGAGCCAGGGAACCGTATGCGTTGGCGCTTGGGCAAACCGTCCGCCATCCGCCTTGCTCCTCCGGCACGCTCTGTCCATCGAAACCGATCGCGTGGCAGCCGGTGGAACCCTTGCGTCCGGCGTGGTTGAGCTGCACCGCCATCGTGGCACCCACTGCCTTCGCGTCGACCACGATCCAACGCCATGCGTCCATCTGTCCGTCATCCCACAATCCCAGATCGCACGGCGAAATGCGGCCTTCCGGCGCGACGGCGGTCGCTTCCATGATGATCATGCCGAAGCCGCCCATCGCGCGCGAAACGTAATGCTGGTAGTGGAATGGCGTGGGCTTGCCGTCCTGCGCCAATGCGGAATACGTGTCCATTGGCGGCAGCCAGATGCGGTTGCGCACGGTGACGCCACGCAACGTCATCGGATCGAACGGTTTGACCGTCTTGTTCTGCTTGCCGTTCTTCTTGTCTTCGCTCATTGTCATCTCTCTTATGAATCGTTGGTATCGCCTGAATCGTCGATATCCGCACCGCGTTCCCACGCGACGGGCATGGTACCGATTGCATTGTAAGCAGAACGCCCGCCGGTTGGGGCGGGCGTTCATGGACTGTTCACTTTGCCATGCGATTTACGCTCCAGCGGCGTAAACAGTCAGCGCAGGCAGCCAGTGCGGCCAGTCGGCACGTATAGCCGACAATCGCAACTATTGATGCTGCTGGTCACTTTGCTGCTCGGCAGGCTGTTGCTGCGATTGCTGCTGCTGGCCTTGGTTGGTCTGCTGCTGGCTTTGCTGCTGACTGTTCTGCTGGCGCTGGTATTGGTACTGGTTGTATGTTCTGGTGGCACCCTTCGAAACCGTGTACTTGTCGGCACCCTTTCCGTAATCGTTGTCGATCGGCGCGTTGATGGCGGCAAGATACGTGTTCATGAACTGCTTCCACGCCGGCGTTGCGATGTACATGCCGTACCAAGACGGACGGTACACGCCGTTGATGGTCTTGTTGTCGAAGGTGTTGTTGATCGGGTCCTGCGCGTCGGCGACCGCGACGAACGCCGCGACCTGGTTCGGCACGAAGCCTGCGGTGGTCATCACCGTGTTCTCGTTGGTACCGGTCTTGGCGAAGGTCTTGCGATTGTTGTCGAGCTGCGTGGTCGACGCTTCGCCGCCAGGCTGCACGACACCTTGGTTCAGCGCGTAGGACACGGTCTGCGCGATGTCCGGGTCGATGGCCTGATGGCAGTTCGCGGACGGCACTTTCACCTTGCTGCCACTGCGGTCGGTCACCTTGGTGATGGCGATCGGCGTGCATTCCACGCCGTTGGCGCCCATGGTGGCGTACACGTTGGCCATGGTCAACGGCGACGCCTGCACCGTACCGATGGTCATTGGCGGCTGGAACGAGTTAGCGGAGTAGATGTCGGACGCGTTGGAGATGGCGTTGTGGTAGCCCATCTCCTTGGCCGCGTCGGCGATCGCGCACAGACCGATGTTCGACGCCATCGAGGCCTGCGTGGTGTTGTGCGACTTGATCAGACCCTGCAGCGGGCTTTCCGGAGAGGTGGTGCCGCCACCGGAATTCTGCACCCTCCACGGGCCGACGAAACCGTAGCCGTTGCAGTTGAACTTCGACGTGTCGTAGACGGTGGATGTGACGAGCGACTCGTTGATGGAGTGGCCTTTCTGCATCCACGCCACCATGTTGATGGGCTTCCAGGTGGAGCCGACGTTGAAGCCCATGCCGCCGCCGTCCTCCTGATCGACCATGTAGTTCATGGAGGTCTTGGTCTCGTCCGTTCGGGCGTCATCCGTGGCGTCGTAGGTTCGGTTGATGCCGAACGACAGGATTTCGCCGGTGCCCGGCTTCACGGCCGCTATCATCACTTCGAATCCGGACGGGTCGGTGGCCGGCACGGTGCTGTTCGCCGCCTGCATGGCCGCGTTGTTGGCGTTGCGGTCGAGCGTGGTGACGATCTTCAGACCGCCTTCCTTCAGCAGCTTCTCACGTGCCTCGTCATCCTTGCCGAACGCCTTGTTCTTCAGGATCTGGTTGACCACGTACGAGCAGAAGAAGCCGGTGTTTTCAATGGCCGACTGGCATCCGGAGCTCACGTCCTGCAGGTTCAGCGTGTCCTTCAACGGCGTGTTGATGGCGTCTTTGAATTCCTTTTCGGAGGTGATGTAGCCCTGGTCGTGCATCAGCTGCAGCACGATGTTGCGCTGGTGTTCGGCTTCCTTCTGGTTGGCTTCCACGGAAGGATCGAAGTTCTGCGGATTCTTGGTGATTGCCGCGATGGTCGCCGCCTGGGTCACGTTCAGTTCCGAAGCGGAGACGTTGAAGTAGCGTTTGGCGGCCATTTCCACGCCGCACAGGTTGTTACGGCCGAACTGCGCGATGTTGAGGTAGCCCTGCAGAATCTCGGCTTTGGAGTATTTCTTTTCGATCTGCACCGAGATCAGCATCTCGCGCAGCTTGCGTGCCACGGTGTCTTCCGTCGCATGGTATTCGGCGATCGGATCGTCGTCTTCACGGGCTTGGGTGGACAGCACGTTCTTGACGTACTGCTGCGTCAGCGTGGAACCGCCCTGCTGGTCGCCGCCTCTGACGTAGGTTTGGAAGAACGCTCGGAACACGCCCTGCACGTCCACGCCGGTATGTTCGAAGAAGCGCTTGTCTTCACGGGCCACGACGGCCTGCTGCATGGCTTTGGAGATTTTCTTCAGCGGCACGACCTCGCGGTTCTGCGTATAGAATTCCGCGAAAGCGGTCTTGCCGTCGTTGAAATACATCGTCGAGCGTTGCGGAAGCGAGGTCACATCGAAATCGATGCCTTCGACCGCAAGGGACGGAATGACGGCTTTGGCCGCGTTATTGGCGGCGAACACAGCGGGCATAAAGAAAATACTCGTCACAACGCCGCCGCCCACGCATAACGTGATGTATGCGATTACCAATGCGAGCACACGTTGAACGGTAAGGGTCTTCTTCTTGGGCATAACGCCCATTCTAAAGTGGCGGGTCTACTAAACACATGCCCGCCAACGCATGTGCCGGAAGCCGTCACGGGTTTCTCACAAAACAGACAATTTCTTAGGAAAAGTTGGAAATCAGCCGAAAACCAGCCGAATGTCATCGTCTCGATCGGCGAATCAGCATGCCCGGCTGGTAGATGATGATGGACCGGCCTTCCCTGGCGATCCATCCGCGGTTAGCGAAATCCATCAACGCCTTGTTCACCGTTTCGCGTGAGGATCCGACGAGCTGCGCCATCTCCTCCTGTGTCAGATCGTGCGGCACCTTCAGGCCGGCTTCGACCGGTTCGCCGAATCGTGATGCCAGATTGAGCAGTGTTTTGGCGAGTCGTCCGGGAACGTCCATGAACACCAGATCGCAGATGCGTTCGTTGTTGCTGCGCATGCGGTGCGCCAATACCTGCAGCATGTCCACGGCCACGCGCGGATGTTCGTCGAGCCAGTCGAACAGCGCGTCATGTTCCAGCCAGACCACACGCGTGCCGTTGGTCATCGCCACCGCCGAAGCGGTACGCGGTCCGCCATGCGGATCGAACACCGGAATCTCGCCCAGCACTTCGCCGTACGCGTGGATGCTCAGCAGCTGCACACGCTTGTCGGAGGATTGTCTGGTCAGTTTGACGCGGCCTTCCTCCAGCAGATACATGCGATGGTCGGTGTCTCCCTCGCGGAAGATGAAATCGCCCTTGTCGTATTCGGCATGCTGCAGATACGGCAGCAGTTCCCGGGCTTCTTCGGACGAAACCTGCTTGAACAGCGCGGTGTGCAGCAACGTCTCACGCTCATCGTCGAAACCACCAAAACCATTGATTCCGTTGGTTCCATTCGGGGTGACCATCGACGTGCCTCCGTTCCGACGTGCTTCTGCGTTTTCCGTTGTCGACATCCATGCCAACGCTCGTTAAGTCGGGCACCATCGACCATTCGGGCTACATTGTAACTCGAACGGCGGCGTCGACCAGTCGCGCCACTACCTCGTCTCGGCCCATGCCGGTTTGAGAGCGCATGGGATCGACATGTTTTGCCGCTGATTTCACCGCTTTGTCGGACATTTTCTCTCGTGAGATGTTCAACACGCGGGTCATCTTTTCCGCGTCGATGTCGTAGGCGAGCGTGACGTGGTGCAGAATCGCGCCGGGTCCGCCGTGGGTGGGCGCGAACCGGCGTTGCGCGGCGCCGCCGAGTTTGCCGTATTGTGTGGCGATGTCGTTGAGTCCGGCGAATCGTACGTTGAGGCCGAGGGCGCGTAACGCTTCGACGAGCCAGTAGTCGCAGAGTTTGTAGGATTCCTCGACGCTCATGCCGTGGGCTAAGTCGAGTGGCGCGTACAGCGAGTAGGTGATGGTGTTGCCTGGTTCGATGAACATCGCTCCCCCGCCGGTGCAGCGGCGGACTATGTGGAATCCTTCGTCTTGCGCGGTGCGCACGTTGACTTCGTCTTCGAGCGACTGGAATCTGCCGATGACCACGGCCGGCTCGGCCCATTCCCAGAAACGCAGGGTGGGTTCGCGGGTTCCGGCAGCCACTTCGCGTGCCCATTCGACGTCGAGGTCCATTTGTTCCTGCGGCTTGCGGGGGTCGTCGTGCACGATGTTCGGTTTGAGTGCGTGCCAGCGTCGCGCGTATTCCGCCCAATTGCCGGTTTCGGCGATTTCGCCGGTTCCAACGGTTCCAGCGTTTTCGTCGCTTTCCGCGGTTCCAGCGTTTTCAATGTTTTTTGCGATTTCCGCGGTTTCTGCGGTTTCCATTGGGCTGGTATGCCGCCGAATGCGCAGGTCGTCGCGTGGTTCCACTTTCGTAACATCATTACCGCCGATACCGGCAATGCCATCGGCGCCATCGATGCCGTCAATCGCACGTTGAAAGGCGATGGCGATGCCACGCGCGCCCATGCCGACGATGCGCACGTCCGGATGGTGCAACATCGTCCGTTCGACGGCGGCGGTCACGTCACGTTCGGAAACCATCGAACCGCTGAGGCAACGGGCCGCGCACTGTTCCAGCGCACATTCCATGGAATGCAAGAGATTCCGCGTTCCGGCATCGTCCCCGTCGAGGAAGAAATCGCCGTCGATATGGCATTCGATAACAGTCGATGATGCAGCCGGCCCAGCGTATGGAACCGTTTTCACGGCATTCGTATGAGCCGAATCAATATAGTCCGAATCGGCGTAATCCGAATCGGTACAATCCGGATCGGCATGAGAAAGCCGGACAGTCACTCCAACGAGTTTGCCGCCCGGCTGTTTGTAAAGTCCTCGAGTCATCAATCCTGCAGTTCGACGCCTTGAGCGTCACGGTGCCATTGCGAGCCGTAGTGGGAGCACAGAATCAGGATGCCTTCCACCAGTCCCCAGATGCCTGCGACGGCTGGGCCGATGATGAGAATCCAGCCGATGACGGTCAGCAGCAGCTGTGCCACAGCCTTGCCGGTGTTGCCCAAGTAGAAGTTGTGCACGCCGAAGCAGCCCAGGAAGATGCCAAGCAGACCGGCGGCCAGTTTCGACTTCTGGGCGTATCCGGCCGGTGCGACGGGCTGGCCGTATGCCGGCTGCTGCGCGTAGGCGGGCTGGGTATAGGCGGATTGGTTGTAAGACGGGGCCGCGTAGCCTTGCTGTCCGTAGTTCGCTTGGTTGTAATCCGGCTGGGCGTAAGCGTTGTTGGGGCCATACGCCGGGGCTGCCGGCTGACCGTACGACGGCTGCGCAGATTGGGCAGGCTGGGACGGCTGGCCATACTGACCGTACTGGTTGTACGATGCGGCGTTCGGATCATATACCGGAGCAGCGGGCGTGGCCGGCTGAGCCGGCTGGGTATAGACGGGAGCCGTACCGTATGCCGGGGCCGGAGTCGCCGGCTGACCGTATGACGGCTGAGCGGTCTGGGCCGACTGTGCGGGCTGGCCATACTGGCTGTATGCGGAAGCGTTCGGATCGTACGCCGGAACGGCAGGCTCGGCCGGCTGAGCGGGCTGAGTGTATGCGGCGGAGTTCTGATCGTATGCGGGGGTTTCCGGCTGCGACTCCGGATGGTTCATCTGCGCATCGTTCTGTTGTGGAATGTACGGTTGGTTGTAGTCGGCCTGGGCTGCGTTATCCGACGTTGGATTGTTGACTTGACCGGCACCATTGAAATCGGCGTTGTTATCACTCATGTCTCAACAATATCCCAAAGTTTGCCCATTTCCACCCGATTCCACCTTAGGTGGCCCCTGAAAAATCCCCGAATATGCGAAGACGCCCGCCGATTCGGGAAAAACCCTTTTCGGTGGGCGTCTCAAAGGATGGGACGGAAGTCGGAATCAGCCGATTTCTCGGCTTTTCGAACCGTCACATGCCGTCACATATCTTTATATGTCGTCTCACATGCGCGCCAGAATGTCGCGACCGACCTCGTCGGTGGAACGCGTGGTGGAGCCGAGCTCCTCGATGTCAGCCTCAACGGCGACGTGGATCTTCTTGGCAGCGTCGTCGAATCCGAGATGCTCGAGCAGCATGGCTGCGGACAGGATGGCCGCGGTCGGGTTGGCCTTGTTCTGGCCGGCGATGTCCGGAGCGGAACCGTGGATCGGCTCGAACATGGACGGATACTCGTTGGACGCGTTGATGCAGCCCGAAGCGGAGTAGCCGACGCCACCGACCACGGCACCGGCCTCGTCGGTGATGATGTCGCCGAAGAGGTTGTCGGTCAGGATCACGTCGAAGCGGGACGGGTTGGACACCAGGAAGATGGTGGTCGCGTCGATGTGCAGGTAGTCGTGGGAGACTTCCGGATATTCCTCAGCCACCTTGTTGACGATGCGCTGCCACATGTCGCCGGCGTTGACCAGCACGTTCTTCTTGTGCACGAGGGTCACGTGCTTCCTGCGCTTCATGGCCAGTTGGAAGGCGTAACGCACCACGCGCTCCACGCCGTAGGCGGTGTTGATGGAGACTTCGGTGGCCACCTCGTTCGGGGTGCCACGGCGCACCGCGCCGCCGGCACCGCAGTACAGGCCTTCGGTGCCTTCACGCACCACCACGAAGTCGATGTCACCCGGGTTGGCGAGCGGCGACGTGACACCCTTGTACAGCTTGGACGGACGCAGGTTCACGTACTGGTCCAGGTCGAAGCGGAGCTTGAGCAGCAGGCCGCGTTCCAGAATGCCCGCCTTGATGCGCGGATCGCCGACGGCGCCCAGCAGAATCGCATCGGTCTTCTTGATACGGTCCTCTTCCTCCTCGGGGAGGATCGCGCCGTCACGCAGATAACGCTCGGCACCGAGATCGAAATGCTCGTAATCGAATTCGGCGACGCCTTCGGCCGCCTTCTCCAGAGCCTTCTGAGCCCACGGAGTCACTTCCTTGCCAATGCCATCGCCCGGAATGACGGCGATGGTGTACTTCTTTGCAGAATCACTCATAGCTCGCGACTCTAGTCAGTGATTCATCAGGCGGACCAAAACCGCTCAGCAAATGGACACCCGTCCCATGCCCCACGTACGGCGGGCGGATATCCGTTTGTTTCGATAGGCACAAAGAACGCAATGGGCGCAATGCCCAACAAAGCGATGGACAGACATGAATGTGCACATATATATGGACGTACGCACCGCCCACATACGCACGTTGGCGCCGTGGACGGATGGTCCGCGACGCCAACGTGTATGGCGAATCGGCTGATTCAGTTAACCCAAGGAGTGGATTCCTCGGTGATTGACCCGAAATCGGTGTTCGGGAACTTGCCTGGCTGACGGACCACCGCTTCGAACATGGCCAGTCCGTTGAGTCCGGTTTCGGTATTGGAATACGCGCCGATCTGCGATTGGGTTGTGGAGTCGGAAGTGGAGGTCGGCGGCTTGACCACTGTGCCCATCTTCGCCCACAACGCATATACCGTGCCATCGCGGTCGATCGGCATCAGCGACTTGCCGTTCTCGTCGAACGAGAGGACGCTCTTGGCGAGCGCGTCGTTGCGGACGGTGCTCCAGCCTTGGAATTCGTAGCCTTCGAGCACCGGCACGTTCGTCTGGTCCACGGTTGGGGAGATCAGCGGGTCGCCGTCGTAGACCTTCTGGTCCGCGTACAGTTTCGTGGCTTCCTTTCCTTCCGGAGCGGCACCGCCGTTGAGGTCGAACTTGATGGTCCACTGGTGTGAGGTGCGTGTCCATTCGGCGTACAGCGTCACGTCGCCGGTCACCGGAGTGGCGTTGAAATCGTAGGCGGTGCCACCGGTCGCATCGGTGCTCCAGCCGGTGAGTTTGTATTCGTCGCGGGCGGGCGCAGGATTGGGTACCGTGGCATGGCTGTTGTCATCCACGATTTGCGTTGTAACAGGCGTGCCGTCTTGGGTGTCGAAGGTCACGGTCCAGGTCTTGACCCATTTGGCGTAGAGCGTCAGGTCGTGGGTTACCGAAGCGTCGGCCGTGTAGTCGGTCTGCCGTGCCTCATCGGTGGTCCAACCGGCCAGACGGTACCCGTCACGGGTGGGTGCGGGATCCGGAATCGCCAGTTTCTCACCGTCCTTGACGAACAGCGTCATGCTTTGCAATGCGGTCGATGGATAGTCCGTGCCTTCTTTCAGGTTCAACGTCACGGTATGGTATGTCTCGCCGCCATCGGCCCACTTGGCGTACAGCGTCAGCTCGCCGGTCACCGGGGTGCCGAAGCCGTACGGCCGGGTGCCGGCCGCATCGGTGGTCCAGCCGACGAACACCTTGCCGTCAAGGGTTGGATCGGTCGGTTTCGTCACGGTTTGCCCGTATTCCACGGTTGCCGAAGTGACGGGCGTTCCTCCGTTCGAATTGAAGGTCACGGTGTATGTGTTCGGCGTCCACTGGGCGTACAGCGTCAGGTCGCCGGTCACCGGAGCGGTGTTGAAATCGTAGGCGGCGCCACCGGTCGCATCGGTTCTCCACCCTGCGAACGTATATCCTGTGCGGGTCGGATTGGCCGGAGCGGAAGCCTTTTCGCCGTCTCCGACGAGCTGCGAGTCAACCGCGCTGCCGCCGGTCGAATCGAACGTGACCTTGTGCGCCACGGCCCACTGCGCGTACAGCGTCACCGGAGCGGTGACCGCGCTGTTGAAGTCGTACGGCTGGGTGCCGTCCGCATCGGTGGTCCAGCGCACGAATTTGAAGCCATCCTTCGTTGGCGCGGCTGGTTTGTTTGCCGTGCCGCCCAACTTCACGGTCTGTGCTCCAATCGGTGAGCCGCCCTGTGAGTCGAAGGTTACGCCGGTCGCGGCCACGGGATGCGCGTACACGGTCGGGTCGCCGCTTAAGATCCAGAATTCCGCCGTGCCGGCAGCAAGGTCACCGGCCTGCACGTTGATTACGGATTCAGGAATCTGGCGATCGTTGTCGTCGCAATCCTTGCCCGTCCACGACGAGCCGCCGTTACGGATGATGAACCAAGGGTCGCGTACGCCCTTGCCGGTCTGCGACAGCTTGTATTCCGCCACCTCGCCGAAATCGTCGTGCTCGTTGAACGGCGTGGCCACACCACTGGTGCTTTCCTTGTACCAGCTCCACAGATCCCAGCCCTTCCAGGTGTCGGACTCCATGTCGTAGTCCTGGTATCTGCCGTCGGCACGGTAATAGTGCAGTTTGACGGTCAGGGTTTTCGGGTTCTTGATGTCGTTCGGCTGCGGCGTGGCGGCCGGCGACGCCTTCTCTGGAGACCTGTCGGAGACGGTCTGCGGCTGGTTGCCGTCCACCCATGCCTCGATGGCGCCGTCAACGTACGCGTTGGCGAATTTGTCGAGTTTCCATGTGCTCGCCAAGTAGCTGTCTTCGGTTCCCGCGGATGCTTCATCGGCCGTTTCGCCGTCGACGATGCGGAATCTCATCTGGCTTTGCGTGCCATCCACATAGCCTTGCGCGATCTTGCCGAAACCGTTGTCGGTCGCGCCGAACGGAAGATACGTGGACTTCGTCTGATCATCCGTCCACACCTGCACACCGGTGGCACGCTCGCCGACGGAATCGGTCGGCTTGAAGTTGACGGTCACCTTGGTCTGGCCGGCATGCTGACCGGTGTATGTGCGCGCATATGGCACACCACGGCCCACGGTGCCGTCGCATACGTTGACCATGGTGTCGCCGACCTGCGACTGGTACCACCCGTTACTGTCCGGACGGTCCGTACCCGTGCCGTCGGTGAAGTAGAACTTCGCCGCCGCGAGATTCGCGCCTTCCGGCAGATTCACGCTGTACCAGCCGTTCGCATCGGTGGAATCGGAAGCGTCCACGGCCTTCATAGCAAGGTTTTGCTCGGAACCGTCGGCCTTCCGATAGTGCAGTGTCGGCGCTGAGCCGCTCTGTTTCGGCTTGTAGTACACGGTCAGCGTTTTGTCCGCGATCAATGTGCTGTTGGGCGAATCGCTGTACTGCGGATTGTATTTGCCTTTGCCGGAGTCGCTTTCCGCGGCCGCGCCTTGGTACAGCGCGATCGCGCTACGCTTGCCGATGGTGGTCTTGATATGTCCGCCGGACACTTTCACCGTTTTCGAACAGTCGCGTGACGCGTACACGTCACAGTATTCCCCGTCGGGCAGCGTCGTCGTGTAATCCACGTCATGATCCTGCAGGGTGTTGTTGATGGCCATGAAGCCTTTCGCCGGCGAGGAACCGTCGGCGGCCCTGTCGAATGCGATGTTGTTGTCGCCGCGTTCCTGCCAATTCGTCACCTTCGTGCCGTTGACGGCGTTGTGGAAGCGGATCATGCCTCGGATCGACGTCCAACGCTGCTGGCAGTTCCAGTCGCCGTAGGTCATCTGCGTCGGATCCTTCGAAATGGCGCATGCCTTGTTCATGTCCACGTATGGCACCTTGGTGTCGGACGTGCCCTCCACGCCATTGTCGTACTGCGTGGATTTGTCGAAGTAGTAGTCGGACAGAATCTTCGGATGCCCGTAGTCGTAACCGAGCATGAACGCGTTCGCGAGCTCATAGCGGGCGCCGGACGTGGGGCTCAGCGTTTCGGAGCCGCGGGCGCTGTCCCAGTTCGCTACGAACACTGTGGCGTCGTCGGAGCGTTTCAGTAAATCGGAGGTGATGTATTTCAAGTCGGTGATGGAGCCGTTGAAGTCCTTGAGCAGCGAATACGCATAGGAGAATTGGGTCACTTCGCCGTTTTTCTCGTACCGTTCGGGAGCGAACTTGCTCGATTCGCCCTGATGGTAGATCACTTCCTGCGACCACGGGAACGACTGGCCATTGATATCAATGGCCTTGTCCATGAATTTGCGTTTGATGGCCGCGATGTCGTCCGGATCCATATGTTTGGCGGAGTCGATGCGGAAGCCACGCACGCCATCCTGCCATAACCGGTTCAGATAATCGGCCTGCATGTTCTGCACACGTCCGTTACCTGTATTGATGTCCCACATGGTGGACAGCCTGCAGTTCCATACCTCGTCGGCGTTGGAGTAGTCGGAGATGTTGTCGGAGACGTTGGACTTGCAGGTGTGGAAGTCCCCGCTCGGCAGACCGTACTGGTGGTTGTTGCCGCTTTCCTGGTACTGGTAGAGGCCTTGCGTGCCACCTTCCGCATACGGGTCCATGCTTGGATAGCGTCCGTAGGATCCGTTGTATGCGGTGCCGTCCACGCCATACTGGTCGTCCACCCAGGACACGTCATGGCCGGTGGTGTGGTTGAGCACCACGTCGGCTATCACGTCCACGCCGGCCAAGCGGCACTGTTTGATCATGCTTTTTAGCTCGTCCTCAGTGCCGAAGCGCGAGTTGAGCTTGTAGCTGACCGGCTGGTAGACGGTCCACCATTGCGTGCCCTGCACGGATTCCTGCGGCGGGGAGATCTGCACGTATTTCACGCCTTCCGGACCGTATGTGTTCGTGCATTCCTCGGCCACGGTCTTCCAGTTCTGCTGGAATGCGATCACCGTCACGTCGGTGGCCGCCGGCTGTGTGGCGTATGCGACGGCTTGCGAGCCAAGTCCCGCGCAGGAAAGCGCCAGTCCGATCGCGGCGGCCGTGATGCGGCGTGCAGTGTGGTGCGCATGCTGGTTCATCGTCAGTTCCTTTCCTTACGACGCAGCGCCATGGCCAGGCATAGCGTGCCGACGAGCAGCGCGATCAGTCCGGCCCGCATGTAGGTTCCGTCGCCTTCACCGCCGGTGGAGGGCAGTTTGACCGCCGTGTACTTGTTGGTCAGCTGGTAGTTCCACGATTCGGCGGTTGCGTTCGTTCCGTCAGTCGAATCCTGTGATTCGTCCGTTGCCGTATTCGGATCAGCCGCTGCGGTTTGGGCGTTGCTTTCGTCAGCGCCGGTTTCCGATTGATTCGGCTGTTGCGGCACGGTCTTGCCGCCGGTGAGCGAAACCGGCTTGTAGCCGTTCACGGCTTCTTCGGTTACGGAATAGTGGATTTCCTTGCCCTTGTAATACTTGGGCAGGTTGGTGAACGCGTAGGCCCATTCGTTGGAGGCGACGTTCGTCGTATCCGAGCCGGACGAACCAGCCGTCTCCTTCGCGCCATCCGAGGATGCCTCGGTGGTGGTCACGGCGTTCTTGGCATTGTCTTTGGTAAGCACCGCGCAGCTGACGCCGACGGGGTTCTTGGCCTTCGTATCCTTCGGATCCGAACACATGCTGTTGTTCTGCGGCGTCGGCCATCCCGGCAACGGCTCGTTGGCCTTGTTGTTCCAGATGCTGGACAGCACCCAGACGGTCAGGCTTGCCGGTCTGCCGTTATCGCTGTTGGCATTGTCGTCCCATTGCTTGGTGACGCTCAACGTGGTCGTTTCCAGCGTGTGGGTGTTCGTCACTTGGAAGTCCTTCTCCTTGTCGGTGGAGGAATCCGTCGGCTTGAACACGCATCCCTTGTCCTTGGCCCCAGCGGCGTCGGTCTCATCCGCGGCGCATCCGCTTGTCGTGTAACCGTCCACGTTCTCCTCGGTGACGGTGTAGGCGTACGGCTTGCCGTAGATATTCAGTTTGGGCAGTCCTTCGAAGACCCAGGACTGTCGGTCGCCGGACACGTTCACATCCTGCACGATCATCTGCTCGGTTTTGTCTTCGAAGCCTTGGGTCAGGTCCGTCGGATCCTTCGGCTGCTCACTGGTGCCCCACACATGGAAGGTGAGCTTGTGCGGACGCTTGCCGTCGTTGTCGGAGCTGTCGTTCCAAGTTTTGGTCACCTTCGCGCTGATGGCGTCCGGTTCACGCACGTTCAATACCGTGTATTCGGCGCCGTCCTGATACGGTCGCTTGGTGATCGACACTCGGTAGGAGCCATCCTTGAGCGCTCGCGTGGTTTCCTCGTCCACGGTGTAGTTGTAGCGTTCGCCGTTCTCGTCGTATCGGGGCAGATCGGTCCACGTATGCGTCCACGAACTGGAATCGCCCACCTCGACCGTGTACCGCTTGTCGGTCAGCTCCTTGGCATTGCGCAGCAAATGGAAGGTGACTTTCTCCGGACGGTTCCCATAGTTCGAGTCGGACCAGACTTTGCGCACACGCACCATGGTGGTGGCGATGCGGTCCTCCACACGTATGGTGCGGTCGCTTTGCAGCACGCCGTCGATGTACACCTGGCCTTCTCTTACGGTGAATGTGAGCGGTTTGACCGCCTCGTATCCGGTCGGGGCCTTGGTTTCGGTAAGCGTGTAGACGCCGTCCTCGAGCATGAACCGCTTCGGCGTTCCGCCGCTGGTCCATGTGATCGGGTCGATGGCTTTGCCTTCGAATGTGCTGCCGGTCAGGTTGAATTCGGCACCGGCGAGTTCGGCTCCGCCGCCTACCACGGTTTTGGAGAAGAAGATGCCGTTGGTGTCGGGCTTATCCACCATGGTGAGCGTCCCGTCCGTCTGGGTCTTGCCATTCACGGTGATTTTGCCGTTGATGTCGACGCTGAACGTGATGTCATCGGCCTTCGTATAGCCTGCCGGCGGATTGGTCTCGGACAGCGTGTAGGTGCCCGGCTGCAGGTCGAGCTGCTGCGATTGCCCCTGCTTGGTGGTCCATGTGATCGCATTGACGGATTTGCCGTCAAGCGTGCGTCCCGTGACGCTCATGCTTGCGCCCGCGATGTTGGTGATGCCGTCCGTCAGGCTGTTCTTGGCGATGGCGACGCGATGCGGTTGGTACGCGTCGACCATAGTGATCAGGCTGTCGTCCGCTGCGACGTAGCTGCCGTCGGACTGTCGTATCCGGACCTGCAGCTTGCCGTCGGTGCCGGTGTCCACGCGGAAGACGATGTCATCGGCCTTCGTATATCCCGCAGGAGCTTTGGTTTCCGTCAGCGTGTAGGTGCCCGGTTCCAGTGTGAAGCTCCGCTGGCTGCCGTCGGAAGTCCACGTCTGGACGGCGAAGGTTTTCGTCGTATCGTCCAACGTTCCGGTGAGCCTCATCGTCGCGCCGGCGAGTTCTTGCCCTCCAAGACTCTGCTTGGAGAACCACACCTTCTCGTTGTTGGGATGGTGGGTGTTGGTCAGGGTGATGTCGTGGTCCTTGTCGACGCCGTCTGTGGTGACGGTGTAGCCGGACGGCACATCCTCCTGCACGCCATAGGTGATCTTCATGCCGTTCTCGTAGACGGGCAGATTGGTGAACGCGTTGGCATTGCTCCAATTATTGGCTGCGTTCAACGTGGCTGACTGGTTGGTTTTCACACCGTTTTTCACCAGATGCACGGTGATGGAGTCCGGTCGGCTTCCGTCCTGGTTATCGGCGTCGTTCCACACCTTGTTCACGCCGAGACTGGTGGTTTCCGACGTATGCGTGTTGGTGCAGGTCATGACCATGCCGTCGGCCGCGGAGGCCGGATCGGTGCATTGCGCTGTGTATCCATCGATCCTGGTGGCTTCCATGGCTTTGTATTCGGCCTGCTTGCCGTCCACCACAACCGGCAGGTCGAACCAATATGCGGCGGAATCACCGGCGTTGACGTTGATGTCGCGGCTCTGGCCGTCCATCTTCGTATAGTCGGCTTCTCCCGCAAGCTTGCGGTATAGGTCGAAGGTCACGGTGCGGCGTTTGCCGTCCTGGTCATCGTTGTCGTTCCACCCCTTGTTCACGATGAGATTCGTGGTCTTCGGCGCATCCAAGGCCTGTATCTGGCCGATGCCGTTCTCGTCGGTCACGTTATGGCCGTTGACCGTCACGACGCCGTCGGCACCCACGGTGATGGTGATCGGGCTCATGGTTTGGTATCCGTCGGGGGGTGCGGTTTCCTCCAGCCAGTAGCGTCCAGGCAGCAGTTCGAATGTCTGTTTCTCGGTGCTTCCGGTAGTCCAAATCAGTGCGGTACCAGTGGGATCTTTGCTGACACCCTGCATTGATGCAGTCCAATTCGACCAGGCTTCCGGCGCTTCGGACGACCCCCATTTGGATAGCTTCAACGAGGCGCCAGCCACCGGAACGTTGACGTCGGCAGCATCCAGTTTGGCGATGCTGATCTTGGTCTTCTTCTTGTGGTTGTTGTTGACATACCACAGGTAGTTGCCCAACGTGGCGTTGTTGGCCACGGCCACGGTCAAAGAGCCCGAGTCGCTTTTATTATCGGAGATGACCAGATTGTCGTATTTGCCATTGTAGGTTTTCGAATCCGCGCTTCGCGCATCGTTGCCGGGGAAGACCACATACAGTGGCTTGGCTTTCTCGTACGCGCTGTCGGTAGTGTCGGCTTTTTCTCCCGGGGCCACGAGTTCCGTGACTTTGTAGATGTGGTCCGCATTCAGCTGCACTTGGCTGGAGTAGCCGGTCGTGCCAGTGGTGAGGTTGTTCATCACGGTCTTGCCCACAGTGCCGGAGCAGGTCTTCTTGCCTGCGGTTTCAGCTGCCGTGCTGCACTTGGTCAGGTCCACGTTCACTTCCTGCACTTCGAACATCGCGTTGGCGCCCGGCCGGCCGGTATCGCCATCAATGTACTTGTAGATTTGCAGGGTGTTGCTGTCGAATGTCATGCCACCTTGGGCCGTTTTCACCGTTCCGGTGACAGTGGAGGCATCACTGCCCTTGCTTGCATCTACGCCTTCAAGCGAAATCTCATTGCGGCCCACGGTTCCCTCGATGGTCTCTCCGGCTTTGAGCTGCACGGTCGCCTTGTATGTGATGGTGACGGCCCGCTTGTCCGGAATGAAGAAGACCAGTTTCTTGGAATTCGGCTCATATGACCATGTCGCACCACTGATCTGCTTTCCCGAGGCGGAATCGGCGATGAGGATGCTGTCCATGCGCAGATCAAGCGCGCTGCCCAACGTATCGGTCAGGGTCAGGGCCTTGCCGTTGTTCAGCGTCTGTGCGCCCGGATTGATTTTCACCGTGTAGTTGACGTTCGGCGCCGTGGACTCGTTGTACGTTCCCTGCTTGCTCACCAGCTTCGGCGTGTTCATGCCGAGTGTGTAGGACTGGTCCGTCTGGTCATTGCCGTCCACGCTGATATGCGCTCTGTTGGTGTATTCGCGGTATCCTTCCTGCGCTTTCAACGCGTCGATGCGCGTGTCGTAGACGATCTGCAGGCCTTCTGAGGTGGTGGCCTGTTTGAATGCGGCCGTGCCCGGCGATATGGTGAACGTCACTGTGCCGTTGCCGTTGTCCTTGGCCGATACGCCACTCAATGTGGCAGTTTTGGCATTGGGGCTCACCGCTTTGACGGAACCGGGCACGAACATCGTGTTCTCAGGCAACGAGTCGCTGATGGTCACCGATTGGGCCTTCTCCGGCAGGTCGTGCACGGTCAGCAGCCAGCGTAGCACTCCGGCTGCGTTGGCGGTCTGGCCGTATCCGTATTCGTCCCAATACCGGTTCACTGCCTCCTTTTTCAGATTGTCGCCTTGGTGGGTGTGGCTTGCCGTTGCCGTCTTATGCTTCGATTCGGCGGTGTTGTACACCGTTTCGGCGGTCACGCCATCCTTGACGGTGGACTGGTAGGCCACGTACACGGTCTGGTTGGCGTCGAGATGCTTAAACGTGATGGTGAAGCCATGGTCCGTGGCTGTAATCGAATACACACTGGCATCGATGAGCTTCGTCATTGCCTCGTCCGCATACACGGCAATGCTGTTTTGCACCAGACTCTGCTGGAATCCGGCGGATGAGCCATCCCCTTTCTGATCAAGGGTGTCTTTGAGATCCACGTTGTCCATCGCGGTCAATGCGGTCAGTGAGGTCACCCATGTGAGGTTCTTGCTTTCGGACCCCGGTGAGGTGCACTTCTTGCCGATTTTCACTGCGTCCTTGCCGACGTCCGCCGTGCCGGTGGCGCTTTTGCCGGGGTGGCCTTTCGGCTTGACCGTCACATCGTTGGTGTAGGTCTTATGCTCGCCGCTGTCGGCATTGGGCGCGTCCGTCACTTCGGTGGTGTAGGTGATGGCGAAGGAGTCGAAGCCGGATGGCAGCGTATATGTGCCGTTCACCAGATCCAGCCAAGGAACCTTGATGGACCACTGGTTGTTGTACGGATCGCTTTCGAATGCATCCAGAGCATCCGTAGGGCACTGCGTCTTCCAATCATTGGCTTTTCTGCAGGTCAGTACCACATCGCCGGATGGCTCTTCCAGCCCGTTGCCCAGCGCGTCCTTGATGCTGGCTCCGGAAATGTCGGTGTCGGTGCCCTTGGTGATGTTGATGGTCCATTGGATGCCCGAAACGTCCTTCTTGTTGTTCGGGTCGCCTGGTTGCGGATCGGACTTTGCTATCGTCGTTTGGGTGCCGCCTTTGGTCACCGACCAGTCCTTGTAGGTGACCCAGATGGAGTTTTCGGTCTTTTTGTGGTCCGTATTGTCATCGCTGTGGTATTCCACGGAGTTCTTCAGGCCGGGCACCTGCGAGCAGTCGCCCGCCTGCTTGCAGGCCGCCACGAGCGTGGCACGGTCGGCGGTCACGGCGTAGCGCACATACAGCGTTTCACCGTCCTCCATGGACTTAATCGTGGCGCTGAACCCGGTATTGCCCGCCGCTGGCGTGGCGTTCCATGTCCCCTCATACGGTTGCTGGCAATCCGCGTCGGTGTAGATATGGATGCTGTCCGGATCAAGCTTCATCAGCTCGCCCATGGTGTCGTTCAATTGCACGTTCTGGTTGGTGCCGACGGAATTGACCTTGATGACGAATTCCCACTTCGAGGGGTCCGAGGTGGAGATGGCCGGGGATTTGGAAGCGTTCACTTCATGCTTCGGATTCACCTTCAGCGTCACGTCGCCGTAGCCCGGATATGAGAACGTCTTGTCTCCGCCGTTGTTGCCGCCGGTTTTGTCGGAGTTGATGGTGCCTTTGACCGTCACGTACGCGGTGACGTTCGATCCCGCGTCCTCGCCGCGGGTGTACGTGGCCACCATGCGATTGCCGTTGATCACATAATGCCCGACCACATCGCCCGATTCGTTGATGATGTCGTACTGTTGCCCAGATTGGAAGGTCAGGTTCTCGGGCAGATCGTAGACGAAGGTGTCGCCCGATTTGACGGTGATGTTGTTCGGCACGTTCCAATGCAGCTGCATGTTGATTCCATCGCCGTAGTCGACGGTGGTGCCGGAGATGAACGGCTTTTCCTGGCCGCCGGACACGATGGTCAGCTTGGAGGAGTCCTTGTCCACCCAGCCGAGTTCGCCGATGTTGTATTCCGCGGCCTGCGCATGAACGGGCCCGATCAATACGCATGCCAGCATGGTCGCCAATGTCACCAGCATGGCGGCAAACGTTTTCACACAGCGCTTTGACGCCAACTCCTTGCGCCTGTGCATAATCCCTCGCTTCACGATTAAGTACAACCTAAGGTGGCGGCAGCCACTACCTTGCCCCAGCTACCGCCTCTGTCATGCAAGCACGGTGTCACGACGTCAACATCAACGAATGAAACACAAAATTTGTGGTCATTTTGTTGCAAAAACACGCCGAAAGGTGTTGCATCAAACGTTTGACAATGAGGTTACCCCCACCGAAGCGAAAACAAGAATCGCCGAAAAAGTCCTGCAACAGATTATGCAAATTTTCTGAAACAGAAGCCACTTTTGCAATTGTTTGCAGAAGTGGCTCCGCCGTACTTTCTCACCCGAACACGGGGTCAACTGGTGACGCCCATCATCGACAAGCACCAAGCGTTCTCATAGGAGACTTCCTCCCATTGCTTGTACCGCCCGGACGTACCCCCATGGCCGGCTTCCACCTCGATTTTCGCCACGGCGTCCACACCGGCATGCTGCAGCCGGGCCAGCCATTTCATCGGCTCCACATACAGCACGCGGGTGTCGTTCATGGATGTGGTAATGAAAATTTTCGGAAAAACGGCAGTTCTTTCGTCATTTTCACTATCTGGCGCATTCTCGTATGGCGTGTACGACTTCATATACGCGTACACATCCGCGTCGTGCAGCGGATCGCCCCACTCGTCCCATTCGGTGACGGTCAGCGGCAGCGAAGGATCAAGGATCGAGGTCAGCGCGTCCACGAACGGCACATCCGCCTCCACGCCCGCATAGCATTCCGGAGCCATGTTGGCGACCGCCCCCATCAATAGGCCGCCCGCCGAGCCGCCGTTTGCCACCGTACGCAGCGGCGAGGCCAGTCCGGCGCGTTGCAGCGCGCGCGTGGCGTCGATGAAATCCTCAAACGAATGCTTCTTGTTGAGCAGGTGCCCCTGCTCGTACCAGGCGCGTCCCATTTCGCCGCCGCCGCGGATGTGCGGCACGGCGTACAGCACGCCGCGGTCGAGCATGCTGATGCGTGACACCGCGAATCCCGGATCGGAGCTGATCTCGTACGCGCCGTAGCCGGTGATGAACATGGCGGAATCGCAGGTCGGCACGTCACGCCGCCATACCAGCGAGACGGGGATGCGTTCGCCGTCGCGCGCGGTGACCCACACCCGGCGTTCCATGTAGTCGCGCGGATCGAAACCACCCAGCACGGTGGCGCGTTTGAGCAGACGGTCCTCGCCGGTGTCCGGATCGTAATCGTGCAGTTCGCCGGGGCGCGTGTAGCTGGCGAACGAGTAGCGCATGCGCGGCGCGTCATACGAAGGATTGCCACCAACGCCGATCGAATACAGGCGGCGCGTCTCCCCCGGCATGCGGTCGGCGGTGGCGCCGTCCGACGATGTCATCGCCCGACGCGAGACGCCATGCACGGCCGATCCCTTGCCTTGCGCGGCGGCGGCCGCGTCCAGTTTGCCCCAGATCTCGGCGCGTTCCTCGTTGATCTCGTCCACGGATTCGTCGACGTCCCAATCGTCCTCCAGCGCGTGCGGCACCAGTTCGGTGAACCGCCATGGCCGGCCGGCCAGGAAATCCTCGGCGGCGGCCCGTTTCGTCATCACCGCGATGTGCGGCAGGCTTTCCGCGCGGTATTGCAATGCGACGAAATGCCGATGAATCGAGATACCCTCGATGCCCAAGCCGTGCGCGCCCTGCAGAATGGCGGGATTGCAAGGATTCGAATACGGGGTGCCGATCGGCATGGAGGAAGCGCCCGGCTCCACGTCGTCGCCGTGCTCGCAGCCGTAAGGCGATCCGACCGCCACGCGCACGCCTTCGCCCAGCCGGTATGGAGGCTCGTGCGTCCGCATATCGATCACATCGATCTCGAAATTCGGATTCAACGCGTTGTGGTACACCACGGCGAGCGGAATATCCTCGCCATGCTCCCCCGCGCCTTCGAAGCAGGCGAAGCTCACGTCGTATTCCACGTCGGTTTCGCGCGGAATGAACGCCCGGAACGAGCCCTCTGGGGTGTCCACTGGCAGCATCAGCACTTCGGTGGTGGTTTTCGATCCGGTGCCGATCACGATGTTGCGTTCGTCGAAGGACAGTCCGATGCCCACCCAGAAGCGTTCGTCCGCCTCGCGGTACACCTCCACGTCATCGGTCACGGGGGTGCCGACGCGGTGGCGCATCACCGCGTATGGACGCCATGCGCCGTCGAGCAGCACGTAGAACACCCATTGCGCGTCCGGCGTGAAGCAGGCGCCGCCGATGCCCTCGAACCGTTCCTCCAACTCGTCGCCGGTCTCAAGATCGCGGATGCGGAAATCGTAGCGTTCGTCGCCGCTCGTGTCGGCGCCGTACAGCATCCAGCGGCCGTCCTTGGAGATGTCCATGCCGCCGACACGGAAGAAATCATGGCCTTGCGCCTCGGCGTTGGTGTCGAACACCACCTGTTCGCCGTCGAGTGGCACACCGGCCTCCACCGTCGGCGGATCCCAATCGTCCGCGCCGCGAATCGGCACCCGGCATTGCACGGCATACTGTTCGCCCTGCTTGGTGCGGGTGAAGTACCAGTAGCCGTCCATGCGCGTCGGCACGGACATGTCGGTTTCCTGCACATGCGATTTGAATTCGTCGAACAACGTTTTGCGCAACGATGCGAGCGGTGCCATGCGCTGTTCGCAGTAGCGGTTCTGCGCCGCCACATAGTCTTGAACGTCCTGCGATTGCTTGTCCCGCAGCCATTCGTATTGATCGATGAAGGTGTCGCCATGGAAGACGCGCTCCTTCGGCACCCGTTTCGCGCGCGGAATCGCGCCGAACCCATCCTGCTCCGATGCGGACGGGTCGTTCATGCCCCGAAATTCACTCATGCACGCGATTATACCGGCCTGCGCCGCCTAACTTTCCGACGGCGATGTGCGCCGATGCTTCCGGCAGCCGCACCGTGCAGCCATGCATGCTGCCGGATTCCGGGCCGGTCAGTCGTTCCTGCCATCCGCGGCTTGGGTGGCGCGCAGGTACGGCAGCATGGTTTTCATGATGTTCGACCCGGTCGCTCCCGTGAACACCGGTACGTCGGTGACCGGCATCGGCTGCGTGTTCGCGCGCCCCGCAACGGAACCGATGTTGCCCGCCACCTCGCGCGGCGTCAGCTGGCGGATGCAGATCGCCAGCACGCGGCCCGGATAGCGGCGTGCGATCGTGGCGTATGTGGTCGGATCCTTCTGCCCGTCGTCGCCGATCAGAATGAACTTCATATCGGGAAAATCGGCCATGAGCTGTTCGGCGTATTCGAGCTTGTGCTGCACGCCCGACGGAATGAAGGTTTTCGGCCTCGGGTCAAGGTCGCGCAGCAGCAGCGGACCTTCCGGAAAACCGTGGTTCGTAATGAAATGGCGGATCGAGCTTTCCACGTTCCATGGCGAGGTGGACAGGTAGAAGAACGGCGCGTCCGGGAACATGTCCGCGATGCGGTTGAACAGCAGGTTCATGCTGGCCACCGGCACTTTTTTGCGCGGATTAAGCAGCAGCAGATTGTAGGCGGCCTTCATCAGGCGCGGCGCCTGCGTGACCATGATGGTGTCGTCCACGTCGGAGATCACACCCACTTTGGTGCCGCTGGGAATGGTGAAAAGGTTGGCGTCGACCGGCTTGCGGCTGCGCACTTTGTACGAGACGTTGTGGATGCCCGGTTCGAGCGAATGCTCGGCGACGAGGTCGAGGTAGCCGGCATCGTCGGATGCCGCGAATTCGCTGGAGATATCAGGATTGCTGTCGATCGCGTCATACACTTCCGCCGCGCCCACCTGCACGGTTTCGATGGGCACGTCATCGATGGCGATCCGCACTTTGGTATGCGGGGACGGCACCATCAGCATGCCACGGATGCCGCGAATCAGGCGGCCGGCCTGCCGTTTGAACGGTCCGTATACGGTACGGCAGATCAGTCGGGAGTAATGTTCGGTGCCGTAGCCGACGTAGGGTTCGACACGTGGATACCAGTCGAGCGACCGCACCAATGCGGTCGAGAATTTCAGCCAGACGCTGAATGCTTTGGTGACAGTGCGGCGGAACAGCCTGATCAGCGGCGGCTTGACTTCAAGACGCTCATGCCTGGAGGCCGCGTCGAAGGTGGTGACCACCTTGCGTGCCGGAATCGGCACGGTGGGCATGTCATCGCAAGAATCGTCCATCCGCTCCCCCATACGCTGCTGTTCGCGCTGCCGGTCGTGCTGCGGCGCACGCTGCGGCGGGAACTGCGGCAACGGCTGAATTTCACTCATATGCCCACTATAGAGGTCGCGTTCGAACAAACAGTAACGCCACCGAGAAAATCAGGGAACTTTCAGGGCCCCGCAAGGCACTTCCCATAAAAAGGCTGCGGCCGGCGGGTACGATGCGCGACCGTAAGCCCGGCCGAACGGCCTTGAGTGTGTCGCGCATCGCACCCGCCGGCCGCAGCCGTAATTAAAACTAGACGTCCGTGCTATTCAGTCAGCCACAATCTTGGCATACTCGTCAGCGCTAAGCAGGTCAGGCTCGTCATCCTCAAGCTCGATCTTGAAAATCCAGCCCTCGCCGTACGGATCGTCCGTCACAATGCTCGGATCGTCCGCAGCCTCGTTGTTGACGTAGCGGATGGTGCCAGCCACCGGCGAGACCAGCGCGGTGACCGCCTTGGAGGATTCGAATTCCGCCACTTCGTCGCCAGCTTCGACCTGCGTACCGACTTCAGGCAAATCGATGTACACGAGTTCGCCGAACTGTTCGGTGGCGTATTCGGTAACGCCCACCATGGCGGGTTCGACGGAGGAATCCACCCACACGTGCTCGTCGGAGTATTCGAGGTGCTCGGGCACGTCGAGGTTCACTTTGCTATCGTTTGCTTCGCTCATGCCGCCCATTGTACGGCGTATGCGAGCGCCGCGCACCCGCGCCACGCGTAGCGGGTCAGCGTACCGGTCCGGATGGCATGGCGCCGACTACCTGCACGATGGTGCCTTCCGGGCAGTTGTCGTAGATCCACTTGGAATCGGCCTCGTACATGTTCACGCAGCCGTGGGAGCCGTAGTGCGCCGGGTCGCCGTGGGCGATGCCGTAATTGTTCCAGCTTGCCGTGTGGAAGCCTTCGCCGCCGTAGAAGTAGCTTACCCACTTCACACCCTTGGACAGGTAGCGCGAGCCGTCGTCGTTCAGGCCGGTCATGTCCTGGATCTGATACTTGAGGTAGATGTAGAAGGTGCCCAGGTCGGTTTCGTGCTTGCCGGTGGTGCCCGTGCACACCGGGAAGGTCTTGACGGCCTCGTCGTTGTGGTACACGGTGGCGGTTTGCGCGGTGCGGTCCACCACGATGCGGTATTCGCTCTTCTTCTGCACGGTTTTGAAGTTCTGCACATCACCGTCCACCGGAATGGTGGCGCCTTGGCCGTTTTTGAGCGCTTCGCCGATCTTCGGTGCGAGCGCCTCCATGTTCTTGACCTTCACGCCGTTCACGCCTTTGACGATGGTGGCCAGCACTTTGCCGCTGTTGTCGACGGCGTCTTCCTGGTCGACCGCGTCCTGGTTGAGCTGGGCTGGGACCTGCTGCTGCACGTAGTTGGTGATGGCGTTGTCATCGTAGGACAGCGAAAGCGTGCCGTGTTCGAGGTCGGCGTCGGTTTTCAGCCATGAGGCCACGACTTCGGCTGGAATCTGGAAGGTCTTGCCTTGTCCGTTGTCCAGCACGATCGGCGCATTCAGTCGCGCGTTTGCCTGGTCGGCCACGTTTTGGGCTTCAGGCAGTGCGACCGGCACGTCGATGGTTTCGTACGTGATCGTCACGCTGCCGCTGTGCCCCGGGTTCGCGATGGCTTTGGCGACCGTGTCGATCACGTTGTCCACCTTCGGGGACCTGCCGCCGCGGCCTTCCACTGCGACGAAGGCGCGCGCGTTGGCATCGTACGATGCGGTGGACGGTACCGCGCGGTCGGTGTCCTGCACGAATTTGTCGGTGACGAACGTCCTGAGGGCCAGCTTGTTGGACTTGGCGTTCAGTGGCACGTTCTTCTTGACGAACGGGTTGACTTCGTTGATGTATTCGAGTGCGCCGTTGGTCTGGTGCTTGGCGGCGAGCAGTTCCGTGACCGTCTTGTCGACGTTGTAGCTCACGCCGAGGTCGCTCAGGCTGCCGGAAGCGTTGTTGCCGTTGCCGTCCTTGATGTTCACGGTGGTGTTCTTCACGGCGGCCGTCACCGTGTTTTTCAGCTGGTCGGCGGTCTGTCCGGCCACACTGGTTCCGCCGAAGGTCACGCCCGGCGCGGCCTTGTCTTGGAAGTACCAGCGTGCGGTGAAGAAGCCGGCGATCGCGGCGACCACCAGTACGGCGAGCACGATTCCGGTGATGATCAGCGGCAGTTTGCGTTTCTTGGCCACGACGGCTTCTCCTTCGACCGGCATGGTGAGCACGGGAATGGCGGGAGCGGGCGTGGATGAGGGCATGTCACCGGTAGGAATGGCACCAGTGGGAACAGCTCCGTTGGGGACAGTTCCGGCAGGCGTGGTTTCGGCGGCACCGGCCGTCGGGAATGACTGGAACGGCTGGGTCTGGTCCGATGCGAAATTCAACGGTGGCATGGTCTCGGTGGCGGCGTTGGACACGTCGTCCTGTTCGGACATATCGGCCACGTCGGCGAGATTGATCGTATCGCCGTTCTCACCAGACTGCGGCGGCACGGCATTCACCCCTTCAAACGAGATGCCGGCGAAGCTGTTGTCCGTATCGTTCTTCCCACTTCTATCAGACATGTATGTGGTTTCCTCATTCACTCTCTTAACGGTACATACCATGCAGCATGATACGCAGACGAGTGCCCAAACGAATACCTAAACAAGCTCCCCCGGCAACCGCCCCGAAGACAGGCTCAGCCGATACCACCTTTTAATGGCAGGTCTTGTCACGGCAGGTCGTGGCCGAGCCATTCCTCAATCATGTAGCGTGCGATCGTGGCTTTGCCCGGAGCCTCCATACGTCCCGAAACCAGTTCGCTCATGTATTCGTCGCGTGTGACCCAACGCGCCTGCAACGTTTCCTCGCCGTCCACGTGCACGTCGGTGGTGACCGCCACGCCTTTGAACGCCATCATGAGAGACGAGGGGAACGGCCACGGCTGGGAGCCGAGGTATTTGAGTTCGCCTATTTCGATGCCGACTTCCTCTTTGGCTTCGCGCCGGCATGCGTGCTCCAGGTTTTCGCCAGCCTCCACGAATCCGGCCGAAACCGAGTACAGGCCGTTGTTGCGCCACGCGCTGTTGTGCTGCAGCAGCAGACGGTCATCATGGTCGACGATCGCGGTGATCACCGCTGGCTCGATTCGGGGGAACAGCAAACGATTGCCATCCTCATCGTTCGTGCAGTGCTGAGCCCAGCCGCCGAGCGCCGGTTCGACGGGCGCGCCGCACGTCGGGCAGTGACGCTGCCGGGCGTGCCACATGCTGAGCGAGATGGCGGAGGTTGCCTGTCCGGCTTCGCGTGCGCTGGCGTGGGGTGCGAATCCGCGCAGGTCCACCCAGTCGAATCGGGTTGCCGCGCTTTCCAGCAGCGATTTCGCGTTTTCCTGCGATTCGTGCGCCGGCACTTCGGCGAACGCGTCGTCCGCTCCCCCGCTGCGAGCCGTCGCAGCCGTAATCGTCGTATCGTTCGGCTGGACGTGCGTCACGTCCACGGCGACGACGTGCTCGCCCAATCGTCCGCCGTACGAGCCGAGGAATATGGCGAGCGCCGATGGGTGCGATTCGAGTTCCGCGGCAACGTACGCGCCCGGCAGTTGGGCGAGGCGCATTTTCACGTTGGCGTAGTCGGCGATGGCGCCTTGGCCGTGCGGCACGGCCACTTTGCCGTCTTTGACGAGGATGACTTTCGTTGCCGGTTCCGCCAGGACTTTGGCGAACAGGTCGGGTTCGCCGCGTCGTGCCACTTCGTAGTCGATGTCTCCTTGGGCGAGTGGCAGGAACGGCAGGGTCTGCGTCAATGCCAGTGGTGAGAACACGCTCATGGTTGTGTTGCCTCTTTCATGCGTGTTATATACGGAATATATTCGTTATACATACGTAGTACATATTTCGTATATACGTTTTATATATTTTCTCTATATCTTGTCGATACGCCGGATGGTCTGCCACAGATAATCGTCGCAGCCGGCTCAGCCGACTCGCTTCACCAGTTCCAGTAACGCGGCGGCCACCTGGTCGGGGTGTTCGTACGCGCTGAAGTGGCCGCAGTCGTCGATCACCGTCATCGTCACGTCGGTTTTCGTCATCGCGTCGGCGACCGGCTTCATCACTGCCGGCGGGCTGGACGGGTCCTTGTCGCCGCAGATTACTGCGACTGGCACGTTGATGTTCGGCAGCACATCGTTCAGGTCGGGACGGCCAGCGGCCATGCGTTCGCGCCAGGCGATGCCGTCGGCGGGCTGTTCGTTGATCCACGTTTCGAACTGCCTGCAGTAGGCGTCCGACTGTTTCACGGTGGAGTCGGCTTCCGACGGCACGGCGAATCCCATGACCGGCTCGTGTGTGCCGGTCGTTTCGCAGTCGGTGGCGATTGCGACGCGCTTCAATCGCATGTCGGCGGAGTCGGCGTCGGCTTTCGTGTCGCACAGGGCGAGCGCCGCCACCGCTTCCGGATGCAGGCGTTGGATGTCGAGAATCAGGTAGCCGCCCATCGACAGGCCCACCCAGATGGCTTTGCCGTAGCCGGCGGCGTGCAGCAGGTCCACGTACGCGTCCGCCATGCGGTCCAGTCCGTATGGGAACGCGCCGTCGGCGTCCTTGCCGCCGCTGTCTTCGTCGGACGGAATCGGTCCTTCGCCGGCGCCGGGCATATCCGGAGCCCAGATCGCAAATGGTTTCACGCCTTGTTTCACAGCTTGGTCGCGTAAAGCCGCCGCGCACTCGTCCCACATGCGGTGGTCCACCGGGAAGCCGTGCACGAGCACCACCGGCGTGGTTTCGGTATCGTTGCCGCCGTCCGTATATACGTTGTTGTTCAGTTCAATCGTCATATTTTTCTAATCCTCCCCTATCTGTCTATTCGCCTAGTTTGCTTGGCTTTTGCCCCGCTTGCGCGGCTTGTCCTACTTGCCGGTCCACGCGAGCGCCTGCCGCACGATGGTGCCGTAACCATTGGCCATCTGCCCGACGAAGGTGTCGAGCATGTCTCCGGACGGGTCGACCCATTCCACGTCGAGCGTCTCGTCCTGCGGCTTGCAATCGCCGGCGATCGGCACCACGTAGCACAGCGCGATCGCATGTTGGCGTGGATCGTAATAGTCGGATAGGCCGGGTGTCGGGAAGAATTCGGCCACGGTGAACGGCTGCAGGCTGATCGGCAGCTGCGGCAGGGCGATATCGCCCAAATCTTTTGCGACGTTGCGCGCCACCGCTTCACGCAACGATTCGTGATAGAGCACACGTCCGGCGATCAATGTGCGTTCGATACCGCCGTCGTCAGTGACGCGCAGCAGCGAGCCGATTTGCGCCACCCTGCCGAGATCGTCGGTGCGCACCGGCACGACCACGACGTACGGAATCGGTATTTCGTGGCGCATGCGGTTGATTTCGTCCGATGGGAGCCATCCCGGAGGGTTGCCCATTCCGCGGATGAAATCCTCCGGCGTAATGTCGTCGAATTCCCCGCGATGGCGGTTGGCGTCGAAATCGCCCTCGTCGGGCACTTCATCATTCATCACTGGCATGATTCCATTATCACGCACGGCATGTGAATGTCACGTGCTTCCGATTCTTCCCATAGCGCAATCGGGTGCGGCAGTGTGTTTGCGTGGCGTGCGGCTATATACTTTTCGCAAACGGGCTTTCGCAATATTGCGCAGCATTGCACGATATTGTTTTTTGAAATCGGCTTATAGCGTAAGCCGGGAAATGGGGAACGCATATGGCAACGCATGCAGTCACTTCGCAGGATTTCAACCAGGTCGTCGAATCCAATGATCTGGTGTTCGTGGATTTCTGGGCCACGTGGTGCGGTCCGTGCCGTGCATTCGGCCCAACGTTCGAGAAGGCAAGCGAGGCGAATCCGGACGTCTATTTCGCGAAGGTGGATATCGATCAGAATCCCGATCTGGCCGCCGCGGCCAAGGTTCAGGCAGTGCCGACGCTGATGGTCGTCAAGAAGCAGCAGATCATCTTCCAGCAGGCCGGCGCGTTGCGCGCTTCCGATTTGGATGATCTGATCAGCCAGGCCAAGGCGTTGGATATGGATGCGGCCGCTTCCGATGGGGACACCGCTTCCAGCGGAGACGCCAAAGTGAAAACGCCAAGCAGTCAGTCGGAACGATGATTCGGCCCGTCGCCTGCGCGTTGCATACGTTATCTTCAAGTTCCTTGGGGTGCGGTAGACTATATGCAGTTGCGCGCATTCCGGCGGAACCCTAGCGGTTGTGCGCCGTGCCCTAGGCACGGAATCCGCCGAGGAATTGTACCCGATGTAGGAGCAGAATGGCTAGCCATAAGAAACATGCCCAACCAACTACGTTTGCCTTGCCGGGCAAATCTCAGATGGTGAAGATTGTCGCAACGGTTGCGGCAGTGGGGCTGTTGGCCACTGGCGGCATCGTGTCGCATAATCTGTACGCCACCGCGGAGAAGTCTCCTGCCAAGCAGGTCACCGCGTATTCCGTCACCGACAGCATCGAAGCCTCCCGTGGCAATGCCCGTGAGGCGCTTTCCGGAGATACTTCGTACGTCACCGTGAAGATCAACGGCAAGACCCGCGTGGTTCCCGGCATGCATTTCACCGATGTGAAGTCCGTGCTTGACGCGGGCGACATCACCCTTGATACGGAAGACACCGTTTCCCCGTCTTTGGATACGAAGGTGAACGAGAACACCGTCATCAAGATCGAACGTGCCGGCGCTTCCGTTGAGGTGTCTGATACGGATATCGCATTCAACACGGTCAAGAAGGAGACCTCCAGCCTGCCGAAGGGCCAGGAGAAGGTCGAGACCGAAGGCGCGAACGGTGTTATGGAGACCACGAACCTCGTCACCAAGTCCGGCGGCAAGGTCATGTCTTCCAATATGATCAGCTCTTTCGTGAAGAAGGCTCCGACCGACAAGGTGATCCTCGTCGGCACCGGCTCCTCGTCCACGCCGTCCGCGGCCGCAGCGTCGATCGGCACCACCGTGCCGGCTGGCGAAATGCAGCAGTGGGCTCACGATTATCTGCTGTCCAGCGGCTATTCCGAGGCCGATTTCACCGCCACCGTGTACATCATTTCTCATGAGTCCGGTTGGAATGTCGCAGCCACGAACCCAAGCTCCGGCGCGTACGGCCTGCCGCAGGCGCTGCCCGGTTCGAAGATGGTGAGCGCCGGTGCCGATTGGGCCACCAACTACCAGACCCAGCTTAAGTGGTTCTGGGGCTACTGCGCACAGCGCTACGGCTCCATCCAGGGCGCCTACACCTACTGGCAAGCCCACCACTGCTACTGAGTTTTAGTTTTTCAGACAGGAGAGGCTCCGCACACATTGTGCGGAGCCTCTCCTGTCTTATATGCCTCTTTTATATTTCATATGGAAAGATGCAGGCCATTCATGGCGTTACGGTTGTTTATGCACGCAATTCATTCATCGCTTTTATCGCGGCCCTTTTGGCCATCTTACGCGTGAGCGAACGGCCAGACGCAACGGGCTCGAAAAAGCCGTCATGCTCTTTTTCCACCGTCCATCGCCAACCAAGCACGTTATTTTGAGCGACTCGAATACTGAACGAAGATCCTACACGCCCACTACCTGCCACATTCATTCCAAGCTCCCTTTTTCAGGATTTTTGGGCTGGATGCATACGTACTCATTATTAGCGTTTATGGACGTTTCGCACAGCCTATCAAGATACTGCATATAGTACAGCACTCACATCAAGAGAACTGTACTATATGCGATTTTTCAAGCTGAGCGGAATATTGTTCACTTACTCGCCATCTTTGGCTGTATGATGCGAACCTTTGCGGGGACCACGCTTGCCGGATACACCCTTTGCAGCATCGGCCACAGCAAAAATGACAACCTTCTCATCCGGGTAGGACTCGCCATCCATGGCGAAATAGGCGATCTGGTCGTCTGCGACCGGCGGGAAAGTGAAATACTTCTGCACCGCTACCAGCACATCGGTGGTACGCACGGTCACGGAAGAAGCCTTTCCTGCAGCGTCAGAGTCGACGCCATCGGCCTTGCTTCGCTTGGTCTTGCAGAACTTGATGGCGTTCTCGTCTTTGGCGTCGCATGCCTGGACTGCGATCTTCTTCTGCTTGTCATTCACCAGCAATTTCACGTATGCCGGGCATCCGAGCGCTTCGGTCACGCCTTTGGAAAAGCGAACGGATGATTCCATGACCGTCATGGTCATCTTATTGGTGGTGGTCTTTTCTCCCACTGCTTCAAATCCGTCAAGAACAGACATGCCAACCCCTTGAAAATATAGGATATTAATTACATGCAATATAATACAACAATTCGCATAAATACACCCTTTTTTCACTAATAAAATAGGGGGTATCTCCGCTTTCCAGCAGAAATACCCCCTGTATTTCCAAGAATATAGCAATAATTCATAGACTTCATTGAACAAGTTTTCATTGAGATGAATTCAAGGAAAACATGCACCAATAATGTCGAGAATTACCGCGCCATATTTCAATAGTTGTATTTCACATCATTGGTCATTTTGCCACACGGCGTCTGATCGAGCTTCATATCAGCCGTGGCCTTGTCAGACACGGTCACGTCGAACTCGTACGTCACGCTCTTGCCAGGTGCGATGTACGCCATACTGGAGTTCAATGGCTTGCCGTCCATGGTGGCATTGCTACGGTCACGCACATCACCGGTCACGGCGATTGATCCAATCGAACCACCTGCAGGCGCGTAAATCAGCACACGCTGCGCGGATGTGCCACTCGGCGCCACGGGCACGCCACCAACGCCCTTCTGCTCACCACCGAGAATGTAACTCGTGCAGGTAGCCATTTCCGTGGAAGTCATACGGTTGGTCAGCGTGTACTTCACGTGGTAGGTCTTGTCACCTGTCTTGGTCACTTCGCTGGTACGGTCGATATACCAACCCATCTTCGAAGGATTCTGCTCGCTGATGTAAATGCCCGTTTCCGGATTGGTCTCGCTCTCAGGCGCATTCTTGGCGAGTCCAGCACCTTGGAAGTATTTCGCTTCGTCATCGTGGAACGTGTAGGCGTAGAAGTGGCGGTTCTCGGCCAAATCACCGATGCTTTGCGCCACCTTCATCATCTTGTCCACAGTCATGTTGCCAAAAGCGCCGTCCATCACCGTTTTGGCAATGTACTCGAAGTATTCGTCCTGCTGTGCCACAGGAACGTCCTTGTAGATGGTGTTGAGCATGTATTCGGCGGTGTTCTCGCCGGTAAGCACAGTGCCGTTGGACAAAGTGACTGGTCCGTTGATCTCCACCATCTTCTGGATGAACACCGGATCCACGGAAATCAAACCGTCGATGTTGCAGGCATATTGCGAACGCTGCCATGAAGCGTTGAGCATTTCCGCGTTGCGGGAAACATCCGGCACCGCGAAGGTGTCTCGCACGTCGAAGGAGAAACCCAACGGCCTGTTGAATACCGCATGTTCCTCAGCGGTGCCGTTGTTGCCATTGACGAACTCACCATTCGGGTGGAAGTCCCCCACCGCGATTTTGCCATGATCCGCAGTCATGGTGCCGAGAGAGCCAACCAAGCCGCCGCCGGAACGTGTTTCGGATGTGGTCTGTGCCGCCAGCAAGTATGTGCGGGCACCGTTCTGGCCGAGGAAGGAAGGCAGCATGTGAGTGGCGTTGCTGACCTGTCCGACCAAATCGGCGATATTGTCAAGCTGGTCCTTGCCCTGCTGATAGGCTTTCTTCACCATGCCGATTTTCGGCTCGGCAAGACTGTTATACTGCTTGTTCTGCTGCTGCACCTGCTGGTTGAGCTTGTCGAAGTTACCTTGCGCATCGGCGATTGGCTGCAGATTAAGTTGCCCTTCCGCACCGGAAAGATTGGCATCGGCAAGCTGTTGCACCGCAGTAGTCAACGATGGCAGTGTCTGCTGTGCAAGGTTGTCCACGACTTCCGTCATGCCTTGCACAGTGGCGATGTCACTGCCGACGAACGGCATTTTCGCAGCCACGTTCCATAATGAACCGTGCGCAATCTGCTTGGCCTGCGTCGTCTGCTGCTGAGCCTGCGCGATGGACGCCTGCGACGCGGCGGCATCCTTGAGCTTTGCAGGGTCATTGATTGCGGATAGTGAGGATATGGCTTGCGATTCGTGTGCCTTGACGCTTTTTGCCTGCTTATACAGTTGCATACCAAACACTGCAGCAATGGCAAGTAGCACGATCAGCACCGCAAGTACAATAAGCGTCACATTCCGTGCCGTATGTTTTTCCCGTATTGCTTGAGCATGTTGCCCCATGCTTTGCTCCTCAAATCATTAAGCACTCAATTTGACTATTCCAGCGCATTATTGTGCCACATGGCACCCCTTTTTTTCGGCCGCCAAATGAAATTTCCCTCTGTTCCATCACAAGAACAGAGGGAAATCAAGAAATACCGAATTAAAGCAGCCGCGTTTTAATATGCGCCGTTTGGATGAATTACCACACCAATGGTCCTCAGCACGTAAACGAAGTCCCCAAGCACGGACCAATTCTGTACGTAATTGACGTCAAGACGTCGGCTTTCCTCTTCATCCAAATCATTTCGTCCGGACACCTGCCACGGACCAGTAATGCCAGGCTTGACCAAAAGCCTTGTAGCATAAATCTGATCGTATTCGTCCACTTCGAACTGACGCTGCGGACGAGGACCAACAACACTCATGGTTCCAATGAGAGAATCGAAGAACTGCGGAATCTCGTCCAAACTGGTTTTTCGAATGAAATGACCAATCTTGGTGATACGCGGATCCTTTTTAATTTTCACACGAGCACCCATCTCTTGACCATTCGCTGCGGCGACTTCAGCCAAATGCGCGTCAGCATTCACACGCATGGAACGGAACTTGTGAATCTTAAACGGCTTTCCACGTAGGCCGATACGTTCCTGAGTGTAAAAGACAGGACCTCCGTCTTCTTTCTTAATCAATGCCGCAACAACAAGCATAATTGGGGAAGAAAGAATAATAGCCGCCAGAGAAACGACAATATCAAAAAGACGCTTGCAGATTCGTGCGTACGGAGAGTATTGAGGCAGTCGAATCGTCATAATCGACGTACCTTGAATATCACGAATCTGAGTCTCATGGCCGCTGATTTCAACCGCAGAAGCAGTAAGCGCGATTTCAAGGTTCAAAGATTCCATCTGCAATGCAAAAGCATTGAAATTATCGGAGAAGCGGTGAAGAACATCCGTTACCATGACCGTCTGTGCACCGACCGCGACGATACGTTCTGCCAAACGGTCACCATAATTTACCATCATAAGGCGGGATCCCCACCTATCGTTGATTTCTTGCAGGAAGTCGCCAAAATCCGTCTCAGTTTCTACCATACCGGTATTCTCATTCAAACGAATAGGACACACTGCCACCGGGCGGTAATTGAGCTGCTTGCTCTGCCCCAGCATCTTCAATGCACTCAAAATGCCTTCCGGAGAGCCAACAAGCACCGTTGAATAGAGATATTTACCGTTTTTACGACTTGCGATAATGAATTTCCTTGCGATTACACGCTCAATCATGGTAAGCAGGGCTGCCAGTAGAACGGTTAAGGTAATGTCGGTGAGCTTCGCATACATGTTGAGCACAAAATGGCATGCGCACAATACGAACCAGCATTTGACGGTGGCTTTCCCAATGAGCACGTTCAGCTGGTATCCATCGCCCATGATATGACGATGGTATACGCCCGAACTATGCAGGCACAGAATCCAAATCAAAGCGGTCAGCACGAAATATACGACAGGGAAAAGCGTGAATTTGAATCGCGAAGAGTAGAACGTGATCTCATTGTGTGCTACCAGCACCGTGGCAACTGCGATGACGAACATCGCCATGTCCAACAGCATAAGTACAAGGTTGACAGCCAATCTCCAATAAGAAATCTGAGACAGCTGCTCGGACACTTTATTATTCAACCGTGCTTTGCTGTTTATCGCAGCACCGCTGGCACTGTCTTGCATGTCTCTCTCCTCTTAAAAATGCACACTCAAGTAGTTAATTTACCACAAGCCCCCCCCCCAGAAATTAAGGGGGGCCTATGGGGGTACCATTCGCTATATCCAAATCCTTCTCCGGTATGGCTTATTCGCCAGCAGTACCTGTATCTGAATCGCCGTTGCCGTTGCCGGTCGAACCACCATTACCGTTGTTAAAACCGCCGTTACCACCGCCGTTCGAATCGCCGTTGCCGTTGCCGTTCGAACCACCATTACCGTCATTCGAATCGCCGTTACCGCCGCCGTTCGAATCGCCGTTGCCGTTCGAACCACCATTACCGTCATTCGAATCGCCGTTACCGCCGCCG
>ERZ1034984.64-NODE-64-length-113927-cov-10.422870_pt1 | contig 113927 bp, 92 predicted proteins | sample MGYA00520589_ERZ1034984 | MGnify/ENA primary metagenome ERZ1034984 (study PRJEB33766, sample SAMN09781790) | gut metagenome | biome: gut microbiome | host: Homo sapiens | place: Madagascar | study: EMG produced TPA metagenomics assembly of the PRJNA485056 data... | reverse complement strand
CGCCAACGCTGCAAAGTGCGCACATCAATTCCTGCGACTTCACATGCAGCTCGCAACCTTGCACCCTCACGGTGTGCCTGATCAATGTCCCGGACCAGTTTCTGGCGGTGATCCAAGGGAATCATTCTTCCCCGTCCTCTCGCATCATCGCCTCGAGTTTTTTTGATAGCATCAGCAGCGCTGCCGTCTCTGCCAAGGCCTTTTCCTTACGCGACAATTCACGCTCCAGCGCCTGTATGCGTTTGCGATCTTGCTTGCGTGTGCTGGCACTGCTATCAGATGCCTGAGCGCCTAAGCCTTGCTCTGCACTGAGCCGCCACTGCCCCAGCTCCTGCGGATAAATCCCATGGCTGCGACACCATTCGTTTTTTGCTGTGCTCATCCATGGCAGCCGTGGTCAGCAGCGCATTAAAGCGGGCTGCTGGTGTCCATTGCGTCACTTGCGCGGGCTTGGCCAAGGCATCACTGAGCCAACGCTCCAACGTGGATTCACTCACCCCAGTTTGCAGCCAGACCTGCTGCAAACTGGCGCTTTGCGGCGGTAGCAACTTCGCCACCACGCTATCTTTGAAGGCTTGTCCGTATCGAGCCACTTGTTTCCTCTACTGTCTTCGCCCCTGTTCATTCGATTTCTATCGAGGTGACAGCTATTCTGACTCAGGGGGAAGCCCAAATCCCGTTTTGCTGAGGTACTTTGCCGCCTGTGATAATGCGGCCATGGCATTGCTGGCTGAAGGCATTCTGAAACTGCACTGGGACCAGACGGTTCCCGTCAACGTCGCCCATATCGTGAAACAGATGGGCGTAGGGCTGCAGCTACAGGATACGCTGGCGACCAACGCACAGCTGACCATCACCCCGGACAACCGCGCCACCATCACGCTGAACCGCCAGCTGCCCCCTGCACTGCAACGCTATGCCGTGGCCCATGCGCTGGGCCATGTCGCTCTGCACCACCTGCGCCCTGGTATGAGCCAGCACATTCCTGTGAGCGAAGACTTCCGGCTGGATTTTGACCAGCGCCACGCCGTAGAAGCCAATGATTTCGCGCTGCGCCTGCTCATGCCTGAGCCCGCACTGCGCTACGCCCTCGAGGACATGCGTGCGCGTGATCTGGAGGAACTGGCCCACGTATTTGCCGTGCCTGCCTTGTTTGTCAAACAGCGTCTGGCGGATCTGGGGCTGAAGCTGCCAGCGCACGCCGTGCGCAGCAAGCACAGCGTCATCATCGATACCTAGGGCGTGTTTACATAAAGCTTGGGAATTCGCGTTGAAGGCTTGGGGATGGGCTGCTAGGCGCGGTGGCGCAGCAATGCCGAGCGCCTTGCCAGCCACCGCAACAACGCAGACCGCCCCAAGCCTTCAACCCCATTGGTGATTTCAATATCAGGGGCAGCCACGACAAGGCCGCCCCTGCTTTGTTGCCCGTCTTGCGCGGGTGGACACCCGCGCTGCGCCGTGCGTCGCGCATTGACGGCCTTGTCGTGGCTGCGCGAACCCAATGTTTACGTGAACACGCCCTAGGCCAGCGCGCGCTGAATCAGGATCTTCTGCACATCACTCGTGCCTTCATAGATCTGGCACACGCGCACATCGCGGTAGATGCGCTCTACGGGAAAGTCGCTCACCACACCATAGCCACCCAGTGTCTGGATGGCGGCACTGCATACGCGCTCAGCCATTTCGCTGGCAAACAGCTTGGCCATGGCCGCTTCTTTCAGGCACGGCAACCCGGCATCACGCAGGCTGGCTGCATGCCAGATCAGCTGGCGTGCCGCCTCGATCTGCGTGGCGCAATCGGCCAGGCGAAAGCCCACGGCCTGGTGGTGGAAGATGGGCTGGCCAAAGCTCTCGCGCTCCTTGCTGTATTGCAGCGCGCATTCAAAGGCCGCACGGGCCATCCCCACGCTTTGTGCGGCAATGCCAATGCGCCCCCCTTCCAGCGCAGACAGGGCAATCTTGTAGCCCTCACCTTCCGCGCCGATGAGGTTTTCAGCGGGAATGCGGCAGTGATCAAAGTTGATCTGTGCCGTATCGCTGCTGTGCTGGCCCAGCTTGTCTTCGAGCCGTGCCACGATGTAGCCGGGGCTGGAGGTGGGCACCAGAAACGCGCTCATGCCCTTCTTACCTGCGGCCTTGTCCGTCACCGCAATCACAATGGCCACATCCCCATTCTTGCCACTGGTAATGAACTGCTTCACGCCGTGGATGACGTAGTCATTGCCCTCCCGGACAGCAGTGGTGCGCAGCGCGGAGGCGTCCGAGCCCACATGCGGCTCTGTCAGGCAGAACGCGCCCAGCATCTCGCCCCTGGCCAGCGGCGTGAGCCACTGCTGCTTCTGCGCCTCGCTGCCGTAACGCATGAGGATGGCGTTGACCGGGCAGTTGGTCACGCTGATCACCGTGCTGGTGCCGCCATCGCCTGCGGCAATTTCTTCGAGCACCACGGCCAGGCTCAGATAGTCCAGCCCTGCGCCGCCATACTGCTCAGGCACGCAGATGCCGTAGCAGCCCAGCGCGGCCAGCCCCTGGTGCACGTCTTTGGGGAAGTGGTGTTCCTTGTCCCAGCGTGCGGCGTGCGGGGTGATCTGCGCCTGCACAAAGCTGCGTACGGCGTCGCGGATCATCTGTTGGTCTTCGTTCAGCAGCATCTTGTCTCCTTGCTGTTTTTCTTAAAAAAAAAGAGCTGCCAGCGCTTGATATTGCTTGTTTTCAGCAATAAACCTATCGGAAATCCTTATTTTTCAAACGAAAGCAGCTATGGTTTTTTCACCAATCTTCCCAGCGGTGGCCGTCGTAGCGCACAAAGCTGCCTTTGTCGGCATCGTCCAGCTGCGCCACGGTGGCGAGCATGCCCTGCACGCATTCTTCTACGCTGATGCTTGCACCCTCACCGCCCATGTCGGTCTGCACCCAGCCGGGGTCCATGGCAATCACATGCGCGCCCTGCCACTGTTCTTGCGCGCAGGCCACCACCATGTTGAGCGCGGCCTTGCTGGTGCGGTACAGCCACGCACGGCTTTCAGCCTGTGACAGGCGCGACATCATGGAGCTGATGCAGACCATCACGCCGCCGACGGCCTCCACACAGGGCATGACCTGGGGCAGCACCTGCATGGCACCCAGCACATTGGTGTGCATGACGCGGTCAAAGTCGGGCTGCGTAGGTGGCGTGTGGGCGCTGCTGCCATCCCAGGCACCGGCCACATACCAGGCCTGATCGATTTCCTCACCATCAAGCTGCCAGGCCAGGCCGCTGACGCTGGCGGGCTGCGCCACATCAACGACCAGTACCTCTGCACCTGCGTCGCGCAGTGCCTGCACATCTGCTGCCTTGCGCACGGTCGCAATGACACGGTCGCCACGCTCCACGCAGGCCTGCACCAGACCGCGACCTATGCCGCGCGATGCGCCAATCACCAGTACCGTTGCCATCACTTCCTCCTATGCAACAAATTGGCTGCCAGCGCTTGCTGCATCTGCGCTGGCAGCTTCACTCTTTATAGCAACTCAATCGCCATGGCTGTGCCTTCACCGCCGCCGATGCACAGCGTGGCCACGCCCTTCTTTTTGCCATGGCGCTGCAGCGCATGAATCAAGGTGACGATGATGCGTGCACCGCTGGCACCAATGGGGTGGCCCAGCGCGCAGGCGCCGCCGTGCACGTTGACCTTGTCGTGCGGTACGTTCAGCTCGGCCATCAGCGCCATGGGCACAACGGCAAAGGCTTCGTTCACTTCCCACAGGTCTACGTCTTCCACACTCCAGCCCGCTTTTTTCAGGGCTTTTTGTGTCGCGCCTACGGGGGCGGTGGTGAACCACTCGGGCGCTTGCGCATGCGTAGCGTGGGCCACGATCCTGGCCAGCGGCTTGCAGCCCAGCTGCTGCGCGGTGGACTGGCGCATCAGCACCATGGCAGCCGCGCCATCGTTGATGCTGGAGCTCGACGCTGCCGTGATCGTTCCATCCTTCTTGAACGCGGGCTTGAGGCTGCTGATCTTGTCCAGCTTGGCTTTGGCAGGGCCTTCGTCCACGCTGATGGTGATTTCGCCCTTGCGCGTTTTGACCGTGACGGGCGTGATTTCGGCATCAAACGCACCGCTTTGCGCGGCAGCCTGTGCGCGCTGCACGCTGGCAATGGCAAATGCATCCTGCTGCTCGCGCGTGAACTGGTATTTGGCAGCGCAGTCTTCGCCAAAAGTACCCATGGAACGGCCTGCTTCGTAGGCGTCTTCCAGGCCGTCGAGCATCATGTGGTCATAGACCTTGTCATGCCCCATGCGATAGCCAGCACGGCCTTTTTTCAGCAGATAGGGGGCATTGGTCATGCTCTCCATGCCACCGGCGATCATCACGTCACGGCTGCCAGCAATCAGCTGGTCGTGGGCGAGGATGGTGGCTTCCATGCCCGCGCCACACATCTTGGACAAGGTCACGGCCCCCGTGCTCTGCGGCAGACCGCCCTTGAAACCCGCCTGGCGTGCTGGTGCCTGGCCTTGCCCCGCCATCAGGCAGTTGCCAAACAGCACTTCATCGACTTGTTCCGGCGCAATGCCTGCGCGCTCGACGGCGGCCTTGATCGCTGCGCCACCGAGGTCGTGCGCTGCCAGATCGGCAAAGTCGCCCATGAACGCACCCATGGGCGTGCGTGCGGCGCTGACGATGACGATGGGATCTTGGTGTTGTGACATACAGGTCTCCTTGTGGTGTGAATCGTTGTACTGAACTGTCAAAAAACATCGCCCTAATGCACCACATCCGGCAGCAGGCGCCGGCTGCGGTCATAAGGGAACACATCGTGCAGATGGCCCTGCGCAATGCGCGCCTGGTGGGCCTTCCAGAATTCGGGGGTAAGCAGATCGGCGTGGTAGCGCATGAACACATCGCGCACCGCCGGGTGGGCCAGCAGGAAGGAGGCAAAGGTCTCCGGGAACACGTCGCCGGGGCCTACACGCCACCAGATCTCGCTGCGCATTTCCTCTTCTTCATTGCGCGGGGCGGGTACGACGCGGAAGTTGCACGCCGTCAGGTATTCAATCTCGTCATAGTCGTAGAACACCACCTTGCCGCCGCGTGTGACGCCAAAGTTCTTCCACAGCATGTCGCCGGGAAAGATGTTGGCTGCCACCAGGTCCTTGATGGCATTGCCATACTCCAGCACGGCGCGCTCCAGGGCAGCACGTGGGCCGGGGTTATCCAGCCCGGCATCCATGCACTCCTTGAGAAACATGTTCAGCGGCAGCAGGCGGCGCTCGATGTAGAGGTGGTCGATGATGACTTCCAGCTGCCCATCGCCATCGCGGTCGCTGATGTCAATGTGCTGGGCCGCCTGGGCCTGCAGGGCCTGCAGCAGCTCGGGCGAAAAGCGGTCCATGGGCAGCGCCACCATGCTGTATTCCATGGTGTCCGCCATGCGGCCTACGCGGTCGTGCTGCTTGACCAGGCGGTACTTGGCCTGCACCTCTTCGCGCGTGATTTCCTTGGGCGCGGGGAATTTGTCCTTGATGAGCTTGAACACGTAAGGGAAGCTCGGCAGGTCAAACACCAGCATCACCAGCCCCTGAATGCCGGGAGCAATGCGGAACTTGTCCGTGCTGTGCCGCAGATGGTGCAGCAGGTCGCGGTAGAACAAGGTCTTGCCCTGCTTGGCCAGCCCCAGAGCGCTATAGATTTCGCTGCGCGGCTTGCGTGGCATCAGACCGTGCAGAAACTGCACATAGGCGCTGGGAACGGCCATGTCCACCAGAAAATAGGCGCGTGCAAAGCTGAACAGGCCGTGCAGATCTTCTTCGTCCAGCAGCACGGCATGCAGCACCAGCCCGCGGCCGTTGCTGGCATGCAGGATGGGAATGGCCAGCGCAATTTCGGTATAACCCGTGATGATCTTGCCCACCACATAGGCACCCTTGTTTCGAAAGAACAGGCTGCTGAGCACCTGAATCTGAAAATTGGCACGCAGGCTCAGCCCCTGCAGGCGCTGGCGGATGCGGGCAGCCAGCAGGGTGATGTCACGGTTCAGACTCTCAAACCGTGCCTGGAGCTGAAAGTGCCCGATCACGCTGTGCAGCGTAGGCACCAGGGCATCGAGGTTGCTGGGGTAAAACGCGCGGAAGGCAGGCTCTCCCGGCGCTTCCAGATATTCTGTGCTGACGGCTGGCCGCACAAAGATAAAGTCGTTCTGAAAGTGCGTGCGGTGCAGGATTTTGGTGGTGACGGAGTTAAAGAACGTCTCCGCCAGCTCCGGCTGCAGATGCCCCACCATCAGGCCAATGTAGTGCAGCTTGACCTGCTGCCACACGACCATGGGCAGGCTGCCTGCGTTGAATTCGGTGTTCAGCTGCTGCACGCATTCGTGCACACGCTGGTCATAGAAAGCAATGCGCTCACTCTGGGCACGTTGCTGGCCGATCCAGTCGGCCTGCTCAAAACGCGTTTTCGCCGCCTGCGAGGTGGCGCGAAACCGCTGGTAGTGGCGGTTTACGCCCTCCATCATCGCAAGGGCAATGGCATAAGCCTGAGGAGCATCGAGTCGTTGCGGAAACATGGCAAAAATTCTCGCTCCTCCCAGGCAGTTTGTCAGTCGCGCTTACGTTGAGCGACTTTTTCCACGGCTGCCAGATACACCTCGTGCAGGCCGCCCACTCCGGGCACGGTCATTTCAAGGTTGGTAATCAGACCGTTCTTGAGGCTGTAGCACCAGCCGTGCAGCGACACCTTCTGGCCACGGGCCCAGGCATCCTGCATCACGGTGCTCTGCGCCACATTCACCACCTGCTCGATGGCGTTAAGTTCGCACAGCACGTCGTGGCGGTGCTGCACAGGGGTGGCCTTGAGCAGCTCATAGTGCTTGTCGCGGATATCGCGCACGTGGCGGGTCCAGTTGTCGGCCAGACCCAGACGCACGCCTTCCAGCGCAGCCAGCACACCGCCGCAGCCGTAGTGGCCCACGACCATCAGGTGCTCCACCTTCAGGTGGTCCACCGCGTACTGGATGGTGGTCAGGCAGTTCAGGTCACTGGGCACGACCACATTGGCCACGTTGCGGTGCACGAACACTTCACCTGGCTCCAGGCCCGTGATCTGGTTGGCAGGGACGCGGCTGTCCGAGCAGCCAATCCACATGTATTTGGGCTTTTGCTGCGCCATCAAACCTGTAAAGAACCCGGGGCGATCACGCTCCATCTGTTCCGACCACTCCTTGTTATGGACAAAGAGCTGTTCAATGGATGTGGTTGTCATGTGGTGTTTCCTTTCTTGTGTGGGAAATGGCGCAGCCCATGCCAGAACCGTCAGCAGGTTTCCGCGAACAACTCGCGGCCAATCAGCATGCGACGGATCTCGCTGGTGCCAGCGCCAATCTCGTAGAGTTTCGCATCTCGCCACAGTCGGCCCAGGGGATAGTCATTGATATACCCATTGCCACCATAGATTTGTATGCCCTCACCAGCCATCCATGTGGCCTTCTCGGCGCACCACAGAATCACGCTGGCGCAGTCCTTGCGCACCTGGCGCACGTGCTCGCTGCCCAGCATGTCCAGGTTCTTGGCCACGGTGTAGGCAAAGGAGCGCCCGGCCTGCAGCACGGTGTACATGTCAGCCACCTTGCCCTGGATGAGCTGGAACTCGCCAATGCTCTGGCCAAACTGCTTGCGGTCGTGGATATAGGGCACCACGTTGTCCATCACCGCCTGCATGATGCCCAGCGGGCCGCCCGTGAGCACGGCGCGCTCATAGTCCAGCCCGCTCATGAGCACCTTGGCACCGCCATTGACCTGGCCCAGCACGTTCTCTGCTGGCACTTCCACGTTGTTGAACACCAGTTCGCCCGTGTGGCTGCCGCGCATGCCCAGCTTGTCCAGCTTTTGCGCAATCGAAAAACCCGGCATGCCTTTTTCGACCAGAAAGGCTGTGACGCCGCGTGCACCCATTTCAGGTTCGGTCTTGGCATAGACCACCAGCGTGTCGGCATCTGGCCCGTTGGTGATCCACATCTTGCTGCCATTGAGCAGGTAGTAGCCGCCCTTGTCTTCGGCCTTGAGCTTCATGCTGATGACATCCGAGCCCGCCCCGGGCTCACTCATGGCCAGTGCGCCCACGTGCTCGCCAGAAATCAGCTTGGGCAGGTATTTTTGCTTTTGCGCTTCCGTGCCATTGCGGTTGATCTGGTTCACGCACAGATTGGAGTGCGCGCCATAGGAGAGGCCCACGGAGGCGCTGGCGCGCGAGATTTCTTCCATGGCCACCATGTGGGCCAGATAGCCCATGTTGGCGCCGCCGTACTGCTCGGGCACGGTAATGCCCAGCACACCCAGTTCACCGAACTTGCGCCAGACATCCATGGGGAACTGGTCGCTGCGGTCAATCTCGGCCGCACGGGGCGCAATCTCGGTCTGGGCAAATTCGCGCACGGCGTCGCGCAGTGCGTCAATGTCTTCACCGAGCTGGAAGTTCAATCCGGGCAACTGGCTCATGTCTGTCTCCTTGGGTTTGTTATGCCGTTGACGTTAACGTCAATTATGCAGCTTTTGTTTTCTGCAGCTTGCGCAAAAGTGACTTGGCCTCTTTTTCCTGGGCGCGCACTTCTTCCAGCGTGGCCTGCAGGTCTTCCAGGCGCTCTTCCATCTGCTGGCGGTGCTTGCCCAGCACTTCCAGAAATTTGCTCAGCTGCACTGCGGTGTCACGCGGGCTGTCGTACAGGTCAATGATTTCCTTGGCCTCGGTCAGCGACAGGCCCAGGCGCTTGCCGCGCAAGATCAGCCGCAGGCGGGTGCGGTCACGCGGGCTGTAGACACGGGTGCGCCCGCCTGCACCCTGGCGGGTGGGCTGCAGCAGGCCCATGTCTTCATAAAAGCGGATGGCGCGGGTCGTCAGGTCAAATTCCTGGGCCAGATCGCTGATGGAATACGTTATTGGCGTGGCAGAAGTGGTTTTGCTCATGCGCACATTATTGACGTGCACGTCAACGTCATAAACCGATCTGCAGGCATGCGTGCACTTTTTGGCACACAATCGCCCGCAAGCATTTTTTCTGTCGCCTTCCATGAACCTGCAGCCCAGCGCCGCCTGCCCATGCGGACGCAGCAACTCCAAGGGCAAGCCCATTGCCTATGCCGACTGCTGTGGCCGTTTTGTCGAACACTTTGACAGCCAGCCCGCCCCCGATGCCGAACACCTGATGCGCTCGCGCTACACAGCCTTTGTGCTGGAGCGCGCGCCCTATCTGCTAGCCACCTGGCATGCCAGCCAGCGTCCTGCCGAGCTGGACTTTGAGCCCGGCGCCAAGTGGCTGGGTCTGCAGGTCAAGGATTTCCAGCCCACGGGCGATGCCACGGCCGAGGTCGAGTTTGTGGCGCGCTTTCGCGTGGCAGGCCGTGCCGTGCGCCTGCACGAGCGCAGCCGCTTTGTCCTCGAAGACGGCCGCTGGTTCTATGTAGACGGCGACCAGTTCTAAGCCTTTTTGACTTCTAGCGCTTGTCTGTCAAGCGCCACCAGCTATGCAATTTGAAGCTATCTTGTTCGACTGTGACGGTGTGCTGGTCGACAGCGAACTTATTACCAACCGCGTGCTGCACGCCATGCTCAACGAAGCGGGCTGGGCGCTGTCTGAGCAAGACTGCATGCGCATCTTTATTGGCAAGACCGTGCGCAGCGAGACCGCACGCATTGAAGCCGAAACCGGCAAGCCGCTGACCGATGCCTGGATGGCCGAGTTCTACGAGCGCCGCAACGAGCGCCTGCGCGCCGAGCTGGTGGCCATTGGCGGTGCCGTAGACGCTGTGCGCCAGGTACACGCCCAGCTGGGCGGCAAGATTGCCGTGGCATCGGGGGCAGACAAGCCCAAGGTGCTGATGCAGCTGGACAAGGTGGGCGTGTCGGCTTACTTTGGCGAGCATGTCTTCAGCGGCCACGACCTGCCGCGCACCAAGCCTTGGCCCGATGTGTACCTGGCCGCTGCGGCCTCACTGGGCATTGCACCCGAGCGCTGCCTGGTCATTGAAGACTCCGTCCCCGGCCTCACGGCAGGCGTGCGCGCCGGTGCCACGGTCTGGGGATACTGCCCCAAGGTCAATGCCCACTCCACGCCCGAGCAGCTGCTACAGGCAGGAGCCAGCATGGTCTTTGACGACATGGCTGACCTGCACCGCCTGCTGGCACAGGCCAACCAGACGGCATAACTCTTAAAAACAGAGCGTTTAGCGCTTGTATATCAAGCACTTGCAAATAAAAGCTATTGCAATGCCTGATAAATCCTGCGCAAGACGCTCTTTTTTTAGTGAATGCATGCAGGGCTGCACGCCTGTTTTGACCGCTCGTCCTGCACAAGACGAAGGCAAAAGATAAAATCTGCGCTAGATCAAAGATTGCCCCAAAACTGCACGCTCTATCGATGCCATGTGGCCGGGTGCTGCAAGGCGCAGTCTTCCTCGCTCTCCTTCTGCCAGCCCCGCTGATGCCTGAAGGGCATGCAGGTCTTACGGAGTCAATCTCCCCGCTGACCAGCCTGTGCAACCACAGGCTGATTTTCTTTGTCGGACATGTTCCAGCCACTGCTTCAGGAGTGCTGATGGGCGAACAGCCTCTCTATGATTTTGCGCCGCTGCTCGAGCTCATGGGCCTGGGAGCGCTGATTGCGCTCGTCCCACTGCTATGGGTATGGCGTCGCAACCGCGGCGCAGGCCCGACACGCTATCTGGCCGCGCTGGGCGTGCTCACGCTGTTTCTGACCTTTGACCTGGTCCTGTTCGGCGCCTTCACGCGCCTGACCGACTCCGGTCTGGGCTGTCCCGACTGGCCCGGCTGCTACGGCAGCTCCAGCCCCATTGGTGCACTGCACCACATCACGGCGGCAGAAACAGCCATGCCCACCGGCCCTGTGACGCTGAGCAAAGCCTGGATTGAAATGATCCACCGCTACCTGGCCACCATGGTGGGCGTGCTCATCATTGCCCTCACCGTGCTGGCATGGCGCACACACCGCAAGACGCCGCTGCACGGCCCACGCCACCCGGCCTGGGCCAGCATCACCCTGGTCTGGGTGCTGATTCAGGGCGCCTTTGGCGCGCTGACCGTGACCATGAAGCTGTTCCCCGCCATCGTCACCCTGCACCTGCTCGGCGGTCTGGTGCTGCTGGCACTGCTGTGCGTGCAGGCCGTGGGCTATCAGCAAGGCGTGCGCAACCAGGAGCCTGCCCCCGTTACACGCGGCCTGCGCACAGCGCTGTGGGCGGTATTTGCATTGATTTTTGTGCAGGTTGCACTGGGCGGCTGGGTCAGCACCAACTACGCCGTGCTGGCCTGCTCTACCTTCCCAGACTGCAATGGCAGCTTCTGGCCGGACATGGACTTTGCCCAGGGCTTTGAAATCTGGCGCCCTCTGGGCCTGCTGTCGGATGGCAGTCACATCAGCTTTGCAGCGCTGACGGCCATCCACTACATCCACCGCCTGGCGGCCTATGTCGTGGTGATCGCGGCGCTGGCCCTTGCCATCGCCATGCGCCGCCAGCCTGCGCTGCAGGCACAAAGCAAGTGGCTGCTGGGCCTGACGGCCCTACAGGTGGCCACAGGTCTGTCTAACGTGGTGCTGGACTGGCCGCTGCTGGCCGCCGTACTGCATACAGGTGGTGCTGCTGCACTGGTCACCGTCATGACCTGGGCTCTGGCTGCGACACGCTGCAGCCCCGCCCCCCAACAAGAAGCGCGCTCAGGCGCTCGGAGAGTTTCCGCATGAATGCTCAAACCTTAAGTGATGCCCCCGGCTCCCGCTGGAGCCAGTTCTACGCACTGACCAAGCCCCGTGTGGTGCAGCTGATTGTGTTCTGCGCGCTGATTGGCATGGTGCTGGCCGTTCCTGGCGTGCCTACGCTGACACAGCTGGGTGACATGGCTATTGCCTGCTTTGGCATCTGGCTGGTATCGGCCGCTGCCGCTGCCTTTAACTGTCTGGTAGAGCGCCATATCGACGCCCGCATGAAGCGCACCAGCTGGCGCCCCACGGCCAAGGGTGAACTCACCCCCCAGCAGGCACTGGCCTTCTCGGCCATTCTGTGCACCGTGGGTGCAGCCATTTTGCTGGCCTTCACCAACCCGCTGACCATGTGGCTGACGCTGGCAACTTTTATTGGCTACGCCGTGATCTACACCGTCATCCTCAAGCCTGCGACCCCCCAGAACATTGTGATTGGTGGCGCCTCGGGTGCCATGCCTCCCGTGCTGGGCTGGGCCGCCATGACCGGGCAGGTCAGCGCTGAGGCTTGGGTGCTGTTCCTCATCATCTTCCTGTGGACGCCGCCCCACTTCTGGGCGCTGGCGCTGTATCGCGTGGAAGACTACAAAAAGTCCGGCCTGCCCATGCTGCCCGTGACCCATGGACCCAAGTACACCCAGATGCAGATCCTGCTCTACACCCTGGTGCTGTTTGCAGGCTGTCTGCTGCCTGTGATCTTTGGCATGAGCGGCTGGCTGTATCTGATCGTGGCCTCCGTGCTGTGCCTGGGATTCAGCTGGTATGCGCTGCGCCTGTGGATGAACTACTCAGACGCGCTGGCCCGCAAGACCTTCCGCTTCTCGCTGATCCACCTGAGCGGTGTATTTGCCGCGCTGCTGATTGATCACTACATCGTTTCTTAAACATCAAAAATACCTCCAGCGCTTATCCAGCAAGCGCTGGCAGCTATCAAAAACAAAGGCCGCATCTTGCGGCCTTTTTGCTGTGTACTTCGGTGCACTGCTGTGTATGCCTGCCCGCCGAACCAGCGAGCACGCTCCTCCTGCGCACGGTAAGAGCTGGAAGGACTGCAAAAAAAGACCACCCGAAGGTGGTCCTGTCATTCTGATCAATCAGGCCGTCAAGCAGCCTTATCGGAGTCACGCTTGCGGCGATCATGGCGTATCACCAGCCATGCAGCCACCAGCACCAGCAAGGCCATGCCATACCAGGTCAGCGCATAGACGGCGTGCGTATTGGTGAACTTGATCACGGTCAGACCCGCACGGGGCCATGTCTGTGGAACGGCCTGCCCAGGAAGGCCCTGGTCGATAAAGAAGGGCGCTGCATGCTCCAGCCCCTTGGCCTGTGCAATCGCAGCGACATCGCGTGAGTGCCAGCGGTCCTCATCCGGCGCGTTGTCGCGCATGAAGCCCCCCTTGGGCTCACTCAGGCGCAGCAGACCCGTCACAGCTACAGGCTCATCCGCAGCCTCTTGAGGTGCACTGGCAATGTGCTCGGCAAAGGCCTTGCGCTGATCCGCCGGGATAAAGCCCCGGTTCACCAGCACCTGCGTGCCATTGTCCAGCTGCATGGGTGTCAAGAACCAGAAGCCAGCGCCCAGGTCAGACACCGCCTGGGTCAGCACACTGCGGCCTTCCATCCACCGCCCCAGGGCCTGCACGGCCAGGTATTCGTGGCTGTCACGTCCGACCTGTGGCCACAGCGCAGGTGCGGGCAGGTCCACAGGCTGGCTGTGCACGCGTGTGTTGACACGCTCAATCAGATCCAGCTTCCAGGCGCGGCGCTGGACCTGCCAGGTACCCAGGCTGATGAAGGTCAAAAAAAGGGCGATGCCCGCTATCGCGAGCACCGCCTTCGTGAAGGTGATGCGAGAGGGCTTGCGCCCTCCCGAGGTTTGCACCGTCATGCTCAGTTGCCGTGTCCAGCGTGTTCCACTGCAGCAGGAGCCTGCGCAGGCGCTACCGCAGCTGCTTCAGCGCCATGTGGATACGCATGATGGTGAGGCATCATGTTGGCGTTCATGTGGAACATCACCCACAAGGTACCTGCGATGGTGATCATCACAAAGACGATGGAGAAGATGGTGGTCATCAAGGTCCAGCCGCCCTGGATCTTGCCGTTCATGTGCAGGAAGTACACCATGTGCACCACCACCTGAACCGCAGCAAACAGGCCCAGCACCATGACCAGGGTAGAGCGATCCTGAATCACGTCACCCATGACCAGCCAGAAAGGGATCACGGTCAGGATAACGGCCAGAATGAAGCCCTTCACGTAGTCACCAACGGTGACGTGCAGGTCATCATGCTCTTCGTGGTGGTCAGCGTGACCAGCGTGGATTTCGTGTGCAGCCATTTACAGCACCCCCATCAGATACACAAAGGTGAACACACCGATCCACACCACGTCCAAGAAGTGCCAGAACATGGACAGGCAGTTGATGCGGCGCACATTGGCGTGGATCAGGCCCTTTTGCTTGATCTGCACCATCAGCACGACCAGCCAGATCAGACCAAAGCTGACGTGCAGGCCGTGCGTACCCACCAGGGTGAAGAATGCAGAACCAAAGGCGCTGGTCTGAGGTGTCAGACCTTCGTGGATCAGGTGTGCAAACTCATACAGTTCCACAGCAACGAAGGCCAGACCCAGCAGGCCAGTCACACCCAGCCACAGCAAGGTGCCGCCCACATTTTTCTTCTGCTTTTGCAGCATCGCCAGACCAAAGGTCAGCGAGGACACCAGCAGGAAGGCCGTGTTCACAGCCACCAGTGGCAAGCTGAACAGCTCGGCACCTGTTGGGCCACCTGCATAGCTGCGACCCAGTACGCCATAGGTGGCAAACAAGGCTGCAAAGATGAGCACGTCGCTCATCAGGTACAGCCAGAAGCCCAGCGATGTACCGTTTTCTGGGTGGGGTTCGTGCGCGAGATGGTATTCGCGCTGTCCCACCGCGCCAGCGGCGCTGGCGGAGATAGTGTGATTAGACATGGCGTGCAAGCTGTTGAGTACGAGCGTCTTCTGTCGCCTGCACTTCAGATGCAGGGATGTAGTAGTCGCGGTTGTAGTTGAACGTGTGAACGATCGAAGCAATGATCACACCAGCGAACGACACGATGGCCAGCCACCAGATGTGCCAGATCAGCGCAAAGCCCAGCACCATGGCAATCATGGAGATGACAAAACCAGCACCCGTGTTCTTGGGCATGTGGATGTCTTCAAAGCCATTCAGAGGACGCTGATAGCCGTGCTTCTTCATGTCCCACCATGCATCGACGTCATACACCACAGGTGTCTTGGCGAAGTTGTAGACGGGAGGAGGCGAAGAAGTGGCCCATTCCAGCGTACGGCCAGCACCCCAGGTGTCACCGTTTTCGTCACGGTTCTGGTTGCGTTGCAGGATCGAAACGCCCAGCTGAACCACAAAGGCAGCAATACCCAGAGCAATGATGGCCACGCCGATAGCAGCAATCACGAACCAGATCTGCAGTGCCTGGTCTTCAAAGTGGTTCACGCGACGTGTCACTCCCATCAGACCCAGGATGTACAGCGGTGTGAAGGCAATCCAGAAGCCCACCAGCCAGCACCAGAAGGACACCTTGCCCCAGAACTCATTGAGCTTGAAGCCGAAAGCCTTGGGGAACCAGTAGTTGATACCAGCCAGCAGACCGAACACCACGCCACCGATGATCACGTTGTGGAAGTGAGCAATCAGGAACAGCGAGTTGTGCAGCACAAAGTCAGCAGGTGGCACAGCCAGCAGCACGCCAGTCATACCGCCGATGGCGAAGGTACACATGAAGCCCACGGTCCACATCATCGGAGGCTTGAACTCGATGCGGCCCTTGTACATGGTGAACAGCCAGTTGAAGATCTTCGCGCCCGTTGGGATCGAGATGATCATCGTGGTAATACCGAAGAAGGTATTCACCGCCGCACCGGAGCCCATGGTGAAGAAGTGGTGCAGCCACACCAGCCAGGACAGCACAGTGATACACACGGTCGCATACACCATGGAGGTGTAGCCGAACAGACGCTTCTTGCTGAAGGTAGAAACGATCTCGGAGAAGATACCGAACACGGGCAGGATCAGGATGTACACCTCAGGGTGGCCCCAGATCCAGATCAGGTTCACGTACAGCATGGGGTTGCCGCCCAGCTCGTTCGTGAAGAACTGTGTGCCGAAGTAGCGGTCCATGGTCATCAGGGCCAGCGCCGCAGTCAGGATCGGGAAGGAAGCCACGATCAAGGCATTGGTACACAGCGATGTCCACACGAACACAGGCATCTTCATCAGATTCATGCCAGGGGCACGCATCTTGACGATGGTGACGATCAGGTTGATACCCGACAGCGTCGTACCCACACCCGAGAGCTGCAGCGCCCAGATGTAGTAGTCCATGCCCACGCCCGGATTCTGGTTACCCAGATTCGACAGCGCCAGCCAGCCATTGGTGGAGAACTCACCCAGGAACAGCGAAACCATCACCAGAATCGCGCCGGTGGCGGTCATCCAGAACGAGAAGTTGTTCAGGAAAGGGAAGGAAACGTCACGCGCACCGATCTGCAGAGGGATCAGGTAGTTCATGAAACCTGTGACCAGAGGCATGGCCACAAAGAAAATCATGATCACACCGTGTGCGGTGAAGATCTGGTCATAGTGGTGAGGGGGCAGATAGCCCATGCTGTCACCAAAAGCCATGGCCTGCTGGATACGCATCATCACCGCATCGGCAAAGCCGCGCAGCAGCATGACCAGGCCCAGAATGATGTACATGATGCCGATCTTCTTGTGGTCGATCGAGCAGATCCAGTCACGCCACAGAGGACCCCACAGCTTGAACTTGGTCAGTGCAGCCAGCACCACCAAGCCACCAAGCACCACGGCAATAAAAGTCGCCAGCACGATGGGCTCATGGGCCATCGGTATGGATTCCCAGCTGATCCGCCCGAGCAGCGGATCGTTGGGCAACGTTGTTGGTTCAGACATATTGGTCTCTTGCTAAATGACCGGAAAGCCAGCCTGTGCCAGCTTTCCAGCCGTTAACTGCTTATTGCTGCACGGGGCGCTGCTCCAGAAGGGCAACGACTTCGTCCGCGTTTTCCACAGAACACACATCCTGAGGCAGATTCAGACCGGCCGCCTTCATGTAGGCAGCGCCACCCTTGGCATCGATCTCCATCATCTGGCTCATGCACATCTTGCCTTCTTCCACGCACATGTTGAGGATGCGGTCATACAGACCGTCCTGCACGGAAGAGAAGCGTGTCACAGGATTGCGTTCGCTGGGCTTCACCAGTTCCAGATACTTGGCAGCATCCAGCGCCTGGCCTTCGTCCTTGGCTTTTTGCACCCAGGCGTCAAAGCCTTCGTTGTTCAGACCCAGGAACTTGAAAGTCATGCCCGAGAAACCTGCACCGTTGTAGTGCGAGTTCAGACCCTTGTAGGTACCTTCCTTGTTGATCACCGCATTCAGCTGCGTTTCCATGCCAGGCATGGTGTAGATCATGCCGGCCAGGTCAGGCACATAGAAGGCCGACATGGTCTTGGAGGCAGTGAGCTTGAAGAGGATAGGACGGTCCACAGGTGCAGCCAGCTCGTTCACCGTCGCAATACCTTGCTCGGGGTAGAAGAACAGCCACTTCCAGTCCAGCGACACCACCTGAACTTCCAGAGGCTTGACCTCGGCATTCAGGGGCTGCGTGGCGGAAATACGATCCAGTGGTCGATAAGGGTCCAGCTTGTGAGTGCTGATCCATGTGATCGTGCCCAGCACGATGATGATGATCAGAGGAACGCTCCAGATGACCATCTCAAGGGTGGTCGAGTGGTGCCACTCAGGGTCATACTCGGCTTCAGTGTTTGCCTGGCGGTACTTCCAGGCAAACAGCAAAGTCAGCAGGATCACAGGAACGATGATGACCAGCATCAACAAAGTGGCAGTCACCACCAAGTCACCTTGCTGGGCAGCGATGTCCCCTGCGGGATTAAGCACGACGGCCTTGCTGCAACCCGTAAGAGTTGCCGCCAAAGCTGCCGCAGCGAGCCAGAATGGCCCGCGGGTTTCCGTAGATTTAGGCATGCTGTAAACGCGAAAAATGCGCGCTGTTAGGGATAAACGCGGATTACAAAACCCGCCGAATGTACTCCTCCCCAACGACTCCCACCCAAGTCTTTTGATGCAACGCAGTGCATCGTGATGTTTTTCAGGAATTCCCGGTGGACGAATCAAACTTTTGACAACTGTCAAAACCAACGTAAATCGTTGATTATTCAGGAAATACTGAAATAATGAAAAGACTTGACAGATGTCAATCCCCACAGTGTATGCAGACAACACCCGCTGTCAAAAACCCTCGTCATAGCTGCGGTTTTTAGCGTGCCAGAGTGCTGCCCCTCGCTCTGGGCGAGCTGAGCACCCCGTTTCCCTGCATGCCCGGCATCGCATGAAAGATGTTTCCAAAACTTCCCGATGCCACCCGCAATCAAGCAAAGACCGCGCCAGCTTACCCTTAAAACCAGCAGGTCGTGCCAGCCTGCCTAGAATGACCGGCCGCTTTCCTTGTGAGCCTCTTCTACGCGCAGTACACCATGACCCAAGGCCTGATTCGCATCCGTGGCGCCCGCCAGCACAACCTGCAAAACGTTGACTTGGACATTCGCACCGGCGAGTTGACCGTGGTCACCGGGCCGAGCGGCTCGGGCAAGTCGAGCCTGGTGTTCGATACGCTGTTTGCCGAAGGGCAGCGCCGCTACGTGGAAACCTTCAGCGCCTATGCGCGCCAGTTTCTGGACCGTATGGACAAGCCGGCCGTGGACCGCGTCGAAGGTGTGCCGCCTGCGATTGCCATTGACCAGACCAACCCCGTGCGCAACTCCCGCTCCACCGTGGGCACGATGACGGAGCTCAACGACCACTTGAAGCTCCTGTTCGCACGCGCCGCGCGTCTGTATGACAAGGAAACCGGCCTGCCCGTGCAGCACGACACGGTGGAAACCATTTACAGCCATCTGCAGCAGCGCTGCGCTGAAGCCGGTGACCCACGCATTGCGCTGACCTTCCCCGTGGAAATGCCAGCCAACACCACACAGGAAGAGGTGGAGCAGTGGCTGTCGGCCAGCGGCTTTACCAAGATCCAGGCCGAGCGAGAGGTGGAACGCCCGCACGCGGCTGAAGAAATCCCGAGCAAAGGCAAGAAAGCCAAGGCCACCCCACCCGAAAAAATCAAGGTGCTGGACGTGGTGGCCGACCGCTTCCGCTTCAGCCGCGTGGAACGTGCGCGCGCCATTGAAGCCATTGAGGTGGCCCTCAAGCGCGGCTCCGGCCGCATGGTAGTGCACGTCATGCCCGAAGAAGGCGATGCCTATCTATGGAAGTTCTCGCAAGGCCTGCATTGCCCGGAAAGCAATCTGACCTATACCGAGCCCATGCCCTCGCTGTTCTCGTTCAACTCTGCGGTAGGTGCCTGTGAGGCCTGCCGGGGTTTTGGCCGCGTGATTGGCGTGGACTGGGGCCTGGTGATTCCGAATGAGAAGCTCACGCTGCGCACGGGTGCCATCAAGCCCATCCAGACGCCGGGCTGGAAAGAGATTCAGGACGATCTGATGCGCCATGCTGAGGCCGAAGGCATTCCGCGCGACATCGCCTGGAACAAGCTCACCGCCGAGCAAAAGCACTGGGTGATCGAAGGCTCGCCCTTGTGGAAAGGCCAGTGGAACAAGCAGTGGTACGGCATTCGCCGCTTCTTTGAATACCTGGAAACCAAGACCTACAAGATGCACATCCGTGTGCTGCTGTCCAAATACCGCAGCTACACGGAATGCCCCACCTGCTCCGGCGCACGCCTGAAGACCGAAAGCCTGCTCTGGCGCATCGGCAGCAAGGCGCAAGCCGACGCCGTGCTGCCACCCGCACAGCGCTTTATGCCTAATGGCGTCAGCTGGAACCGTGAACAGCTGGAAGCCCTGCCCGGCCTGTGCCTGCATGACCTGATGCGTCTGCCCATCACGCGGCTGCGCAGCTTTTTTGACAGCTTGAATCTGGCCAATGCCACGGGTCTGCCCGAAGGGGAATACCAGGCGCTGAAACTGCTGAACGAAGAAATCGGCACCCGCCTGAAATACCTGGTGGACGTAGGCATTGGCTACCTCACGCTGGACCGCCAGAGCCGCACACTTTCGGGCGGCGAGGTGCAGCGCATCAACCTGACCACGGCACTGGGCACATCGCTGGTCAACACCTTGTTTGTGCTGGATGAACCCAGCATTGGCCTGCACCCGCGCGACATGGAGCGCATCACCCAGGCCATGCACCGCCTGCGTGATGCAGGCAACACGCTGGTCGTCGTCGAACACGACCCGGCCGTCATGTTTGCGGCCGACCGCATGATCGACATGGGCCCCGGCCCCGGCGCACGCGGCGGCCAGATTGTGTTTGACGGCACACCCGAAGCACTCAAGCGTGCCGATACGCTGACGGGGGCTTATCTGGGCGGCCGCAAGCAGGTGGGCTTTGGCCTCAAGCGCATGGTCACCGACAGCACGCCGCGCCTGATTCTGGAAGGCGCGCGCGAGCACAATCTGCAAAACCTCAACGTGGACTTTCCGCTGCAGCGCCTGGTCACCGTGACGGGGGTGTCTGGCTCGGGCAAGTCTTCGCTAATTCAAGACATCCTCGCGCCCGCCCTGCTGCGCCACTTTGGCAAGCCCACGGACAGCCCCGGCGCGCACGACCGCCTGCTGGGTGCCGACCACCTGGCCGATGTGGTGTTTGTGGACCAGTCGCCCATTGGCAAGACTGCGCGCTCCAACCCGGTGAGTTACGTAGGAGCGTGGGACAGCATCCGCGAGCTGTTTGCGCTGGCCCCGCTGTCAGCCCAGCGTGGCTACACGGCCAGCAAATTCAGCTTTAACAGCGGCGATGGCCGCTGCCCCACCTGCGGCGGCTCAGGCTTTGAGCATGTGGAGATGCAGTTCCTCTCTGACGTGTATCTGCGCTGCCCTGACTGCAACGGCAGCCGCTACCGCGCCGAGATTCTGGAAGTCACGATCGAGCGCGGCGGCCGAGTCCTGAATGTGGCCGATGTGCTGGAGCTGACCGTGGCCGAAGCCGCGCTGCTGTTTGCGCAGGATGCCGACGTGATCCGTGCCCTGCAGCCCATCGTGGACGTGGGCCTGGAGTACGTGAAGCTGGGCCAGCCCGTGCCCACGCTGTCCGGCGGTGAAGCCCAGCGCTTGAAGCTGGCAGGCTTCCTCGCCGAAGCGGCCAAAACCACCTCCAAGTCCAAACAGAAGATTGCGCGCAAGGGCACGCTGTTCCTGTTTGACGAGCCCACCACCGGCCTGCACTTTGAAGACATTGCCAAGCTCATGCGCGCACTGCGCAAACTGCTGGAAGCGGGCCACAGCCTGATCGTGATTGAGCACAACCTCGACGTGATCCGTGCCAGCGACTGGCTGATTGACCTCGGCCCCGAAGGCGGTGACGGTGGCGGCCAGATCGTGGCCCAAGGTACGCCCGAAGAAGTGCGCCAGGTCCAAGGTTCACACACGGCGCAAGCCCTGCGCGAGTACGACCTCGCCATGGGCGTGGGCGGCCAGCTGGTCGAAGAAGTGGCCCCCATGCTCTACAAAAGAGAGCTTTCAGTGCCCACCAGACAAGCGCTAGAGGCCAAAAATGCTATTGAAATTGTCAATGCTCGTGAGCACAACTTGAAAGGCCTGAGCGTGGACATTCCACGCGGCAAGTTCAATGTGGTGACGGGGGTGTCCGGCTCGGGCAAGTCCACACTGGCGTTTGACATTCTGTTCAACGAAGGCCAGCGCCGTTATCTCGAATCGCTCAATGCCTATGCGCGCTCCATCGTGCAGCCTGCGGGCCGTCCGGAGGTGGATGCGGTCTGGGGCATTCCGCCCACTGTGGCGATCGAGCAGCGCCTCTCACGCGGCGGGCGCAAGTCCACCGTGGGCACGACCACCGAGGTCTGGCATTTTCTGCGCCTGCTCTATGTCAAGCTGGGCACGCAGCACTGCGTGCACGACGGCGCAGCCGTAGAACCGCAAACGCCCGAGCGCATTGCCGCCCAGTTGCTGAGCCAGTTCAAGGGCCAGCATATCGGCCTGCTGGCCCCACTGGTGGTGCACCGCAAGGGCGTGTACACCGAGCTGGCCGACTGGGCACGTCCCAAGGGCTATACGCATTTGCGCGTGGACGGAGCTTTCCTGCCGACCACAGGCTTCCCGCGCCTCGATCGTTTCAAAGAGCACACCATCGAGCTGCCCGTAGCCAGCGTGAAGGTCACGGCCGCCAACGAAAAAGAACTGCGCGCGCAGCTCGCCAAAACGCTGGAAATTGGTAAGGGCGTGGTGCATGTGCTCTCGGGCATTGAGGACCTGGAAGCTGCGATTGCTGCGCCCGAGCAGGGCAAGGGCGTGGGCACGCTACAGGTGTTCTCCACCCAGCGTGCCTGCCCCATCTGTGCGACCAGCTACCCGGAACTGGAACCCAGCCTGTTCAGCTACAACAGCAAGCACGGCTGGTGCCCCGACTGCGTGGGCACGGGCGTGAAGCTGAACAAAGACCAGCGCAAGGTCTATGACGACAGCACACTGGCAGAAGACAACCGGGGCCGCGAGCTGACGTTGACGGCGAATGAGGTCGAAGACCTCGAAGAATGCACTTGCCCAACCTGCGAAGGCACCCGCCTGAACGCCCGCGCCCGTGCGGTGCAGTTCCACGGTAAGGCAATTACCGAGCTGGCGCAGATGTCGGTCAGCGACTTGCGCGAATGGTTCCAACAGCTGTCCACCACAGGCCGTGAAACTGATATTGCACGCGACCTGATTCCGGAAATTCTGGGTCGCCTGGAGTTCCTCGAAGAAGTCGGCCTGAACTACCTGACGCTGGACCGTGGCGCGCCCACACTCTCGGGTGGTGAGGCCCAGCGCATTCGTCTGGCCGCACAGCTGGGCAGCAATCTGCAAGGCGTGTGCTATGTGCTGGACGAACCCACGATTGGCCTGCACGCACGCGACAACCACATTCTGCTCAACGCCTTGCACAAGCTCGGCGACAAGGGCAATACGCTGGTGGTGGTGGAGCATGACGAAGACACCATTCGCCGTGCCGACCATGTGATCGATATCGGCCCCAGCGCAGGCAAGCGCGGCGGCACCCTGGTGGCCCAGGGCAAGCCCGAGGACATCATGGCGGCCGAAGACTCGCAAACCGGCCGCTACCTGCTGCACGCCATGCGCCACCCTTACCAGCCACGCCGCCCAGTACATGGCGTAGCCGATGCCGCAGACCTTCCCGCCGAGCAAGCACCCAAGCCCAAAAAACGCACGAAAAAGCAGATCGCTGCCGATGCAGCCGCTGCCTTGGCGGCAGACAGCGCCGCGCTGAATGCGGAGCTGCAGCTAGCAGCCAGCAAGGCCACTGGCCCGCTGCACTGGCTGGTGGTCAATGGTGCGAACCTGCACAACCTGCAGGACGTCGAAGCCAGCGTGCCGCTTAAACGTCTGGTGGCGATTACGGGCGTTTCCGGCTCCGGCAAATCCACGCTGGCACGCGATGTCCTGCTCACCAATGTGGCCAACCTCGTAGGTCAGCGCAGCACCAAGGCGGGGCGCGAAGCCATGGAAGCAGGCAACACGCCGGCCCTCGTCGGCTGTGAAGCAGTCTGGGGCACGGAAGCGATTGACCGCGTGCTGGAAGTGGACCAGACGCCGATTGGCAAAACGCCGCGCTCCTGCCCTGCCACCTATATCGGCTTCTGGGACACCATCCGCAAACTGTTTGCCGACACTTTGGAGGCTAAGGCCCGTGGTTACGGCGCTGGTCGCTTCAGTTTCAATACTGGCGAAGGCCGCTGCCCCGCCTGCGAAGGCCAGGGCATGCGTACCATCGAGATGAGCTTTCTGCCCGATGTGAAAGTGCCTTGCGAAACCTGCCACGGCGCGCGCTTTAACCCCGAAACGCTGGCCGTGACCTGGCGCGGCAAAAGCATTGGCGATGTGCTGAACATGGAAGTGGATGAGGCCGTGGAGTTCTTTGCCTCCATGCCCAGCATTGCCCACCCGCTGCAGCTGCTCAAAGATGTGGGCTTGGGCTATCTCACGCTGGGCCAGCCCTCACCCACGCTGTCAGGCGGCGAGGCCCAGCGCATCAAGCTGGTGACCGAACTGACCAAGGTACGCGACGACATCACCAAGCGCGGCAACAAGACGCCGCACACGCTGTATGTGCTGGACGAGCCCACCGTGGGCCTGCACATGGCCGATGTGGACAAGCTCATCCGCGTGCTGCACCGCCTGGTGGATGGCGGCCACAGCGTAATCGTGATCGAGCACGACCTCGATGTGATTGCCGAGGCCGACTGGATCATTGATCTGGGCCCCGAAGGCGGAACGGGTGGTGGACGCATCGTCGCAGCCGGTACACCCGAAGAAGTGGTGGCGCTGGGTACGCACACGGGGCAAGCCATCGCCCCCGTGCTGGCACGCCAGTAAGCAGACGGCTGGCTGCTCAGGCAGCCAGCACTGCAACCACGCCTCGGTCAATGCCGTAGCCGGGCTGCATGCCACCTTGGCTTTCCATGTGGTGCGCCAGCCGCAGCCATACTCTGCCGGATTGTGCAGTCTGGCCAAGGCGCAGACACTGCAGGGCATGCACCAACACATATCTACGACACACGAGGGGGCCGCACAAGGCGGCGTGCGCTGGCTGCTGCGTGCCGAGGGCTTGGCCCTGCTGCTTATCAGCGGTGCGGCCTATGCCCACTGGGGCAGCCTGGGCTGGGGCTGGTTTGCTGCGCTGTTTCTGCTGCCAGATATTGCCTTCATCGGCTACGCCACCGGGGCACGTACAGGAGCACTTTGCTACAACGCCACACACGCCACTTTAGGCCCCGCGGCTTTGCTGACATTTGCTCTGTTTCAGGGCCATGCACTGTGTCTGTCGCTGGCGCTGATCTGGCTGGCCCACATTGGCTTTGACCGTGCACTGGGCTACGGCCTCAAATACACCCAGGGCTTTGGCTGGACGCATCTGGGCCGTATCGGCAAGCAGAACATGGGCAATTAGAGCCGGCAACACGACCCAGCAAACCACAGGTTTGCGCTTGAGACGAGGCGCGAAGCCGCAGGCAGTACAAGTCGTACGACAAGGCTTCGCAACGACGTATCAAGGGTAGTGTTGGCGGGGCTTAAGGCGTCAGCCCACCTTTGGATAGCGTGACCTGCAACGCCTCCAGGTTCTGCGGCGTCACATGGATCACGCCTTTTCCAGGCACATCAATTTCCGAAATCATGAACAGGGCCAGTGCCGTCACAAATGGCACGACCAGCAGCCAGGCCTGGCTGCCTGCGCGCATGTGGTAGCCAATCAGGAAGTTGGAACACACACCAAACACAATCAGGATCAGCCACGCGGCCAGCGGAATCTGGTTGCGCCAGCTGGCCATGGTCTGCTGCTGGCTGATGTAGAGCTGGTTGCAGGCCTCTACCAGCGACATGGATACGGGGTTCGGCGCCTGTTTGGCCACGCCACTGACGAAGTTCCACATCTTGGTCTGCAGCTGAATGGACTGCATGCGCAGCGCTGCACGCTCCGTATCGGAGGGCGCCTGATAGAACGCGATGCGTGAGGCCAGGTACTTGTCGAGTATGGCCTCGGCCTGTGCCTGCGCTTCTGTAGTGGGCAGCAAGGTGGTGCGCTGGAAGGCATTGGCCAGCGCCATGGCTTCATGCTCTTCGGCACTCACACGTGTGTTGTAGCCACTGATGGCAAACGACAGCAGAAAACCAATCAGCAGACCAAACAGCGACAGCGTCGCCCCCAGCACAATCTTGATGCCTTCATCCTTGGCAGGATTCTGTTTGCGCTGCTGACGCCCGATCACACTCCCCACCCACGATGACAGGGCCAGCACCACAAAAATGGCCAGCAGCATCTTCAAGGATTCAGCATCCACCAAGGCAAGCAATTCAGACATACAGGGCATCCGGTCAAAAACTGCCGCGATTCTAGGCAAGCACTGCTGCATTTTTTGCAGTCATGGCGCACAGGTGACAGCAACCAAGGGATTCCCCCCAACGCCTGCACATGCTTCTTCTCTACATTGAAAATGTCGCCCATCAAAAAGTATGGCGACATTCAGGGAGCGGCAGCATCCACTGCCTTGCAAATACAACAACGGAGACAAGCACATGGTATTCACCACCCGCCGTACAGCACTGGCCGCTGCACTGGCCATCACCGCGCTGGCCGCCACAGGTCACACCATGGCCCAGGACGGCAGCAACTGGCCCACCAAACCCATCAAGCTCACCGTGCCTTACACCCCAGGCGGTTCTACCGACATCGTCAGCCGCACCGTGTTTGAAGCTGTCGGCAAACGCCTGGGTCAGCCCGTGGTGATCGAAAACAAGCCCGGCGCCAACAGCACCATTGGCGTTTCGCAGACCGCACGCTCCCCGGCTGATGGCTACCACTTTGTCAGCGTCCTGGCTGCCTATACCGTGAACATGTCGCTGTACAAAAAGCTGCCCTACAAGGCCAGCGACTTTGTGGCTGTGAGCCATGTGGCGGATCTGCCCATGTTTCTGTTCACCTCGAACAAGCTGCCCGTCAGCAATGCCAGAGAACTGGCCGAGTACGGCAAGCAAAATCCGCTGAACTATGCCTCCAGCGGCACAGGTGCCAGCGCCCACATGATCGGCGCACGCTGGGCACAGGAGAACGGCCTGAATGCCCAACATGTGCCCTACAACGGCAGTGCGCCCATCCTGTCTGACCTGATGTCTGGTCAGGTCGACATGCTGTTTGACCCAGCCCTGGTGCCCATGCCGCATGCCAAGACGGGCAAGATCAAGGTACTGGCCGTGGCCTCCAAGCAGCGCTGGCCCGGCGAGCCCGACATCCCCACCATGGAAGAGTCCGGCTTTCCCGGATTTGTGATGAATTCCTGGGTGGGTGTACTTGCCCCCCAAGGCACGCCTCAGCCTATCGTGGACAAGCTCTCACAAGCCATTGCAGAGGCCGTCGCTTCCCCCGAAGTCAAGAGCAAGCTGACACAGCTTGGCTTTGCAGCCGTGGGCAGCAGCCCGGCCGAATTCCAGCAGCTGATCGATCAGGACACCGCCATGTACAAGGGCGTGATCGACAAGGCCCAGGTCAGCATCGACTAAATCGTCGCTCTCCAATACGGCCAAGGCCTGCATGCGCGCGCGTGCAGGCCTTTGAATTTCATAGCTGGTAACGCTTGCGACTCAAGGTTTTCAGATATTTTTATATGGAAAAGCAAGCAATTACAAGCGCTAAAAGCTCTTATTTTTGCAGCAGGTGTGCTGCCAGCTGCACAAAGCCGTCACCACGCTCTGCGGTGCAGACATAGCGCGGCAGGTGCTTGAGCTGGGGCACAAAGCGCGCAATATTGGCCACGCCTACGCTCAGGGGCATGTGCTGGAACATCAGCTGGTCATTGGTGGAGTCGCCGATGTAGACCCACTGGCCCAGCGTGGCGTCCAAATCCATATCAAACAGCTCGCGCACAATCCAGCGTGCGCCTTCGAGCTTGTTGTGGTCGCCAAACCAGCCATTGATGTGGATGGAGCTGACCGTAGCGTTCATGCCTGCTTCACGCATGATGGCCACGCACTCGTCGATCTGCGCCTGCGGCATATTGGTGAACTCGCTGTGGTCCACGGCAATATCGCACTCACGGCCATGCGAGTCGGTGGCGCGCTGGGCGCCGGGCACTTGCTGCTCGATCTGCGCCAGCACTTCCTGCATGCGTGCAAAGTTGCGCACGCGGGTGTCGTCGTCCTGCTGGTAGAGCTTGTCCAGACCGCCCTCAGCATTGCGACGCAGCGCCACTGCGCCGTTCTCGGCCACGATGGCATCCACAGGCCACGCGCGCGCAAACGGCACGCTCCAGCCCACAGGGCGGCCCGTAATGGGCACCACCTTCAGGCCTGCATCTTTCAGGCGGCCAATGGCCGCAACGACATGCTCTGGCACCACGCCATCGGTGGTCAGCGTGTCATCAATATCGGTCAGCACGCCCAGGATATTGGAGGGCACGGGCAATTCGGACAGGGGACGCAGAAAGTCTTGGCTCACAACACACTCTCAAAACAAACCCGTGCCAAGCACGGGTTCAACAATCACACACTGCCACGTTGGGCAGATCGGTCAGCGAAGCGGTGCAGACGCGACGCACCGGCGAAGACAGTAGCAGCGCTACGGCGAGCCGGTGCAACAAAGTCTGCAGGCCGATATACCCAACCTTAGTTCGCAGAACCAAGGCTTAGACCTGCATGCTCGCGCAGCGGATGGAAATGAATCTTGGGGAAACGCTCCTGCGCCAGACGCACGTCATACGGGCTGGTGCACAGGAAGGCCAGGGTATCGGCCGCATCGTGCGCCAGACGCATGGGATAGGCGTTTTCAAACTCGCGCAGCTCCGCAGGCGTATCTGCCGTGATCCAGCGTGCGCCGGTGTACTGACAGCCTTCCAGACGCACATCGCAGTCGTACTCGGTCTTGAGGCGGTGCTGCACCACTTCAAACTGCAGCTGACCAACCGCGCCCAGCAGCATATTGCCGCCCACATCGGGCTTGAACACCTGAATCGCGCCCTCTTCGCCCAGCTGCATCAGTCCCTGCTGCAACTGTTTGGTGCGCAGCGGGTTCTTCAGCACCACGGTCATGAACATTTCGGGTGCAAAGAAAGGCAGACCGGTGAACTGCAGGTTGGGGCCGTCAGTGATGGAGTCCCCCAGCTGCACACCGCCGTGGATGGTGAAGCCAATGATGTCGCCTGCGTAGGCTTCATCCACGGCTTCGCGGCGCTGGGACATGAAAGTCACCACCGAGGTGGGGCGCAGCTCCTTGCCGGTGCGCTGCACCTTCATCTTCATGCCGGGGGTGTATTTGCCCGACGCCACACGCACAAAGGCGATACGGTCGCGGTGGTTGGCGTCCATATTGGCCTGCACCTTGAACACCACGCCCGAGAAGCCCTTGTCTTCGGGCCTGATGATCACTTCCTGGCGCTGGCGGTTGACCTCGGTGAAAGCCACGCGGGGTCCGGGCGGGGGCGACATATCGACCACAGCGTTGAGCACTTCCATCACGCCGAAGTTGTTCACACCAGAGCCGAAGAACACGGGGGTCAGCTTGCCCGCCAGGAAAGCTTCGTGGTCCCACTCGGCCGATGCGCCCTGCGCCAGCTCCATGGATTCCATGGCATCGTCAAAGGCCTGGCCAAAGCGGGCGCGCAGCGTATCGACTTCGGTCAGCGGAATGACTTCAAAGTCTTCAGGACGCTTTTCGCTGCCAGGCGCAAACACCGTCATGGTCCTGGTCTGCAGATTGATGATGCCGCCGAACAGCTTGCCCTGACCCACAGGCCAGGTGATGGGGCAACAGGGCATGCCCAGCTCACGCTCGACTTCATCCATGATGTCCAGCGGGTCGCGCACTTCACGGTCAAACTTGTTGACGAAGGAGATGATGGGCGTATTGCGCTGGCGGCAGACCTCAATCAGACGGCGGGTCTGCGACTCCACACCGTTGGCCGCGTCAATCACCATCAGCGCCGAGTCCACAGCGGTCAGCACACGGTAAGTGTCTTCCGAGAAGTCCTTGTGGCCGGGGGTGTCCAACAGGTTGATGACGTGGTCGCGGTAGCTCATCTGCATCACGGACGATGCCACCGAGATACCACGCTGCTTTTCGATTTCCATCCAGTCGGATGTCGCATGGCGCGACGCCTTGCGGCCCTTCACGGCACCCGCGATCTGGATCGCGCCCGAGAACAGCAGCAGCTTTTCGGTCAGCGTGGTCTTACCCGCGTCAGGGTGGGAAATGATGGCAAAGGTGCGGCGACGCCGTGTTTCTGGAGCGTATGACACTGGATGGGGGACTATTCAGGCGCGGCTGCTGCCACGCGTTGCGACAAAGGGCCGCAAGCGCATGCTGCTCAAGCGGGCCTCTCAAATGTAAAGAGGCGCAATTTTACGGGAAAGCGACCTGGCACGGCGTGCCAGCAGCAGGTGTCACACAGACCAGCAAGGGCAAGCCTTGACGGCAGCTCTTTCAATGCAATCAATCACTTAGCAGCTGACTGGGCCATATCCCGCGCAATCTGCCCGTCCACGATTTCCACCACCCGGTCACACTGCTGGGCCAGCCGTGGGTCGTGGGTGACGATCAGAAATGCCGTGCCCAGGTCGCGGTGAATCTGGCGCAGCAGGGCAAACACCTCCTGCGAAGACTGGGTGTCCAGATTGCCTGTGGGTTCATCGGCCAGCACCAGCGGGGGCTGCTGCACCAGCGCACGCGCAATCGCCACGCGCTGCTGCATGCCGCCGGACAGCTCGGCCGGTTTTTTGTGCAAAGCTTTTTCCAGCCCCACAGCCTCCAGCAAATCCATGGCCCTGCGGCGGTCCTGCCCGGTCACCACCCCCTGTGCCATCAGTGCTGGCAGGGTGACGTTTTCCAGCGCCGTAAATGCAGGCAACAAATGGTGGAACTGAAACACAAAGCCCAGCGACTGGCGGCGCAGCAAGGTCAGCCCGTCGTCATCCAGATCGCTGGTTTCACGCCCCTGCAGCTGGTAGCTGCCGCTGCTCATGCGCTCGAGCAGGCCCAGCACATTGAGCAAGGTACTTTTGCCTGAACCCGAGGGGCCCACCAGAGCGATGAACTCACCGGGCTGAATGCACAGGTCAACGCCATGCAGCACCTCTACCTCACTCGGCAAGCCCAGGTTGTAGGACTTGCGCACGCCCTGTAAGGCAATCAGTGGCGGGGTTGAAAAAGACTTTTCAGTAGGCATGGCTTACATCCGGATCGCCTGCGCAGGGTCCAGCCGCGCGGCACTGCGTGCAGGGGCTACGGCTGCCAGCACGCCACAGAGGGTAGCGGTCAAGGCGGCAGACAGGGCATCCTGCCAGGTCAGGCTGATATCAAACAGCGCGCCGCCGCCAGCCCCGCGCGCCATGGCGGTAAACAGCAGCACCAGCGCCCATGCCAGCAGCAGTCCGGCCACCGAACCCAGCGCGCCGACGATGGCCCCTTGCAGCAGAAACACACGCAGCACCTGGGCGCGCGTCGTGCCCATGGCACGCAGAATGCCGATTTCCTTGCGCTTTTGCACCACGCTGACCACCAGCACGCTGGCAATGCCCAGCACCACCACGATCAGCACCACCGCCCGAATCACGGCCGTGCTGATGCTCTGCGCCTTCAGCGCAGAGACCAGCTGCGCATTCGTGGCCTGCCAGCTTTCAATCTCATAGGGATAGCGCTGGCGCAGCTGCTCCGCCAGTGCTTCGGCCAGCCAGACGTCGTCCACTTTCACGTCCAGCACCGTGGCACCACCGGGCAGCCCCAGCAGGCTCTGGGCACTGCGCAGCGGAATGATGACGGTGCGCCGGTTCAGATCTTTGACGCCCATATCCAGCAGTGCGCTCACACGCACAGGCTCTTGCACGCTGCCTGTGTCTATGGTGAAGCGGTCACCCGGGCGCACACCCAGGTCTGCGGCCAGCTCCACACCAATCATGGTGTCCCCCGGCTGCAGGCCCCAGGTGCCTGCAACGATTTTTTCACGCAGATTCACGATGCGCTGGTAACGCTCCAGCTCCACGCCCATGATGGCAATGGACTGCGTGGCCTCGCCACGCAGCGCCAGGCCGGAGCCAGACACCATGGGTGAAACCGCCACCACGCCCGGTTCTTGCTCCAGCACAGGCAGTAACTGCTGCCAGTTGTCCACGGAGCGCAACCGCTGCGCACGCGGCTGGGTGTCTGACAGCAGCCAGGTGCCGGGTGCTGCCGCCGACAGCGGAATCACCACATCCTCAGGCGCACGCAGGCTGATATGGGCCTGTGTACCCAGTGTCTTGCTCACGGTATTGGCCTGCAGCCCATTAATCAATGCTGCAATGTAAGTAATCACTGCCACACCAGCGGCCACACCACCGACGATCAGCCAGCTCTGCATTCGCCCTTCGCGCAGAAAGCGCAGGGCCACCTGCCATTCAAACCGCCAGGGCAGGTGCACGCTCATGGGCGCACCTGTGCACGCACGCGCTGGTCAGGCTGAGCGGGTGGCAGCAAGACCAGTTCACCAGCCTGCAGGCCAGACTGCACCTGTGCTGCCTCCAGCGTGCGCAGGCCCAGCTGTACGGGGCGCGGCGTGGCTTTGCCGTCATCCAGCACCAAGACCTCGCTGCCATGCAGGGCCTGCAAGGGCACGACCAGAGCCTGATCGACCTTGCCCGTCTCCACCGCCACGGACAAGGTCATGTCTTCACGTAAAAACGCAGGGGGTGCTTCATCCAGCGCCAGCTTGACTTCTACCGCACCACGCTGGGCATCCACGCCCGGCGCAATCGAAACCACTGTTGCCGCCAGTCGCTGAGATGGGAAGGCATCTGCCACCACGGTCGCGCTCTGGCCTTCACGCAGCTGGTCCAGATAGCGCTCATCCACCTGCGCCACGATCAGGGTGGGCCCATCGAGCGCCAACTGCAGCAAGCTTGTACCCGGTTGCACGATCTGCCCTGGCTCTACATCGCGCAGCAGTACCTTGCCATCGCTGGGCGCCACGATGCGGGTCTGCTGCAGTTTGGCCTGCGCCGCAGCCAGTGCCGCCTGTGCCTGCTGCACCTGCGCTTCAGCGGCTTGCAGCTCCGCGCCACCATTGGCGGATGCCGCAGCCTGTGCCTGTGCGGCCTGCAGCTGTGCGCGCGCAACGTCCAGCGCCTTGCGCTTGTCGTCCAGTGCTGCCTGGCTCAGAAAACCCTGCGCCACCAGCTGCTGGTTGCGCTGCCAGTCGGCTTCGGCCTGCGTCAGCCCAGCCTGTGCCTGTGCCAGCAGGGCCTGATGGCCGATGCGGCTGTTGCTGCGCACATTGGCCAGCTGTGCTTCTGCCTGCGCCAGACTGGCCTGCGCCTGCTGCACGGCGGCCTGCTGCTCCGCAGGTTCGAGCTGCACCAGCAGCTGCCCAGCCTGTACGGCATCGCCTTCGCGGACTTCCACGCTGTCCACACGGCCGACGATGGTGCTGCCCACACCTACGCGCGAGCGGGTTTCCACCCGTGCCGAAAACTGCAGGGTACGCACCAGTGGCTGGGCCTCAACCCGCACGGCAGGCACCACCGGTCCACGCCACTTTTGTACACCGGCATAGGCAGCCACGGCCACGACGGCTGCGGCTACGCCCCACCACAGGCGCTTTCGGCCAGAATGTTCCGTTGCTGGTTGCTTGTTGCTTGGTTTGGCGTTCAAAAACATCTCCCGGGTGCTGGACGCAGCATGACACAGGCAGCTGAGGCACCTGCATCAGACCAATGCTTTTACTCGTTAAACAGTGAACCCGCCGACTGCGGCGCCACCAGCCCCAGGTGCTGATAAGCCGCCTTGGTGGCGATGCGCCCACGCGGCGTGCGCTGCAGATAGCCTTGCTGAATCAGATAGGGCTCAATCACATCCTCGATCGTGCCTGCATCCTCACCAATGCTGGCGGCAATGTTGTCCACCCCCACCGGACCACCGTCAAAGCGGTGCACCACAGCTTCGAGCAGCTTGCGGTCCATCACATCAAAGCCACGGGGATCTACGTCCAGCATGGACAAGGCCTTTTGCGCCATCTCACGGGTGATGGTGCCGTTGCCCTTGACCTCGGCATAGTCGCGCACGCGGCGCAGCAGGCGGTTGGCAATACGCGGTGTGCCACGTGAACGGTTGGCAATTTCCTGCGCACCTTCTGCATCAATCGGCGCGCCCAGCAGGCCGGCGCTGCGCGTGACAATACGCGCCAGCTCCTCGGCGTTGTAGAACTCCAGCCGCGCCACAATGCCAAAGCGGTCGCGCAGCGGGTTGGTGAGCATGCCTGCGCGCGTGGTGGCTCCCACCAGCGTAAAGGGCTGCAGGTCCAGCTTGATGGAGCGCGCCGCTGGCCCTTCACCAATCATGATGTCGATCTGAAAGTCCTCCAGCGCGGGGTAGAGGATTTCCTCCACCACGGGGCTCAGGCGGTGAATCTCGTCAATGAAGAGCACATCATTGGCTTCGAGGTTGGTGAGCAGCGCCGCCAGATCCTTGGGCTTTTCCAGCACCGGGCCGGAGGTCTGGCGCAGGTTCACCCCCAGCTCCGCCGCAATGATGTGGCTCAGCGTGGTTTTGCCCAGACCGGGCGGGCCAAACAGCAGCACATGGTCCAGCGCCTCACCGCGCTTTTTGGCTGCACCGATGAAGATTTCCAGCTGCTCGCGCGCCTTGGCCTGCCCCACATACTCATCAAGCAGCTTGGGGCGCAGCGCACGCTCCAGCGCTTCTTCATGCTTGTTCACTGGCGCTGGCGAAATCGTGGGGCTGCGCATGCTGCTCTCCGCCACGTCTGCGACTGCAGGCTTGGCCTTGGCACGGGGTTTGCGCGCAGGTGCGGCGTCAAACCCTTCACTAAAGTCCTCGGTATGGATGCTCATGGCAGTCATTGTGCCGCGCCTGCTACGCGGCCTGAAGCAGGTGGCAGTTTTCTCGTCCATCCCGCAGGCCAATCTCTGCCCCGCTATGCTGGTGCACCACCGACAAGGAGACTCCGCATGCATCGTGCACTGCTGGCACTGTGCCTGGGTGGCTGGGTGCTGCACAGCACGGCCAGCCCCGGCACCAAGCTGGATGGCGAATGGCTGTGCCATGAACAAGTAACGGGCAGCACAGGCGCTGCCGCCGTGCAGCCGCACTATGTCTCCATAGACCATGGCATCTGGCAGACCGACACCGTGGATGCCGACCTGCAGCTGCAGGCACTTGACGGCCAGCACTACCTTGGCACCTGGAGCCCTCACACCCAGCGCCAGCTACGGCAGATTGCACATCTGGCCGCAGATCAGCTGCACTACCAGGACCCACAGGTCACAGGCACTTGCCAACGCCTGGGAGACATCGCGCAGGCACCTGCCACGCAGCGCAGCGGCAGCTGGCAGTTCATCACGCTCGATCAGGCCCGCCCCACACAGCCAGCCGTGGGCTATGACCAGATTTACAGCAAACAGGCACGCTACCGTGACCAGCGCTGGAAGCAGGCCTTTGACGACTGGTGCCGTCTCAGCGGTCTAGGTGGTGTGCGCAAAAAGTCGGTCACGCCTGCCTCGCGCCTGACCGATGCCGAGAGCTTTGCCTGCCAGACACCTGCTGCCGAGCGCAATCTCAGCGCCCTCAAAACCGCCGTCCTTGGCCCGGGTGGGCAGATCTATATGACGGATGGACACCACAGCCTGAGCAGCCTGTGGGAAGCACCCATCGGTCAGGGGGATGACCGATTAGGCAAGGCTGGGGGAGGCTTGCGCATTCCCGTGCAGATTCAGGCTGACTACCAGCACCTGAACCAGGCCAGCTTCTGGCGTACCATGCGCGCCAAGGGCTACACCTGGCTGCAAGATGCTGACGGCAAGGCCATCGCCCCAGCGTCCCTGCCCCGGCACATGGGCCTGTCCGGTGGGCTGCAGGACAATGCCTACCGCTCACTGGTCTATTTCACGCGCGGCGTGGGGCATGAAGTGCCAGACGATGCACCAGAATTTCTGGAGTTTTACTGGGCACAGTGGCTGCGCTCGCCACCCCAGCACCTGGATCTGCGCGCCTACCAGCTGGATACCCTGGGCCGTGGTGATGGCAGCGACCACGGCTATCTGCAGGCCGTGCGCGATGCCGCCACGCTCATGACCCAAGCCCCGCCTGACGCAGCCATTGGCCCCGCAGGCCAGACTGCTGCGGACATGGGGCAAATGCCGGCACTCCACCACACGGCCCTGCAGCAACTGGCCCGCAAAGGCCAGACGCCGGGCAAGCTGGCCCAGGCGCTGCACTACCGCAGCAAGGCCGCGACTGCGTCCAAGCCTGCAAGCCCCTGATTACCTGGACAAACCCTTGAGCGCGAGCTTGATGCCTTCGCTCACACCAATATCGACAGGCAGCTGCTTGAGGCAGGCGGATGCCTCCTTGTCCGAATAGCCCAGCGCCAGCAGCGCCTGCAGAATGTCTGCCTGTGCATCGCTTTTGACCTGGGCGGCTGCCCCAGTCACCACGGCATCGCCCAGCTTGCCCTTGAGCTCCAGCAGCAGGCGCTCTGCGGTCTTTTTGCCGATTCCCGGCACCTTGACCAGACGGCCTGCTTCCTGCGTGGCAACCGCCTGTGCCAGCTCTTCAATGCTCAGGCCTGACAGCAGCGACAATGCCATGCGCGGACCAACGCCGGAGATCTTGATCAATTCCCGAAATGTCTGACGCTCCTGCGCGGTCGCAAACCCATACAGCAACTGTGCATCCTCGCGCACGATAAAGTGCGTCAGCAAGCTGATGGGCTGGCCCACCTGGGGCAGGTTGTAGAAAGTGCTCATGGGCACCTGCACCTCATAGCCCACACCATGGCAGTCCACCAGGACTTCGGGCGGGTTCTTCTCCAGCAGGGTTCCAGTCAGTTTGCCTATCATCGCTATCCTTTTTGTGTGCAGCCCACCATGGCTGCGGCTTTCCTAGCAAGGAATTATCAGCGTGATCTTGCGCCACACCTTTACGCCTTACAACAACACCCGCCTGTCCCATCTGTGCGGTCCTGCCGATGCGCACCTGCGCACCATCGAAGTGGGCATGCAGGTCAAGATTGCCCACCGCCACGAGCAGTTCAAGGTCGACGGCCCCAAGGCCAAGGCCCAGGATGCCATGGAGCTGCTGCAGGCCCTGTACGAAATGGCGGATGACCCCATCTCCGAAGACACGCTGCAGCTGATGCTGGCCGGGGATGTCGAGATGCTCGAGCCCACCCCCGACGCCATCCAGCTCTCCACCCGCCGTGCCGACCTGCGCGCACGCACACCCAACCAGGCCCTGTACCTGCAGAACATTGCCGAGCACGACATCACCTTTGGCATTGGCCCCGCAGGCACAGGCAAAACCTATCTGGCCGTGGCCAGCGCCGTGGATGCACTGGAGCGCAGTGCCGTGCAGCGCATCATCCTGACCCGCCCTGCGGTGGAAGCGGGCGAGCGCCTGGGCTTTCTGCCCGGCGACCTGACACAGAAGGTAGACCCCTACCTGCGTCCCCTGTACGACGCGCTGTACGACCTCATGGGCTACGAAAAAGTGCAGAAGGCCTTTGAACGCAACGCGCTGGAAATTGCCCCCCTGGCCTTCATGCGTGGCCGCACGCTGAACAATGCCTTCGTCATCCTGGACGAAGCGCAGAACACCACGCCCGAGCAGATGAAGATGTTTCTGACGCGCATCGGCTTTGGCGCCAAGGCCGTGATCACGGGCGATATCAGCCAGATCGACCTGCCCAAGGGCGCAACCAGCGGCCTGATTGATGCCGAGCGCGTCCTCAAACGCGTCAAGGGCATTTCCATCAACCGCTTCACCAGCGCCGACGTGGTGCGCCACCCCCTGGTGGCGCGCATTGTGGATGCCTACGATGCCAGCAATGGCCGTAGCAGAGACTAATTTTGATAGCTATCAGCGCTTGACAGACGGGCGCTAGAGACCAAAATGGCACTAAATAATCTGGAACTCTCTTTGCAATTTGGCAAGTTTGACAACCTGGCGGAACACAAAGCGCTGCTCACCCGTGCCCGTGTGACGAAATGGATCAAGCACGCACTGGCCGTCGATGCCGAAATGGCTGTGCGCATCGTCGGCATTGAAGAAGGTCATGCCCTGAACCTGCAATACCGCAAAAAGGACTACGCCACCAATGTGCTGACCTTTGACTACCAGCAGGAACCCACCGTGCAGGCCGACCTGGTGATCTGCGGCCCCGTGATTGAGCGTGAGGCCAAAGAGCAGAACAAGTCGCTGGAAGAACACTACGCCCACATGATCGTGCACGGCACGCTGCATGCCCAGGGCTGGGACCACGAAACCAGCGAGGAAGATGCCGAAGAGATGGAGGCCTACGAAACCGACATCATGCAGGAGCTCGGCTACGCCGACCCCTACGCCAAAGACTGAGTCCTGCCCACCTGCCCACCTGCACACACCAGCTCCCGCCATGGGAGCTTTTTTGTGTCCGGATACATGCAGCCCATGCATCCAAGCCAGCTGTCCTACATGCAGGACTGGAAGGCCTGTCACAAGATATGCCAAGCTGGCATTCTGATGCCGTACCTTCTGGCTTCTGGCCATGTACGTCTGCGCAGCATGCACGCACAATGAATGCAGCACAGCTTTGCGCGCTGTGATACATCGTTTTTTCACCTTCTAGGCACTCATGACCGCACCTTCTGATGCTTCCCCTTCACTCCCCTGGCGCTTTGGCCCCATCCGTGCGCGTAGCTGCGCCTGCAGCAGCCCCATGTGCCAACGCCTGCACCACCGCGTGCTGGAAGACCTGTCACGGCGCAGCTTCCTTGGTGGTATAGCCGCCATGCTGGCACCTTTTGCCCTGCCCAGTGCCATGGCGCAAGGTACAGCCGCCAATGCTCAGCGCCCGCTGCTGCTGACCAATCTGCGTCTGTTTGATGGCTCGGGCAAAGGCGTGCGTGAAGGCGTACACATCCTGATCCAGGACCAGCGCATTGCCGACATCGTGCCCGCTGGCACGCCTGTGGAAGGTGCGGAAATTGTTGACTGTCAGGGCAAACTGGTCATGCCCGGCCTGATCGATGTGCACTGGCACAGCATGCTGGCAGCCATTCCACAGCTGACCGCCATGACGGCCGACCTCGGCTATCTATACCTGGTCGCGGCCAAGGAAGCACAGCGCACCCTGCTGCGCGGCTTCACCTCGGTGCGCGATGCAGGCGGCCCTGCCTTTGCCCTCAAGCGTGCGATTGATGAAGGTCTCACTGACGGCCCTCGCATCTACCCCAGCGGGGCCATGATTTCGCAGACCTCCGGCCATGGCGACTTCCGCTTCCGTAATGACATCCCACCTGCCAACAACGCCCCTCTGAGCCTAGTGGAGCGTGCAGGCGTCTCCATGATTGCCGATGGCGAGCCCGAAGTGCTGCGCCGCGTGCGTGAACAGCTCATGCTGGGCGCTTCGCAAATCAAGCTGCTCGCCGGTGGTGGCGTGGCCTCGGAATACGACCCGCTGGACAGCACCCAGTTCACCGAGCGAGAACTGCGCGCAGGCGTGGAAGCGGCGGCCGACTGGAACACCTATGCCATGGCCCACGTCTACACGCCCAAGGGCATTCAGCGCTCCATCCGCGCAGGCGTCAAGTGCATCGAACACGGCCAGCTGGCGGACGATGCCAGCGCCCGCATGATGCGTGACGAAGGCATCTGGTGGAGCCTACAACCCTTCCTGGCCGACGAAGACAGCAACTTCTACCCGGATCTGGAACGCCGCAAAAACCAGCAGCTGGTGGCCGAAGGAACCATTCGTGCCTATGGCCTGGCCAAGAAATACGGCATCAAGACCGGCTGGGGCACAGACATTCTGTTCAACCCCAAGAACACCGTCACGCAGGGCAGGCAGCTGGCCAAACTCACGCGCTTTTATGACCCGCTGACCGTACTCCACCAGGGCACGGGCCTCAATGGAGAACTGCTGGCCCTGTCTGGCGACCGTAACCCCTACCCAGGCGTGCTGGGCCGCATTGCCCCCGGCGCATGGGCTGACCTGCTCGTGGTCGATGGCGACCCAAATAGCAATCTGGACTTCCTGGGCGACCCCGATACCCATCTGCGGGTCATCATGAAGGGCGGCAAGATCTACAAGAACACCCTGTAAGCCATGCTTCACACCCGTATTCCACCGCATATCCTCTGTGCCAGCGCCCTGATGCTGTGTGCACTGAGCCCTGCCCATGCGCAAAGCTCGGATCTGGAAGCCAGCAGCTGGCGTTTTCAGCTCACCCCCTATGTGTGGACGCCCAGCCTTCGCGGCTCCATCACCGTGAGCCCCAGCCTGCCCACGGCCCATGTCTCCGAGCCGTTCTCCGACATCTGGAAAGACCTGCACGCCTCAGCCTTTCTGAACGCCACGGCCCGCAAGGACCGCTACGTGCTGCACCTGGACATGAGCCATGTCTCGCTGCACAAATCGGCCAGCCTGCCCGCAGGCTTCCCCCTCGAAGCCAAGGCCCGCATCAAGCAGACCTCGGTCTCCGTACTGGGCGGCTACAACTGGGAGCTCTCTGCCAATGACAGCCTGGACGCCATGGTCGGTGCCCGCTGGTGGAATGTGCGCAGCAGTGTGGAGGCCCAGCCTCTGCTGCCCGAAACCAGGCTGAGCAAACGCTTTACCGACCCCATTCTGGCCGTGCGCTGGCGCCACCAGTTCAACCCGCAGTGGTCCACCCTGCTCTATGCCGATGCAGGCGGCTTTGGCGTAGGCTCTCACGCCACCTGGCAGGTATTGGCCACCGTGAACTACCAGGTGCGTGAGCAGCTGTACCTCAGCCTGGGCTATCGCCAGCTCAATGTGGACACTACCGCAAGGATGCACAGCGCATGGACCTGCGCCTGGGCGGCCCCATCCTCGGCCTGACCATGCAGTTCTAGGCGCCAACGGACTTTTTGAAAAAAATGGGCGCTTTTGAAAAAAGTGTTCCAAAACACCGCTACAATGCGGTTCTCGCTGCAGTACTACATTGCAGCAAAATGGCTCGGTAGCTCAGTTGGTAGAGCAGCGGATTGAAAATCCGCGTGTCGGCGGTTCGATCCCGTCCCAAGCCACCAGATACCATTCCACGGAAGTCCGCTGGAGTCACAAAGCCCTAAGTTTTCAACGACTTAGGGCTTTTCTCATGCTCGAAGCCTAAGCACCTCTACGGTGTACCGCATGTACTGCATAGACAGCGCTCCAGCTTCATACAGGAGCGTTGTCCATACAGTAGCTGACAGCGTTTAGCTCTGAGCCTCTATATCCCTGTAGCTAAAGCCCGCATTGCGCAGCGCTTCATACAGACGATGACGCCCCGTCAGCGCCTCAGGAGTCAGCAGACGTTCCACCACCTGGGTGCTCCAGTCCATTTCCTTCATACCCTGCGCACGCATAAAGGCGCGCAGATGACTGTTGTAGTTGCCAATCTCGGCCTGCGTATCCACAGGCAACTGGTACTGCTCACGGTGCAGCACGGCGCTTTGAGGCAGGCGGGGCTTGATCTGCGCCGGACGCGCGGGGTCTGGCTGACCGACAACCAGACCAAACACGGGGAATACATTGCTGGGCGTACCCAGCACCTTGGCCACTTCCTCAGGCTGGTTGCGCATGCCGCCCACATAGACCGTGCCCAGCCCCATGGCTTCTGCAGCCACCACGGCATTCTGCGCTGCCAAGGCTGCATCAATCACCCCCATCAGGAAAGTGTCCAGATAGTTCAGACCTACAGGATGGCGGCCCTGCGCCTTACCCAAGCGCTCGATGCGCGAAAGATCAGCCAGCCACACCAGCACCAGCGGAGCCACGGCCAGATGCCTTTGGGGGCCGACCAGATTGGCCAAGGCTTCCCTGCGCCCCTGCGATTCCACCGCAATCACACTCCAGGTCTGCAGATTGGATGAGGTGGGCGCGGACTGTGCCGCTGCCACCAGTGTTTCCACAGTGTTGGCAGGCAGCGGGTCACGCAGAAAGTGGCGTACGGAGCGATGGTTCAGCATCGCATCCAGTACGGCGAGATCAGGCAGGTTCAGCGCTGGCGCTTCATCTCCATAGCGCGCTTGCAAGGCAGTGTGAGACATCGTGTGTTTTCCAGACAGTAAAAAGGTGGATGCTGCATTCTAGAAAGGCAGCGCACAGTGGCCTGACAGATACCGGACGTCGGATGCGCTTCGCGTAACAAGTCGAAACGGTTACAACCGGGGGATTTTTTCCATAACAGTGAGGAGACACCCCATGACAGCATCTGCCACATCAGCTTCCACACCCACCTGGCCCCGTATGGCACGCTGCGCTGGCATGCTGACGCTGACAGCAGCCAGCGCTATCTACATCCCCCATGCCACAGGCAGCAGCTTTGCCCCTACAGAGGTTGTACAGGGCACACCACTTGTGCTGCAGGGCTCGAGTACCCGCTACCGCGCCATCTTCAAGGTGTATGACATGGCGCTGTACCTGCCACGCAAGGTACAGACTGTAGAAGAAGCCCTGCAACTCAACGGCCCGGTAGGCATCCAGTTTCTAGCCCTGCGGGATTTACCTGGTGCAGACCTGGGGCTGTCCTTCATTCGCGGACTGAAGAACAATGCCACGCCCAAGCAAATGCAGCGCTACACCCTCACTAGCAATCGCCTGATTGAAATTTTTTCGGGCCGCAGCAAAGTGGCACCAGGCGAGACCTTTGCCATGGAGTTTGTGCCAGGCCAGGGCACGACCTTTTTCATCCACGGCGTACAACAGGGTGATCCAGTCGGAGATGACGAGTACTTTGGCCTGATCCTGCGCATCTGGCTGGGCGATGCGCCGGCGGACCGCAAGCTCAAAGCCAGCCTGGTGCCTGCCGCTGCTCGTTGAGGCAAGCGCAGCGCACTACCCGCACCGCAGTCCAAAGTGCTTTGAATTTTGCATACCCTGCCCGCGCGTGCTGAGCCACTAAGATCAGCACACGGGCGCGCTGAGCTGCGCCCAGCGTCCAGCACACATAACTACGACTCGGAGACAACCCATGGACATTCTGGGCATGCTAGATCTTGCCTCATGGAGCGAGGTAGCCCTCTTGCTCGCTGCAGCCTTTGTCGCAGGCGCACTGAACGCAGTGGCTGGAGGCGGCAGTTTTCTGACGCTGCCTGCACTGGTTTTTGTCGGGGTACCGGCCGTCACCGCCAATGCCACGGGCACGGTGGCCCTGCTGCCCGGTTATGCCGCCAGCGCCTGGGGCTTTAAAGAAGACATGGCAGCCCCCCCCGGACTGACCATGCGCAAGTCCATCGTACTGTCACTGCTGGGCGGCGCAGCTGGTGCAGCACTGCTGCTGCTGACCCCAGATGACACCTTCCGCCGCGTGGTGCCCTGGCTGCTGCTGGCCGCAACAGCACTGTTTGCCTTTGGGCCTCAGATTCGTGCCTGGGCCTCGCGCTCCACCGCCCCCGGCACGCCTGCCAGCACACTCAAGGCCACAGCCGGCATGCTGGCCGTAGCTTTTTACGGCGGCTATTTCAACGGCGGCCTGGGCATTCTGTGCCTGGCACTGTTCAGCCTGCTGGGACAGACCCAGCTCAATGCCATGAACGGCATGAAGAACCTGGTCTCAGCCCTGCTGACCGCCATTGCCGTGGCCATCTATGCCGCTGGCGGCATCGTGCAGTGGGAGCTGGCCATCCTGATGATGATTGCCGCCACCCTGGGCGGCTATGGTGGCGCACGCGTAGCGCGCCAGATTCCCGCCAACATCCTGCGCTGGGGGATTGTGCTGACAGGCCTGGTCATGGCGACCCTGTTTTTTGCGCGCAGCTGAAAACATAGACATCTGCTGATACCAAGCTGCTCTTCCCGCTCACCATGGCGCAGCAGGGGCCACCACTAGAGTGAGATTTTTCACACTGATACGGAGTGCCCCTATGCCATCTCGCGCCCAGCGACTTGCCCTCACCCTGACCACCGCCGCCTGCATGACCATGGGCGGTACTGCCATGGCTGCGGGCACCACCACGTCCACCAGCATCACCAGCGCGACCGCCTCCTTGCTGGCACAAAAGGCCGTAGCAGCATGCACGGAAGCCGGTTATGTCGTATCGGTCAGCGTCGTGGACAACGCCGGCGTGCTGCTGAGCTTTATCCGTGCAGATGGTGCTGGCCCTCACACCGTCAAGGCCTCTCAGGCCAAGGCTTACACCTCGGCCTCCTCCCGCAATCCCACCAGCGGCATTGCCAAGGCAGTCCAGTCCAACCCTGACGCCGCAGGCATGACGGACATTCCTGACTTTCTGGTCCTGGCTGGCGGCGTGCCCATCAAGGTGGGTAACGCTACCGTGGGTGGCATTGGCGTAGCCGGTGCCCCTGGCGGCCATCTGGATGAAGCCTGCGCCCAGAAGGCACTGGAAGCCGTGCAACAGCAACTTGCTGACTAAAACATAGCTATCAGCGCTTGCTACACAAGCGCTGAAGGCAGATTTTTATCAAAATCTGACACGTAAAAAAGCGGCTGCCTTGATGACAAGGCAGCCGCTTTTTTTGTTGAGACTGGTGCTTGGATCAGCCCAGGGTCACGCGTGCAAACTTGCGCTTGCCCACTTGCAGCACATAGGTGCCTGCATCCAGCTTCAGGCCGCGATCGCTGATGACCGCGCCATCCACACGCACGCCGCCGCCATCAATCAGGCGGTTGGCTTCGCTGGTCGATGGAGCCAGGTTGGCCTGCTTGAGCAGTGCACCAATACCCAGTGGTGCGCCACTCAGCGTCACCTCAGGGATGTCGTCAGGAATGCCGCCCTTGGAGCGGTTGATGAAGTCCTGCTCTGCAGCATCGGCCGCCGCTGCGCTGTGGAAGCGCGCGGTGATTTCCTTGGCCAGCATGACCTTGGCATCCTTGGGATTGCGGCCAGCTTCCACTTCTGCCTTGAGCGCGGCAATCTCGTCCAGGCTCTTGAAGGACAGCAGGGTGTACCAGTCCCACATCAAATCGTCCGAGATCGACAGCGTCTTGGCGAACATGGTGTTCGCATCTTCGGTGATGCCGATGTAGTTGTTCTTGGACTTGGACATCTTGTGCACGCCGTCCAGACCTACCAGCAGGGGCATGGTTAGCACGCACTGCGGTTCCTGACCGTACTCCGCCTGCAGATGGCGGCCCATCATCAGGTTGAACTTCTGGTCGGTGCCTCCCAGCTCCAGATCTGCCTTGAGCGCCACGGAGTCATAACCCTGCAGCAGGGGGTACAGGAATTCATGCAGGCTGATGGAGCTGCCTTCGGTGAAACGCTGGTGGAAGTCGTTGCGCTCCATCATGCGTGCCACGGTGTACTTGGCGGACAGCTGGATCATGCCGCGTGCGCCCAGCTGGTCGCACCATTCGCTGTTGTAGCGCACCTCGGTCCTTGCGGGGTCAAGCACCTTGGCAGCCTGGGTGTAGTAGGTTTCGGCATTGACCTTGATCTGCTCCGCAGTCAGCGGCGGACGGGTGGAGTTACGGCCCGAGGGATCGCCGATCAGGGTCGTGAAGTCACCAATCAGAAAAATCACCTGATGGCCCAGATCTTGCAGCTGGCGCATCTTGTTCAGCACCACTGTATGACCCAGATGGATATCAGGCGCTGTAGGGTCCAGACCCAATTTGATACGCAGAGGCACGCCCGTAGCTTCGGAGCGGGCGAGCTTTTGCGTCCAGTCTGCTTCGGGCAGCAACTCATCAACGCCACGCTTGGTAACGGCCAGCGCTTTTTGAACCGCCTCAGTGACCGGGTAAGTGGTATCAGCTTTTTGATTCATACAGTTTGTTCTCAGCACGGGGAATACCCTCCCCGGTATACTTCGGGATCAATTGCAGTGGTGGATTCTAGTCGCCATACCATTTACAGATGGTTCAATGGCCTCTATGCTCATAGAGTTCGTACCCCCGTCCCCCATACATACTCTTTCATGAGGGGTACACATCACTTCCGGGAACTCCTGTTTTGACTACCGAACTAGTTTCTGCTGGCCGTGCCTGGCTCGCACAGCTCGCACAATCTATTCAGCGCCATCCCAAGCGCGTCACCGCAGCGATTGCAGCCTTCATGTTGACTGCAGGCGGCGGTGCATTTGCCGTAGCCTCGTTCGGCCCCGATCCCGCGAATCTGCCCGTCCGCACACTGACACAGCCCATCGCTTCGCTGGCTGATGGCAGCACGCTGGCAGACCTGACCGATCTGAACGATTTTTCTCTCTATCGCACCGAATACACCCGTGCGAGCGACACACCAGAATCACTGCTGAAGCGCCTGGGCGTTGAAGACCCCGGCGCTTCCGCTTTTCTGCGCAGCAATGAGCTGGTGCGTCAGCACATCCTGAACCGCAGCGGCCGCCTGGTCTCTGCAGAAACCAGCAACGACCACCAGCTGCGCAAGCTGACCGTGCGCTGGATTCAGGATGAAAACAGCGACCACTTCCAGCGTCTGGTGCTGGAGCGTCAGGACGATGGCGAATTCGCTGCCACCGTCTCTACGGCTCCACTGACCGTCAACACCCGCCTGACCGGCGCCACCATCCACACCTCGCTGTTTGCAGCAACCGATGATGCTGGCCTGCCCGATGCTGTTGCCATTCAGCTGACCGACATCTTCTCGGACATCGACTTCCGCCGCCTGCACAAGGGCGACCGTTTCTCGGTCATCTACGAAACGCTGGAAGCGGATGGCGAATTTCTGCGCACCGGTCGTGTGCTGGCTGCCGAGTTCAAGAACCGCGACAAGCTCTACCAGGCCATGTGGTTTGAAGAGCCCGGTGAACGCGGCTCCTACTACGCCATGGACGGCTCCAGCCTGCGCCGCGCGTATCTGAATTCGCCCGTGGAGTTCTCGCGCATCAGCAGCAACTTTGCCATGCGCAAGCACCCCATCCACGGCACATGGCGTCGCCACCTGGGCACTGACTATGCCGCCCCCACAGGCACCAAGGTGCGTACCGTGGGTGATGGTGTGGTGGACTTTGCCGGCTGGCAAAACGGTTTTGGCAATGTGATCTTCATCAAGCACGCCAACACCAGCCATGTCACGGTCTACGCCCACCTGAGCCGCATCGACGTCAAGAAGGGCCAGCGTGTGGAGCAGGGCCAGAACATTGGTGCCGTTGGCTCCACAGGCTGGTCTACCGGCCCTCACCTGCACTTTGAGTTCCGCGTCAATGGCGTGCACCAGGACCCTCAGTCGGTGATTGCCGCCAAGGAAGCCAACCCCATTTCTGAAAAAGTGCGTGAAGCCTTCATGAAGCAAGCCAGTGCGCTGCACGAGCAACTGGCCTCTGCAGAGTTGATTCGCCAGGCTTCCGCACAATAAGCAGCGTATGCTACGCTTCACAGGGCCTCGATTTTCGAGGCCCTTTTTCTTTGAGCCTGACACATCCCATGCCCGCACCCACACACCACACCCATGCCAGCGCTGACCTGTACATTGGCCTGATGTCAGGCACCTCGCTCGATGGGGTGGACGGTGTACTGGCACGCTGGGACAGCAGCCAGCAAATTCAGGTCCTGCGCCATGCCAGCCTGGAATTCCCCATGGCCCTGCGCCAGGAACTGCTGGCACTGAACAGCCCGGACGGCATGAACGAACTGCACCGCGCTGCACTGGCCGGCAATGCCGTCAGCCGCATCTATGCCAACGTGGTGCAGCAGCTGCTGCAGGACACGGACACCCGCCCGCAGCAGGTGCGTGCCATTGGTGCACACGGCCAGACCGTGCGCCATCAGCCCCAGATGCACGATGGCACGGGCTACACCCTGCAGCTGCAAAACCCTGCCCTGCTGGCCGAGCGCACCGGCATCACCGTGGTGGCCGATCTGCGCAGCCGCGACGTGGCCGCTGGCGGCCAGGGCGCACCGCTGGTACCAGCGTTCCATCAGGGCATCTTTGGCCACGTGAACCAGGCGACGCTGGTACTCAATATTGGCGGCATTGCCAACCTGAGCATCCTGCCCTCACTGTGCGACAGCAGCAGCGCCGTCATTGGCTTTGATACCGGCCCTGGCAATGCCCTCATGGACTGGTGGTGCCTGCAGCACACCGGCCAGCCTTTTGACTGTGATGGCGCATGGGCTGCCAGCGGCAGCGTGCTGCCCGAGCTACTGAATGCCATGCTGGCAGAACCCTATCTGCAACTACCTCCACCCAAAAGCACGGGGCGTGATCTGTTCAACCCACGCTGGTTACAGTCACACCTGACCCAGCTGGGCAGCACACCTCGCCCCGAAGACGTACAGGCTACGCTGACCGCGCTGACCGCCCACAGCTGTGCTGAAGCCGTCAGCCGCTTTGGCGTGCGCAGTGATGCACTGCTGGTGTGTGGTGGCGGTGCGCTCAATGGCGAGCTGATGCGCCAACTGCAAGCCCTGCTACCCCAGCTGCGCGTAGAAAGCACGGCCGCGCGTGGCATGCCACCGCTGCAGGTGGAAGCTGCCGCCTTTGCCTGGCTGGCACGCCAGTGCATGCAGGGCCTGCCCGGCAATCTGCCCCGTGTGACAGGTGCACAAGGGCCACGGATTCTCGGCGCCATCTACCCTGCTTAAAAAGCATAGCTTCCAGCGCTTGATACAACTTGATTCAAATAGAAAAGTATTGAAAAAGCTTTCAATTCAAGCGCAAGCAGCTATCTTTTTTAAAGATGCAGATACAAAAAAGCCGCTGAATGTCAGCGGCTTTTTTGTTTTTTTGAAGGGGAAGCGTTCGTGCCCGCGGCTTATACCGAGAAGCTGGAACCGCAGCCACAGGTAGTGGTGGCATTGGGGTTCTTGATCACAAACTGCGCACCCTGCAGGTCTTCCTTGTAGTCGATCTCTGCGCCCAGCAGGTACTGGTAGCTCATGGCATCGATCAGCAGAGACACACCATTCTTGGTCATGGTGGTGTCGTCTTCGTTGACGATTTCGTCAAAGGTGAAACCGTACTGGAAGCCCGAGCAGCCGCCGCCCTGCACGAAGACGCGCAGCTTCAGGTCAGGGTTGCCTTCTTCTGCAATCAGATCCGCCACCTTGGCAGCTGCGCTGTCGGTGAAGATGATGGGTTCTGGCATTTCGGTGGTCGTGTTTTCGGCTACGGCGCTCATGGGGATACTCCGAGAATTCTTCTGAAATCGGCGGCAATGGTACTGCAGATTGCTCAGGAATTAAGCATGAGCGGTATTTGACGACAGTCCCAGTGTGGGCATTAACCCTTGCGGCCAGATGGGGGTAGCTGGCATGGAGACTCCCACAAAAAAGCCGCCATGCCCAAGAGCAATAGCGGCTTTTTTGTGGGAAGGCAGCTGCCGTGAGGCAACCACCTTCGAGCCAGGTCTGAGGCGAATTAACGCTTCGAGAACTGCTTGGCGCGACGAGCACCGCGCAGACCGACCTTCTTACGCTCAACTTCGCGAGCGTCGCGGGTCACAAAGCCAGCAGCGCTCAGCGCGGGCTTCAGAGCTGCGTCATAGTCGATCAGGGCACGAGTGATGCCGTGACGGGCTGCACCAGCCTGACCAGATTCGCCGCCACCGTGGACGTTGATCTGGATGTCGAAAGCTTCCAAGTTATCGGTCAGCGCCAGAGGCTGCTTAGCGATCATGATGGAAGTTTCGCGGCCGAAGTACTGCTGAATGTCTTTGCCATTCACAGTGATCTTGCCGGAGCCCTTCTTCAGGAATACACGAGCGACGCTGGACTTGCGACGGCCGGTACCATTGTTCCAATCACCAATCATTCAAGTCTCCTTAGATTTCCAGAGCCTTAGGCTGCTGTGCGGTATGGGGGTGCTCAGCACCGCCGTACACCTTCAGCTTCTTGATCATGGCGTAGCCCAGAGGACCCTTGGGCAGCATGCCCTTAACGGCCTTCTCCAGAGCGCGGCCAGGGAACTTAGCCTGCAGGTCGCGGAAGTTAGTAGCAGTGATGCCACCGGGGAAACCGGAGTGACGGTAGTACACCTTGTCCAGGTTCTTGGTGCCAGTGACCTTGAGCTTGGAGGCGTTGATGATGACGATGTAGTCGCCGGTGTCAACGTGAGGTGTGTAGATTGCCTTGTGCTTGCCGCGCAGACGGAGTGCCACTTCGCTGGCGACACGTCCGAGCACCTTGTCGGTGGCGTCAATCACAAACCACTCGTGTTGCACCTCAGCGGGCTTTGCGCTGAATGTAGACATGAGATTACTCTTTCTAAGAGGGTTTGCGGGCCCTTTTCCGCGGTCGGCGCTTCTTCTTAAAAAGGAAGCCTCTTAGGCGGTAACTGCCTGACCGCGTGCAAGCACACTGCCAAACACTTCGCCGCGGGACCCATAAAATCGCTGCGAAGCCCGCCATTATACAAAATAGCGTCCAATGGCGCCATCGCACTGTGTCTTTGTGTGGAATTGACCACCTGACGCTCAGAGCGCTCACACTAGGCACACTAGACACATCTGAGCGGCCTTGCCCATCGCACGCAAGCGCCGCGCCCCTACAACGAAAAGAATCACGACCTATGTTCAGCTACCGCCACGGTTTTCACGCCGGTAACCACGCCGACGTGCTCAAGCACACTGTTTTGATTGCTGCGCTGCAGCACATGGCCCAGAAAGAAACCGCCATCAGCGTCATCGACACGCATGCCGGTGCAGGCCTGTACCGCCTGGATGGCGACTTTGCCAGCACCAGCGGCGAATCCAAGGACGGCATTGAGCGCCTGACCAGCACCCCGCTGGACCAGTTGACGCCTGCATTGCGCGCCTATATGGAAACCGTGCGCAGCGTGAACCAGGGCAAGGGTGTGCGCACCTACCCCGGCTCGCCCTTCATCACCCAAAGCCTGCTGCGCCCGCAGGACAAGCTGCGCCTGTTTGAGCTGCACCCCAACGACTGGCGCTCGCTGGACGGCAATATGGCTCAGCTGCAGGCCGGCAAGCAGGTGGAAGTGCTGCTGGAAGACGGCTTTGCCGGCGTGAAGCGCTTTCTGCCGCCACCTTCGCGCCGCGGTTTTTTGCTGTGCGACCCCAGCTATGAAATGAAGACCGACTACGGCCGCGTGCTGACCATGATCGAGGACGCGCTGGTGCGCTTTGCCACCGGCACGTATGCCGTGTGGTACCCCATCATTCCGCGCCAGGAAGCGCACGATCTGCCCAAGCGCCTCAAGACCATGGCCACCAAGGCAGGCCGCAGCTGGCTGCACGCCACGCTCACCGTCAAGGGCAGCAAGATCCGCAGTGAGGTCAACGACTGGGGCAATGCCACCGAAGGCAAACGCCCTGGCCTGCCCGCCAGCGGCATGTTCCTGATCAATCCGCCCTTTACGCTGCGCGCCGCACTGAAAGAAGCCCTGCCCCAGATGCAGCAGCTGCTGGCGCAAGACAAGAACGCCACCCACACGCTGGAGTTCGGCGAATAAATAAAAAAAGAGCAGCTAGCGCTTGATACTGCTGGGTTTGTAAATCAAATGATTGCCAAACCCTTGTATCAGCTGCATTAGCTACTCTTTTTTTGTGAATCTTTTAGCCTTGCGCCTGCAGCAAGGCAGCGGGGCATTCCTCCTGACCGTCGTCGAGCTTGTAGATCTCCACGGCCTTCACGCCTTTGTCCAGCAGGCCGATTTCTTCGGCGGCAGCCTTGCTCAGATCAATCACGCGGTTTTTGACAAAGGGGCCACGGTCGTTCACACGCACCACCACGGCTTGACCTGTGGCCTTGCTGCGCACGCACAGCTGGGTGCCAAAGGCATAGGTGGGGTGGGCGGCGGTCAGGTCAAACTGGTTAAAGCGCTCGCCATTGGCGGTCTTGCGGCCATGAAAGCCCGGGCCATACCAGGAGGCCATGCCCTGCTGATCGACCTCGGGCCACTGCAGTTCGTACAAATGGTTCTCCACCGCCTTGGCAGGATCGCCCATGCGGTCCCAGCGCATGGCTGGTGGCGCCACCTTGGCCAGTTGCTCGGAGCCATGCAGGCCCGTGCCCTGCACACGAGCAGCTGGGGCAGTGCCTTTGGCGTCGCTGGAGGTCTGCAGCGGTGTACAGGCGGCCAGCGCCATGCTCAGCAGCACGGCGCCCAAGGCTATGCCGCTGCGGCGAGGCAGCGGTGCACACGTTACGGTTTCAGGAAATGACAAGCACCTTGGTTCTGACATGGACTGACCCTTGAAGCAGTGAGCCACAGGCATCACGCAAGGGTCAGCAGGTGCTAAGCCCGGGCCTCAGAGGCCCAGACGATCACACAGCTCCAGGGTGAAAGCGCTCTGGTTCATCGTATAGAAGTGCAAGCCAGGGGCGCCGTTGGCGCGAAGCTGCTCACACAGTCGTGCAACCACATCCAGGCCGAAGGCGCGAATGGAAGCTACATCGTCCCCATAGGCCTGCAGGCGCAGGCGAATCCAGCGGGGAATCTCAGCGCCTGTCGCATCGGAAAAGCGCATGAGTTGAGAAGAATTGGTGATCGGCATGATACCGGGAACGACCGGAACCGACACGCCAAGTGCTTGAATCCCTTCAACAAAACGCAAGTATGCGTCGGCGTTGTAGAAGTATTGCGTGATGGCGCTATTGGCACCGGCCTGGATCTTGGTGGCAAAGGCACGCAGGTCTGCATCGGGCGACTTGGCCTGGGGGTGGGTCTCGGGATAGGCGGCCACCTCGATGTGGAACCAGTCACCAAACTCCTTGCGGATAAAGGCCACCAGATCGCTGGCGTAGTGAAATTCACCGCCCAGACCATAGCCGCTGGGCAGGTCACCACGCAGCGCCATGATGCGCTTGACGCCCATGTCCTTGAGCTGCTGCAGCTCGCTGCGCACCTTCTCGCTGGTCGCACCGATGCAGGAGAAGTGGCAGGCTGCCTGCATGCCTTCGGCCTGAATGTCGCGCACCATGCTGAATGTGCCGACCTGGGTGGAACCACCCGCGCCATAGGTCACCGAGCAGAACTCAGGGTTGCGGGCATACAAGTCCTTGCGCACCTGCACATGCTTGGCCGCGCCTTCAGGCGTCTTGGTGGGGAAAAACTCGAAACTGATAGGGAAAGCTGTTGCCACGTTGCTCACTCCTGGCCTGCCCTCCCGGCAGGCTGTTGGCATCTGGGGGACGCAGGGCGCAGCGCGCGCCCTGCGCGGTCATCAATACTTCTTGACGTTTTTACGCTTGGGGCGTGCAGGCCCCGGCACGTTGTAGCCATCTTCTTCATCGTCGATGATGTCGATGCGCTTGAGCTCACGCAGCACGGTGCGCGAGACGCGCTTGGCTGCAGGCGCAGCAGGCTGCTCTGGCAAAGGCTGGTCCAGATGCTTGATTTCTGCACACTGCACGGCATGCACAAAGAATTCGTGGTTGCCGTCACCGCCTTCAATGGGCGAATCCAGCCATGCCTTCACTTCCAGGCCCAGCTCCGTCAGGCAGGCGCGGATGCGCTCTTCCACTTCCTTGTACAGGGCGGGGTCGCGCACAATGCCGCCCTTGCCGACCTGGCCCGGCTGCAGTTCAAACTGGGGCTTGACCAGCATCAGCAGGTGGCCGTGTGGCTTGAGCAGGCGCACTACGGCAGGCAGCACCAGCGTCAGCGAGATAAAGGACACATCGCCGGTCACAAAGTCAAACTCGGCCGTAGTGTCCACCTCGGCATATTCCGCCTTACGGCGGCGCTCGGTAGGGATGGTGCCTTCTTCGCGGGCCTTGGCCTTGGCGGCGCGCTCGGCCTTGAAGGCTTCAATCTCAGCGTCCTTGGCGTCGTTGCTGTCGTCGTAGTCTTCGCCGACTTCGCCGCCATTGCGCATCCACGCATAGGGCGCCTGAGGCTGGGTGTCGTTGTCTTCTTCCTCTTCCCAGCGCTCAGAAATCACTTCTTCGCAGGCGTCTTCCAGCACTTCTGCGGTCATGGAGCGGGCATTCAGTCCCTCCACGCAAATCACCCGCACATCCGCGCGCAGGCTCTCGTGCAGCTGGCCCTGACCAACGTCCACGCCAATCACCTGTGCTGCGCCGTGCTTGAGCATGCAGTCGGTAAAGCCGCCTGTGCTCTGACCCACGTCCAGACAACGCAGACCTTCAATCTTCAAGCCAGTGGCCTTGAGAGCGCCTTCCAGCTTCAAACCACCGCGGGAGATGAATTTGACCTCGGCATCGTCGAGCAGCTTGAGCTCGGCGCCAGCAGGAATGTCGTCACCATTCTTGACAACTTTTTTCCATGGGGCCAGTGGTGTCAGACGCCATTCCACGCCCGAAGCAATCAGGCGCTGTGCCTGAGAACGGGTGGTGGCATAGCCGTTGTCCACCAAAAATACATCTGCGCGCATTGCGTAGTTTCCTTTTATGACTCAAATTGGGCTCTGGCGCTGATCCAGCAAGCGCTGGCAGCTATGAAAACATCAAGCGCCAGAGCAGGCATGGCGAGGACTTCCTGCGCCTCATCATGCCACCGCCACAGCTTAGTAGCGGTAGGTGTCAGGCTTGTAAGGGCCTTCCTTCTTCACGCCGATGTAGGCGGCCTGGGTGTCGGTCAGCTCGGTCAGCTGTGCGCCCACCTTCTTCAGGTGCAGACGGGCGACCTTTTCGTCCAGAATCTTGGGCAGCACATACACCTTGCCCACTTCGTAGGCGTCAGGGCGTGTGAACAGCTCGATCTGCGCCAGGGTCTGGTTGGCAAAGGAGTTGGACATCACGAACGAGGGGTGGCCGGTGGCGCAGCCCAGGTTCACCAGACGACCCTTGGCCAGCAGGGTGATGCGCTTGCCGTCAGGGAAGATCACGTGATCGACCTGGGGCTTGATCTCTTCCCACTGGTACTGCTCCAGCGAAGCCACGTCGATTTCGTTGTCGAAGTGACCGATGTTGCAGACGATGGCTTCGTTCTTCATGGCGACCATGTGCTCATGGCGGATCACGTCACGGTTGCCGGTGGTGGTCACGAAGATGTCGGCCTTGTCGGCGGCATATTCCATGGTCACGACCTTGTAGCCTTCCATGCAGGCCTGCAGGGCGTTGATGGGGTCGATCTCCGTCACCCACACCTGGGCGCGCAGCGCAGCCAGCGCCTGGGCGCAGCCCTTGCCCACGTCACCGTAGCCAGCGACCACGGCGATCTTGCCGGCGATCATCACGTCGGTGGCACGCTTGATGCCGTCCACCAGCGATTCGCGGCAGCCGTACAGGTTGTCGAACTTGGACTTGGTCACCGAGTCGTTCACGTTGATGGCGCGGAACTTCAGTGTGCCGTTGGCAGACATTTCGTTCAGGCGGTGCACACCAGTGGTGGTTTCTTCGGTCACGCCCATGATCTTGGCGGACTTGCGGCTGTACCAGGTGGGGTCCTGGGCCAGCTTGGCACGGATAGCGGCAAACACAATCTTTTCTTCTTCCGAGCCGGGGTTGTCCAGCACGGAGAGGTCTTTTTCAGCGCGCATGCCCAGGTGCATGAGCATGGTGGCGTCGCCGCCATCGTCCAGGATCATGTTGGGGCCTTCGGCATCGCTGCCTGCGGGGCCGAATTCAAAGATACGGTGGGTGTAATCCCAGTAGTCTTCCAGTGTTTCACCCTTGATGGCGAACACGGGCACACCGGTGGCGGCAATCGCGGCCGCGGCGTGGTCCTGGGTCGAGAAGATATTGCACGAAGCCCAGCGCACTTCTGCGCCCAGTGCGGTCAGTGTCTCGATCAGCACGGCGGTCTGAATCGTCATGTGCAGGGAGCCGGTGATGCGTGCGCCCTTCAAGGGCTGCTGCGCAGCAAACTCTTCACGCACAGCCATCAGGCCAGGCATTTCGGTTTCAGCGATCTTGATTTCTTTACGACCCCAGTCGGCCAGAGAGATGTCCGCAATGGCGCGGTCGAGTGTGTTGCTCATGGTTTCTCCTGTGCGGAAAACAACTTGAAAAAACCACGTTCTGGGGATTTTGGGCTGACAGGCCTCACCGCACAGAAAGCGTGGGTGAGCGTCGTTGCCAAGAAGCGAGCGCCGCCTGAAGCGGCCCTGCTGCCCTTCCGAGCCTCACGCCACCGCTGACTCGGGGTGGACGCTGCAACGCTCCTCGAAAGGAAAGAGGCGCGTATTGTACGCGAGCGTCCGCAGTTCTGCCGCCGTCAGGCAGCAGCGGGGGCAATACGCATGGGAATGGTCACCGGCCCGTCATTGACCAGATGCACCTGCATGTCTGCACCAAATTCGCCGGTCTGCACGGGCCCCGCTGCATAGAGCGCACGTGCCTGCTGCACAAAGTAGTCATACAGGCGCCGGCCTTCATCCGGTCTGGCCGCCTGGGTAAAGCTGGGGCGATTGCCACTGCTGGTGTCGGCTGCCAGCGTGAACTGGCTCACGATGAGCAGACCGCCGCCCACATCCTGCACGCTGCGGTTCATCTTGCCTGCCTCGTCGCTGAAGATGCGCAGCTTCAAGATCTTGGCCAGCAGCTTGTCGGCTTCTTTTTCGCTGTCACCCTGCTCGGCACAGACCAGTGCCAGCAGACCATGCCCGATCGCGCCGGACACCTGCCCGGCAATTTCCACGCGCGCCTGGCATACGCGTTGCAATAACACTTTCATCTTCTTAATCAAAAAATAGAGCATCGACCGCTTGCAGTGCTTCAGTTTTGCACTTCAAGCACTTTGAATTCCAGATTTCTCCTGCGCTGAGCGCTCTCATTTTATGCATGCCATGTACAGAGCAGACGTCCCGGAGCGATCGGGACTTCGACGCTCAAAGCTTGCCCTAACGCAAGGCCTGACTCCAATGCTCGCTCTATCCTGATACATGAACCCCGCCCCTGTCTTCACCCTCTGTGCCGTCCCTCCGGCACACGCTGCGCTGGCACGGTCTTGTCACGTACTGACCCGACATTCGGTGCATCCATGACGCCCGCACAACCCCGCCTTCCTCACGAAACACCGCAAGACCTCCTGCACGCCGTGGCGCTGAGCATCGGTGCGCCCATGGCATGCCTGAACTGGCCAGATGGCCGCTGCACCTGGGCCAACGCAGCCTATGCCCAGCTGTTTGACATGCCTGTGCAGGAGCTGCTCGGTCAGGCGCCGCAGCACTATCTTGCCCCCTGCAACTGGAAGCGCTGGAAGTGCGAACTCGAACGCCTGGCCAGTGCCTGCACCCAGGGTGCCAGCCTGCAGACCCCGCTGGTGTATGCCCGGGATCAGTGCATCCCCACCCTGCTCATCGCACAGAAACAGGGCGGGCAGGTCAACGCCATCATCGTGATGCCACAGCACAACCTGTCGCCGCTGGATGCTGCGCAGCTGGTGCAGGACTGGAACACCCGGCTGCAGCGCTATGCCAATGCCACGCGCGAGGCCATCATCTTCTTTCGCAACCGCCAGATCTTTGACGCCAACCCAGCCGCCATCGCCCTGACCGGCTACCCCTTGAGCCAGCTGCTGGACAAGCCCGTGCTGCATCTGCTGCCCCATGTGCTGCGCGCCGACTCTGCACGGCTGATGGAGCAAGGCACGGAACACGCCTACGAAACCCGGCTGCTGCACCACAACGGGCAGGAAATGGATGTGGAGATAAACATCAGCCTGCTGCCAGAGGGCGATTCGCAGATCGGCCTGCTGGTGCTGCGCGACATCAGCGAACGCAAGCGGGCAGAAGCAGAAATACATTTTCTGGCCTTTCACGACCCACTCACCCGTCTGCCCAACCGTCAGGGGTTGATGCGCCAGCTGCAACCGGCCATCGCCCATGCCCAGCAGAGCAAATACCCGGCGGCCGTGCTGTATGTGGACCTGGACCACTTCAAGGATGTGAATGACTCCCTGGGCCACGAAGCTGGAGACAAGGTGCTCACCGAGGTGGCGCGCCGCCTGCGCAGCAAGGTACACCCGGATGACATCGTGGCCCGCCTGAGCGGTGACGAATTTGTGGTGGTACTGGCTTCACCGCTGACCGCCTGCCAGCCCGAGTGCATTGCGCGCGAGCTGCGCTTTGTGCTCAACAAGCCCTACACCCTGCCCAGTGGACAGGTGCATCTGCCAGCCTCCATCGGCATCCGCCTCTACCCGGAAGACGGCAACAGCGCCGATGCCCTGCTGCTCAATGCCAGCGCCGCCATGGAAACCGCCAAAAAGATGGGGCACGGCGCACTGCAGTACTACAGCGCACTGCTGGACATGCGCCCCAGCCGCCTGCTCGCGCAGGACCGGCTGCTGCGCGAAGCCGTAGAAAATGACCAGGGCCTGGCGCTGCACTACCAGCCACTGTGGAATTTCCAGACACAGCGGCTCGAAGGCTTTGAAGCACTGGTGCGCTGGCAACACCCCGAGCGCGGCCTGCTGCCGCCCGGTGAATTCATTGCCTTTGCCGAGTCACGTGGTTTGATCTCTCTGATCGACCGCTGGGTCATGCGCAGCGCCTGCAAACAGATCCGCGCCTGGCGCGATGCAGGGCTGCCGCCCGTGGTGGTATCCGTGAACATGTCGGCCATTGAGTTCAGCCATAGCCATCTGCTGGCCGAAGTCCAGCAGGTGCTGCAGGACACAGGCGTGGCAGCACAGTGGCTGGAAATTGAGCTGACGGAAACCACGCTGATGAAACAATCCAGCCATGTGCTGGGCACGCTGCAAGCCCTGCAGCAGCTGGGCGTGCGCTTGTCCATTGATGACTTTGGCACGGGCTATTCGTCTCTGGCCTACCTCAAGCGCTACCCGCTGGACAAGCTCAAGATCGACCGCAGCTTTATTCAGGACATCCTGCAGGATCAGGACGATGTCAATCTGGTCACTGCCATCATCCACATGGCCAAAAGCCTGTGTTTGCGTACCGTGGCAGAAGGCGTGGAAACCCGGGCGCAATGGGAGCTGCTGCAGCAGCAGGGCTGTGACCTGGCACAGGGCTACTATCTGGCTCGCCCCATGACTGCCGAAGATGCCACCCGGTGGCAACTGCAGCACCGCCAGCGCCACACATCCTTTGCATGAAAAAACGCTGAAGGCACTTGCTCAGTGCCTCCAGCGTCCTGCGCTTCCGCCGTCAGGCAGCGCTATGCAATCTGGGCAGCTTGCACGGAACGCTGCGCCTGCAGCAAGGCGGCTGCTTCACGGGCGGCCACACGGCCTTCGTCGGTAGGAATCACCCAGATTTCCACAGAGCTATCCGGTGCGTGCACGGCATAGGCTTCCTTGCCTGTGGCTTCCTGGTTGCGCTGTGCATCCAGACGAATGCCCAGCCAACTGAGCCGCTCACACACATGCTCGCGCAGCACCGCATCGTTTTCACCAATGCCGCCGCTGAAGGCCAGCGCATCCAGCCCGCCCAGGCAGGCCACCAGCGCGCCGGTCTCGCGAATCACGCGGTGTGTGAACTGGTCAATCGCACGCTGGGCGTTTTCGCTGCCGTCGGCACGCAGCTTGCGCATGTCAGCAGAAATGCCGGACACCCCCAGCAGACCGCTTTGCTTGTAGAGCAGCTTTTCCATCTGCGCATAGCTCCAGCCCTGCTCCATCAGATACAGCAGCACACCGGCATCGAGCGAGCCGCTGCGCGTGCCCATCATCAGGCCATCGAGCGCAGAGAAGCCCATGGTGGTTGCCACACTGTTGCCCGCCAGCGCCGCGCACAGGCTGGCACCATTGCCCAGGTGCGCCATCACCACGCGGCCACGGCCACGGATGGTGCGCTCCTGCAGCACGGACATGATGTACTGGTAGGACAGGCCATGAAAACCATAGCGGCGCACCCCCTGGTCCTGCAGCGCCTTGGGCAGGGCAAAGGCATAGTCCACCTCAGGCATGGTGGCGTGAAAGGCTGTGTCAAAGCAGGCGATCTGCGGCAACTGCGGAAACGCCGCCCGGAACTGGCGAATGCCTTCCAGGTTGTGCGGCTGGTGCAGCGGCGCCAGTGAATTAAAGGTCGCGAGCTTTTCCAGCACTGCATCAGTCACCAGCACCGATGCCGTGAACACGCCACCACCATGCACCACACGGTGCGCAACGGCCTCGATGTCTGGTGCAGCTTCCAGACGATTGATCAGCGCACGCACGCCCTGCAGCGCTGCTGCAAACGAGGTGCTGCCAGCACTGACATTCAGTGGCTCGGTATGTTTTTTCCCCAGATACGCCCAGCTCATCATGGGTGAGCCCTGAGGCTCCAGCCCCTGGATGTTGCCGGACAGTACAAAGGGCTGCACCTGCCCGTCCTTGAGTGGGTGCAGGGAAAATTTCAGCGAGGAAGACCCCGCATTCACGGCAAGAATGGCCATTGTCAGACTCCCCTTCGGGTTCAACCCAGCTTCCAGGCGTTTTCGGCGCGCTGCTTGCGCTTTTCATGCGCTGCCAGCAGTGCCAGCACGCAGGATGCTACACGGGCGCGTGGACCATCGGCACGGCTGGTCAGCGCAATCGGCACATGGGCTCCCAGCACCAGCCCGGAGCCAGATGCATGCGCCAGATACTCGAGCTGCTTGGCCACCATATTGCCGCTTTCCAGATCCGGCACCATCAGAATATCGGCCTGCCCAGCCACTCCGGAGTCAATGCCCTTGATGCGCACCGCATCCATGGACACGGCGTTGTCAAACGCCAGCGGGCCATCGAGCTCACCGCCCTTGATCTGGCCACGGTCTGCCATCTTGCACAGGGCGGCAGCGTCCAGTGTGGAAGGAATGCTGGGGGTGACGGTTTCCACCGCTGAGAGGATGGCCACCTTGGGCTTTTCCGTGCCCAGCACGCGTGCAAAGTCGATGGCGTTCTGCACAATGTCCACCTTTTCCAGCAGGCTGGGGCGAATGTTGATGGCTGCATCGGTGATCAAGAGTGGTTTGTCGTACAGCGGCACATCAAAGCGGAAGATGTGCGAGAGGCGCCGCCCCGTGCGCAGTGCCGGCTGAGCCAGCACGGCCTTGAGCAGCTCGTCGGTGTGCAGGCTGCCCTTCATCAGAATTTCCACATCCTGACGTGCTGCCATGGCCGCTGCCAGCTCTGCTGCTGCGTGGCTGTGCTCCACGGAAATGATTTCCACGCCGTCGAGGTTGATACCAGCTTCCTCCGCCACGCGGCGAATACGCCCCTCAGGACCAATCAGCACGGGAATGATCAGGCCATGGCGGGCTGAGTCCATGGCACCGCTGAGCGAGCCTTCATCGCAGGGGTGTACCACGGCGCAACGCACAGCCTCCAGCGACTGCACACGGGCCAGCAAGTCTTTCTGGCGTGCTTCGGGGTCAAACAGCTGGATGCGCGGCGCATCAATGCGCTGCACTTTGACTTTCTGGGTCGGTGGCATCAGCTTGGCTTCACCCTTGAGCACCACCTCGCCCTTCTGGTTGGTCACCAGACAGTCCATCTTGACGCGTTTTTTCTCGTCGTCCTTTTCCGCCACCGTAGCCAGCACCGTCAGGGTGTCACCGATACGCACAGGCCGGGTGAACTTCAGCTCCTGCCCCAGATAAATCGTGCCCGGGCCAGGGAACTGTGTACCAAACAGGGCTGAAATCAGGGCTGCGCCCAGCATGCCGTGGGCAATCACGCCATGGAACATGGTGCTGTCGGCATATTCTGCGTTCAGGTGTGCGGGGTTGATGTCACCAGACACCGCCGCAAATGCCTGGATGTCCTCTAGGCGCACTGTGCGCAGCAGGCGCGCACTTTGCCCCACCGTCAATTCGTCATAGGTGACGTTTTCCATCCATTTAGTCTCTGGTGCGTTCGTATGCATTCGGATGTTCTCCCTTTGTCTTTGTGTGGTGTGCGGATGACGGACTGCCCTGGCGGCATGGCCTGTGCAGTTTTCAGAATCAATCCACGGCGTGGACGCCACCGTCCACATAAATGGTCTGACCTGTCATGCCAGAGGCAGCGTCAGAGCACAGGAAAGCGCTGAGCTGTGCGATTTCTTCCAGCGTCACCAGACGCTGCAGCGGGGCCTTGGCCTGTGCTGTGGCCATGAGTTCGTCAAAGTCGGCAATGCCGGATGCGGCGCGCGTCAAGATAGGGCCAGGCGAGACCGCATGCACCCTGATGTTCTTAGGTCCCAGCTCCATGGCCATATAGCGCACCATGGACTCCAGAGCCGCCTTCACTGGCCCCATCACGCCATAGTTGGGCACGGCTTCATCGGCCCCCAGATAGCTCATGGACAGCAGGCTGCCGCCCTCAGGCATATGGAGTACGCAGAGCTTTGCCAGTTCAGCAAAGGAATGGCAGGAGACGCTCATTGCACGCGCGAAGCCTTCACGCGAGCTGTCCACCACATCACCGTGCAGATCTTCGAGTGGCGCCCAGGCAATGGAATGGATCACAAAGTCCAGCTTGCCGAACTTGTCTACCGCATGCTGCACCAGTGCTTCGAGCTGGCCAGGCTCTTCCACATTGCAGTTGACGAGATCCACGCCAATGGGTGATGTCAAAGGCTCTACCCACTTGCGGGCCTTGTCGTTCAGGCAGGCCGCCACGATGTCCGCCCCCAGTGCACGCGCCAGGGAGGTACATCCCCAGGCGATGGAACGGTCGTTGGCAATACCAAGCACCAGGCCTTTTTTGCCAGCCAGGCTGAACAGCGATGGAGAAATCATGGTTGAGGAATGCAAGAAGTTGGAAGAACTAGAGAAAGCGGCGCAGGTCTGCGCCAGCACATGGCACAGACCTGCATGGACGGCATATGCCCGGCACCACCGCTGCTGCGCAGCAGAACATACACAGGTGGTGTGACAGGCTGAATACGAGGAAGCGGCTCAGCAGGTCTTAATCGGCGTAGCGCACCATGACGTATTCACCCGGCGCATCGCACACCACCTTGTCAGCCTTGATGGGCTTGGCCTTGACGGGAGCGCCCGAGCGCTGCTTGATCCAGCGGTCCATGGCCTCCCACCATGAGCCCTGCACCACAGGGGTCTGTGCCACCCAATCGTCCGGATCGACCCAGCCCGCGCCATCTTCGACGCTGGCGATCTGGTAGCTGCGGCGCGGACGGCCAGGCTCTGACACGATGCCTGCGTTATGCCCGCCTGCCGCCAGCACAAAGCTAACGTGCGTATCTGTCTGCAGATGGATCTTGTAGACCGACTTCCAGGGTGAGACGTGGTCGCGCGTGGTGCCGACCACCATCATGGGCGCGTCAATATCCATCAGCGCCACAGTGGCCCCGGCAAAGCGGTACTGACCAGAGGCCAGCGCATTGTTCAGGAACAGCGAGGTCAGATACTCGTTGTGCATGCGGGCAGGCAGGCGTGTTTGGTCCGCATTCCAGCTCATCAGGTCAAAGCTGCTGTCTTCTTCGCCCATCAGATAGCGGCGTGTATTGCGGGACCAGACCAGGTCCTTGGAAGCCAGGAACTGAAAGGAGCCTCCCATCTGCTTGCCCGAGAGATAGCCCTGCTCATTCATGCGCTGGCGCAGATGGGCCAGTTGCTCTTCGTCGATAAACACGCCAAGCTCGCCGGGCTCAGAGAAGTCAGTCTGCGCCGCCAGCAGGATCACGGATGCCAGTTCCGGCAGATCGGCAGGAATCAGCGCCTGCTCCTTGGCCGTGCGGGTCTTCTTGCGCTTCAGACGCCCCAGCGCTGCCGCCACAATCGCCAGGAAAGTACCACCCAGACAGTAACCCATGGTGTGGATGCGGCTGGCACCCGTGTTGTCCTTGACGGCGGCCATGGCCTGCAGCACGCCAGTGCTCAGGTAGTCCTGCATCTTCAGATCACGGTCTGAGGCATCAGGATTGCGCCAGGAAATGATGAAGACAGTGTGGCCCTGCTCGACCAGGTACTTGACCATGGAGTTGTGCGGCGACAAGTCCAGGATGTAGTACTTCATGATGCAGGACGGAATGATCAGCACCGGCTCTGGCAGCACCTTGTCGGTGGCAGGGCTGTACTGGATCAGCTCGATCAGGTGGTTGCGGAACACCACCTTGCCCGGGGTGCAGGCCACGTCCTTGCCTACGGCGTAGGGCAAGGGCTCCAGCGCTTCTGCAGGCGTGTCTGGCCGGGCATTGCGTGCGGTTTCCAGGTCCTGCACAAACAGCTCCAAACCCTTGCGCAGGCTTTCGCCCTGCGTTTCCCGGGCCTTGGCCAGCACTTCGGGATTGGTCAGTGCCCAGTTCGAGGGGGACAGCGCGTCCATCCACTGCCGGGCAAAGAACTCCATGAGCTGGCGGTGGTGACGTGTCATGCCATCGACCTTGACGGCTTCGCGCCACCAGCTGTCTCCGGCCTTGAAACTTTCCTTCATCACGCTGCAGGGCCACTGCTGCCAGGCAGCGCCCTTAAAGCGTGCATCGCTTTCTCCCGCGGGCTGTGCCGTAGACTTGGCCGCCTGCTGCACCAGCTGTGCAGCGCGCTGCGCAAGCAGCATCTGCTTGCCAGGGGAAGAAGCCAGATGCAGCCACCAGTCTGCGGTGGCCAGCCCCAGGGCAATGGGCGACAAGCCCATGGTCATATGGCTCATGGCCGCTCGTACGCGGTCATCCAGGGCCTGCGTCGCTTCTGTCTGCGAATCAGTTTGTATGTTTTCGACTACCACTTTGTTCCCATTGCAAAGTTACAGCTTGTCTCGTCTTTCACTTGCATTCTCAGGAAAAGTGGCATTTCTGCCAAATGCGAACCCGCCAATCTTGATATCCATCAAGACCGCAAAACCACAGCCTGCGCGCGTTGCATGGCAGAACACCCGCCTAAGCCCATCTTTGCGCCTCAGCCAGCACCATATGCGCCGCTTTTTCACCGAGCATGATGCAAGGCGCATTGGTGTTACCGCTGGTAATGCACGGAAAGATGGAAGCATCCACCACACGCAGCCCTTGCACGCCATGCACGCGCAGCTGGTGATCCACCACATCCTGTGGTCCGGGCCCCATGCGGCAGGTCCCTACCGGGTGGTAGATGGTGTCGGCATACTGGCGTACCCAGTCTGCAATCTGCTCAGACGTCTGCGCCGCTGCGGAAGCTGGCAGCTCTCTGGCACCATGACGGGCCAGCGCTGGCTGCGCCAGAATGCGCCGCACGATCTGCACGCCACGCACCGTGCGCTGCAGATCATCTGCATCCGCAAGAAAGTTCGGGTCTACCGCTGGCAGCGTCAGCGGGTCTGCACTGCGCAGGCGCACCGTGCCCCGGCTGCGCGGACGCAGCACGCAGACATGGCAGGAGTAGCCATGGCCCCACACCGTCTTGCGCCCATGGTCAAGCAGTTTGGCCACCACAAAATGCAGTTGCAGATCAGGCAATGCTTCTTCGGGGCTGCTGCGCAAAAAAGCGCCGGCTTCTGCAAAATTGCTCGTCAAAATACCCGTGCGGTGACGCCACCACTCCCATGCGCCTTGCGCCAGATGCCAGCCGCCAGACAGCGACAGACCAAACGACTGCGTCAGCTGCGGTGCATCCAGCACCAGCGTAGCGTCCAGGTGGTCATGCAGATGACTGCCCACACCCGGCAAATCATGTACCGACGCTATACCGACTTCCTGCAGATGCGCTGCCGGGCCAATGCCCGAGAGCATCAGCACCTGTGGTGACAGCAAGGCACCCGCGCTGAGTAGCACTTCACGCCGCGCATGCACGCTGTGGCGCACGCCGCCACGCACATACTCCACACCCGTGGCGCGCAGGCCCTGATCGCTGTGCTCCAGCACGATGCGCAGCACCTGTGCGCCCATGCGCACATGCAGATTGCGACGGTGCAGATGGGGCGTCAGATAGGCCTTGGCAGCGCTGCAGCGCTCCCCGCTTTTTTGCGTGACCTGATACAGGCCCACACCTTCCTGGCTGGCGGCATTGAAATCCGTGTTTGCGGGAAAGCCTGCCTGCACACCAGCTGCCACAAAATCCTGGCTCAAGGGGTTGGGCTGCTGCAGATCGGCCACGTTCAGCGGCCCGCCCTGGGCGTGAAATGCATCGGCACCACGCTCCTGGTGTTCGGCCTTGAGAAACCAGGGTTTGACGTCTTCCCATGCCCAGCCCGGATTGCCCTGTGCCGCCCACCAGTCAAAGTCTTCGGGCTGACCACGCAGGTAGATCATGGCGTTGATGGAGCTGCTGCCTCCCAGCCCCTTGCCACGTGGCTGATAGCCCACGCGGCCGCCCAGCCCCGGCTGCGACACGGTTGCCATGGACCAGTTGAAATGCCCGGTCTTGGCCAGCCCGGCCAGCCCGCCCGGGCATTGCAGCAAGGCGGAATCATCGGCACCACCTGCCTCCAGCACGCAGACCTGATGCAGACCCGATTCACTGAGCCGCCCCGCCAGCACACTGCCTGAAGAGCCTGCACCAATCACGATGTAGTCAAATGCTTCTCCCATGTCGCCCCCCTGATGAACAAGACGCTTACGTTACGCATTCTGTCAATGTCTTGGGATACCATCTTTCACGCATACCAACCACAAAGGGAGATAGAACCGTGAGTATTCAGACCGTAGGTATCGTAGGTGCAGGCACCATGGGCAATGGCATTGCACAGGCATGTGCAGTCGCAGGCATTCCCGTGGTGATGGTGGACATTTCCGAAGCCGCCGTCCAGAAAGGGCTGGCCACCATTGCTGGCAGCCTTGACCGCCTGATCAAGAAGGAAAAAATCACGGCGGCCGACAAGGACAAGGCGCTGTCGCTGATCAAGACCTCCACCAGCTACGACGACCTCAAGCCCGCACAGCTGGTCATTGAGGCCGCCACGGAAAACTACGACCTCAAGGTCAAGATCCTGCAGCAGCTCGACAGCCTGCTGACCCCTGAGGCGCTGATGGCCTCCAACACTTCTTCCATCTCCATCACCAAGCTGGCAGCCGTCACCCAGCGTGCGGACAAGTTCATCGGCATGCACTTCTTCAACCCCGTGCCCATGATGAAGCTGGTGGAGATCATCCGTGGCCTGCAGACCAGCGATGCCACACATGATGCGGTCAAGGCGCTGGCGGAAAAGCTGGGCAAGACACCGATTACCGTCAAGAACGCGCCCGGCTTTGTGGTCAACCGCATTCTGGTGCCCATGATCAACGAGGCCTTCTACGTGCTGGCCGAAGGCACGGCCACGCCCGAAGACATTGACGAGGGCATGAAGCTGGGCTGCAACCACCCCATTGGCCCACTGGCACTGGCCGACATGATTGGTCTGGACGTGTGTCTGGCCGTGATGGAGGTCTACCTGGAAGAGTTTGGCGACAGCAAGTACCGCCCCTGCTACCTGCTGCGTGAAATGGTGGCTGCTGGCCGTCTGGGCCGCAAGACGGGCCAGGGCGTCTACACCTACTAAGTCCATACCCAGCGTGCCGCACAGTGGCATGCCCAACCAAGCGCCAGCCGCAGCCTTGCTGCCTGGCGCTTTTTTGTCATCCTTGCCTACAGCAAGGTCTGGCACGGCGTCTTACATTGCTCCTCATCCCATGAACGGCACGGCTTGTGTGCCGTTGGTTTTTTCAACTTGCATAACCCAAGGAAATGCCATGACCCAGCAACTGGACAAAGTGCTCTACACCGCACGCACTCACACCACCGGAGGACGCGAAGGCGCGGCGCGCAGCGATGATGGCAGGCTGGACATTCAGCTGTCCGCCCCCGGCAGCAGCGGCACGGGCACCAACCCCGAGCAGCTGTTTGCTGCAGGCTACTCCGCCTGCTTCATTGGTGCACTCAAGGCCGTGGCTGCACGTCAGAAAATCAGCCTGCCGCAGGATTTGTCGGTCGATGCCGAGGTCGATCTCGGCCCCGTCGGTCAGGCCTATGGCATTGCCGTGCGCATGACCATCCGCCTGCCAGGCATGGACCATGCCCAGGCACAGCAACTGGTGGATGCAGCCCACGAGGTCTGCCCCTACTCCAATGCCACGCGCGGCAATGTGCCCGTAACGCTGACGGTGGCTTGAGGCCTACGGCTGCAGCAGCGCCTCTGGCTCGGCCACGTACTGCTGCGTAGCCAGGTCAAACCGGCCTTCAAAGTACAGCGGCCCGGCAATATCGCTGCTGCGATAGCGCGCCAGCCACAGCGCGTCGGCCTGCGCAGCATGCAGCGGCCCATCGGGCACGCTGGATTGCAGGGCCTGCAGCGCCTCTGCCAGTGGCAGGCGCCGGCCGTAATGCCCCAGCGTGATGTGCGGCACATAGTGCCAGCCGGGGTAAGGCGTGCGCGCCATCAGTGCCTCATGTGCGATGTGCAGCGCAGGGCTGTGCGATAGCGCAAGATACGGGACGGTCGAAAAACTGCCCACGCCCTGCAACTGCCAGGCAAAAGGCGGCAGCTGCGCTGCCTGCAGGGCCTGCACATCGGCAAGCAGCTGCGGCAGGCCAAACTCAGCCTGCGTATCTGCTGCATCGCGCGGCATCAGCCCACGGTAGGCCAGCGTGATATGCGGCTGGCGTGCATAGCGTGGCAGCAGCCAGGGCCGCAGCGCACTGCGCGCTACCTGCACCAGCGCCTGTACCCGGGGCGCTTCAGCACGCACCACCCAGACCCCACACCAGGGGCGACCCTGGTGCCACTCGGCAAAATCGCGATCCTCACAGACTTCGGTATGGGCAATCGTTGGCATACATGCAGATGACGGAGCAGGCGCTGCACCTGCATAAAAAACCATAGCTTGCAGCGCTTGCAAATGCTTGATTTCAGATAAAAATCACTCTGAAATCAATATTAATCAAGCGCTAAAAGCTATATTTAAAAGAGCAAACCGGGTAATTCCCAGTATGCCCTGCAAGCTTAACGCCAGTTAGACGCGTCACCATGGCGGCATGAAACTGGCCCTGTTCTCAGACATCCACAGCAATCTGCAGGCGCTGCAGGCCTGCATGGCCCACGCACAGGCGCAAGGTGCCACCCAGCTGGCCTTTCTGGGCGACATGGTGGGCTATGGCGGCGAGCCCACCGCTGTGCTCGACACCATCATGCGGGCCGTGCAGGCGGGTGCCTGGGCGGTGCGCGGCAACCACGACGATCTGGCCCTGCTCCCACCCAGTCAGATCCAGCACGTGGGCGAACAGGGCGCGCTCTGGACCCATGCCCAGCTCAGTCCGGCGCACAAGGATTTTCTGGCGCAGCTGCCGCTGCTGAGCCAGCACGAACACCTGCTGCTGGTGCATGCCAGCGCCCACCATCCCGAGCGCTGGCCCTATGTGGACAGCAGCCTGATGGCCGAGCGCAGCATGGCGGCCGCCAGCGATATGGACATCAACATCCGCTACGTCTTCAGCGGCCATGTGCACCAGCAGGCGCTGTACTACCTCACGCCCACGGCCAAGCTCATGCGCTTTGTGCCGCAGCCTGGCGTGCCCATTCCCGTGCCCGCACACCGGCAATGGCTGGCCATCGTGGGCTCCTGCGGTCAGCCGCGCGACGGTGATGTGCGCGCGATGTATGCCATGTATGACAGCCAGGCCGCCACCCTGACCTTTCACCGCGTGCCCTACGACCATGGCGCTGCCATGCAGGCCATCCGGCACAGCGAGCTGCCCAATGCCTTTGCCGACCGTCTGGAGCAGGGGCAATGAAAAAGCTCACGCCGGGCACGGAGATTGACGGCTTCATCATCGACGACTGCATCCACGCAGGCGGCATGGCCCACATCTACAGCGTGCGCTATGCGCAGCCCAAGGCCGCATCACCGGGCTTTCCGATGGTGATGAAAATCCCGCGCATGACAGCCGGTGACGGGGCGGAGAACATCGTCAGCTTTGAGGTAGAGCTGCAAATCCTGCCTGCGCTGCACGGCCCCCATGTGCCGCAGTTTGTGGCCGCAGGCGACCTGCTGCGCGTGCCCTACATCGTCATGGAGCACATGGCGGGCCAAACACTGCAGCACTGGCTAGATCAGCCACAGCCCCTGCCCATAGAAACGATTACCCAGCTGGGCACGGCCATGGCCCAGGCCGCCCACAGCCTGCACCAGCAAAACTGCTGCCACCTGGATCTGAAGCCCGGCAATGTGCTCATTCAGAACAGTGGCAATGCCGTACTGCTGGACTTTGGCCTGTCCTGCCACGCCCACTACCCGGATCTGCTGGCCGAAGAGCTGCGCAAGGCCGTCGGTTCCCCTGCCTGGATAGCCCCTGAGCAAATCGTGGGCGTGCGCGTCGATATCCGCAGCGATATCTTCGCCATCGGCGTCATGCTCTACGAGCTCACCACCGGCGAGCTGCCCTTTGGAGCACCCACCACCCAGGCCGGTCTGCGCCAGCGCATGTGGATGGCTCCCACACCACCGCGAGCGCTGCGCGCCGATGTGCCGGACTGGCTGCAGGAAATCATTCTGCGCTGCCTGGGGCCTGAAGCCGCACAGCGCTACCCCAGCGCGGCGGAACTGGCCTTTGACCTGAGCCACCCGCAGCAAGTGCCCATCACCCAGCGCGGCCTGCGGCTCAAAGGCATTTCCTTTTTCGGCAAGCTGCGCCGCTGGCTCAGGGCCGCTGGCATGGAATACCACCCCAGTCCCTTGCCCTCGCAGCAGGCGGCGGACGTGCCCATCCTCATGGTGGCCGTGCCGCACAAGGATGTGACCGATGCCACACTCTACAGCCTGCGCCAGGCCGTGGCGCGCTCGCTGTCCACGCGGCCGGGGGCGCGGCTGGCGGTGGTGACCGTCATTTCCCCTGCTGCCAGCAGCAGCACGGACAGCAGCCGCAGCGAAACCGCCCTGCACCGCATGCACCTGGCACAACTCAAGCAATGGGCGCAGGGCCTGGTGCGCTACGCAGAGGGCAACAACGTAGGACTGATCATCATGGGTGCCGCCACCCACGGTCTGCAGCTGCAGCGCTGGATTGCTACCGTACCCATGCGCGTGGCACGCGATGCGCCCTGCACCGTCATCCTCATCAAGCAGCAGCTGCCTTTTGCTGCACTGCACCGGGTCAACACTTCATATCCTGAAAATTAGAACAAGCGTCTTTTTTTGGCACGCCGCCCGAAATTCACTTTTTTCTTTTTGGGAGCAACGACCTATCGCAAAAACATCAGATTTTTTTGCATTCATTTGCAGTCACAGCGTTCGAAATGTGAAATTTTTTGTTACAACAACGGGATGCGTATTGCTGTTCTAGACGACGATCCCATTTTCCTCAAGCTGGTGGAGGCGACCATTCATCAGATGGGCCATGCCACCATCCTGTTTGAAACAGGAGAAGACCTGCTTCGCGTCATGCGCCGCGAAAGCTTTGACCTTCTGATCGTTGACTGGCTGCTGCCAGGACTGAGTGGCATTGAGGTGGTTCGTGCACTGCGCGAAGCCGGAGGCAGCAAGCTGCCTATCCTGTTTGCCAGCCAGTGCAATGAGGAAAAAGACATCGTCGCCGCCTTCAATGCCGGGGCGGATGACTTCATGACCAAGCCTTTGCGCGTGCAGGAGCTGATGGCACGCGTCTCCGCGCTGATGCGCCGTGCCTATCCCGACGTATCCACCATGCGTCTGGACTTTGACCCTTATCGCCTCGAGCCACACACCCGCACGGTCTATCTCAAGGAACAGCCTATTGAACTCAAGCACCGTGAGTACGAGCTGGCGGAATTCCTGTTCCAGAACTGCGGTCGCCTGCTCTCGCGCAGCCACCTGACCGAAGCGGTCTGGGGCAGCACGTCCCCTTCCCCATCCCGCACGCTGGACACCCATGCCTCGCGGCTGCGCACCAAACTCCAGCTGGGCCAATACCATGGCCAGGGCAGCATCTACCAGCTCAGTGCCATCTATGGGCTGGGCTATCGCATGGAGCTCCTGCCTGCGCCCGAGATGGCACAGGCCACCACTGCCAGTTAACGGCCGTCAATTGCGCTGGCACTGTGGCTTTGCGTCACGCGCCTTGGCTGTGCAGCAGATAATGCTGCAGGCCGTGCCGCACCTGTGGACTGCAGCCTTTCAATGCCAGCATCTACCCCGCAGGGCCTGGCTTTTCACCCGTCTTCATGACTGGATATGCAGCACCAAAGCTCCACGTTCCGCAAGCGCTTCGCGCTGAGCCTGACTGCCAAAATCGTGCTGCTGGTCAGTGCCGTGGGCATTGCCTTTGCACTGATTTCCGCCTATGCCACCAGGCAGATTCAGCGCATTGAAGTCCAGTACCGCGCTCTGCTGCAAACACAGTCCGCCGCCAAGCATGAAGTCGGCATGCTGTACCAGTATCTGAGCGATGCGTCCACCCTGATCTATGAAGTCCTCACCACCGGTGACATGGAGCAGGCCTTTGTGGCCAAGGAGCGCCTGCATCAGCTGCAGCAGGCTTTCGACCAGGACGCACAGGACATCCAGCGCATGACACAGGGCCACACTCCCAGCCTGGAAGCCGTCACCACACAGGCGCAGCGTTTTTTTGCAGCAGGCCATCACTCCCTTGACGCCTATTTGCAATGGAATATTGACCGCCCGCTGCACATCCTGGCCCAGGAGCTGTCCCCGACCCTGAGGCAGCTGCGCCATGAAATGGAGAGTCTGCGCCAGCAGACCGATGCCTATTTCGAGCATGCCTCCCGCACGCTGATTCAGCAGACACAGCACACACTGAGCCTGACCAACTGGACTGGCTGGCTCAGTGTGCTGCTGATCTTCGCTTACGCCGCATGGCTGGCATGGCACAACATTTCACTGCCTCTGCGGCAGCTCACGCACAGCATGCAGCGCATGAGCCGGCAGGAATACCACATTCCCATTCATGGCCAGGAGCGCCATGATGAAATCGGCACCATGGCGCGCACCCTGCAGGGCCTGAACACGGCACTGCAGCAAGCACAGGCGCTGCAGGCACAGCTGCAGCAGCAACAGCAGAAAAACCTGCTCATCGAGCAGCTGCAGGCACTGACCAGTGCACTGCCCGGCGCCGTCTTCCAGGTGCATCTGTTTGCCGACGAGTCATGGCAGCTGCGCTTCGTCAGTCCGCAGTGGACACACCTCATGGGACTGGAAGCCGATGCAGATCACAGCATTGAAGCCGCATCCCACTACTTTCGCCACTACGACCAGCAAGTGATGGCGCGTATCAAGCAGCACTTTCTGAACAGCGCCAAGACCCTGCAGCCCGTGAATTTTGAGGTATCCATGCAGATGCTCGACGGCGTCAACCGCTGGATCAAGACCCGAGCCAATCCGCATGTGGAAGCCGACGGCAGCATTGTGTTCAACGGCGTCTGGCTGGACGTCACCAAAGAAGTGATTCAGGCCCAGGCCCTGAACAAGGCCAAGCGCCAGGCCGAACAAAGTGCGGCGGAGCGCACGGCCATGCAGGCAGCCATCAGCCATGAAATTCGTACACCGCTGAATGCCATTCTGGGCCTGACGCAGCTGTTGCTGAAGGCAGAGCTGCCGCAGACGCAGCGCGAACAGCTGTACAACGTGCTGCGCGCCGGACAGCACCTGCGTGGCATCGTCAATGAAGTGCTGGATTTCTCCAAGATCGATGCTGGTCAGCTCAAGCTGGAGAGCACCGACTTCAGCCTGGAGACGGTGGTGCTCGACGTGTTGAGCATGTGCCAGGAAGAAGCCAGCAAAAAGGGGCTGACACTGCACTACAAGATCGCGCGCGAAGTGCCCGACAGCCTGCGCGGAGATCCGCACCGCATTGCGCAAATCCTGCTGAACTACGTCAACAACGCCATCAAGTTCACCGCCAGCGGGCATATCGACATCACCATACGGCTCGACCCCGGCAGCAGCCTGCACCGCATCATGCTGCACGCCAGCGTGAGAGACACTGGCCCCGGCATTCCTGCCGACCATATTCCGCTGCTGTTCGAGGCCTATCAGCAGGCTGACAACTCCATCACGCGCCGCTACGGCGGCACAGGACTGGGTCTGGCCATCTCCCGTGCGCTCGCCCAGCTCATGGGTGGCACAGTGGGGGTGCAAAGCACCGTAGGAGCGGGCAGCAACTTCTGGTTCACGGCCGTGCTGGAGCCTGCACGCAGCATCGTGCAACGCACGCCCGCAGCGCAGGCGCCAGCGCATGCCATCCCTATGGACTGGCAGGGCCTGCGGGTGCTGGTGGTCGATGACAACGCCCTCAACCGAGCTGTGGCCGAAGGCATGCTGCATGCCATCGGCCTGCAAACCGATGTGGCGGAAGATGGTGCACAGGCGCTGATGAAGCTGCAGTCCTTCGGCCCACAATACTTCAGCTGCGTGCTGATGGACATGCAGATGCCACACATGGACGGTATCAGCGCCACCCGCGCACTGCGGCAGCTGCCAGGATTTGAGCACTTGCCCGTCATTGCCATGACGGCGCATACCGCAGTGCAGGATGTAGAGCGTTCGCTGGCAGCAGGCATGAATGCCCATCTGAGCAAGCCCCTGCTGGAATCTGCGCTGCACACCGTGCTGCAGGAATGGCTGGGAGCGGCTGCACGGCCCAGCTCTATGGATGAGATGCGCACCTGCACGCAGGCCGATACGCTGCCACCGGTCTTTGATGCCTCCGCCATGGATGCGCTGGCACAGTTGTTTGATGCCACCAAGCTGGAGCAGCTGGTGACCCAGTTCACCACCGACACACTACAGCGCGCAAGACAATTGCCGCAGCTCGCACAGCAGCACGACTGGCAGTACATGCATGCAGAAGCGCACAAACTGACGGGCACGGCCGCCACTTTCGGGTTGATGCAGCTGGGGCATTTTTCCAGCGCACTGTCTGCGGCCCTGAAAGAGGGTGATACCGCCCAGATCGAAGCTCTGGCCAGCCAGGCCTGTGCAGCAGCAGAAGCCGGGGTGACAGCACTCGAAGGCTATGGCAGCGCCTAAACAGACGATGCGCCTGCTGGCACGAAGATCATGTGCCGTGCGCCGTCAGCACATGCCGCGGATACGGCACTCCGGCACCACATTGCCTTGCGCATCACGCCACTGCACAGCGCCCGGGGCGGAGGTGGCAGGCTGCGGCTGCTGTGGTGCTGCAGATTCCGGCACCGCTTGCTTCTGAGGGGCTGCATGCGGGTCATGCAGCACGGTGGATGTGCCCACACCTGCTCCCACGTGTGCGCCACCACCGACGGAGGTGGAGACACCTACACCCGCATTGCCAGTCACCTGTCCCCGCTGGTTCACGCCCACACCCACGCCGACCGGGCCCACACCCGTGCTGACACCAGCAGAGACTCCACCTGTTCCCATGCCCACGCCGACGCGAAATGGCCCCACAGGCACACCTACCCCGACACCCGCCGAGGTTGCGCACCCCGCCAGCAAGCTGCCAGCCATCAAAGTCAGAAACAGTGTTTTCATGCCTGCCATTGTCCGCCGCTCGCCTTCCCTGCACAAATTGCGGGCACTTTCACCTGCCATCATCTTCACAAAAGATAGCTGCCTGCGCTTGCTGCATAAGCGCTGAAGCCATTTTTTATGCATAAAAAAGCCCCAGCACCTGCAGCACTGGGGCGATGGTCACACAGCGATCAAGCTCAGACCAGCAAGGCGTTCACACGCTTGACGTAAGCGGCAGGATCTTCGGGGATGCCACCTTCGGCCAGCAGCGCCTGGTCAAACAGGATGTGCGCCAGATCGTGGAAATGCACGCTGCCGTCCAGCTTCTTGACCAGGGCGTGCTCGGGGTTCACTTCCAGCACAGGCTTGGTCTGTGGCACGGTCTGACCGGCCTGCTTGAGCATGCGGGCCAGCTGGGTGCTCATGCCGTCTTCGGTCACAACCAGGCAGGCGGGCGAGTCCACCAGACGGGTGGTCACGCGCACGTCTTCGGCCTTGTCCTTGAGCGCTTCTTTGAGCTTGGCCAGCACGGGCTTGAAGGCTTCGGCTGCTGCTTCGGCGGCTTTCTTCTCGGCTTCGTCCTGCAGCTTGCCCAGGTCTACCGCGCCCTTGGCCACAGACTGCAGCGGCGTGCCGTCAAAGTGCGTAAGGTAGTTCAGTGCCCACTCGTCCACACGGTCGGTCATGAGCAGGACTTCAATACCCTTTTTCTTGAACACTTCCAGCTGGGGGCTGTTCTTGGCGGCAGCCAGGGTTTCGGCGGTGATGTAGTAAATCGCCTCCTGGCCTTCCTTCATGCGTGCCTTGTAGTCGGCCAGCGAGACGGACACGGTGTCCGACGTGGTCGATGCAAAGCGCAGCAGCTTGGAGATGCGCTCCTTGTTGGCGAAGTCTTCGCCCAGGCCTTCCTTGAGCACCGCGCCAAACTCGGCGTAGAACTGGCTGTACTTGCCTTCCTTGGCCTTGTCTTCTTCGCTGACCACATCGGTCACGCCCTCGGCATCGGTGGCGGCTTCATGCTTGTCGTGCTTGGCCAGGTCTTCCAGCATGGACAGCACGCGCTTGACCGAGCCATCACGGATCAGCTTCACATCACGGCTTTCCTGCAGCAGCTCGCGGCTGACGTTCAGCGGCAGGTCGGCCGAGTCAATCACTCCCTTCACAAAGCGCAGATAGCCAGGCATCAGCGCATCGGCATCGTCCATGATGAACACGCGCTTCACATACAGCTTCACGCCCGCTTTCTTGTCGCGGTGGTACAGGTCAAACGGTGCCTTGGCAGGGATGTACAGCAGCTGGGTGTACTCGGTGTTGCCTTCGACGCGGTTGTGGCTCCAGGTCAGCGGGTCGTCATAGTCGTGGCTGATGGCCTTGTAGAACTCCTTGTACTGCTCTTCGGTGATGTCCTTCTTGGCGCGGGTCCACAGGGCGCTGGCCTTGTTGACGGTTTCCCATTCGCCGGTCTTGACCATGCCACCAGGCTGATCGTTCTCGCCGTCCTTCCACTCTTCCTTTTCCATCAGGATGGGCAGGCTGATGTGATCGGAGTACTTGTTGATGACTTGCTTGAGCTTCCAGCCGTTGAGGAATTCTTCGGCATCGTCACGCAGATGCAGCGTAATGCTGGTGCCACGCTCGGCGCGCTCGATCTGCTCGACTTCAAAGTCACCCGTGCCACCGCTGATCCAGCGCACGCCTTCAGACGCTGGCAGCCCTGCACGGCGCGACTCCACGGTGATCTTGTTGGCCACGATAAAGCCCGAGTAGAAACCCACGCCGAACTGACCAATCAGCTGGGCATCGCTCTTCTGGTCGCCGCTGAGCTTTTCCATGAAGGCCTTGGTGCCACTCTTGGCAATCGTGCCCAGGTTGTCGATGGCTTCCTGCTGGCTCATGCCAATGCCGGTGTCGGCAATGGTGATGGTCTTGGCGTCCTTGTCGAAAGACACGCGCACTTCCAGATTGGGCTGGTCGCCATAGAGGCTGCTGTCGTTCAAGGCTTCAAAGCGCAGCTTGTCGCAGGCGTCCGAAGCGTTGGAGATCAGCTCACGCAGAAAGATCTCGGGGTTGGAGTACAGCGAGTGGGTCACCAAATGCAGCAATTGCGCCACTTCGGCCTGGAAAGAATGGGTTTGCTTGCTCATGTTTTTATCAGTTGCTGTCAGAAGTGAATACCAAATTGCAAAGCCAGACATCTGGCACAGGCTGGCATGTGGGGCCCCAAACCACCATTTCAAGAGCACCACAGGGCAGCCCAAAGACAATACTTGCAACCACACCACAAGAACCTAAAAAAGAATTGTTCTTACTCAGGAATACAATTCGCCCGCCCCGCAATTGGGTGGGGCATTCACCCTGAAATTTCTCATGTCCAACGCCCCAAAAACATCTAACAAAGGCGTGCACAGCGAACTGACCTCCCTGCAAGTGGCTCTGGCCACAGGTCTGTGCATTGCTGGTGCCACTGCTTTTGCCCAGGAAACTGCCACCCTGTCGACTGTGACGGTGACGGATAGTGCTGCCCCCAGTGTCAAGAGTGATGAAGCTGTCTCCAGCAAATTCACAGTTCCGTTGCTGGACGTACCGATGACCGTCAATATCATCAATGACATCGTCATCGAAGAAACTGGGGCAACCAACCTGCAAGAAGCGCTACGTACCGTTCCCGGCATCACTTTTGGCAATGGTGAAGGCGGCAACCCCACTGGCGACCAGCCCTTCATCCGTGGCATGGATGCTCAGTCCAGCACCTTTGTGGATGGCATGCGTGACATCGCCGCCGGTTCGCGCGAAGTGTTTAATCTGGAAGCGATCGAAGTGGTCAAGGGCGCCGACTCGACCTATGCCGGCCGTGGTGGTGCAGGTGGCTCTATCAATATGAGCACCAAGAAAGCCAAGGATGGAGACTTCATCCATGGTGAAGTAGGCTTGGGCACTGACAGCTACAAGCGCACTACGCTGGACTTCAACCGCAAGCTGAACGACACGACAGGTTTCCGTCTGAATGCCATGGCACATGACGCCGATATACCTGGCCGCGACGGCCCTACCAATAAGCGCTGGGGTATTGCACCGACCATCACTTTTGGGATGGGTACGCCCACGGAAGTCACGCTGGGATGGCAGCATCTGCAGACCGATGACATCCCAGAAAGCGGTATTCCTTATCTGTACGGCAACAACAAGCAAGGATCAACCACGGAAACTGCGGCCGGAACACCCTCAGTCTCTACCCTCCCTGGCGGCAGCAACGTACGCCCTACCTATGGCAACAGCCGTAAAAACTGGTATGGACTGGTTGACCGAGATTTCAGCAAAGAAAAAAGCGATCTCTTCACTGCCAGCGTGGAGCACAAGCTCACTGAAACCAACAAGTTCCGCAATACGCTGCGCTACAGCAAATCCAAGCAGGACTACCTCTGGACACAGCCCGATGACAGCAAAGGCAATGTGCTGAATGGTTATGTATGGCGTCGTGGCAATGCCCGCAGCGCCGAAGTCACCACCCTGCAGAACGTGGCGGAATTCACAGGCAAGGCCCAGACTGGCGATATCGGTCATAGCTTCGCGGCAGGCTTGGAACTGTCCAAGGAAAAGTCAGATGCCCGTGCTGCCGCAGTGCAAACTGGCGGCACATGCAACGCGGTGAGTATGTGGTGTGCTTCGCTGAATAGCCCAGATATTCATACGCCCTGGACTGGCAGTTACACCCTGCCTACACAAGCCACGCGCAATCAGATCGACACGATTGCACTTTATGGTTTTGACACTATTGAGTTGAACAAACAGTGGTTGCTGAACGCAGGCCTGCGACTTGACCACTATAAGCTGCAAGCTTCCGGGCCGGCAGGTGGTCGTGCGCCCAACACATATCCAGCCTACGATCTGGAGCGCACGGATACTTTGTTCAACTACCAGGTGGGCGTGGTCTACAAGCCAGCGCCCAACGGCAGCATTTACGCCAATCTGAGTACATCTTCTCGCCCGGGCGGCTCGACGCTGGGCAATGGCAATGAAGATTTGACGACCAACACCAATGAGCAGGCAGATCTGAGCCCAGAAAAGACGCGCTCTATCGAGTTTGGAACAAAGTGGGATTTACTGAATAAGAAGCTGGGGGTAACTGCCGCAATTTTCCGCAACGAAGTCACCAATGTACGCATCACCGAAAACGGTGAAACCTACATGGGAGGCAACAAGGTGGTCAATGGCCTGGAGTTGGGATTCAACGGCCAAATTGCCAAAAACTTCAGCTTGTTTGGTGGCTATACCTACATGGATAGCAAACAAAAGGACATGGGCCAAGACAATATCGCCAACGGCCTGCCCTTTACCAACACGCCTAAACACAGCTTTACATTGTGGAGCAGCTACAAGCCCAGCCAGAAGCTGACACTGGGCCTTGGCATCTACACACAAAGCTCTGTCAATGCAGCTTATGTGCGAGCCAACGATGGCGGCATCGTCACCAAGGGGGCCAGCGGCTATGCCCGCTATGACGCCATGGCCAGCTACCAGTTCAACCCCAATCTGGCACTGCAAGTCAACGTCTACAACCTGACAGATAAGGTGTACTACAGCGGCGTGCGCTCTACGCACTATGCGACCATCGCTCCCGGCCGCTCTGCCGTTGCCACCCTCAAGTTCACTTACTGAAGACTGTGAGTCCAGGCCTAGATTGACCTAGGGCGTGTTCACATAAAGCTTGGGAATTCGCGTTGAAGGCTTGGGGATGGGCTGCTAGGCGCGGTGGCGCAGCAATGCCGAGCGCCTTGCCAGCCACCGCAACAACGCAGACCGCCCCAAGCCTTCAACCCCATTGGTGATTTCAATATCAGGGGCAGCCACGACAAGGCCGCCCCTGCTTTGTTGCCCGTCTTGCGCGGGTGGACACCCGCGCTGCGCCGTGCGTCGCGCATTGACGGCCTTGTCGTGGCTGCGCGAACCCAATGTTTACGTGAACACGCCCTAGGCAGACAGCGCTGAACAAAGCCCCGCCAGCACCTGCTGCAGCGGGGCTTTTCCATACATACTGCATGCCATGGCTGTGTGATGTGCATGCTTTGTTGAAAAAGGTTGAGCCACCATGATGCTCCGAATCCCCGCCCTCCTCACCCCTGAAGAAGTTCGCGAATGTCGCCAAGCCATGGAAGCGGCCGACTGGCAGGATGGCCGCACCACGGCGGGACATCTGGCGGCCAGGGTCAAAAGCAATCTGCAGTTGCCCGTTGACAGTCCGCTGGCGCAGAAGATGGGCACCCTGATTCTGGACAAACTGTCGCGCAACCCGCTGTACCTGTCTGCAGCGCTGCCGCTGCGTGTGCTGCCTCCGCGCTTTAACCGGTATGAAGGTGGCGGCACTTATGGCAACCACATTGATAACGCGCTGTTTGTGATTCCGGGCACAGCCATCAAGGTGCGCACCGATGTGTCCACCACCGTCTTCTTCAGCGACCCCGACGAATACGAAGGCGGCGAGCTGGTCGTCGAAGACACGTTTGGCCACCAGAGCGTCAAGCTCGCGGCAGGCGATGCCATTCTCTACCCCGGCACCAGCCTGCACCGCGTCAACCCGGTCACCCAGGGCACGCGCTATGCCTCGTTCTTCTGGACGCAAAGCCTGGTGCAGTCCGACGAGCAACGCCGCCTGCTGTTTGACCTGGACCAGTCCATCCAGCAGCTGACTGCGGACTGCCCTGATCACCCCAGACTGTCTGCGCTGTCCGGCACGTATCACAACCTGCTGCGCATGTGGTCGCAGGCCTGATGGAGCACACCATGCGCAACGCCCTGGGTGAAGCAGTACGCGCCGCACACACGCAGATTCCGGCAGACATCCGCTGCGCGGCGGATTACGAACGCCATGCCATTCACCACATCGAGGCACAGGCCTGGCAGCACATCCAGAGTGGTGCCGACCAGAACCTGACGCTGTCGCACAACCGCGCGGCACTGGATGCGCTGCGGCTGGTTCCGCAGCCCGTGGCCGATCTGCGCCACGCCCATACCCGCATCGAGCTGCTGGGACAGACGCTGGCCAGCCCTCTGCTCCTGGCCCCTGTGGCCTACCAGCGGCTGGTGCACCCAGAAGGTGAGCTGGCGACCGTCCGCGCTGCCATGGCCTTGCAGACGGGTATGGTGGTGAGCACGCTGTCGAGCTTTACGCTGGAGGAAATTGCACAGGCGGGGCAGGCGGCTGCCACGGAAATGGGCCACAGCACGCCACGCTGGTTCCAGCTCTACATGCAGCCTGCGCGTGAGCACAGCCTGCAGCTGATCCGCCGTGCAGAAGCTGCGGGCTACACCGCCATCGTCTGGACGGTGGATGCCTCCATCAAACGCTCTGGCTTTGCGCTGCCGCATGGCGTGGAAGCGGCCAATCTGCGCGGCATGCCCAGCACGCAGCACACCCCGCCTTTGCTGGGGCCGATTCTGTTTGGCACCCCCCTCATGCAGCAGATCCCCACCTGGGATGACCTGCGCTGGCTGCGCGCCCAGACACAGCTGCCCATCATCGTCAAAGGCATTCTGTCGCCCGCACAGGCGCAACAGGCCGTGGACCTGGGGGCGGATGCGCTGATCGTTTCCAACCACGGCGGCCGCGTGCTGGATGGCGTGGTCAGCCCCATCGAGGTTCTGCCCGCGATCGCACAGGCCGTGCAAGGTCAGGTGCCGCTGCTGCTGGACAGCGGTGTGCGCCATGGCACAGACGTGGTCAAAGCGCTGGCGCTGGGTGCCAGCGCCGCGCTGATTGGACGCCCGCAGCTGTATGCGCTAGCCACCGCCGGACTGGTTGGCGTGGCCCACCTGCTGCACCTGCTGCGTGCCGAGCTGGAACTGACCATGGCCCAGCTGGGCTGCGCCACCGTGGCCGACATCACGCCCGCAGTGCTCTGGCAGCAGCGTTAAAGCATCTGCAATAAAAAAGGGAGCTGCTTGCGCGCCCCCTTGCTTGTTTTCAGATAACTTTCATGCTGAATTGCTTATAAATTCAGCGCTGGCAGCTCTCTTTTTTATTTCTTGTCGCCGAACTTGTCTTCCGGGCGAATGATCTTCACAGGTGCAGCCTTGCCCTTCAGTGCAGCAGGTGCATGGTAGGCACGAATGCCGCTGAAGGCGCGGCGTGTCTCGCCCTCGCGGACCTCGAAGGAGCGCTCAAACTGCTGCTCACGCTGGCCGTCCTGGCGGGGGCCTTTGCCAAAGCCGGATTTACGTGCGGGACGATCGCCATCGCGGCGTGGCTTGTCAAAGCGTGGACGCTCGGACTGGCCAAAGCTGCCTTCTTCGCGGCGGGGACGGTCGCCGAACTTGCGCTCACCACGTGGTGCGCGGTCGTCACGTTCAAAGCGGGGGCGATCGCCTGCGCTGCGTTCCTTGTTGAAACGTGGGCGCTCGGACTGGCCAAAGCCGCCTTCTTCGCGGCGAGGACGGTCACCGAACTTGCGATCACCGCGAGGTGCGCGGTCGTCACGTTCAAAACGTAGGCGGTCGCCATCGCGGCGTGGCTTGTCAAAGCGTGGGCGCTCGGACTGTCCAAAGCCGCCTTCTTCGCGGCGGGGACGGTCGCCAAAGCTGCGTTCCTTGTTGAAATGCGGACGCTCACCGCCTTCACGGCGTGGGCCACGGTCTTCATTGAAGCGGGGACGCTCCGAGCGGCCAAAGCCGCCCTCGTCACGGTCTCGGCGAGGACCGCTGCGATCATTGCTGAAACGGGGGCGATCGCCGCCCGCACTGCGACGATCTTCCTGCTGGAAGCGTGGGCGCTCTGAGCGGCCGAAGCCTCCCTCGTTGCGGTCACGACGGGGACCACCGGTGCGGTCTGTGCGGGGGGCTCCCTCCGAAGAGGAGCCACGGAATGGTTTACGGTCTGAGGAAGACATGTCGGCTTACTGAGTTAGACCTCCATTGTCTTGCCCATGCTGTAGCCCTGTGCGGCAGTGGCCTATGCCACAGAGGCAGCAGGGGTACGTTTGATGGAGGTGAACAGCCCTTCGCGCAGGGCCTGCAGATCCAGCACCCGCAGACCACCGTACTCCACCTTGAGCGCGCCATGAGCCTCCAGCGTGGCCAGTGCCTCGTTCACGCGCTGGCGTGACAGCCCCACTAGATACGCCAGTTCCTGCTGGGTGATGCGCAGCACCGAGCCCACGGCCGGATACAGCACGGGGTTGAACAAGGCGGCCAGGCTGCGCGCCACACGCACATCGGGGTTGCTGATACGGTCAATCTCCCGCGCTGCAATGAACTGGGCCAGCCGCTCGTTGAGCTGGTTCATGATGAAGCGGTTAAAGGCCAGCGAGTTGTCCAGCAGCCACTGAAAGGTCTCCAGCGAAATACCCGCCAGCACGCTCTTGCGCAGCGCCTGGATGTTGTAGCGATACGGCTCGCGCTTGAGGCAGGTGCCCTCCCCAAACCAGCCACCGGGCGGCACGCCAGCAAACGTCATGGTCAGGCCGTCGCTGTTGTCGGCACTCATCTTGAGCAGGCCATCAATCAGGCCCCACCAGTACTTCACGCTTTTGCCCGCGTGACAGACGTACTCGCCCGCGCAGGCTTCCGTGACCTGCAGGGCCGCAATCGCACGTTCCCGCTCCGCCGGCAGCAGCGAATGCAGCCAGGGGATGGCTGCAATCTCTTCAGCGGTGGCCAGACGACGACGTTGATACAGGGAAGTGCTGGAACTCATAACCCCAAGCATGCGCACAAGCCCGCCCCTGAGCAATGGGGTTTGCGACAACGCAGCACACGCCGTCATGCATGGCGCTCTGACTGAAATCAAATCGCAGCAAAAAACGACATCTTGCTGCGATTTCCACGGAAAAACCCGATCAGGTCTTTCCCGAGAAAGTCGTTGCAAAGACAAGAAAGCGTCAAACCGCCACCTACCATGAACTTCAATCTGTGGGTTGTGCCGTGTGTGCGGCAGGCCTGTGACCCGTGCTTGCATGAAACTTTGAGGATCTGTGATGGCGACAACATTCCCGCACCTGTTGCTGCAGCATGCTGCCCAAAGGCCCGATGCTGTAGCCCTGCGCGAAAAGGAGTACGGCATTTGGCAGACATGGACATGGGCTGACGTCGCCCGTGACGTGCGCCACATGGCCTGCGGTCTGGCTGCACTGGGACTGGCCAGGGGGCAGAACCTGGCCTTCATCAGCGACAACCGTCCCCACGTCTACATGGGCTTTCTGGCCGTGCAGAGCATTGGCGCCGTCCCGATCCCGCTGTATCAGGATGCCGTGGCCCAGGAGATGTGCTTCGTCATCCAGGACGCAGAGATTGCCTTTGCCTTTGCCGAAAACCAGGAGCAGGTCGACAAGCTGCTGGAAGTGCGTGAAACCGTGCCCGGCATTCAGCACATCATCTACGACGACCCACGCGGGCTGCGCAAATACGCCGAGCCCGGCCTGATCAGCACCGAGCAGCTCAAGCAGATGGGCGCGATTTGGGACAAGGAGCACCCTGGCGTCTGGGACTCCATGGCGCAGTCCGTGCGCCCTGATGATGTCTCCATCATCCTCTACACCTCGGGCACCACCGGCAAGCCCAAGGGCGTGTGCCAGACCCATGCCAGCTTCATCGGATCCGCACAGGGCGGCGTGCAAGTCGATGGCCTCACCTCTGCGGACAATGTCATCTCCTACCTGCCGCCCGCCTGGGTGGGGGACCACCTGTTCTCTCTGGCGCAATGGATGGTGGCGGGCTTTACCATCAACTGCCCCGAGTCGGCCAACACCGTCAGCATCGACCTGCGCGAAATCGGCCCGACCTACTACTTTGCGCCCCCGCGTGTGTTTGAAGGCATGCTAACCTCCGTGTCCATCCGCATGGAAGATGCCGCAAAGCCCAAGCAGTGGCTCTACAACCGCTGCATGGAGCTGGCCAAGCGCGTCGGCGCGGACATTCTGGATGGCAAGCCCGTAGGAGCCTGGGACCGCTTCAAATACCGCCTGGGCGACCTGCTGATCTACGGGCCGCTGCGCAATGTCATGGGCCTGTCGCGCATCCGCGTGGCCTATACGGCTGGTGCTGCGATCGGTCCGGACCTGTTCAAGTTCTTCCGCTCCATCGGCATCAACCTCAAACAGCTCTATGGCCAGACCGAAACCTGCGCCTACGTCTGCATTCAGCAAAACGGCCAGGTCAAGCTCAACACCGTCGGCCAGGCCGCACCGGGTATTGAACTGAAGATTGCCGACAACGGCGAGGTGCTGGTCAAGGGTGTGTCCGTGCTCAAGGAGTACTACAAGCGCCCGGACGCCACGGCCGAAGTCATCGACGAGCAGGGCTACTTCCACACGGGCGATGCTGGCGTGATCGACGAAGACGGCCACCTGCGCATCATCGACCGCGCCAAGGACGTGGGCAAGATGAACACCGGCGCCATGTTTGCGCCTAACTACATCGAGAACAAGCTCAAGTTCTTCCCCCAGATCAAGGAAGCCGTGTGCTTTGGCCACCAGCGTGACCAGGTCTGCGCCTTTATCAACATCGACTACGAAGCCGTGGGCAACTGGGCCGAGCGCCAGGGCATTCCTTACGGCGGCTATGTGGACCTGGCATCCAAGCCTCAGGTGCTGGAGCTCATCAGCAACTGCATTGCACAGGTCAATGCCGACCTGGCCACGGAAGCAGGCATGGCCGACACCCAGGTCGCGCGCTTCCTCGTGCTGCACAAGGAGCTGGACCCCGATGACGACGAGCTGACCCGCACCCGCAAGGTACGCCGCAACTTCATTGCCGAAAAGTACGCCGTGCTGATTGATGCGCTGTACACCGGCAAGACCGAGCAGTTCATCGAGACCCAGGTGAAGTTTGAGGACGGGCGCACCGGCAGCGTCAGCGCCACGCTCCAGATCCTGGAAGCCAAGACCTATCCGGCCTCTCGCGCCGCAGCCTGAACCTAGCCAAGAGATCCGCAGCCATGACAGACAAGAACATTGGCGATGTCATTTTGGACATCCAGAACATCAGCCTGCGCTTTGGTGGCGTGAAGGCACTCACGGACATTTCCTTCAATGTCCGCGAGCACGAGATCCGCTCCATCATCGGCCCCAACGGCGCAGGCAAAAGCTCCATGCTCAACTGCATCAACGGGGTCTATACGCCCAGCGAAGGCAAGATCACCTTCCGCGGCCAGACCTTCTCCAACATGAACAGCCGCCAGGTCGCGGAAATGGGCATTGCACGCACCTTTCAAAACCTGGCGCTGTTCAAGGGCATGAGCGTGATTGACAACATCATGTCCGGGCGCAACCTCAAGATCAAAAGCAATCTGCTGATGCAGGCGCTGCGCATTGGCCCTGCGCTCAAGGAAGAAATTGCCCACCGCGAGTTTGTGGAGCACATCATCGACTTCCTCGAAATTCAGGCCTATCGCAAGACGCCCGTAGGCCAGCTGCCCTATGGCCTGCAAAAGCGCGTGGACCTGGGCCGCGCACTGGCCATGGAGCCCAAGGTGCTGCTGCTCGATGAACCCATGGCCGGCATGAACGTGGAAGAAAAGCAGGACATGTGCCGCTTCATCCTCGACGTCAATGACGAGTTCGGCACCACCATCGTCCTGATCGAGCACGACATGGGCGTGGTGATGGACATCTCCGACCGTGTCGTGGTGCTTGACTACGGCAAGAAGATCGGTGACGGCGCCCCCGACGAAGTCCGCAACAACGAAGACGTGATCCGAGCCTATCTGGGCTCCAGCCACTGACACCATCGCGATCACGGGAGACACGCAATGGCATTCTTTCTCGAAACCATGATTGGCGGCCTGATGACCGGCATGCTCTATGCGCTGGTAGCGCTGGGCTTTGTGCTGATCTTCAAGGCCTCTGGCGTTTTCAACTTTGCGCAGGGCGCCATGGTGCTGTTTGCAGCCCTGGCCATGGCGCGCTTTGCGGAATGGATTCCGCAGTGGCTGGGTGTGGAGTCCGCCTGGTGGACGCTGGCCGCTGCTGCAGCCATATCGCTGGGTGCCATGATTGTGATTGCCTGGCTGATTGAACGCCTGGCCCTGCGCCGCCTGGTCAACCAGGAGCCCATCACCTTGCTGATGGCCACGCTGGGCATTGCCTACTTCCTAGACGGTCTGGGACCACTGTTCTTTGGCAGCGGCGTCTACGGCATTGATGTGGGCATGCCCAAGGATCCCGTCTTTGTGCTCGACCATGTGTTCGAGGGCGGCATTCTGGTCAGCAAGGAAGATCTGTATGCCGCACTGATTGCCGCAGCGCTGGTGATCTGTCTGTCCATCTTCTTCCAGAAAACACGCACAGGCCGCGCCCTGCGCGCTGTGGCGGATGACCACCAGGCAGCACAGTCTGTCGGCATTCCACTGTCGCGCATCTGGGTCATCGTGTGGTCTGTCGCAGGCGGCGTAGCCCTCGTCACCGGCATCATCTGGGGCTCCAAGTCCGGCGTGCAGTTCTCACTGTCGCTGGTGGCGCTCAAGGCCCTGCCTGTGGTGATTCTGGGAGGCCTGACCTCGGTGCCCGGCGCCATCATCGGCGGCCTCATCATCGGACTGGGAGAAAAACTGTCCGAAATCTACCTCGGCCCCTATCTGGGAGGCGGCATTGAAAACTGGTTCGCCTACGTGCTGGCGCTGGGCTTTCTGCTCATCCGTCCCCAGGGACTGTTTGGCGACAAGATCATTGACCGCGTTTGACAGGAGAGGTCTGCAATGCTTTATCGTGAAAATGGACAGTTCAAAAGCAGCTATCGCGAAGACCAGCAGCTGTTTCCCATCCGGCAGGATCGCATCGGCATTCTTCTGATCATTGCGGCCGCCTTTGTGCTGGTCCCCATGCTGGCCTCTGACTATGTGTACCAGGCGATTCTGATCCCCTTTGTGATCCTGTCGCTGGCCGCCATTGGGCTGAACGTGCTGGTGGGCTACTGCGGCCAGATCTCGCTGGGCACGGGTGCCTTCATGGCCGTGGGCGCCTATGCCGCCTACAACCTGCAGGCCCGCATTGACGACTTTCCGCTCATTCTCTCCCTCATCCTGGGCGGTGTCGTCGCCATGTTCTTTGGTGTGCTGTTCGGCATTCCCAGCCTGCGCATTCGCGGCCTGTATCTGGCGGTGGCTACTCTGGCCGCCCAGTTCTTCATGGACTGGCTGGCCAGCCGCGCTGCATGGGTGACCAACCACTCCTCTTCAGGCTCGGTCAGTGCAGGCAAGCTCAGCATCCTGGGCTGGCACATCAACACCCCCATGGACAAATACCTGCTGTGCCTGATCTTCCTGTGCGTGCTGGGCCTGCTGGCCAAGAACCTGGTGCGAGGTGCCATCGGCCGTGAGTGGATGGCCATGCGCGACATGGACGTAGCCGCTGCCGTGATCGGCATCCGCCCCATCTACGCCAAGCTCAGCGCCTTTGCCGTCAGCTCCTTCATCGTCGGTGTCGCCGGTGCACTGTGGGGCTTTGTGCACCTGGGCTCCTGGGAGCCTGCCGCATTCAGTCTGGACATGTCCTTCAAGCTGCTGTTCATGATCATCATCGGCGGCCTGGGCTCCATCGCTGGCGGCATCTTTGGCGCAGGCTTCTTCGTGCTGCTGCCCCTGGCACTGACACACATCCCGCACTGGCTGGGTCTGCCCCTGTCCACAGCTGCCGCCACCTATCTGGAGCACATGATTTTTGGCGGCCTCATCGTGTTCTTCCTGATTGTGGAGCCACACGGTCTGGCACGCCTGTGGGGCACCGCGCGCCAGAAGCTGCGTATCTGGCCGTTCCCGCATTGAGCAAGATTCCCCGCAAGGGGCTAACCCTCCACCCGAAGAGGTGGCTTTTCATGACTGCAAAAAACCGGAAAACAAAGGAGACAAGCATGCAATGGAAACACCGCGTCGTGGCCGCTGCAGCGGCGATCTTAGGTGCCCAGGGCCTGATGGCCACCAGCGCCATGGCCCAGGAGCAGTACATGCCCGTCATGGTCTACCGCACAGGGCAGTTTGCTCCTTTGGGAGTGCCATGGGCAGATGGCAAGCTGGACTACTTCAAGCTGGTCAATGCCAAGGGCGGCATCAATGGCGTCAAGCTCAAGTACGAAGAGTGCGAAACCGCGTATGACACCGCACGTGGCGTGGAATGCTACGAGCGCATGAAGGCGGCCAACGGCGGCGCTCCTGGCTTTGACACCCAGTCCACCGGCATCACCTTTGCCGTCACAGACCGTGCGCCTAACGACAAGATGCCAGTCATCACCCCCGGCTATGGTTTGTCGCAAGCGGTAGATGGCTCGGTGTTCGAGTGGAACTTCCCACTGCTGGGCACCTACTGGACCGCAGCGGATGCCATCATCCAGGACATCCTGAAAAAGGAAAAAGGCTCACTCAAAGGCAAGAAGATTGCCTTGGTCTACCACGACTCCCCCTACGGCAAGGAGCCCATTCCACTGCTGCAAAAGCGTGCGGCCAAGGAAGGCTTTGAGCTGATGCTGCTGCCTGTGACCGCCCCTGGCGTGGAGCAGAAGTCCACCTGGCTGCAGGTACGCCAGCAGCGCCCCAACTATGTGCTGCTGTGGAGTGCTGGCGTGATGACGCCTACCGCCGTGCGTGAAGCCCAGTCCACCGGCTACCCACGCGACAAGATCTATGCCGTGTGGTGGGGTGGTTCTGACCATGATGTGAAGGAGATCGGTCAAGGCGCCAAGGGCTACAACACCGTGACCATCCATAACACGGCTGCACGCGGTGCCGTGCATGACGAGATCAAGAAAGAGATCTACGACAAGGGCCAGGGCAGCTCCGCCAATGCAGGCATTCTGGGGCAGCTGGCACACACCCGCGGCATGGTGATTGCGATGCTGCAGACGGAGGCCATTCGCACGGCCCAGGAAAAATTTGGCAAGGGCAAACCTGTAACACCTGAGCAGGTACGTTGGGGCCTGGAAAACCTGAACCTGACCGAGGAGCGTCTGGCCGAGCTGGGCTTCAAGGACATCGTACGCCCCATCCAGACCAGCTGCGACAACCACCTGGGCGAAGACTGGCAGCGTATTGCCCAGTGGGATGGCAGCAAGTTCAACGTCGTCTCTGACTGGTACCAGGCCGACCAGGCCATCGTGGGCGAACTGGTCAAGGAGTACGCGGACAAGTACGCAACCGAAAAAAAGGTTGCCCGACGTGATTGCAGCAAGGTGCAGTGATCGCACATGGAGGCTGCTCCATGCGTGATGGTGCGGCCTCCACAGCAGCGGTCTGGCCACTGTGTTGGATCCCAGACCGGGGCAGTCCCCTGCCCCGGCATAACTATCGAGGCAGTCATGAGTGCACTTCCAACTTCTGCGCACCCGCAACCCATTCTGTTTGTCAACGGTATTGAGGTTATCTACAACCACGTGATTCTGGTGCTCAAGGGCGTTTCCTTGCAGGTGCCAGAAAAAGGCATTGTGGCCCTGCTGGGTGGCAACGGCGCAGGCAAGACCACCACCTTGCGCGCGATCTCCAACCTGCTCAAGGGTGAACGCGGTGAAGTCACCAAGGGCAGTATTGAGCTGCGCGGTGAAGCCATTCACAACCTTTCTCCCGCAGACATGGTCAAACGCGGCGTGGTGCAGGTCATGGAGGGGCGCCACTGCTTTGCCCACCTGACCATTGAAGAAAACCTGCTGACTGGCAGCTACACCCGCACGAACAAGGGCGAAATCGCCGCCAACCTGGACAAGGTCTACACCTATTTCCCACGCCTGAAGACCCGCCGCAGCTCGCAGGCGGCCTATACATCGGGTGGTGAACAGCAAATGTGCGCGATTGGCCGCGCCATCATGAGCAACCCCAGCGTCGTGCTGCTGGATGAGCCTTCCATGGGTCTGGCACCTCAGATCGTGGAAGAGGTGTTCAACATCGTCAAAGACCTGAACACCAAGGAAGGCACGACCTTTTTGCTCGCTGAGCAGAACACCAACATGGCGCTCAAATACGCCGACTACGGCTACATCATGGAAAGTGGCCGCATCGTGATGGATGGAACGGCCAAAGACCTCTCCAGCAACGAAGACGTCAAGGAGTTCTATCTGGGCGTTGGCGGCAGCGAACGCAAGAGCTTCCGCGACGTCAAGAGCTACAAACGCCGCAAGCGCTGGCTGGCCTGAGCGCTTTGGCCCCCCCGGAACCTGGAAGGACCCAATGTCTGAGTATTACGACGATCTGGAACTGCGCAGCCCCGAAGCACGTGAAGCGGCACTCATGGCTGCGCTGCCTGCACAAATTGCCCATGCCCAGCACAGCTCCAGCGCTTTTGCACAGATTCTGCAGGGCGTGGATGCATCCAGCATCCGCAGCCGTGAAGCACTGGCGCAATTGCCTGTCACACGCAAGTACGAGCTGCTGGAGCGCCAGAAAGCACAGCGCGCATCCAGCCCCTTTGGCGGCTTTAACGCCTGCAGCTTTGGCCCCCGGATGCCTCGCGTCTTTGCCAGCCCCGGCCCTATTTACGAGCCAGAAGGTACGCAGCGTGACTACTGGCGCATGGCGCGTGCCATCTATGCTGCGGGCTTTCGCGCCGGTGAGCTGGTTCACAACAGTTTCAGCTACCACTTTGTGCCTGCTGGCTCCATGATGGAAACCGGCGCACACGCCATTGGCTGCACCGTCTTCCCGGGCGGCACTGGCCAGACAGAACAGCAGGTGCAGGCCATTGCCGAGCTTCAGCCCGCAGGCTATATCGGCACGCCCAGCTTTCTGAAACTGATTCTGGAAAAAGCCCAGTCGCTGGGCACACCCCTGCCCAGCCTGCGCAAGGCACTGGTCAGTGGCGAGGCCTGCCCCCCTTCGCTGCGCGAGTGGCTGCAGCAGCAGGGTGTAGAGACCTACCAGTGCTATGCCACGGCGGATCTGGGACTGATTGCCTACGAAACCCGGGCACGCGAAGGTCTGGTGCTGGATGAAAACGTGATTGTGGAAATCGTGCGCCCGGGCACCGGCGAGCCTGTCGCGGCAGGCGAAGTTGGAGAGCTGGTCATCACCACCCTCAACCCCGTGTACCCGCTGATTCGCTTCGGCACGGGGGACCTGTCCGCCGTCCTGCCTGGCAGCTGCCCGACAGGCCGCACCAACACCCGCATCAAAGGCTGGATGGGGCGTGCCGACCAGACCACCAAGGTGCGCGGCATGTTTGTGCAGCCCGGCCAAGTGGCCGAAGTCATCAAGCGCTTCCCGCAAGTGCTCAAAGCGCGGCTTGTGGTCACGGGAGCCATGGCCAGCGACCACATGAGCTTGCAGGTCGAAACCCTAGAAACCGCTGAAGGCCTGGCGCTGCGCATTGCCGACGCTGTGCGCGATGTGACCAAGCTGCGCGCGGAGGTCGAACTGGTGCTGCCCGGCAGCTTGCCCAACGACGGAAAAGTGATTGACGATCAGCGCAGCTACCAATAACAATTTTTACAATGCGACAAGGCGCTTTCACCATGCAAAAGGAACATGTCTTCCTGTGCGGGTGCAAGCGCTTTTCGCGCTACAGAGCCTCTGCAAGCACCTGCAGCACTTAAGCCAAGAAGCCCGCAAACAAACCCTCTCACAGCAATAATTAGCAACAGATAAAAACAATAAACATCAAGCATGCCATCCATATTTTTTGTGCTGGAGCAAGCCTGAAGCCTTCATAGAATTTTTTGCCAGTTGCATGCGGGTTTCTTCTAATCCCCCAGGACACCCCCATGCCTAGCATCACGAGTTCCTATAAATACTCAGGAGATCCAGCATGAAAAAAACGTTTGCAATCACAGCCATCGCACTTGCCGCCTCTGCCACCGCAACAGGCAGCTTTGCCCAGAACTACCCCGCCCCCAACAAGAACATCACCTTTGTCGTGCCCTTTGCCGCAGGCGGCCCTACAGACCGTGTCGCACGCGACCTGGCTGAAGCCATGCGCAAGCCACTCAATGCCACCATCGTGATTGAAAACCTGGGTGGTGCAGGCAGCTCCATCGGTACCGCCAAGGTCGCCAATGCCAACCCTGACGGCTACACCCTGCTGGTGAACCACATTGGCATGTCCACCATGCCTACGCTCTACCGCAAGCTGTCGTTCGACGTGCTCAAGGACTTTGAATTCCTGGGCATCGTCAACGATGTGCCCATGACCGTCATTGGCCGCCCCAACCTGCCAGCGAACAACTTTGCCGAACTGCGTGAGCTGATCAACAAGGACAAGGAAAACATCAACCTGGGTCACTCGGGTCTGGGCTCGGCCGGCCACCTGTGCGGTCTGATGTTCCAGAGCGCACTGAATGTGCCCATGACGCCCGTGCCCTACAAGGGCGCAGCCCCGGCAATTACCGACCTGATGGGCGGCACCATCGACCTGATGTGCGACCAGACCACCAACACCACGTCACAGATTGAGGCCAAGAAGGTCAAGGCCTATGGCGTGACCACACTGGAGCCTCTCAAGGTGCCCGCCCTGAAGGATCTGCCCACGCTGGATTCGCAAGGTCTGAAGGACTTCAACGTCACCATCTGGCACGGCCTGTACGCACCCAAGGGCACACCACCCGAGGTGCTCAAGACCATCAATGAGGCCTTGAAAGTTGCCGTCAAGGACCCTGACTTCATCAAGAAGCAGGAAGGCCTGGGCGCTATCGTAGTGAACGACCAGCGCGTCGAGCCTGAGGAACACAAGAAGTTCGTTGCCAAGGAAATCGCCACCTGGGGTGAAGTCATCAAGGCCAACGGCCAGTTTGCAGACTGATCACGGCTCTGCTCCCTCATAAAAAAACCGCTCCAGCCATCAGGCGGAGCGGTTTTTTTGTCTGGTGCAGGCCCTATAGCTATCGGCTTGCAGCCACAGACCAGGTCACATCCTTGCCCTCAGCAGCGCTGCGGCGCAGCATGTCTGCCAGCGGTGCCACGCGCTGACGCAGGCTGATGGCCCCCAGCTGTGCAGACATCGCCGCTGCCTGGGCGCGATCGTTGCTGTCTTCGCTTTGCTGCATGGTCTGCAGCTGCTTGCGGCGTGCGTCATCCTCCTGCACGGCCTGCTCCAGCGTGCGCAGCGCTTCAGGGATTTGCTCTACCGTCACGATGCCGGGCTCACCAGGCGTTTTACCCAGCAGCTCCAGAATGTACTTGCCGGTCGCGGCCAGCATGATCAGGTCTGCCGTTGCACGAGATTGAAAGGTATAGGCCATGGTCGTTATCCCTTGGTGTACATGTAGTCGCGGTGGAATGGGTACTGTGATTGTGCCCCCCTCAGACTTCCGGTGCTCATTATCCCATCAGGATGCGTGGCCAACATCTGATGCAGCGCAGTCCAGCCATGTTCAAACCCCATGGCGCAGCCAGCCAGATACAGCCGGTAGGCCTTGAGGGAACGCTCGGCCTGTTCACGGTGGAGCGTCTCGCACAGCACCTGCAGCGCCGTATCCAGCTGCGCCTCCAGTGCATCCGACCAGGCCCAGAGCGTGCGTGCGTAGTGAGGGCGCAGGTTCTCGGTATCGACCATCTCCAGCCCGGCATCGGCCATGTCGTTGAGCACTGCGCTCACATGCATGAGCTCTCCGCCCGGAAAGATGTAGCGGCCGATAAAATCCCCCATGCCTGCCCCCACCTGGCGATTGCGCGTGCCCCCAGCGGTAATGCCGTGAATCAGCGCCAGACCGCCGGGCTGCAGCAGGCGGCGCACGGCCTCGAAATACGCAGGCAGGTTCACACGCCCCACATGTTCGAACATGCCCACGGACACCAGCTTGTCAAACGGCGCATCCTTGAGCTCCCGGTAGTCACACAGCGCCACCTCAACCTGCTGCTGCAAGCCCTCACGGGCAATCAGCTCACGCACATACTGGTGCTGGTTGCGCGACAGCGTAATGCCCTTGGCCTTGACGCCATAGTGCTTCGCCGCCCAGACGATCAGGCCACCCCAGCCACAGCCAATGTCCAGCAGCCGTTCACCGGCTTGCAGGCGCAGCTTGCGGCAGATGTGGTCCAGCTTGGCTTCCTGGGCCTGTGCCAGCGTCATGTCTGGCTCTCGGTAATAGGCACAGGAGTAAACGCGCAGCGGGTCCAGCCAGAGCGCGTAGAACGCATCAGACAGGTCATAGTGGTACTGCACCTGCATGGCGTCACGCTCAAGCGTGTGCAGGGCCATGGAACGCATGCGCTCCACCAGCCGGGTGCTCCAGCGCGGAGCCGTGCTTCCTACGGGGTCACTGTGTAGCAGTGCACTGGCTGCAGCCATGATGTCGCGCATGCTGCCCTGCAGATCGACCCAGCCCTCCACCACGGCGGAAGCCAGCGTGCCGATCTGCCCCTGGCTCAAGGCCAGCAGCGCGGCCTGGGAGCGCAGGCTGAGCCGAACATCCCCTTGTTCGGGGCCCAGGTGCTGACCGTTTGGCAACTCCACCGTTACACGGACAGGCAGCCCCGCCAAACGCTTTTCCAGTGAGGTGAGCATGTTGTTCATGCCCCCATTGTTGAAACCGGCGCTGGCTGACGTCAATACGCTTGAACACCCAATATTGAAAGATTTTTTCGCTTCTTGTGGGGCAGCGCTTAGACCTTGCCTACCAGACGCTCATAGGCCGTGCGGGTGCTGGGCGAAACAGACTGGAGCACCTGCTCATAAGACGTTTTCTGGCGAGCCATCAGGCGCATGGAAGCAATGGTGCGCGACTTGCAGAACCAGTGGCAGGTGTGCTGCAGCAGCAACAGCTCGGCTGTCATGGTGTAGGCCATGCGCTTGCGTGTAGCCATGTCTACATCGTCCGGTGCGCAGGCTTCACGCACGGCATGGGCGTGCATGCGCAGCGCTTCACGCATGTCAAAGGTGTAGGCAGGCAGCAGGCGGTCAAAGTACGGCAGCGCCAGCGGCAAGGTGCTCACGCGTGTGTCTTCGGCGTTTTCCTTGCCGAAAGAGTCTGCCAGGCGCTGCAGCTGATCGGCCAGGGTCTTTTCGCTGTTGTCCAGAATGGCCCAGACCTGCTTCTGGCGCTCGGGATCTTTTTCATCGAGCGCACGCATATAGCCTTCAATCAGCCCACCCATGAGCTTTTCGATCTGGGTCGGAGCCAGATGCGAGCCCAGCAGACGCACGCGGCGGCGGTGCTCCACACCCTGCAGTACATAGACGGCAATGGAGCCCACAATAATCCAAGTCAAAAAATCCATAGCGCATGCCTGTGTGTCAAGAACCAGGCCCTAAGTGTATGCAGCCACCGGGCTGCTTTTATGATGCAGGCCCTTTTCTTCTGCTTTGAGGTGTGACCTGTGTCCCAAATCCTGATTGAACGCCAGCATGCGCTGGGCCTGCCCGTGGTGCGTCAACATGCCCAGACCTGGGCCAGCAAAGCCAGCGACAAATTTGGCGTGCAATGCCGCTATGAAGCGGGGGACCAGCAGGACGTGCTGCACTTTGAAGGCAATGGCATTGAAGGCCAGCTGCACGTGACCGAGACCCAGCTGCGCCTGCAGGCCCAGCTCGGCTTTCTGGCCGCCATGTTCCAGGACCAGATCGAAGCCAAGCTCAACGCCCAGTTTGACGAAATGCTGCAGGCAGCCTGAGCCTGTAGATTCATAATAAAAAAAGCCTCTAGCACCCATCCATCAAGCGCTAGCAGCTATATTTTTTAAATAACCACGTCAGGTTTTCACACAGGCTTGCAAGAAAAATCACAGCGTTTGGGCAGGGCTTGCTCTACAGTCAGCGCTCATGACGACTGCCAGCCTTTCCGAACGCGCCGCCCGCCAGGCCGAGGTGGTGCAAGCCCTGTCCCGGCACGTGCCAGCACACGCCCTGCTGTGGCATGCCGAAGACACCACACCCTACGAGTGCGATGGCCTCACGGCCTACCGCCAGCGCCCGCTGGTGGTCTGTCTGCCCGAAAACTATGAGCAGGTGCAGGCCGTGCTCAAAGCCTGCCATGCACTGCAGGTGCCCGTGGTCGCGCGCGGTGCGGGCACGGGCCTGTCTGGCGGGGCCATGCCACACGCCATGGGCGTGACGCTATCGCTGGCCAAGTTCAACCAGATCCTCAAAGTCGATCCGTACAGCCGCACGGCCGTGGTGCAGTGCGGTGTGCGCAATCTGGCCATCAGCGAGGCCGCAGCGCCCTACGGCCTGTACTACGCACCGGACCCCAGCAGCCAGATTGCCTGCACCATTGGCGGCAACGTGGCTGAAAACTCCGGCGGCGTGCACTGCCTCAAATATGGGCTGACGGTGCACAACGTGCTCAAGGTCAAAGGCTTCACCATCGAAGGTGAGCCTGTGGAATTTGGCGCTGACGCGCTGGACGTGCCCGGCTACGACCTGCTGGCGGCGCTGATCGGCAGCGAAGGCATGCTGGCCGTGACGACGGAAGTCACCGTCAAACTCATCCCCAAGCCCCAGCTGGCGCGCTGCATCATGGCCAGCTTTGACGATGTGCGCAAAGCAGGCGACGCCGTGGCCGCCGTGATTGCCGCAGGCATCATCCCCGCCGGGCTGGAGATGATGGACAAGCCCATGACCGCTGCCGTGGAAGACTTTGTCAAAGCAGGCTACGACCTCACGGCCGAGGCCATTTTGCTGTGCGAATCTGACGGCACGCCCGAAGAAGTGGAAGAAGAAATTGGCCGCATGAGCGAGGTGCTGCGCGCCGCAGGGGCCACCGCCATTGCCGTGAGCAACAGCGAAGAAGAGCGCATGCGCTTCTGGAGTGGCCGCAAGAACGCCTTCCCAGCCTCCGGCCGCATCAGCCCGGACTATATGTGCATGGACTCCACCATCCCGCGCAAGCGCCTGGCCGACATCCTGCTCGCCATTCAGGACATGGAAAAAAAATACGGCCTGCGCTGCGCCAACGTCTTCCACGCAGGTGACGGCAATCTGCACCCCTTGATTCTGTTTGATGCCAACGACCCCGACGAACTGCACCGCTGCGAACTGTTCGGCGCCGACATTCTGGAAACCAGCGTGGCCATGGGTGGCACAGTGACGGGCGAACACGGCGTGGGCGTAGAAAAGCTCAACTCCATGTGTACGCAGTTCACCACGGAAGAAAACAACCAGATGTTTGCCCTCAAGGCCGCATTTGACCCGCTGGGCCTGCTCAACCCCGGCAAGGTCATTCCCACCCATAACCGCTGCGCCGAGTACGGCAAGATGCTGGTGCGTGGGGGGCAGATCAGCCATCCGGATTTGCCACGTTTCTAAACCGCTCTACAAAAATCAAAGCGGCTAGCGCTGGATAGACAAGGGTTTCAGATAGAAAACTATCTGAAATCCAATATCTACAAGCGCTAGCCGCTACTTTTTTGTTGATGCTCAGCTGCCGTGGCGCGTTTGATGACAGAAGCCACCAACCAAGAAGCACAAAACAAAAAAGGCACTCACCTATCCATAGCTGAGTGCCCTCATCCAACCTGCCTAAACAGCAGATTCAACGCATAAAAGAAATATTAAGCCAATGCCTCAGCGGCAGGCACCGGAAACCCATTGCGCCCCGGAAACTCCGGTGCCAGCTCACGGGCATTGGGCATCTTGAGCCACAGGCGCAGCAGCTTGCGGCGCAGGGCGGGGTCATCATGGTCTTCAAAGCCATTGCGTGAGTGCAGCACGGCGTAGTTGTTGGCGAACTGCATGTCGCCGGGCTCAAGCATCATGTCCAGACGCAGCTCGGGCAGGTGGATGACCTCGTCAAACAGATCCAGCGCCGCCACTTCAACGGGAGACAAAGGCAGGCCAGCTTGCTCATGGCCCAGCTCGAAATACTGGCGCAGATAGCGGCAGGTCAGCTTGCCCTGGTGGTAGCTGAAGATGGGCGTCAGGCCCGGTGCATCGCCCTCCACGCACAGGTGGGCGCAGTACCACTGGCGGTAGTACAGGCCCAGCAGCTCGGGGTGGCGGCGCAGGATTTCGTTGTAGATCGCGCCCACGCTGACCAGGCTGGACAGGCCGCCTTCACGGGCCTTGCGCACGCACAGCAGGCCCACTACGTCGGAGGGGTCGGTGTGGTAGGGCAGATAGTTATTGGTTTCGTAGACGCGCGTGGTTTTCTTGGTCTTGTCGCCCACGTTCATCACCAGGCCCAGCAGATCACCACGGGGGTTCTGGCGCACGGGCTCGCCCAGGTGCAGACCAATACCGTAGTAGATGGCGTTGATCTCTTCGTCGCTGTAGCGCTCAATGGGCAGGCCGCGCAGCAGCACAAAGCCCACGCCGTTTTCCAGCGCATCCGCATGCTGTTTCAGCTCGGCACGGAAGGCCTCGGGCAGCGGGAAGTCTGCCTGCGTAAAGTCGGGGAAGTGCAGGCCCTGCGACTTCAGGTGCGCCAGTGCGGCATCAATGGCGGCAATGGCTGCGGGAGAGAGGTGGTGAATCCAGGAGGTGTCGCCGGCCAGATCTTCGCCGCGCCATGCAGCGGGGCCGGTCAGAGGGGATTGAAGAATGGTGCTCACGATGCTGTCCGATAACCAGGGGGCTTCGCCCCAAAGCAGTCATCCTAGTGCAGTGCAGCATTCCGTGCCTTCTGCAATATTCCTGCATGCCATCGCGCGTTGAGCAACAGGCCTTCCTGCATTTCCTGCTTGATGAATCGCACCACAAGCAGATTTCCTGCGCATGCAGGATGCACACATATCCAGAAGCAAACACACCAACATTCCACCAGCAATCCCGGTGCATGCGCAGTAAAACTGTATGGCGCAGCAGCTAGCACAGGGTGACCACGGGTTCACAATAACCGACTTGCTGGCGTTAGCTCTTGCCACGCGCTTTAACGCTGCGTGCCCCATTTGCGCACGGTAAGGCGCTCCAGCGTGTGAAAACCCAGTGTCTCCACCAGCAGGCCAATGGCGATCACGGTCAGCAGCCCGGCGAAGACCTTGTCGGTATACAGCTCGTTGCGGTTCTGGAAGATGTACCAGCCCAGCCCGCCTTTGCCCGACGATGCGCCAAACACCAGCTCGGCCGCAATCAGCGTGCGCCAGGCAAAGGCCCATGCCACTTTCAGGCCCGAGAGAATGGACGGCAGCGCCGCAGGCACCAGTATCTGCAGCACATAGCGCACACCCTTGAGGCCATAGTTGCGCCCGGCCATGCGCAGCGTCTCTGGCACGGCCTGAAAGCCCGCATAGGTGTTGAGCGACAGCGGCCACAGCACGGAGTGCACCAGCACAAACAGCAGACTGCCCTGCCCCAGCCCAAACCACAGCAGCGCCAGCGGCAGCAGGGCAATGGCAGGCAGGGGGTTGAACATGCTGGTCAGCGTGGTGAGCACATCACGGCCGAGCTGGGTCGAAACAGCCAGCGTGGTCAGCACCAGTGCGCCCACAATGCCCAGCACATAGCCCTGCACCAGCACCTGCAGTGAGATGGCGGCCTTGTCCAGCAGCTCGCCGCTGGCTACGCCTTCCCACAGCGCCTGCAGCGTCTGGGTAAAGGTGGGCAGCAGCAAGTCGTTGTCCTGCCAGGTGGCCAGCAGCTGCCACAGCGCGGCCAGCACCGCCAGAATGGCTACGCGCCGCACCACAGGCTGCGCCCACAGGCGCTGTGGCACAGACAAGGGCTGTGCTGCAGCCAGCGCACCGGGAGATTCCAGCTGGCGTTCGTACTCAGGCCGCACGGGTGGCTGCACGCTCGCAGCGTTGGAAGAAGTAAGACTGCTCATGGCAGGTGGCCCTTGTCGCATTTACAGATGTACGGGGGTAGCAGCCCACAGCGGGGAGTCCGCCGTCTGTGACTCTGCCTGCGCAGGCGCGGGTGATGCAGGCTCATCAAACAGCAGGCGGTGAATGCGCTGGGCCGTGGCCTGAAACTCGGCACTGCCCTGGCTGCTCAGGTCAAACTGGTGGCTGTTGACCTCGGCCCGCACGCGACCCGGATGGGGCGAGAGGATGGCAATGCGGTTGCCCACCACCAGTGCTTCTTCGATCGAGTGGGTCACAAAGACCAGCGTAAAGCGCAGCTCTTCCCACAGGGCCAGCAGCTCCTCCTGCATGCGGCGGCGCGTGAGCGCATCCAGCGCGGCAAAAGGTTCGTCCATCAGCAGCACACGCGGCTGCATGGCCAGAGCGCGTGCAATCGCCACGCGCTGCTTCATGCCGCCGGAGAGCTGGTGCGGGTGCGCATCGGCAAACTTGCTCAGGCCCACCTTGGCGATGAAGGCATCGGCACGCTCGCCTGCTTCCGCGCGGCTCAGCCCACCGGCTGCCAGCAGCGGGAACATGACGTTCTCGCGCACCGTCTTCCACGGGGGCAGCTGGTCAAACTCCTGAAACACCACCACACGATCTGGCCCCGGGCCCTGCACGCGCTGGCCGTCCAGCAGAATCTGGCCCTCGCTCGGTGCAAAGAAACCACCCAGCGCCTTGAGCAGACTGCTCTTGCCGCAGCCCGATGCGCCCAGCAGCACAAAGCGGTCGCCCTCGTACACATCCAGACGCACGCGGTGCGTGGCCTGCACCTGCTGCTGGGCCGTGCGGTAGACCAGGCTCACGTCCTGAATCTGCAGCAAAGGCTGGGCCACAGCAGCTGGCACAGGCTGATGGCTGCCATGCACCACCGGCTGTGCGGATCGCACTGCAGCGGTGTCACGCGGTGCATCCTGTACCCGCGCCACGGCGGGGGCTTGCACACTCGCGGCCACAGCGGCTACGTCTGACCAGTCACGGCGCTGCGGGCCTGCGGCCAGTGCTGCACCACCTTCCAGCTCCGCGGCCAGCTGCTGCCAGAAGCGCTGGCTGGCTTGCTTGAATCCTTGCACCCATGCTTGCATGGCCTTGCTCCTGTTCACTCAGTTGCCGCCCGACACACGCGGGTCGTCAAAGAAATAGTCAGACACCTGGGTCGGCTGGTTTTTGATGGCACCCACGCGGTGCAGGAACTGCCCCAGCTCCAGCGTGCGCTGGGGCTGCACGGTGAATTCCACCTGCGGGTTGCGAATTACGTCTAGCACCAGCTGGCGGTCCTGCTTGGCACCGCTGACCTTGAGATAGATGTCTGCCGCCTGCTCGGGGTTGTTGCGCACGAAGGCTGCCGCTTCATCCAGCGCATCCACAAAGGCGCGGTAGGTTTTGGGGCTTTCGTTCTTGAACTTCTCTGTGGCATAGAGCACGGTAGCTGCCGCTGGGCCACCCAGCACGTCATAGGAGTTGAGCACTGCGCGGGCCTGCGGGTTGCCTGCCAGTTCCTGATCCTGGAAAGGCGGGTTGCCAAAGTGGGCCGTAATTTCCGTGCCGCCCTTGATGATGGCCGCCGCTGCCTCAGGGTGTGGCAGTGCGACCTGCAGCTTGTCGAGCTTGTTGTACTGCGCATCCCCCCAGAGCTTGGCCGAAGCCATCTGCAGAATGCGCGACTGCACGGACACGCCCACGGCAGGCAGGGCAATGCGGTCCTGGTCCGTAAAGTCGGCAATCGACTTCACCGCCGGGTTGTTGCTCACCAGCAGATAGGGGAAGTTGCCCAGCGAGGCCACGCCCTTGACGTTCTGGCGGCCCTTGGTGCGGTCCCAGATGGTGAACAGCGGGCCTACACCTGCGCCTGCAATATCTACCTCGTCCGTGAGCAGTGCGTCATTGATGGCCGGGCCGCCGGACAGGCGCAGAAAGTCCACTTTGATGTCCAAGCCCTGGGCCTTGCCGTGTTTTTCAATCAGCTGCTGATCCTGCGCCACATTGAGCAGCAGATAGACGATGCCGAACTGCTGGGCAATGCGCAGCTGCCCTTCCTTGGCATGGGCCTGAGGCAGCACCGCAGCGGCAGACACCGCTGCCAGCGCCAGCACGGCAGTGCGCCGGCGCAGACCTTTGAACAATGACATGGCAATCTCCTGGTATCTGTGATTCAGGGCAAAAACTGCCCCTAGCGCCCATCGCACCTGCGTAGGCAGCTATCAATTCATAAATAAAGTGGTGGGTTGCTTCTTGGGACGCAGGAGCCGCTTACACAAGCCAGCAAACCAAAGGTTTGCGATTGAGACGAGGCGCGAAGCCGCAGGCAGTACAACTAGTACGACAAGGCTGAGCAACGACGTATCAAGGCTTGTGTGAGCGGGTCTAAGCCTGCAGCTTGCTGCCTTCCACCGTCGTGCGGTAAAGCTTGCGGCGCAGATGCTCGGGCGTGCCCGTAGCCAGATGCAGCACGGAGCGGTTGTCCCAGAACACCATGTCATGCCGCTGCCACTGGTGGCGGTAGACAAACTGCGGCTGCACGCTGTGCGCAAACAGCTGCTGCAGCAGATCGCGGCTTTCGTCTTCAGGCAGGCCCAGAATGCGGCTGGTGAAATGCTCGCTCACAAACAGGGCCTTGCGGCCATTGCCGGGGTGTGTGATGACTACGGGGTGTACGGCAGGCTTGACTTCGTCGATCTGCTGCTGCGTCAGCTTGGGCCGCCATGGGCTCTTGGCGCGCAGGGCCTCGTAGTGCAGCAGGTAGCTGTGCTCGGCCTGCAGACCTTCCAGCTGCTTTTTCAGCGCCTGCGGCAGCGCGTCATAGGCCGCGTGCTGGTCGGCAAACAGGGTGTCACCACCTTCGCTGGGCAATTCCTGCGCATGCAGCAGGCTGCCCAGGCTCGGCTTTTCCTTGTACGAAAGGTCTGAGTGCCACAGCAGCCCGGCATCGCCCAGGCCTTCAGGCTGGCCTTGGGCGTTGCGCACGTTCGAGACCTGCAGAATTTCTGGATAGCCCGGCAGCTGGAACTGGTGCAGCACATGGATCTGCAGCGGCCCCCACAGACGGCTGAAGGCCACCTGCTGCGCCGGGGTGATGCGCTGGTCACGGAACACCAGCACATGGTGCTTCCAGTGCGCCTGCTGCAGACGCTCAAAATCCTCCTGCAAAATGGGCTGCGACAAATCCAGCCCCAGCACTTCTGCCCCCAGATTGCCTACCGCACCCGCATCACGTGGCAGGGGACGAATTTCAAAATCCTGGGCAGTGGTGTTCAGCACATCCTGCAAAGTGGCAGCAGCATCAAAACGGTCAGCAGCAAGTACAGCAGACATGGAAAGCTCCTTGAATCGTCGGCATGAGGTGTCGTTGGGAGCCAGTCTAGAAAAGATGTTTAATTCTTAAAACGAATAAAAAATTAATTATTTATATCCAAAACATCTTTAAAACAGCGTGTGGCTGCACCGGCCGCAATTTGGAGCTTGGGGCAAGGTGGCGCCTCTCACCGAGCCTGTGAGCCCTGCAGGGCTCTCGCAAATAGCAGACATCTGCATGCCCAGCAAGCCCCGCGCATCCCAGACCATTGCGCATACACCATGCAAAAGAAACCACAGATTCAGCAAATGCAGCACACAGATTCTGAAAAATCTGCAAAAACCTGCGCTTGGTTTAAATAATGCGCATTAATTCACCATAAATATAAATTTGAATATTTATTCAAAAAAGAGACATTCAATCAATAACAACTAATTGAATTTTTGTTTGCAAATACTCACTCCATTGCCATTCACGCAACTTCGTTGTTTCTCATAAGGGTTTTTGTTACATTAAACATGGCCGCAAGTGTTTTAAATATTTAATACCCTTGATTAAAGGCCAACGCAGACACCTCTAAATTCAATCAATAACAAATATCTCCATGCGGCCTCATATCCAACGAAATTTCACTCTGACTGCAGCTGCTGCTACCCTGCTCACCATGACTGGCTGCCAGACGCTGCAAGGTGCGGGAGATGCACTGAAAGAAACCTTCGCCAGCAGTGATCCATGCTCCAACAATGCCCGCAATATCGGTATCACCGCTGGTGGTCTGCTGGGTGCGGCGGCTGGGGTTGCCATTGGCGACAATGCCACCGGCGCCATCATTGGTGCAGGTGTAGGCGCTCTGTTTGGTGCATTGATCGGTCAGGATATTGACCAGCGACGCTGCGAACTGTCCAAGCTCGCGCAGCAGCACCAGCTGCAAATGCAGGTCAACGATATCAAGCTGACAGAAGGTGACAAACAGACCAAACAAGGCCTGAGCGTCTCTGTGCAGAATGAATCGCAATTTCAGGTGGGCTCCTCCAAGCTCACCCAAAGTGGGCGCGAAGCATTTGAAGCCATTGCGCAGACCTACCTGCAGCCTATTCAGGGCAGCACCCCAGAAGCGCAGGCTCAGCGCCACCAGAAGATGCGTATCTTGCTGGTGGGCCACACCGACGATACCGGCCCTTCCACTACCAACGCCCGCCTGTCCGAAGAGCGCGCCAAGGCTGTCGCAGAAATTTTTGCCAAAGCAGGGTTCAAGCGCTCTCAAATCTATTACCAGGGCGCAGGTGAAACACTGCCTGTAGCCAGCAATACGGAGGAAGAAGGCCGCGCACGCAACCGCCGTGTGGAAATCATCGATTTGAGCGATGACCTTGCCTTTGACAACTTCCTCTCTGGCGGCCGCCGCACCAACACGGCCTTTTACCGTCCTGCCAGTGAGGCCGCACCTGTCATCCCCAGCAAAGGGGCCAAGAAAACTACCGCAGCAGCCAAAAAAGACAGCACGGCCAGCAAAACCACCACGGCGCGCAGCAAGGACAGCGCACCTGCGCAGACCACAGCCAGCACTCCTGCAGCTGCATCTGCGGCAGCCAGCCCGCCCGCCAAGCCCGCACGAGCCACTGCGGTCAAACCCGGCCCCATCGACTTTGGAGGCGTTCCCGTCAATGGCCAGCCCATGGTCCTGGCCCTGGGTGGAGCCAAAAGCACGGGCACTTTTTCATGGCTGCCCGTGGCACAGGCCGATGAGACCGCCCCACTGCTCAGCTGCCTGCAGGACCGCCCACGCGTGGCGCATGGCGTCAAGTCACTGGCCAATGGCCAGCTGCGCACCAAAGACTATCTGCCCGGCGTCTACAACAGCAGCTGGGTGGCGACGGTCAACGGCCACCTCGTCGCGCTGAACCGCGTGGCAGTCCTCAGGGATGGCGTGGTTCCTGCCAACAAGCCTGAACTGCAGATCTACCGCAACTACGAGGGCAATGCCAAGGCCAAGCCAGACTACAGCGGCAAGCCGGAAGTCAACGCCTATCTGGGTGAACGCGGCTTGCTGTACCGCGTGTTCAACGCTGGTCCGGTGCAATGCATGGACATTTTGATTCCCCATCGCAATGCGACGACAGCCATTGCCGGGAACCTGATTTACCCAGGCCAGGGCGACTACTACCAGACAGAAATTCAGCCACGCTTGGCCAAATAAATTCTGACCATTAAAAAACAGGAATAACCAATGGAAGACTTTTTCGGTTTTATCACCAAGAATATCGTGGCCATAGGCACCATGGCTGCGGCCGCACTGGTGATCATGGCCTATATCGCCAACCAGCGATTCAAGCTGTGGGTGGTGGATTTCTGGGCGACTTTCCCAGTCATTGGCACGATTGCACGTCTGTCGCGCGACAAAACCAAGGGCAATAACGGCTGGCTGCGCGCAGAAGAAAAGCTTTGCGCGGCATACAAGCCTTTTGTCAATCTGATTACCCGCCGCATGTTTGATCAACGCATCGAATACATGCGCAAATCTGCGGACCTGGGCCGCACTCCTACCCCCATGTGGGCCTGGTTTCTGCTGGTCATTCTGGTGATTGCAGAAGGCATGGGGTTCTCTTACCTGCTGGGCTCATGGATGGCCCGTGAAGGCAGTGCCAACACCCACACCCTGCTGATGTTTGCCATCGTGCTGGTGCTGTGCGTGATTCTGGTGGCACTGACCCACTTTGCGGGACACCAGTACTACCGCACATCCTTGCTGCGCTCCTGCTTTGCGCGCTACAAAGAACGTGGCAGCGATGAATACTCCGTCCACACCGTGGCCTTGAAGGATGACCAGGACATTGACTCCAGAGAGCCTGACTTCAAGCAGACCATCAACCGCGTAGGCAAGCATTCGCATGATGTGGGCAGCTACGCTGGCGGCATTATCGCGATCATTGCCATTGCCTTTATTGCCATTGTTTCCACCTATATGCGGGTGCAGAACATGGAAGCAGAAATGGCGCGCGTCGTGACGGGAGAGGCCCATGTCGCCTCTTCTTCGCAGGCATCCGGCAATCCTTTTGATGCTCTGCTGCTGCCTGAATCGGTGACCTCCTCGCAAAATGCCGCCGACTCCCAGGCCAAGAACGAAGAAATGAACGCCTTCTCCAAAGAAGGACTGGCGGCATTTGCCATGCTGGGCTTTATCTTTGTGATTACCCAGATCGTGGGTATGGGCACTGGCTACAAGTACGGTTTTGCAGGCCGCGAATCAGACCAGGCGTTCAAAGCCACAGGTGGCTTTTCGACCTACGAAGACTATCTGTCGTACTACCGCCCCCTGCGTGACATGGTCAACGGCCGCCTCAAGGACCTGCAGCAGCGCATCGAGAGCAAGTCGCACACCAAGCTGTCGCTGAACAAGAGCTTTGATGATTTCCTGCGTGAGCAGCGTGCCCAGGAGATGATGGAAGACCCGCTGACCGAAAGCAATCCTGCACCAGAGACACATCCAGCCGTGCAACCAGCCGTGCCCGTCTCCGCTCCAGTGCACACACAGCCTGCAGTGACTGCAACGCCGCCCTCCGCGCCTGCTGCACCCGTAGAAGCACCTGCGCCGACACTGGCAGCGGTCCAGCAAGAAATGCTGCGTCTGAACAATGCAGATGCCGAGAAAGCCTACTTCCTGAGCCTGCCAGACAGCATGCGCAGCAACCCGGCACTGCTGACATGGCTGAAAGAACGCAAGGCAGTCCGCGCTGCAGCGGTTCAAGCCAACGATCTGTTCTAAGGACGGCTGGTCATCATGTCTTTCTGGAAAACCATTCTCACCGGTGCCTTGCTGGGCACCGCCTCACTGAGCTGGGCCGCCACAGGCTCCGTTCCCAGCTGCTATACCGCCAACAAGCTGCCCATGGCAGCGCCCGTACCAGAGCGGGAAGTCTTTATCCTGCTGGATCAAACCACGCCGCTGGACGCCACGCTGCAAAAGTCGGTCATTGAAAACGTCGCCCGCGTTCTGCAGCCCGGCTCGGCTTATTCCATTGCGACCTTCTCGTCCTTCGGCCAGGGCCGCTACCTGGAACTGCTGGCAGCTGGTGCCATGGAAGTCACGCTGCCCGAAAGCGCGCGCAACAGCATTGGCGTCAAGGTGCTCCGCAACTTTGATGCATGCCTGGTCAGCCAGCAGAACTTTGTACGCAAGACCGCTGCTGCAGCGCTGCAGCAGGCGCTGTCAGGCATCAACCCTGACTATGCCAAGTCTGACGTCATGGCCAGCGTCAAGGAAATGTCTGCACGCATCAAGCAGTCGCCAGCCAGCTCCAAGGTGCTGTTCCTGGTTTCGGACATGCTGGAAAACTCTGCCGTCAGCAGCTTCTACGCCAACCGCAATGTGCGCCAGCTCAATCCTGGCGCAGAGCTGCAAAAAGCCACCTCAGCCAGCATGCTGGCCGATCTGGACGGTGCACGCGTCTTTGTGCTGGGAGCAGGCCTGGTGCAAGATGCCCAAAGCAAAGGGCGCGCCCAGGACAGCGGGGTGTATCGCTCCCCTCAGGCCATGAATGCACTCAAGGATTTCTGGAACCAATACTTCCAGAACAGCAATGCCACTTTGCAGGAATTTGGCATGCCCGCCCTGCTGGTGCCGGTGCAATAAGTTCTGTGGACATGTGAGAGGTGCTGGAACACCAGCCACTCTCATAAAAAGAGCTGCTAGCGCAATATTCTCCTTATATTGAGAATGAAAAGTGCCTGAAAAGCACTTTTCACAAGCGCTAGCAGCTCTTTTTTCATGAGCAACACCAGCACATGAGCCGCCGCAGAAGTCATGCACAGCGCATGTCTTCACACTCCGCGCCACAATGCCGTTTTCATCCATTGCATGCTGCGCACACCATGACCGAACCCAGCTTTGAAGAACACCTGCAATCCGGCAACGCTCTGGTCGCCCAGGCACAAACCGTTGCCACCCAGGACTTTCAACAGGCACGCGCTCTGTGGCAGCAAGCTGGCAAGCACTTCTACCACGCCCACAAGGCAGACCCTACGCATGCCATCGCCGCCTTTCGCCTGGCACAGGCCTGGATGGCAGAAGCCTATGCCCTGCAAAAAGAAGAGTCTGCCAATGCGCTGGTGATGTGGGCCAATGCCGCTGCGCAGTGCGAACTGGCCTTTGACCTGGACCCCGAAAATGGCCGCATCGCCATGACCGCCGCCAGCTGCCACCACTTTGCCGGCGAGCACGACGCTGCCAAGGCCTGGAAGCAGATTGGCGAGCATTTGCTGAAGGATGAGCAGGCAGCTGCAGAACAAAATCGCGACGACGCCTAAGCACACCACACAAACAAAAAAGAGCAGCCTGCGCAGGCTGCTCTTTGCTTTTAAAGTGCTATCAGCATCAAAACCAATACTGACCAGCGCTAATAGCTCTGTTTTTTAGAGCATTACTGAATGCCCGCAGCACGATAGGCCTGCTTGAGCTGCTGCACATTGTTCAGCAAAGCCGTAGGGCCTGTGCTGCCCATCAGGTACCAGCCCTTGGGGTCCAGAAATACGATCTGGCCTTTCTGACCGGCAGGTGTGGACTTGACCTTGTCGTTATCAAACACCTTGGTCGAAGGAATGATCTCGCCACCGCCTGCCGCTGCGCCCACGCCTGTGTTGCGGTCAATCACATAAATCCACTCGGGCTGCAGCTTGGCCAGATCGTCAAACGTAAAGGCCGGGCCACCACGCGCAGGAATATCTTTGGCCGTCAGCTGCGACTTGGCACCCAACACATCAAACAGGAAACCAAAGCGTGCACCAGGGGCCTGGGGCATGATGCGTTCGTTGATGGCCATCAGCAGCACACCGGGCTGCGCCTGGGCAGCCAGTTGATTCAACTCAGCCACTTCAGACTTGATCCTGGCGACCAGAGCCTTGCCCTGCTCCTGCTTGCCGTACATATCGGCAATCTGGGTGATGTTGCGCTCCATGTCCTGCAGCATCGTTGCAGGCTTGACGCTGAAGTCCAGCGTAGGCGCAATCTTGCTCAGCACGTCCTGCTTCGCCGCCGAGCGGCCGCCCACAATGATCAGATCAGGCTTGATCTGGCTCAGCGCCTCGTAGTCAGGCTGAAACAGGGTGCCAGCGACCGTGTACTTGGCATCGCCATAGCCTGCCATGTATGCAGGGAACTGCGCCTTGGGCACGCCTGCAACGGGAATGCCCAGCGCCTGCATGGTGTCGAGCGTGGCGAGGTCGTAGACGACGGGGCGCTCAGGTGCAGCAACGGTAGATACAGCTTCGGCTTGGGCGACACCTGCCTTGTGAGCCTGGGGTGTTGTTGCAGCCATTACGCCCAGGCTCATGCTGGATGCCAGCGCCAATGCTGTGAGAGTCAAGTAGCAGTTCATAGTGTTCCCAAAGAAATGTCCCTGATGCCGCTGGCAACAGGGACATGGTGTGATTTATCAGAAGGCGGCTGTCAGGCTCAGGTTGTAGCGACGACCATCGTAGTGAGCGTCATACGTATCCTTATCCACTTTCTTATCAAACACGTTGTAAATACCAAAGCCCAGTTTCACGTCTTTTTTCAGTTTGTAATTGACACCCACATCTACAAACGTAAACGATGGTGTCTGATTATTCGCCATGGATGTACGGCTCAAATAGTCCGAAGATTTGCCGCGGAAGTTCACGCGACTCCAGACATTGGTGCTGGAGTTGGCATTCCAGTCCAAAGTAGCATTGAGCATATGCTTGGGCAGCTTATTCAGCGGGCGACCTGCAAATTTTCCGCTCTTTTGCTCAGATTTGGTAAAGGTATAGTTGGTCGCAAGCTGCAGATCTTGAATGATATTCCAGGTTGCCGTCAGCTCAATACCGCGCATATTCGCCTTATCGACATTCATGCGCTCACTGATGAACTTGTATTTCGTTCCATTGACCACACAATTACCTGTCGAAATACTGCTTCCACCGCCATCCGTGTCTTCACATACACGTTCCTCAGAAATCTTGTCCTTGAAATCGGTGTTAAACAGAGTCACGCTGGACATAAAATTGCGTTTGTTATCAAACACCAGTCCAATTTCCTGACTCAGAGATTTTTCAGGCTTCAGATCTGGGTTGCCAAGAATGATGGCAGGATCGCCTCCACCACCCGTAATCTGCCCCCAGTCTGCAACCGCTGCACGCAGTGCGGGCGCCTTGAAGCCCGTCGAAACACCACCCTTGACCGTCCACTGCTCTGCAGCCTTCCAGACGCCATAGATACGCGGCGTCCACTCCGTACCGTAATTCTGATCACGGTTCATGCGCAAACCGGTCGTCAAGCTAAAAGTATCAGTCGCAGCAAATTCATTTTCTGCATACAACGCCCACTGGTAACGATCAATATGATTACGCGTGCTACCCTTCAGTTCATTACCTTGGTCATCCAAGCTTTCTTTTCGGTAGTAAACACCTACGGTTGTCACATTGGAGCTTCCGAGGGGCAATATGGCCTGGCTGTTGAACTCCGTATTCACCAGGTTCATATTTCGCACAGGATTATCTGTTTCTTCACGCTGAAGGTAGGTATTAATCTTGCCCCATGCGTAACTTCCTTGATGACCCAGGCTGTAGTCATTTTTGTAGTAGCTCTGATGTGATGGATTATTAGGTGAGCACCCTTTTCTACCGCATGATTCCAAGGCCATGGACTTGCCGGGATTGGATTCACGTTTCTGAATCGTTCTGCCAACCAGAAAATCAAAATTATTTTGCTTGTCTGCTGCCAGATTCAGCTTCAGATTCAAAGCCTCTGTGCTCTGCTTACTAAAACCATTGACAATCTTGTCTTCATTGCGGTGTGAAGTCTGACCATAGATTTGCAAACCCAGCACTTCATTTTTGATCGGACCACCAAAATTAAAGCTGCTCTGGTAGATATCGCCAGCATCAGAGTTTTCTTGCTGCGTGGTCTCCGCACGCACACTGCCACCCCATTGCTGCGGTACTTTGCGCGTGATGATGTTGATCACGCCGCCCATGGCATCAGAGCCATACAGCGATGACATCGGGCCACGCACAATCTCAATGCGCTCAATCGCACTCAGTGGAGGCAGCCAGCCCTGCTCGATGCCTGAACCATCACTATTGGGGCGAGTCTCACGCGAGTTCTGACGGCGACCATCGACCAAAATCATGGTGTAGCCAGCTGCCATACCGCGAATGCTGATATCGCTGGAGCTGCCGCCTCCCGTAACCAGCACCCCGGGCACATCACGCAAGGCATCTGTCACATCGCGATAGGAGCGCTTTTCCAGCTCTTCACGAGGGATCACGGTGATAGATGCGGGAGCATCTTCCACTGTCTGCTCAAAACCCGAAGCCGTCACCACCATCGCGCCCAGCACCTGCTCTGGCGAAGGCTGTACCAGCGGATCAGCCGCAAACGAGGAAAACACACCACCGGCCATGATGGCTGCAGCAAAAGTTGGATAGGAAATGCGCAAAGGAGTCATTTTTGGCTTCGAGAAATCTAATAAGAATCAATTTCATTAGTATCTCACTCATGTACATCAATAGACTGCAGATCGCCCTAAGAAATGACGGTGAACAAGGAGATGCACACATCGCGGCAGAGCAAGCTGACCGCCCCACACCTGCAAAAAAACAAACTATTGATTTAAATAACAAATTTCACTGCATAGACTGATCTGCGAGGCCCTCCTCAAGCCATCACATGCCGTAGCACAGATCTCACAACTTGTTGCTTACAGGCTACAGGTCTACAGCAAAACACTACGCAAATGAGAAGTATTTTCATTAAGAAACGCATAATCCACGTCGTCAACCGATTTCGGCTCAAGACAAGACGCAACCGGTACCGCAGCGCCACTGCGGCCATCCCCTTGTATTCCTTTCATGTCAGCCCCTGGCTGAGATTGCTATGCCTCAAAAATCTGTTCCATTTTTCACTCGCCCTACGCTGCTGGCGCTTGCTGCCGCAGCATGTGCTTCCGCCATCGCTCAGGACAACACACAGACCCTGTCTGAGGTGGTGGTTTCTGCCTCCGGCTTTGAACAAGACATTCGAGATGCACCTGCGTCGATCACTGTTATTACCAACGAGCAGCTCGCAGAGCGACGCGTCAACAACTTGGCGCAAGCCCTAGAAGACGTGGAAGGCGTCGATGTTGGAGCAGGCACTGACAAAACGGGTGGACCCAATATCAGTATTCGTGGCATGCCCAGTGAGTACACTCTGATTCTGATTGATGGTCGTCGTCAGAATTCAGCAGGGAATGTCACACCAAATGGATTTGGGGGCACACAAACCAGCTTCATTCCCCCTGTTTCTGCCATTGAGCGTATTGAAGTCATCCGAGGACCCATGTCCACACTCTATGGCTCAGATGCTATGGGTGGCGTGATCAACATCATCACGCGCAAAGTCAACAAGGCATGGGGTGGCTCTGTCACCGTTGAGGGAACAGCCCAGCAAGAGTCAGAGTTTGGTGACTCTTACGGTGGTAAGTTCTACCTGAGTGGCCCTATTAAAAACGATTTACTTGGACTCGCATTACGTGGCAGCTCCGTACATCGTGATGCCTCAGATATCTCTTACATCGATAACGATGGGAAACGCGAAACTCCCATCATGGGCGCGAACCCCGTGCAATCAACAGTCAACACTTTTGGTGCTCGCCTCTCTTTAACGCCCAATAAATCCCATGACATTGTTTTAGATGTGGAGAGTGGTCGTCAAACTTATGACAACTCCAGAGGACAACTGGGAACACTCGGCGATGGCGGTTACTCCAAGGAACAAAAATACAAACGTGACCAGTGGAGTCTTGCACATACTGGCCGCTATGCATTTGGCATCTGGGAAACTAGCTTTCTCCATAATAAAACTGAAACTGTAGGTCGTCTAATTCCTCCTGGCGTCTCTGGAGCCGGTACACCTCGCAACTTGGAGACCACCAGTAAAGTTCTAGATACAAAATTGATGACCCCTTGGGCTAATCATTTGACTACCTTTGGCGGCCAATACTGGAAAGCGGATTTGATGGACGGCGTCGTTGCCGATAAATTCGACTTCACCCAGAAAGCACTCTTCGTGGAAGATGAGTGGAGCCTGACAGACGACTTCAAGCTTACGCTGGGTGGTCGATATGACCGACACAGTGTCTTTGGCGGAAAATTCAGCCCGCGCATTTACGGTGTCTGGAATGCTTCTTCGGAGTGGACCATCAAAGGTGGCGTCAGCAATGGATATAAAACGCCGCGCGTTGAACAACTTGCATCCGGCATCAATGGTTTTGGCCGCCAAGGTAAGTTACCACTGATTGGCAACCCTGATCTTCGCCCTGAAACCAGCCGTAGCACTGAACTTGGCTTCAACTTTGATGATGCAGAGCAGCGCTATGCAGCAGGTATTACGTTTTTCCACAATAGCTTTAAAGACAAAATAGCGTCAGGCGACGCCATTCCTAATTGCACATACACAGGAGCACCCAATCAACCCGGTTGCTTAAATATTGGGAATTGGCCTACAGTACCAGAATTCTCTCAATCCATTAATATTGATAAAGCCACGACCCAAGGTCTAGAACTCAATGGTCGCTTCAAAATCAACCAAGAATGGAGTACTAGTGCGAACTATACATATACAA